>Ga0315913_1000486_pt1 | contig 35761 bp, 17 predicted proteins | sample MpolsnodulesMG_FD_207736 | JGI IMG/M metagenome (GOLD analysis project Ga0315913, IMG submission 207736) | Medicago polymorpha root nodule microbial communities from Los Angeles, California, United States - small nodules | ecosystem: Host-associated > Plants > Roots > Nodule | place: USA...
ATTTTGTTCAATAAACAATAGAATTCATAATAATTATCAGGTGCTTATACAAGTTTTATTTTTATAAACAAGGGCTTATACAAGTTGATAAAGGATCAGAAGAACAAGATAATACAACAAATATATTTGAGAACTGAATGTAAATCCAGTTTTGTGAATCCCAAACTAAAACCTTGTCACTTATTAGTAATGACAATCCATCAAAGTTGGTGCAGAGAAAACAAGACTTGTTTGTTGTTGCTTGGATGACAAGGCAAACTTGAACTCTCTGATCTTCTTAAGCTGCAGGAAGGTTGAGATCCAAATCCAAAGAGACATTCATTTTCTTTGTAGGTGGTTCTTCATCTTCTTCGTCTGGTTTCAAAGCCATTGGTGTCGATGAGGTTGCCTCCACCGGTGCATGGTGGAAGGTCACATGGCCACCTAGTGCCTGGCCAGATGTGAATTTAGAACCACAAATGGAGCACCCATAAACCTTGGTTTTGTTGTTGTTGTTGGTGGTGGTGGTGTTATTGTTGTTGTTGGTAGTGGTGGTGGTGTTGGTGTTATTGTTGTTGTTGCTGCTAGCATATATATTTCCCATACCTTTGATACTATTCAATTTAAGGAAAATTGATTTGTTATTGATTTTGAATTGAAACTCTTGAACCTGACAATCATCTCTAGGCTTCTTGTGAACTTTTCTATGGCCTCCAAGTGCTTGAAATGAATTGAAAGTTTTGTTGCATGTTTTGCATGCATAGAGATTGTAACGTGCACTTTCTCTTGTTCCTCTCTCTCTTGTAGAAGAATAAGCAATGATGGAGAAAGGGATAGAAGATTGTTGTTCTCTAGAGCCTAAAGAGAGTTGTTGTTCATGAGATGCTTCCATGTTGTTTTGGATTTGGATTAAGAGAGGAGTTGCAATTTATAGAGATAAGAATAAACTAATTAATAGTTTTTTCATATGAAATTTATTCTCATACAATTCCATATAACTTTTAAGATGGTTGTAAAGCATGATGTCCACTTTACTTTGCGTTCGAAAAGTCTGTTTTTCTGTGATTATAGTGCGTGATGAACACAAAAAACTCTGCTTGCCAGAGGTGGTCGCGTAGTGTATGACTTTTAATCGTGATTCCCGACACATTGTTATAGAATTCTCAAAAAAAAAAAAAATTGTGATGACAATGCGTGGTGAACACAAAACTACGCCTGCCAGAGGTAGATCACGTTTTGGATGACTTTCAATCGTGATTCCCGATACATTGTTAGAAAGTTACTCTCAAAACGATAAATATTTTAATCAAAGACATGTCTATTATAAGATTCGCATGATCTTGAAAAAAATGTAAGAGTCATAGACACACACATTTACAATTGTATTGAAGTGCAATATATAACAAATAAATGAACCACAAAATATAGAAAATTTAATATAATTACGGGGTCTTGTAAATTTACTATAAAGATATTTTGTAACGGAAACTATTGAATTTCTTAGTGTGAGAAAACAATGTCTATATGTTGGAGTTAAGTAAGGGAAAAAGTATACTAAAATACCTATATATAAAAAGGACTATATGAGAATGAAGTCTAACGCGTGACTATCGGAAAGATGTCAAGAGTAGTAGTTCAAAAGACAGCAAAAGGAAAGCCGATGATTATAATGTGCTTTAAAAATGAGATAAGGTGAAACATGAAGCTAAATTCTTCAAATTCCTCCACTCTCTCCTTTGTGATCTAGACTAAAGTTATCATCAATGAACCTAATGATTATTCCAATTTTATAGACCGATTTTTTTGTTGTTGTAGTACGTATTGTGTTAACATGTTTTGCTTAAAAAATGACATAAATCATGTAGGGCGTAAGACTGATGGTGACATACTTAGAAAAACAGTCGATTAAGCTTAAATGGTTAAGTAGTTTCAGTTAAGATTAAAACGACTAGAAGTATTTAGGTCTGATCTTTATCTAAAACAATTATTGTTAATACTTTACTTACATCTTGGATAAACTCCGGATCATCGGAGCTTTTTTTTTTTCTTCCTTGAACAAAGGGTTAAAAAAAGCATAGTAAAATATAAAAAAAAAAAAAAAAAAAGAAAAAGAAAAAGTAAGGACCCATCTATTTCCCATGTTTTTTGTTTCATTTTAACTTCAACTAACGCATCTATAGATTCAATATTTCCCTCACTATTTTCTTTTACAATTTTTAAAAACAGGTCTAGTATTTTTAATTTTCAGAAATAAAAGTTAACATTGGCTAGAAATAAGACTTAAAAATAAGATAGGATCCAAACATAAATCCAAATCCAATCTTCCGAACAGCAAACAATTGAAGATGCAATGAAGAACATTTACAGATATGACCAAGCGAGTACAGAGCAGAAGAACATTGGAAGTCTGAATTCAGGAACAATGGCTTATAAACTATAGAGCACGGACACTCCTCGGACTAAACGTGTCCCGGTGTCAGACATGTATTGCATCCGATACCAATGCATATAATTACACTAAATTATGTGAATTTTTTTAAATTATTAGCGGTGACAGCGTGTCAATGCCTGTGTCATGTTCAGTGTCCGCGTCTCTATCCGTGCTTCATAGCTTATAAAACAAAATAATTCAGGATAATGTGGCAGTAATCAATGGTTCACAGCACAAACATGCATGCAATTAAATCAGATCGTGTAATGCTTGACTTAGCCTCTTTTTTTTTAGCCATTTAAAACATTGATATGTCACACATGTAATTTTCCTACCATCAACACTAAGTATCCCCTTCAACCAGAAACAAACAATTACATCAAAGAACTACTTACCACTAATAACATCTCATATTTTAAACAAAGAACCTTTTTGACATTGATTTCATTAATCTCCAAATATCCATTTTAATCTTTGAAGCAATCTGATTCTTTAGCCTATGACTTGGCAGACTCACACATACAGGAAATAAAACCTCTGGGTAGAAGAGTTATATATCAACCACCAAAGTGTTTTAATTCAAACTTCAGCATACGGTCAGTTTCAACAATCAACTGAAACTTTAAAGCTAAACAACCACAACAACAACTCGTAGAATGCACGATATAGTTACTCAGAATATATAGTATATGGGACAAAGTTAACTTAACATCATAATAAAATTCCAAACTGATAACTAATTTCATGAGATTTCCAAACAAATGTAAGGACTTGTATATATCCCTATCTATATCAATCATCATCCCTTGAAAGTTGAAACGAACTACAGTGTAGGAAATATCATCCTTACTCTCACTTTTCAACGCCTCTACTTAGTTGTTTAGTTGTTTCTATTCTTGGCAATCACATTTCCACGTTCAATTGAATAGTAAACTAGCATTGTTAATAGCTTTGTTGGATGATTTGGGGTCATACCCTTATACAGAATTCTTAAATGTTTCTTAAAAATATACACAGCAAAATGAGTTCTTAATAGTTAATACTGAACAACAAGAAACACAAAATACATGATTCTGGGGACTGCAGCAAGTTTAACCATTTTATGAAGATGCATAAAACCACAAATAAGTTAAGAAACAGGGCAAATAGAACCAAGAAAGAAATGATCATTACTAGTTACTACATCAGTTCTAGAAATAAATTGATACATGGTGCGTTTGTTTTAGCCTTAAAAAAAATAGATTTTGTGTTAATTTTTTTGAGAGATTTTAAACTAGTTCGCGTGTTATCTCCTTGTTTTTTTGAAAAAATATATTTTGGGAAAAGCTAATCCTATAGCTTTTCATTTTAGAGTCAATGATTTTTTTGACAAAAATAATTTTTTTTTTAAATCCTAAACAAACACATCAAAATGACAAAAAGTGGTTTTTTTTTTATGAATTTTTTTTTTCCTGGAAAAATCCTTAAACAAATGCACCCACATTCTTATACCATATCACAGATACTGATCATGGGGACAACAATATGGTAAAGCATGTTCGATACTTTACCGGTGCCAATTTGGGTAGGCTAGTTAGTTTCTTCAAAAAAAGAAAAAAAAAATATGGTAAAGCAACGAACGCAGTAAAGACAAATCCAACATCATAAAAACGCAGCAAAAAAACTTAGTTCAACATCAGAAAAACGAAGCAACACAACCGCAGTGAAAGGGCAAGTACAGCATCACAGAAACACTGCAAAACAATAAAATTCAACATTACAAAAACGAAGCAAAACAAATGCAGTGAAGGCAATTGAACCCAACATCCAGAGAAAGAGAAACAAAGCCGAAATGGAAGAAAATGATTTGCACTGCTCCAGTTAGTATTGTTATTACGCTGTTTGTACTTCAAGAAGTCATCAAGTGCACTATCTAAACTAAGAAAACCAAGCAAAAAATACTAAACAAGCAGATAATTCTCAAGTCATATTATAGTACAATAAACCCCTCTTGGGTATAAATTACTTGTTCATTGAACTTCGATGTGTAATTGGACTCGGACGTTTGCACTTGAATGCATTTAAGTGAAATTAGCAGCAAATTTTTGGTTGCTTCTGAGTTAGATAAAACATACAAGAACTAAGAATATGAAAAACAACAACCGCAAAAATATCACTCACATATTCATTAAACAATATGTTTATGCGGTAGAAGTACATAGATGTACATCCAACACTACAAAAGCATAATGATACCAGGTTCTTAACATCAAAATGTACGAATCTTTTAGAAGCACAAGATCAAACTGAAGCGGGTTATAAATAACTTCCAAATTATAGAGATGTGCACAAATACTTTAGTTAAGTATCATGAAATCAAGAGACGCAAGTTTGTATAGGAAAATTGCGTATTTATTACATTGACAAATGTTTAACGTATGGTCTCAGGGCAAAATTTCATCAACAAAACCCAACTAGATCAACCAAATTAGAACTTATGGAGAGAATGAAAACGAAGATGTGAGGTAAGATCCAAAATGAACCATGTAATACTATTTCAACTGTCACTAGAAGGGAACAAGAGGAGAATGATTAGAACCCCCACCCCAGTCTCAACAAAGATAAACTTTAAACGATAAATATCAATCATATTGAAGCAAAATAATGCTGTTATTTGAAACTTGATTGTCCATGATGTTCTGTTTAAGAATTTTAACACCGAAATTGTCCAAAGGCTACAGGTAAAAAAATCTGCACGGTCTAGCAAATGTGCACCTGAGTCGTAGACTTCACGAAATGGACCAAGACTATATGATCATTTAGACTTCTTTCCTTGTTTTTTCTTGATAACTTCATCAGTATACATTATGCCCTTGCCTTTGTAAACTTCAGGTGGCTTACAATTGCGAACAGTAGCTGCAAACTGATGCACCCTTTGCTTGTCTATTCCGGTACAACAAATTACATTGTTTTTGAAGCAGAAAACACGGACAGCAGGAGGCGCAGATAATTCCACCTCATGACTATACCCCAACTTGAGATACAATTGACGCCCTGCAGATTCAGCTCTAGCTTTGTACCCAACACCCACAATCTTAAGAAAGCGAAAATATTTGGCCTCCATTAATTCCAAAGCAAATCAGTTTCCTAACATTGCCAAAGAACAAACAAATATGGAGAAAAAAATGTTTAGATAAATGAATCAAACTGCATCATAAAAGTTACACTTGCTGTAGACAGTATTGAGCATCGAAATCAATTGAATGAGCTAATACCACATTACAAATAGACTAATTAGTTGACAATGCATCAATTCATTAATGTTAAACCATAACCTTCACAGTACCCTCAAAAATAAAATTCAGTTCAATATGGTTACCAAAACACCTAAATCTCAATTTCAGTAAGTGGGGTCGGCTACATGGATCAAACAACGCCATAATTCATAAACTCTAAGCCATAAACCATTGAACTAACACTTAAGAAATTTAAAAAAAAAAAAAAAAAAACTTTTTTACAAATAACTACAACACTGAGTAGTAGTGTTTGTTGAAGGAATATGTATGAGTTCATTGAATCAAAAAATGAATGGAAAATGTATACTTTATTCGATAATAAATTGAAAAATAGAAAAACCTGGAAGTGTTTATCAATGTTTCTGGCGGCGCCAAATCACCCACTCGATCTGCCAGCTTCAACAAGGGAAAGGATTATATCTCCCCTCTCCAAACAAACAAAGGATTTTCACTCTTTATTTTGACAAAAGGGGTTTTGACTCTTAAAATGTGCTTATCTTTTTTATTAATTTTAAATAACAATTTCGTCTTTTATCTTTTTTTTTACATTATTTTTATCATTTTGATCGATTTGTATATGTATTTTTAAGATTCAAATATATTGTCTTATTTTGATATGAGATCTTAATGTTTAAATATATGGTTCATCGTTCATGTTTTCATATAAATTTTAAATTTGATACTTAAAAATTCATATGTAAATTGATTAAGGCTTTGTTTGGGAGTTTGGAGGGGAGGGGAAGGAAAAGTTTTGGGGGGATAGAAATATATGAAAAAATTGATAAATCTTTCAGATTTTTTGAATGAGTATTTTTGTAAAGAGTGATAAATTAATGTTTATGATTAATATATTTTTAATTTTAAAAATATTATAACAACATATATTAAATTTGAAGAATTCATATAAACCCTCTTAAACCCCTCAAAACCCTCATCCAATACAATATTTTAGTTTCCCAAATGATGAAGGTTTTACATTTTGATGAAAAATAAGCCCCCGAAAGCCCTTGCTTTCAATGTCCTCTATTTCTTCCACTTACTTCTTCCTCCTTTTTTTTAAGCATTCTCTTCTCTTCCTCTCCAAACTCGCAAACAAAGTTTAAAAGAACTAAAATAAGGTAAAAAAAAATAAAGGGCAAAATCGATACATAAAATTAACTTAAAAGACGAAAACTTTAATTTTGCCAATTTAACACGGTAGGATGAGCTGGGTTTAAAGTTGCAAATGGGGATGGGTTTATTACAAAAAATAAAATGCTCTAACTACTGTGAAAAAAAATGCACTAGTTACTCCCGGACTAGTCCTTGAGAGAGTTAAGATCCTTTTCATTTTTTACTCTCAACATTTGATTTATTATCAAAATTCTGAAGATAAATATTCAATTGATATTGCCAACTATAAAAATATCTACATTTATTTATTTCAAAACTTTATAAATTTACATACGATGAAAAGTTTAAAATATTTTCACCATCTAATATTATTTGACACAGTTGATTCTATCACAGATACCAATGCATAATTTTGATCTTATATATCTTTAATAATTTATTAGAAAAAATTATAAATATTTGATATTTTAATAACATCTTATATGCTACCATTTGCTTTTGTATACTAGTAGAAATATATGGTCAAAACATGTTATGTGAATGATGCACATTTTCAAAGTAAGTCATTTAAAATGGGACGGAGGGAGTACAAATTAATCAAAATGTTAAAAATGATGTGAAAAAAGATCTAAATGTTCAAATATATGGTTTTTCATTCATGTTTTCATATGAATTTTAGATTTGATACTTAAAAATTCATATTGTGCATTTTATATGAAATATATAATTTTTTAATAAATGTTTGTTGTTTCCACATAAAAAATAGTTATGCATTCGGAAATAAGTTGTTATTTTTAGTTGCTTTAACACGTACAATATTACGAGTAAGGATATCATCATTTCTAAAAATAAATGGCATTTAGAAAGAGATGAATACAAAAAATAGATGGTGTCTTACCACTAAATGGATCTCACAATCATTGATTATTTTATATTTTTCAAGTTTTTTTAATGTCTTTGTTTTTTTTCTTCAAATGAAAGCAATGGAGAAAACCTTAAATGGTGTATTGCACAAATCTATAATATTTCCATTTTATTTAATAAATGAAGAGGATTTCAACAAAGTCCTCGTAATCTTAGTTGCCAACTTCAAAAAGAATAAAAATATGCAGAGACTTTTCCTACATAGGCTTTTAATGTATTTTGCGCAAACCAAGCAAGCACTAGTGCTACTCCTAGTTCCAATAGGATGGATCTTTTATTCTCCTTTTCGAACCTATCACCTTCTAATTGACTCCATCCGGTCTTCATTATATAAAAAAGCTAAAAATATTAAAACAAAATTTAACCAAAAAAGGGCAGCTAGCAAAGAGCTAGGCTACCAAAAAAAGGCAAGAGGATGACAATATTGACAATGAAATGAATTAAGTTTGTTTCCCTTAAAGAAAAAAGGTGAAATATGTTTTTGGTTCATATAAATGTATCAATTTTTTGTTTATGTCCCCTAGCAGTTTTTTACCATCAATTTTGGTCCATGTTTTTAAATTAACTCGTGTGTAGATTTCATATTTTTTTTAATGTAATTTTGCATGAATATTTCGAATAATATAAGATTCTCTCTCCAAAAAATAGATTTTTTTTTAATAAAACATGAATTAAATATAAACTTATATGTTTTTTGCCTCAGGAACAAAAGGAAAGGTAGAGAAAATAGAGAAACTCTAATATTGTCAAAGAAAGTGGTTATTATTTGAATGCTTGAATTCTTCAATGTTTTAGTATGCCTAAACGTTTGTGGTGAGCCCTATTTATACTACTCTAGTAAGGCCCCACTTTACAAAGTAGAATGATCTAGAAACATTGATTACAAAGAAAAGTCTAGAGATATGGATACTAAAGTTAATATGACTAGAAGGATCTAGAAAAAATAATATTTCCCTAGTACTTTATTTTATCTTATTTAGTAAAGTGTCTATTAGCTTCCTTATTATTATTCTTTATTATTTTAGATACTTCCTCATTATTCTTAAGTATTCTAGAGACTTTCATGTTATTCTTCATCATTCTCTATCATTTTTTGTGCTTAAAATTTCTTATTTAATTTATGTTTTGTTACAAACTCGAATTCTATTGGAAGAGATTGTCATAATATTCTACACATTTATGAAAAAAAAATTCATTCAACAAATACGAAGGCTAGACATGAGTTGACTAAAAAATATGAACTAAAAAAAGAATGTTAATATTTTGGCGATTCCACGATAATCGTCAGCATAGCTCTCGCGGTCCATTGGTTGGTAGTGGAGCCTTGGTGGTCGGCCACCGTTATTAATAATGAATAATAAATAAAAATACAATAAAAACAATTTTAACTTTTTAGCAAAAAAACGATTTTAATATATAAATAAAATTAATTTTATTTATTAAATTATTTTCAAAAGGTTGTCAAATGGGCATATAGTTTATAGGGGTGTCTACCAAACATTAGCATTTGAAATTATCTTCCCTAACGCCAATTTTAGCCTTGAGACTAATATTTAAGCAATAATGTTAGGCAAATGCCTTAAGAAACACATGTTAAGAGAAACCGAAAGAAATACATAATTTTTTATATTGAAAATTAGGTTGAAAAGAATGATTTTAAACATATTGCTCATTCTAAAATTTCTGCGAAAGTCTCTCTATTTGCTTAATGTCTTCTTCGTAGCTAGATTTCTACCAAGAATAACTTAATAAGGCGATATCCTTTAGTCTAATTCTCAGCAATGTATAAGTGGATATGATTTGGAGGAAAGCGTTGGGCACCTATTTTTGGGCTGTAACTGTTTTGGGAGTATATGATATTTTGTTCGACATTGGTTACACATCTTCTGAGCCAATCAGCGCGGTTATCAGATCATGTCTTTCAATTTGGTTAGTTGGGAGGATCTTCTAAAACTCTATGGTCTTCTTTACATTTGATTTGATGTGTTTGGGTAATTTGAAAAGAAGTGAACAACCATATTTTTCAGCATAAGGAGGAATCGTTGCAACACTTGTTAGGCAAAATTAAACCTCTGTATTTTTGGAGGTTAAAAGCAAAAAATGCTACTTTTTATTTTGGTTTCCATAATTGGTGGCTTAATTTCTTATTGCGCTTGAGATTTCTTACTTAGTTTGTTACTTTTGTTGGTTTTTTTTTATCTATTTAGTCATTGTATTCCATGGTTAAAACTTATGTGTTCTAGCCTGTCACTTTTTGTGCTGAATAGAATTTATTGTTCATGTTCATTTTGCCTCGTTAAAAAAAGAATTAAATACACGATTTTCAAGATAAAGAATCTATCGTTGATATCTCAGTACATTCTCTACTATAAACTCAATTATAATAAAAAAAATATATATACTTTCACACTTATCAAGGTTAGAATCTGAGTCTATTTTAACCTTGAGAAAGATAAGAAATAAAATAAAAACAATTATCATTAAATGTGAATTACAATTTTAAACTTGGGTATTGATTTTTTTTTTTAAAAGCAAAAATTGTTTTTTTTTTCCAAATAAAAAAGTGTTTGTTGCTAAAATGCATAAGAAATAAAATAAAAACAATTATCATTAAATGTGAATTACAATTTTAAACTTGGGTGTTGATTTTTTTTAAAAGCAATTTTTTTTTTTGTCCAAATAAAAAAGTGTTTGTTGCTAAAAATGCTCTTTTATGAAAAACAATATGGGTCTATTGTAGAAAACTATATATATTCAAAACCATATATACATGACTCCTTAGTCATATAACGACTCTACTTGGGTATTTTTTTTTTAACAAGCGTAAAAAATAAGTCCCAAAGTTCCATAATGAAATCGAAGTTTATACTTATCTAGTCTACGTGCTTAAGAGTTAGTTTGGAAGTTTAGTAGAAGAGGATAAAAAAATAAAGGAAGGAAAGAGTTTGAGAAGATAAAGCTTTGCAGAATTTATTTTGATTCTTAGTCATTTTATAAATATATAGTAAATATAATGGCTTGAAAGTAGTGAAGGACAATATAATTAGGGGCAGATATGAAAAAATATAATAAAAATTAGGGTAAAATTACACAATTAGTCCCTTAACTTAATTTTAGGTAACACTTTCGTTCTTTATCTATTTTTTGTCACGATTTAGTCCTTTATGTTATAAAATGACAATATCTTATCATTTTTTATGAGATTTTTTTCAATGAAATTTGATTTTCTAGGCTTGTATGATGAAGATTTGCATTATGTTGTTATTTTATAACATAAAAGACTAAATCGTGACAAAAAAAGATAAAGGATGAAAGTGTTACCTAAAATTAAGTTAATGGATTAATTGTGTAATTTTGCCTAAAAATTACATTAAAAAATAACACTTATATTAGATTTTTTTGTATATATGGTAAAACGACATTTATTTTTTATACGGAGAGTGTATATAATTTTGACCTCTTGTACATTTTTTTAAATAGATTGATCTCTTATACATGAAACATGAAATATGTTGTGTAAAATATACTTAATTATTCGGAATTGAATCCACTCACCTATCTCTCCACATGAGATAGTAAAGTGTGATCTATCACCTAAGAGATGGTAAATTGTGATCACACTTTAACCTCTTATAATCCATTCCCTAATGATTCACACAATCTGGAGAGTTTTGATTGTTGCTTCCTCATGCTGGTCTGGCAAGATCTTATTTTGTGTTGAACGTTGTTTAGATTTGTCACACTTGGACATTTCTGGTTTGAATTTAGCTAATTTTGATAGTTCTTCAACACTTTTCACAATGTCTTCCACACGTGCTACAGTTTCAGTAAGCAAAGAAACTACTGTGACCACTTGAATTACTTCCATTATTGGGATTTCCATTTTTGCATCACCAATGGATGTTTCTTTTGCATTAACATTGTGTGTGTTTGAATAAGATTTTAATAAATTTTGTAGCTCTTGTGTAGCAATATTCATCTCTTTGACCAAATTATCAAGTTTATTTGACTTTGTCATATTATGGATTGTAATTGATAGCTCTCTTAAGACACTTGCAGAGTTGGCTCCCACTTTCATTGATGTTGTGCTCATAATCTTCTTGATTTCATCTGAGGACTGCAAAAAATAATTAAATGTTGTCTTACTAAATATCGATCAAGAAGGATGACCGAACTGCAGCAACGTTCGATCGAGCTGATGCTCGATCACCTCATATCACTATCCAAATTTATTTTTTATAATTGCTAGCTATCTTATTACCTCGTTTTCTGAATTTATACATCCAACAAGAGCATCAATACAGGAAGCACATCTACGCATTGAGGCTCCAATTTTAAGGTATTGCTTCCAAGGATGACGAAAATTGAAACGACCATGGGCAGGCTCCCATCTTGCTAAATTAGCCTGAAATTAATCAATGATATTTTTTTAGTAACACTCAAAAAATTCATATGAGGATATACATATATTGAATTTATTAGAAACCCTAGGAAGGTGGTTTATACCATTGATACTTCTGTTGCTTTGGAGTTTAACACACACTTGTAATCCATCAATTTTTTGTTAGACTCCTCACTTGTTGATTGAGCTTCAAAATACTGAGCCACACAACCTAAAGCACATTTGTACACAACAATTATATATATGAAATAAACAAGGCCTTCTATGAAAATAAATAATGTAAAGAGCGCCTTAACATACGTCTCTAGGACATAAATTATGCATTGTCCTTACCAACTGAGCTAAACTCACGGGAACGTCGCTAGGACATAAATTAGTAAACCCCATAATATACGTAGTCTTTAAATAATAATGTGTCTATCTATTAAGGGCACAAGTGTCCTTATGACACTTGTTATCAAGACCTTTAAGATAAGTCTACCGTCTTTGAACTAACCTTCCAAAGAGTTGGCAAGTTTGTCGAGGTTTCCGGTGACTAAAACATAGAGTTCTAGACCAGCCCAAACAGGTCGAATAATCATGCTAACTATTATGCACAATGAAGTTCCAATTATAATAGTAGAAATCCTTTGTCGTGCCATATCAAACAATTCATCAATTCGATAACCAGATATTGAAACCAAGCTGAAAGTTAGGATAAATATCAGAACACCATAATCAAAACGAGCCTTTATGGTTGGGATGAATCTTGAGAATGTCGCTGCAGAAGCTAAAAACAAGATCAAATAATGCAATCAATGATCAATTACCAAGATCCACAGTGTGTACTATATATATTGTAATTGTATTGTTATTGTTATTGTTTGTTATAAATATTATACCTAGTAGAAAGAGTAGGACTCCAACAATTATGGGTTCCAATTGCTTTCCTGCTTTACTAGCAACCCATTGTACACCAAAGGCTAGAAGTCCAGCAAGGGTAGTTCCACATATTCTATTTACACTTTTATATATCGTAGAACCTGCAATTTGATAGCCTATATATCAGAAATGTTGTATGGACATCCAACTTTCCCTAATACGCGACACATGGTTAATTACATGCAAAATTATGGTTAATTTTAAGTATATAATTTGGATTACATTTAAAATTGTAAGTGTAGTTAATCATGTAGTTGAATTAACCATAATTTTATCCATGAATTAAATTAATAATTTACTCAATTGAATTAACCACATTTTTTAACGTGATTAACTAGATGTCAGAGACATAGGAAAAAATGGAAATCTAAATATATTAACTCAAAAGAATTCATTAACTAACAACTAAAATTAGAAATTTGAAGTTCATCTCTAATTTTGATGTCTATAACTCCTAGTTATAGTGTAATGAAATTATAGACAGATTTCATATTTTCATTGTCATTAATATAACTTTTTGTAGTAAGTTTAAAGTCAACTATATGTCGATAGAACTACCTACCAGCAGTGTACTCAAAGACCACTACCACGGTCATGACTGCCCACATAGCATTTCTTCCAACTCCATCATACAAAGGATTCAAGTAGTAGAAAAGTGACACAGCTGTAAGTGCTATTCCTACTTTCAAACAATGGATGAATTTTCTTGGGTCATTCACACCAATCTCCCAAGCTTTCTTCATAAATTTGCACAACTTGGAATAAAGACTTGAAATAAATGCACACATGCTGCAAGAAATTCTAGCTCTCTTCCATGGACCATCTTCTACCTTGATACTCCATTCTACTTCTCTCACCACTCCCTTATCATCATGAGCCATATTTATTTTTTTAACAGTACTCCCTTGCCAAATGCTCTATAACTATAATGTGAAGATTTGCCCAAACCAAAGAAGTATCGTTTCTATTTATATGGGAAGAATGGGAATGTGTATATATTACTTGAAATATAAGCAAATTTAACTCATGATAATAATTTGATAAGTATAACAAATTGTGCAAATAATATATACACACATTTGCTATCTTCTTCATGCAAAACTACACGTGTAGTATTTCCCATATTAATCTCGTCATAATAAGTTAATGTAATTTTTTTAATGGATCATAATAATTTAATGTCATTGTACACATAGGATCTCTAATTGCAATTTTAAATTGATTACATTAATATTAACTTGTTGATTAGGTAAGTTTGAAATAATTACTTGCAGTGTGCAATGTACTTTTGAATGAAAAAAAATTTCATTGAGTATTGAGTGTATCATTATGAATTTCAATGCATATATAAAAGAGTAATGCTTGTTATATTGATGAAGTTTTTTTTTTTTACCATTTTATTAGTATGAAGTTTTCACTATCGTTTAACGATGATTAATCTTTATCGAAAAACATGTGGGACACACAAAAAAGTTCTCCTCTTCTGACCAAACTTTTCTCATATACAAGAATCAAGATTCGAATCTCTAACCACATCCTTAAAAAGTCTAAATCCCTTGCAACCTGAGCTCATTCATTGTTCGCACATTATTAAACTAATTAATTTAGGCAACTTTGACATAGCATGCATTGCACAATGCACTTATACTCACGAATCAATTTTTTTTCATTTGAGTATTTAGTGTATCATTATAAAAATCCACCATGGATATAATATGTCCAATCCATGTATATAATATTTTAAATAAAACAAGTAAAAAAAAATGCGGTTTTGTTTTAAGCATAAAAAAACGAAAAAACACAATACCCCACTAAAAATCCAATTATCTATCTCCATATATATGAAGTTTTTATTCAAATTTGTTTTTTGTCCTCATAAAAAGAAGTTGCATGCTTGCATCTATAATTTTTTCAGCATGCAATTTTAGTCCTTGCTAAATTCAATTTTTTAGCCATCCTTAATTATAATTTTTTTTAAAACATGCATAGAACATTATAAAAAAATTCATCCCACAAAATAAGCTCAAAATTTAATTTATGGGCCTAGATTTTTACCACATTTATTTTGAACTTTAGCGTTTTAAAAAATTTCTATTTAATTAAAGAGGGCTGCTAACTTACACCCACCTAAAAACACTAAGGAGCAAGTTAGCAAGTTACACCCACCTAAGATTATTAAGGTGCAAGTTAGCAACTTACACTCACTTGATTATTTACACTCATTTTTATAAGTATTATTAAGGTGCAAGTTAGCAACCTTCACTAATTTACACCCACTTTCATCATTCCAAATATTGTTTCCTTAAAACTTTGTCTTTATTACATGTTTTGTACCTTAAGCATGTCATTGTCTTTTTTGTTTCTTTTTTTTAAGGATCTTTTTTAAGCTAGTTACAAAATTGCCCTTCTATTTAAAATCAATTAGAATATAAACAAAAGGGTGTTTTAGTAAATTATAAGTGGATGCAGCTTGCTAATTTGCACCTTAGTGTTTTTAGGTGAGTGTAAGTTAGCAGCCCCTTAATTAAAACATTAAAACTTTTTGTAAAACAAATTTTTATAATGTCTTAATTAAACATGCTTGCCGAAACCATTCAAAAGTTTAAGAGTAATTAACCAAATTTGAAATTAGGAGGGGCTAAAACTAGGTGTCAGAGAAAATTTATATTGAAGCAAAAATGCCACTTTTTTATTATGTGGGCGTAAAACAAAATTTGATAATTTTTTAAAGACAAATTTAACCTGTGTGTATGTGTAATTTCTCCGATGTATCAGTTGATGCCTTCAATTGTGATTTCTTTTACTTCAATCGATTAACGCTAAGGAAAGAATGTTGTTCCTTAGTTGTATGTTCCTTAGCAGCTCAGATAGAGGATTAAGTAGATTTGTTGTGTTTTTTAAAATTCATTCCTATATCAATTCAAGTTTTCATCGACAACTTGATTAATTTACCTTAAGATCTAATGACTCTCACTTGATAGGACATACAATAAAGTTTTAGACCTTAAATTCATGATTTTTTTTTTAATATATCAATGATTCAATCACTTGCCTTTTTCTCTTTTCCTTCTTTCCTTCATAAATGTTCTGTAGAACTATATCATGATACCATTTTTCAGATGATATTTGATTGACCTTCTTATTATTCTACTTTGCATACCAAGATCTTTCATTTAAAATTTATCATCTAGTTTCTCCTTGAATTAATTAGCGATCTCATCCTTGCTATCAAGATATCATCCATATATTGAAGTAGGAAGAGAATGATTTTAGCATCCCTTTCTAATATGTAAACATAATAATCATAACCTTTTCTCACAAAACATGTGTTCAAAAGAAACTCATCAAACCCATGACACCATTTCCTTGGGCTATGTTTCAACACATACAAAGGTTTGTTCTAAAGACACACCTTAGATGTTTCCTCTACAAACCCTCTAAGTTCTCGATTTAGATTGTTTCGTTAAAGTAATCATATAAGAACTTGGTCTTCACATCCATTTGTTTCAACTCGAGTGTGCACAAATTAATCATCGCCATAAGTACCCTTGTAGAACACTATTTTACAATTGAGAAAATCTCGTTGTATTAAATTCTCTCAACCAGAAGAAACCCTTTTGCTATGATACCTATTCTATACCTTGGTCCGTCAATTCTTGGAATACCTTTCTTATTCTTGAAGATACACTTGCATCACACTACCCTTTGTTTCTTAGGTATCTCCACAAGCTTTAAAGTTCGGTTCATCTTCAATAAATTCATTTTCTCATTCACTAAGTTTAACCATTCTTTGATTTCCTTGTTCTCAAATGCCTCCTTGAAGGTATTTGGTTATGAGTCTTGCAACCCTTCACCCGAATTTAGTGCATAAATATAAGATCAACATAATCATATTTTCTTGGTACAAAAATATTCCTCCTCCCCCTATCTCTCACCAACTGATAATCATGAGCTATTGTAAGTTTTCTTCCACTTAAACTTGATGTCAAAGTCTGGTCCTCCCCCATCTTATCTTGTCTCACTAGTTGAAGACTCCACCTTAAACTAAGTTTTTACAAGAGATACAAATAAGTTACAAAAAAATTAGCTTCAAGAGCTCTCCAAAAACAAACCTTAATTTCCACTGGTCACAAAATAATTGTCTCATCTGCAACAATTATTTCACTCCACTTAACTATTCAACTAACTAAAATTAATAAGATTGTTTTAGTATAATCGATACTAATTTTATCATTTAAATCAACCAAATTAATCATTTCATCTAGAACCGCGTTTAATCCAAATGTGACAATTAAATCGAGACAGAAGGAGTAGTTAATGGTTGATACAAGTACAATAGCTTATGTTGAAATTATGTCTACATAAAGATCATTTTAAACCAACAAGACAATCCTAAGAGAAATCAAGAGAGAAAGCTTAGATCTTCTTTTAATGAGATCTCACCACCGAAGGTGTTTAGAATGTGTTTCTCAATCTAAGTTTCTCACCCCCAAACACACTCAACCGTTAGTTTTTAAGTTTGCTACAAGTTTCATCTTTTAGTGTTACACAACAAATAAATGATTTTTTTTTTTTTTTTATAAATATGCTCCAGAACATGAGGCAGGTGCCTCGCACTCTGATGTGATGGGACATTGGGTGCCCTGCGCTCGAGTCCACCCACCTGGCAGCCCATGCTAGGCGCCTCGTAGTTGGGACAGATTTGCACCAATTTTCGTGGCTTTGCACAATGAGATTTTAAAGCGCACACAACGATGTATCTCTTAAATTACCACCTCCTATATATTACATTAATATTTATTATTGTGTGGAAATTCTAATTGATTTCTCCATAAAAAGAAACTCATTAGCAATGCAAAATTAATGATTTTTGGAGGCAAGTACGTTTACACATAGACACACATAATTGGTTTGTAATTATTACTTCCATTTTTCTTCTTGTATATATAATATAACCGATCTCTTATACATGTATCATGTAATATGTCATGGATCAAAGTTTATATACACAAATAGATGTATTACTTATTGCTTCCTCATTATTCAAACCATCTGGAGTGTCTTGATTATTGTCTCCTCATCATTCTGTTGGTCTGGTGAGATCTTGTTGTCTGTTGAATGATGTTTGGTCTTGTCACATTTGGACATTTCTGGTTTGAACTTAGCTAAATCTGATAATTCTTCAACACATTTCACAATGTCTTCCACACGAGCTACAATTTCAGTAAGCAAAGAAACAACTGTGACCACTTGAATTAATTCTATTATTGGGATTTCGAGTTTTGCATCACCTTCTTTAGCATTTTTTTGTGTGTTTGGATAAGATTTTAATAAATTCTGAAGCTCTAGGGCTGCATTATTCATCTCTATGACTAGGATATCAAGTTTGTTTGATTTTGTCATATTCTTTATTGTACTTGCTAACTCTCTTAAGACATTTGCAGAGTTGTCTCCCACTTTCATAGAGGTCCTGCTCATAATCTTCATGATGTCATCTGAGGTCTGCAAAAAATAATTTAATCAATCAATTTAATGTGCCTCAAGATTATTGATCTTGCCAAAAATTATGAATATAGGTAATTAACATGTAAAATTAATAATTTTTTTAGGACCAAAAAAATAAATAATAGTAATTACTTATAGATAAATTAAGGAAGTCATATATTACCTTATTTTCTGAATTTATGCAACCGATAAGAGCATCAATGCAAGAAGCACAACTACGCATTGTAGCTCCAATTTTAAGATATTGCTTCCATGGGTGACGAAAATTGAAACGCCCATGAGCAGGCTCCCATCTAGCTAAGTTAGCCTGAAATCAACAAAATATTATTTTAGTCATGTTATATAAATTAGGATTAAATATATTTTTGATCTCTATAAATATATATAACTCAATAAATTAATTTAAGGATATATGGTAAATAAAATCTCTAGGTAGGTAGTAATGTATACCAATGATTCTTCTGTTGCTTTGGAATTTAGCGCACACTTGTAACCCATCAAATTTTTGTTAGACTCATTTGCTGCTTGTGCTTCAAAATACTGAGCTGCACAACCTGCACCGCATATGTACCAACAATTATAAATTATAATTATAATCATATATACATTTATTTAGAATATTGTATAATAGTGCATGAGACTGTCTTGTGATCAATATATGCAAATATTTGATTAGTTTATAGGGTTCGTCTAATATATACAATATTGTACATGTAAAAGCAACTAAAAATGTTCTTTCTTTCAACAAAAAAAACAACTAAAAGTGAAAACTTTTTATTTAAAAACAACAATTATTTATTAAAATAATGATACATATTTAATACTAAATGCATAAGTTTTCGGTCTTTAAACTGACCTTGCAAAGAGTTGGCGAGTTTGTCGAGGTTTCCGGTGACCAAAACATAGAGTTCTATACCAGCCCAAACAGGGCGAATAGTGGTGCTAACGATTATACACAATGCAGTTCCAATTATAATAGTGGAAATTCTTTGTTGTGCCAAATTAAACAATTCATCAACTCTATAACCGGATACTGAAACCAAACTGAAAGTGAGGATAAATATCAGAGCACCATAATCAAAACGAGCCTTTATAGTTGGTATGAATCTTGAAAATGTGGTTGCTGAAGCTGAAAACATAGATCAAATAATGTAATCAGTTATCAATAATTCACAAGATCGATAGCTATATATACACCAACCACGACACTGACACGTAAATAGTTGGTATAAATGTTATACCTAGTAGAAAGAGTGAGGCTCCAACAATTACAGGTTCCCATTGGTCTCCTGCTTTACTAGCAACCCAATGTACGCCAAAGGCTAGAAGCCCGGCAAGGGTAGTTCCACAAATTCTGTTTACACTTTTGTATATTGTAGCACCTGCAAATTAACATATAATATATATACATATCACTACGTTTCAATATTCAAATTGTTCACATATATAGACGATGTAAGAACTAACTTTTTTTTAAAGGTGTAACGACTAAAATAGTAACAAAAAAAATCGTCTCAAATTTTAACGTCTGCAAGGGTATTTAAGGAAGATTCACATTTTAACGAACTATGGTTAGCACTACGTACCCGCAGTGTACTCAAAGACTACAATCACGGTCATGACAGCCCACATAGCATTTTTTCCAACACCATCATATAAAGGTTTCAAGTAGTAGAAAAGTGACACAGCTGTAAGTGCTATTCCTACTTTTAAACAATGGATGAATTTTCTTGGGTCATTCACACCAATCTCCCAAGCTTTTTTCACAAATTTGCACAACTTGGAATAAAGACTTGCTATAAATGACCACATGCTGCAAGAAATTCCAGCTCTCTTCCATGGACCATCTTCTACCTGGATTCTCCATTCAACCTTATCATTAGTCATCTTTAAATGATACAATATATATGATTTGTTTGTGAAAATTCCAGGTAGTTGTACTCTAAAATGTAGCTGGAACAATTAATGGCAAACACCTCACTCCAATGCTCTATGACTAACGTGTAGATTTACCTAAACTAGAGGAGTATCAATTGTATTTATAAAGAAATAATTTGGATGTACCGCATGTCTCGACATGAGGATATTATATTAATCAAGATTCAGGACAAAACAACCTATTTTTAATTCCAGTTTATTAGAGATAATAGAATGTGCTAACTTTTATTTAATTTCTATTGTTAGACCTAAGATGATGTAAGAGCACAACTACACTTAAGTGCTATTATTTAGAGTAGGTTCAAATTTTTGAGTAGGCTCATGTCGTACACATTGACAAAATACCATAAAAATGAAAGAAGAAGTATTAATTTTATCAAATTATTCTTATTAGAGATCGATGTGTGTTCGTCATTATCATTATGATAAATGCAAAATGAAATATAATGACTTTGATCTATGAAGTGATGTGTATAGTATTAATTACAAATATACAATTGGACAAAAGTATTTTCCCCATCTCTGATCCAGGCATACCTGAAATCCTTGAGTGAGCGCATTGAACTATCTTAGAGTAAGGTACTTCAGTCAGCAGCAACCTCTTTTCCAGTGAATGAGGGTGTGGTGTACGTGTATACTCTGACGTTCAAGTCAGTAAGTGTTGTGGGCGATAAAATATTTAGAGTAAGAGTAAGCGTACCTGAGCCAATGTTCTAGAGTTAGTATTTATAGTGTAGGTTTATGGTTTTGATCCTAGAACCCTTTCCTAGACAGTTGTCCTCAAAGGACAGTTATAGTCTTCGATGGACATTTGTGAGCAGATTATGAGGAGATGACATTGGATCCAGACTGGATGGTCCAGATTGCCTTCAAGGGTCATTGTTCCAATGTGGCACTGAGAGAGGTCCATGTCATGGCTCATATGAACATTGTAAGAGGGGTACCCAAAACCCATCAAGGGTTTGGTATATGCCCAGACCGAAACAATATCATATTATGTGTCTCCTTTGAAATATTTTTTCGCTTCGTGTTTTTTGTGATTTTATTAAAGAAGCTAAAACTTCAACGGACACTAATTTTTAGAGAGATAGTCCATCTTTTTTCTAACTATTTTTTTTTTAAGGAAATCTTATCTCTAACTTCTCTCATTCTTCTTCATTTTAAGCATCTTTTAATTTATATATATAGATGCAAGTTCACTAATGTAAAAAAAATAAAATATAGTTAACCAAATTGTATACTATCTCCTTAAAAAAAAAAATTGTATATTATCTAAACGGATATTTTATTAAAAAAATAATTAAAATACAATCAATGATATAACTATAATAATATTAATAATACTTCTCTTAAAGTTTGTTTTATACAAAACAGATCAAATATATCATCTTAAAGGCTATATTTGTAAAAATTATGAAAATATCTATTGACAAAGCTATAAAAAAATATAATAAATAAATTGTTGTGCGTGACTCAAAATCTTGTTGGAGTTTTTTTCTTGTTTCTTAAGAAAGTTGACGACACTACTTGTTTATCAAGAAAGCATAAATATAAGGCTTTTTTTTTTTGCTTGGAAAAGCATATGGGTTGCATATATATAAGGGGGAGTCTTGGCACAATAGTAAAGTTGTTGTCATGTGACCGAAAGGTCACATATTTAAGTATTAGAAACAACCTCTTGTGTAAAAAATAAGGTAAGACTGGGTACAATACATCAAATGGTGGGACCCCTTCTCAGACCCGGCATGCGTATGCGAGAGCTTTAGTGCACCGGACTGCCCTATCTTTTTGTTAAAGGCATATGGGTTGCAAGACTATCTATTGAAGTGCGCAAGGAGGTTGCTTCACTTGTTTACCTACTTGCATGACAAGTCTAGTAGTCTACAAGGGTTGTTGCTTGGAGTGCAAGAGAAGGTGAATGATTTTGGTTTTCAATTTTAATAAGAGTACCAAATGAGGAGACTCTTGGAAAAGGATTGGTGTCATTTGAGGAGAGATTCATGGGGTGGAAACACATGGTAAACACATGAGAGTCGAGATTGAATCAAAGTAGGGTTCACCAAAAGAGGATATCCTTAGGCAATCAAAGTTTTGTAGAGAAATCATTGAGTCTCTTTCTCACGAGAAGAGATTCGAGAAAATGGTAGAAATCAGGGTTTGCTCTTAGAGAGCTGGTTGAAGGATAATTCCACACACACACTTACAAGATTCTGGGTTTTAATCTAGATGAAGGTGCCCAACCAAATAATATCGACGTATGTCACTTATCTATTATTGTTATAATAATAATAATATACATATAAATATATACATAATTAGTAATCATTATAATTATTTTTAATAACTGCACTATTTTTCCTAATAAAAAATGATCTTGTTGATAGTAATTATTTTTATTAGAATATTATTTTTCAAATTCATTTATTATAACAATTTATATAAGTCGTTAATACAAGGTGGTACATCAATAACCAATTTGGAGCTAGCTTCTAACAAGGTTGTTTCTGCTAATTCATGAGTGATCCCATTTGTTTACCTCCAACTAAACTCTACCTTAGATTTGGTAAAAAAAAGAGTACTAATAAGTTGTCTACAATGAAGAATGATGCTGCCAAAGTCGTTGTTACTACTATTATTACAATTGAAAACATCGACGACAATCTTCGATTCTAGTGAAAAATCCGTGTTATCAAAGCCTAACTCAGCCACCCACTATAGTGCATGACAAAGTCCCGATGCTTCACTAACATCCATCGAGTATAAAGGGGCAAACCAAGTGGTTTTTGCAAGTACAAAACACCTGTCGGCATCTTGAATGCACGTGTAAATACCAAACTTATTATGAGAGGAAGAGAAGGAAGCATTAACATTGCATTTAAATTTAGTTGGGGCGGGTTTCTGCCATCGTACCATGTTTGTATTGCTCGGACCTATAAAAACATTTGTATATGGTATACATGTTGTTCTTCACACCTCTTGCGCAAGCTTCCGGTCTTCTAACATATGAATACAAATATTTATTATTGGTAAATATATACACGACATTAAAATTTGTATTTGCATATATAAGCATATAAAATTTGCAACGGACACGATGTAATTATTTAACGGCTTTTTACATATAAAATAAACAATTATTTTATAGAAATACTATATTAATGTTGGTATTTTACAAATACTCATGAGTTTCCAAAATTTATAATATCAACTTTATCATATCCAAAAAGAAAAATTTGTTTCTGCAGATATAACACACAAAATCCGCAACATGCATGATGAAAATATTTAATGGATTTTCACATATAAAATAAACTTTATAGAAATACATCATTACTATTGGTATTTTGAAATGCTAATGAGTTTTCTCCATTTTATAATATCAACCTTATATATCAATTACAAATGAACGGACATGTGCGAATGCATGAATCTTTTACTAGTTTGTATTGAAAACTAATGTGTTTGGCACGCCTAGTATCATACCAAAAAGAAGATATTTTTTGCCGTAAAAAAAAAAATATTTTATTTTGAGGGAATACCAAAAGAGAAACACATATTTATTAAATTTAAATAAATTTTTCCTTTAGTTTATGACCTAATTAAAACCACAGATTTGATATCGTAAAAAAGAGGAGTTAATTAATATCAACTTAATTATAGAATCTGATATAGGAGCATGCATGGTGGTGAGTTGGATGGAGCACCATGGCTAGCATTGCTTGCCTGTTGTAACGCACACACAGTCTTCACCTGATTCTTAGTGGTCAGATACTCTCCTGATCTGCTCTCTCTCTACGATACAACAATATAAAATAGGATCCAAAAGGAATCACAGACATTAGAGGAATGAATTAGGTCATGAATAGGACCTCTTGTATTATTTTAATTTTTTTCAACATTTTGACAACAAATGAGTGCCGTGAAATTTAATATAAGGACGTACTCAATATTGGTCTCTTCTGATAACATTTAGAAAAAGAGCCCTTATCTTGTGCACTATACATATGTTAGTAGAAAGTTGCTTTTCTTTATATATGTCCTAACTCAATTAGTTCTTAATCTAGCATTTAAAATTGCTTGTTGCAACAATGTAACTTAAGTATCCTACTTTGCCAAACCATTCGTACATATCACGCGTCCGGACCCAATTTACGTACGTGTGGATGACTCATGTCAAATACTTTTAAAAGTGAGGAAATAGGGAAGATATGCTAGCTAGCAAAGATGTAAGAAGGTTGCTTTTATCTGAGCGGTAATTAAGTGTCGCTTGTCTATTCAACGGTTGTTAAGTGTCGTTCGTCTATTCAACGACATTGAAGTGCCGTTTAATACTTTTTAGATTGGCTCAATCACTTTTTAAATTTGTTTAACCAATTTAAAAAGTTCTCTGAACGATTGTTAATTGTTGTTGGGGTATTTTTATCATTTTGGTTATGTGTGCCAAAATAGCAATTTCGAGATGTAATTAGAATTCTGTGCAATAAGCATGAACTCGTATTCACGTAGTCAGGACAACATGGACAATCCAATCTTAATCTGACAATTAAAAAAACACGTAGATTTAATTTATTTACTTTATAATTTAAAATACCTAGATTGTTCGATCAAGATGATCAGATGATCCCATGCCTGATTGGGTGACTTTGTGTTCCTACAAACGGTAGGAAATTCGGGTCCCTAGGGACTATGCATTTTAGAAAATAATCAAAATAACTTTGACAGTTTTATTGTTTCAAAAGCTGCAAGACAATTGTTCACTTTAAGAGTTATTTCCTCCTTATTAACAAGTAAAAATAATATTTAGGGTAAAATTCTAGCCAGCAAACTACTTAAATGTGACCTCAACTACAATTGTGATGCCGTACATAGAGATTTTTACAATTATTATATTATTGTCTCAATTGCAGTTGCAGACCATTAGGGCTGACAATGAACCGAACCAACTCGATTAAAATTCGTAATTCGATTCGACAATTGATTCGTCGAACTTGGTTCATGAACCAAATGAGCCGAACTTGAGCTGAAAATTAAGTTCATCAACTAATTGAGCTGAACTTGAGCTATATGTAGTTCGGCTCGTTTGGTTCACGAGATGACTCAATTATATATATAACACTTAAAAAAATATTATAAAATTTATAGATAATTGATCATATATATAATATTTTAAAAATTAAGAAAAACTTAGCAATAATAGGATAAAAATGAGCTACATTAAAATTGATAGACAACGCCATGCACAATGTTGTTGTAGTTTTTAAGGATTTCAAAACTAAAATAGTCCCGCATAGGAACATGCATGAAAAATGGAGGATATGATTATCTATAATAAGAGAAACATATGACACAAGAAGGCAAAACTAGATTTGGTGGTTACATACCGGTGTTAATTACTATGTGTAATAATAGTATCGTCCTGTCCATTAAAAATTGGTATAAATTTCAATATATTTTATGAGTAAAAAATTTAAATTCTTTGACTTTTGAGTTACGTGGTTCAAGTGGTTTAACTTATTTTCATACCTAAAGTTATGTGCTTTGAACAAACGAATTGAATCTAATGAGCCGAACCAAACTGTTTGTGAACTTTAAACGAAGCGAACTCGAGCTGAAAAAAATGTTTGTGTCAAGCTCGAACCGAGGTTCGGACCGAGCCAATTCTTAACGAGTCAAGTTAAGCTCAGATAGGTTTGATTCGACTCAGATCATTTCGAGCCCTACAGACCATAGTTTAAAACTATGTTCACGAAGAAGAACCATTGGAGTCAAATCAAGCTATTTTTTTTTATAGAAACGAATCAAGCTGCTAGAAAAATAGTCTAATATAGTTTAAGTTCCCAAGTCAATTGAAAAGAAAAAGCATGCATATTAAGTATTAACCCACTGAATTAGGTCATGAATAGGACCTTTTGTTATTATTTTACAGAAGATTTGAACATTTGAAGATAAATGAAGGGATCAGAATTTAAAAGAGATTCTGTGTTGTCAACTGTAGAGAAGAGCTATAGGAAATTTTTGTAAAAGGAAGCAAATTATAGCCAAGTTAAAGATATTTTTAATTTTATACACTAAAAAGTTGAGAAATTTTTAGTGGGGAAGAAAAAGGAGGGCCAAGTTAAAGATTGATAGCTTTTAATAACTTGGCCACGCCCCTGCTTATTGTAGAGCACTTATTTAGCTACTACTTCTACCAATTCAATTACAACTTTATTGAAAAGTGAAACCAACTATCATAAGCACTTTTCCACTTCTTTCTTTGGTTACCAAGTTTTTGTTTTAAATTTTAGTATTAACAACAAAAAAATATGTAGCAGCCTATTTTATTTCACTATTTTATTTACACAATGAATGTGTCCCAATTTGTTAGGATTCGTCATCATTGAATATTCTCTAGTAATAGAATATTTGTAACACTATACCATATCTCTAATGATACAATCTTATGTCACAAAATGCTACTTCTTATGTAGGCAATGTATTCCTCTCAAAAAAAATGTAGGCAATGTATTGAAAATTGACCTAACTATAACCTAATAATTATTGGAAATCAACTTGTGTGCATCCTGATGAAATTAATTATATTTAGCACTTGAGAATTGAGATAACAAAACGATTAATTTATTTGTCATATCCTCATGGAGACATAGAAATTTAACAATAAATTCTTGAATATGTAAAAGCTTCTTCACTAAATTATCATTCATTGCTTAGTGTATCCTATTCTGCCATCTATGTACAAACATATCATGTTTCTTTCTAGGACCTGTAGAAATGTGTTGATGACACTCTTCTTTTCCAGATATATTAAACTTTCAAACATTATGTGCTTAATGTAGTTCTGAAATCACTTAATCGCCTCTTAATCGCCATGGTTAAGCAATGTTGGGATTAATTAACAACGTTGCAATGCTGGTTAGAAGAATTGATTGCGGCGGTGTTTGGTTGTTGAAGAAGATTGATAAGTGACCAAAACACATCTATCCTTTTCACATGTCTATTTGCCTGTTGTACAATATATTAGACGTAAAAGTTAGTTACACTAGTTAGTTACGTCTAATACAATGTGTAAACCAACATTTTTAGCCTAAGTAGAAAAATTGAAATTGAAATCACTTACATGCCACCATTTATTTGTTTTATTTTAGATATTTCAATCAAATATTCGATATTTACCTCAACAATAAAGTGTGCCCATAGTTTCTTCTTCCTTGTTTCCATCTTTGCTTTCAAGATATTCAGCCCAAAACCTCGAATTATGTCGACTATCTCAAGGAAGAAACCTTGATCTTCACAAAGAATCTGCAGCAGAACAATGCAAATGAGTTCACATAGCATAGACTGTAAAATTTTCAAACCATAAAACTTCTTTTTTGGTTGCTTACCTCTATAAGCATTTGGCCAGGTGATTTCATGTCCTCAACTATAATTGGACACACCATTGTTTGGTTTGTTACTTCAAATGCCCATGTAGCACCATGGTTTTTGTTATCTACCACATTGTTGTCTTTTAGAACCACTTCATTTGCTTGGTCAATAAGCTAAACATACAAACAAAAAGTCCAAAATTATTTCTGATAGTGACTAATGAAGATTAAGCATACTAATTTAGTTAAAAAAATGTATACAATTAGTTTAGTTAGTTTACCTTTGGTTCATTAGGATCTTGTAGTATGTCTGCATATTTGATGACACCGTGTAAGAAAAGCATGTATCTGATGGTGCGGTCTAACAAAGAATCGATGCTACACTGTGAAACCAGGAAAACATTTGTCAGCATGTTATATCAAAGAAAATTGTAGCTCATGTCATGAATGATAGTTTGTCACATATCATAAAGTTTGAATGAAGAGTTTTTTTGGAAGTTGGAAATTTAGAATCACATGCACATGAAATATTATAAGTCAGTTGAGGTTTCATTTACCTTTCCACCATGAGGTATGATTCCACGCAACTCTTTAATACAGTCTTGAATCTGCTGCCGATCTTTTGGTCTTGGCCGAGTGCTCTCTCCCGGCTTAGCCTTCTTCTTGTTGGGCCGTGCGGGCTCGTCCAGTTTTCTAGGGTGTACCGGAACAGCCCTCTTAAGATTGATGCTATCTCTATCATCAACCAACATACCTACTTGTAATTTTTGAAATGTATCTTTCCTAGTTAAAACACTATTCGACTTGTCCAAGTCAGGAACAGAATGCATCAAGTTTGGTCTAGTTTCAGTTCCAGCAAGGTTTGCAAAATGTACTTGAGTTTGATTCAAAGGTGAAAGTTCTACCATCTGCTTTTTATTAGATGATAACAGCTCATTTTCAAAATTAGAACTATTAAAAGGATTGTTGTAAGTTGCTTCACCTCTCAAAAGTTCTTCAATTCCTAACTCCGAGAATAACCTCTTCCGAGTATTATCGGTCGGTGTACCGGTATTCAACTCTGATATGCATTCAGAAAAGCCGGTATTATCAGTAGCAGCACTCACCACTGGTGTAAGTAAATTCCCCCACCATTCACTACCTTGGTCGCATCCCAGATCAAATTCCGTGCTATCCAAGAAATCATTCTCAGAATTATGTATTACTACTGATGTTTCTTTCTCGGCTAGGCCTAGATCAGTGCAAGCAGGATTAAATTCTATTGATTCAGAAAGGGTATTATCCAATTGAATCATTGTTCTGCAGATACTAGTATCCTCTGGTGAAGTAGCAAACCATTGGCAAAGATCATCCATGGAACTGAACTTCAAAAATTCTTCGGACATATCGACCAGCTCTAAGCTATTAGAGATTCCATGTAGTAGTGTATTTGAACTTGATGAAAAATCAACTTCAATCACAGCATCAGAATGAGAAGAATGTTGGTCTTGAAATGAAACTTTGTCCATATTTTGCAATGAGGTCAATTCTGAATCCTGAACTATGCTGCCAACAAATGAAGTTGAAACATCTGCAACTTCTTGTGCCATTATTTCAGATACAAATTGTTGCTCCGATGAATCAAAACAAAAAATTTCACCAAAAAGAGGAGTATTTTCTGAAATCAAGCTGTTCATGGAAGAGTTAGGCTCCAAAAAAGCTTCTATGGTATCTTTGAATTGGTCACCAAGAGATGAAGAATCAAATTCTACTGAAGTTATTCTTTCTTCACACGAAGCAAAAACATCTCTCAGATCTTCATGGTTTTCTTCATGAGCATATTTGAGATTCCGATCACATGAATTTTCAGAGGAAATGGAAGCTAGCAACCCACTGAGATCATCATTGGTAAAATCCATTGATAAAACTTCATTTCCTGACTCCTCTATCATGTTGATACCGTCTATCTCCTTGAACAAACTTTGTGTTTGATCCAAAAAATCCACCGTCTCCAAAATCTGCTGCAGTTAAAGTATTATGATCCATTAGTACATTAAAATAGAATAATCTAGGTGAAGTATGCATGTTAACTAGCATCGAAAAAGATAATGAAATAGCTAATGAAAATGCTATTCCCTAAGAATATTTCTGCAGGCAAATCATGACAGAATAATCATAATGTTTTATTTCCTTTAAAAAAAAAATCATAATGTTTTATTATTTTATATATCCTGATTCTTTATATTATGCAAAAATACTTTTCCAGATTAAACATGATATAGATTTATACTTTCTACTTTCATGCTCTTCAGATTTAGGACTGCAATTTTACATAAGATTCAAAACTTATTGTCAGTCAGGTTACTTAGATCAAGCTTCAATACTGTAAAGAGTTATAGGACCTATTTGGATTGACTTATTTGAGTTTACGTGCTTGCATGAGCACTTGTGAGCTGTTTAGCTTATATGAAAGTAGTTCAACTTACTTTATCTTTCGTTATAGAAATAGTTTATACATAAAACACTTGTATCATAAGCGCTTATACTATGAGCGCTTAAGTTGTTTATCCAGACACGGCTTAATCTGGATTACAGAATTATGAGGCTAGCAAGGTTCAAAAGCTTAAATAAATTATACAAAGTATGATATAACATTCTCTCTAACCGAATCCGAATTCTGAAACACTAATCAGTTCCATAAACCAGGATGTCATGTGCATGATCACCTTTTATCATAATAAAATTTGTCTGCACAAATTGATTTGCATCATGTGATAAAGTCAAGTTATTTCACAGCACTAACCTTGTTTCTGGATCCAAACAGTACCACTCCACATGCATTGACAGGTATGGCCACAATTGTCTACAAATCAAAATTGTACATCAATATAAATTGCTAACAGTTTTGAACTACAAAGTTAATCAAATAATCATACTTTATGTGGTATCAGGACACTTATTAAGTTATTATTACAATTGATTTGGTGACTTTAAACAAAATAATTACATACAAGCAAAATTATGGAATACATTTTCTGATGAACTTTGGTACCTTAATTATCCCAGAGGAGAATTGTTGATACAATCCAGAATCATCCTGAATAAAGAAAGGAAATTCTCAAGTAATAAGTAAACTAAAAACAAGAGAAAAATGGAATCTGAAATTATAACAGTTGAAATTGAAAACTATACCTCATAACTAACTGAATGCAACCAACTATGCTTCCCTGTGAAAGCAGCTTCACCAACAATTCTAGATAAAAAAAATATCAAAACTGCATTAGCCTTTGTTTTTTCATTAATGAGTAAGTAAATTTAGAGGAGGAAATGCATTTGGAAACTTTATCAAATTAATTTTTGTGAAAATTAGAGGTTTTTAGAAACATGAAACTAAACGATAAATTAGTGAACAATGGTCCGAGTAGAAATAGACTTGGATCTCTTAAGCAAAGTCTCAGATACGAGTCTTGTAGACGGAAAAAATGTGGTTGGTAGAAGAGACTCCGCTATTGGTTATCAGCCAGATTCTCCGACGGAAACTAGTACAAAGCTACATCACACCAATTATATAGTTACAAAAATTAATAAAAAAAAAAAAAACATATTACCCTTCACCCAGCAAATGCACTTGTGGAGCTATTTTTGTAATCTCTTCTCCCAATTGCTCTTCATAGTATGTTTCTTCCACATTCAACAACCTAAAAGAACATAAAAATTCAAGCATGCAAGTAATTTAAGGTGAGAAAGATCAAATAAAACTGAAATGTAAAAAATATATATAAGAGAAGGAAACAAGAATCTTACGTAGGATTCTTCTTATGAAACTGCCAGAAAATGGCATAAGACCAACCATCACCGTAAGCACAAAGAGTCTTAAGCTTATTCCTTAAACTAAGAGGCATTGCCATTGTCATTTTCATTTGAAACTAACTATATGGTTATTTCCTTATTTATGTATCTAACTATACATGAAGATGATTAACAGAAAAAAAGGTGAAAAGTGAAGTGTAAAAACATAACGCAACAAAGTGGTTGTCAAAGGAATAAAAGTGGAAAGAAAAACACTGGACAAAAATGTTGTCAGGTTTGTCTTGTCTAGTTTTCACTTCCAATCAAATCTAAATGCACATTAGTGATTCATTTAATTAATACTTATAAGTACACTGTGTATAGGTCTTTGTTTAGGGACAGAAAAACAAACATTCAATTCTAGAGTACTATTCCATTCCCTACGGCTTCCAATTTCCAACACAATTTACAGCATAAACTTCCCTACCATTGGTCCCACTCACCACCTATAAACATTTGGGAACATCACTTTTGCTCTTTATTATGTCATCTGCCTATAATTGTTCATAATTTCAAAATATTCTCATTCATTGCAAACAACAACAAAAAAAGATTTGTTTTTCTTTTCAAATATACCAATATTAATTGGATTATATGAAATTATGTCAATGTACTTGCAAAGATAAGGGAGTTTTTGTTCTTACCGAATATTTTTACCAAATTACTACATAATATGCTTAAAAATATACTAGTATTAACCCATAACAAATTAATTCATTCTTTTGTTTTTTTACTGAACATAATTAATTTCTTAAAGAACAATGATTTTTTTTTTGGTACAATGAAAAGGTATAATTAAATGTAGAGAAAGTTGTGGTTATATTTTTTTGTTATCAAGCAATACGCATGCATGGTACAATTGAAAGATTGGATAAGAAATATTTTGCTATTTAATGTGCTCGTGATTATATCATAATAATCATAATTCATAACAATTTTGGGAATAATTTTAATTAATGATCATTGAGTTTGAGCATCTTGTCTTCATATCATAAAAAATTGTGCATCTTTAACACCAAAAAATAAATAAAAATTGTGCAAAACAGTTCATGATTGTGCACCGTAAATTTGAACCAATTTATTTGATATTAAATTGCATATTTGATCCTTAATAATTTGGGTAAAAGTGTGGTGTCTCTCTCTTAGCGGATCCTAGACGTTTAGTCTATTGTCCCTCACAGCGCTCCCCATACTCTCCAACAAACTAGTATCAGAGTCCTTGTTATGTTAGGCTCGATAGGGGAGTGGGAGCGGGATCCTAGTGTGGATCACACTAGTGATGTGAGTGAGTCACACTTGAGGGGGAGATTGTTGAAAATCATGTGTGAATGATTATATCCTGCATCGACTAGAAATAGAGGAAATGTTGGATATATAAGATGGGAGACTCATAAACCTGTTACCTTAAAGTTTTAGGTAGAGATATAGTGTCTAAGTCTCTTAGAGGTCCTGGACATTTAGCCTATTAACACTCCTTGGACTCCATATTTGATGTTGGAACATAATATATCCTCACGGACTTATGACACAAATTATCACACACTATGAGCTATTTTAAGATGGAAAACAGAAATAACTAATTCTCTTAATGTTAGGAAAGTTAGTTATAATCATTGAAGCCTGTGTGCATGATAGGTTAATGTGATCCATCACTAAACTAGTATAAGTAGTTGCAAGCTTTGTTTTTTTACTTATACGTAACTAGTTGTAAGCTATATATGTTATTGGTTCATTATGTGAAAATTCTGTGTGATTCACACTAAGCTTTCTCTCACTCTCTCTTGTTTTCCCTAGTTTTCTATCAATCTTTAATTCTCTCAACAATTTTCTTTTGAAGTTTGGGACTATTTTCTACATTCCACTTTATTCCATTTTGCCACCCCACAAAAGCCTCCCCACAAAGCCTTGGGCATTGGTATGAAAGGTTGCAGAATTCAACGGTCCAATGATTCTCAATCAATGACAACTAGCTAATGAGCAAAAAGCAACACAATAGTTCTAAAAAGACTGGAAAATGATTATAGTATTGTTGTGGACAAGTGTGAGTTATATGTCCCACATTGGATAAAAGAGTAAAGGTTGAACACCTTATAAGTAAGAGGACCCATAAACTCATTGCCTTAAGGTTTTGGGTAAGAGTGTGGTGTCTCTTTCACTAGTGTGGTTGTTCAAGCCTCGATGTTGGCAGTCCCCTAAACTCTCCTCACCGACCCAACATAGAGCATTTTTTGGCAGTCCCCATTGCCTTAAGGTTTTGGGTAAGAGTGTGGTGTCTCTTTCACTAGTGTGGTTGTTCAAGCCTTGATGTGGGCGGTCCCCTAGGCTCTCCTCACTTACCCAACATAGAGCATTTTTAGTTTAGGAAAGGTTTTGGGTAAGAGTGTGGTGTTTCTCTCACTAGTGTGGTTGTTCAAGCCTCGATGTTGACAGTCCCCTAAACTCTCCTCACCGACCCAACATAGAGCATTTTTAGTTTAGGAAGATTAATGACTTTAAATGGTAATTTTTTATAAAAGTTGGTGTAATCACTATATTATAAATTGAAAATTTTGACATTTTTAAAAAATAATTATTTAATTTAAAATGCTTACAAAGTGTCCGGAAAACACTCTTTTAGTTTTCACAGTAGAGTTCTCAATTTTAAATATTTAAATGAATCATACTTGTATACATCATTTATTATTTGTAATTTTTTAATAATAAGTTTCGATAAGCTCTAGCCAGTCCAGCCCAAGATTAATATTAATACAAAAGTTGGATTTATTAGAAAGACGCATAGACTTTACGTGAGGGTAATGTTGGTTAAAAAGGGTGCTTTGAATGACACTAAATTAATTTTTTTCATGAAAATTAAGTCATATGCATAAAAAAATAACATATGTGTGTAAAACATTACCTACCTTAAAAATAATTAACTAAATTACCTACAAGAGTAAAATATGCTATATGTGTGTAAATAAGTAGGGACCAAGGTTTTGAATAACAGTCGTAGTTAAGGTCGCGGTCGCGTATAAGATTTCACGATTTCGACTATTACAGATGTTGCGTTATGGATTGTGGTTGTCGGAGTGTGAATTAATTACAACATTATACAACTCTTAAATAATAATAGTAATGTAAATAACTTAAACTATAGATAGATATGAACTATAGATAGATATGTAAATAACTTAAACTATAGATTTTTAGGGGATTAAACTATAGATAGATATGAAGTTCTAAACTAGATAAGGAGATAACATTATGCAATTTATGATCAAATATGTACTAACATATGATTTTCATCTATCTCAATTGAAACAATATCTAAATTATATGCCCATTGTCATGAACAACATCTTTTGCGGCCGTAACAGTGTATCGTTGCGGTTTTAACGGCGTTTCGCCAAGATTTTTGTTCACTCTGTAAAAATGGTGAAAACGGTAACGTCGGCTATCTTAACTTTTTGTCGAGGCCTTTTTCTCCGTAACGGAACGTTTTTAAAAACTTTTGTAGGGATATGTGCTTATATTTAGGGATTGATGGGTAGCACTTGGTGACATAGCCTTTGGTGATCAACATTGATCAACTACAATGTTACAAGTATATAAAACAAAAACAAAAAAACCTTGTGAAAGAGAAAAGAAAGTCACTTGTGACATTGTGGTCGATCAATATCATCAATGTCACCAATTACTATGTCACTCAAGTGCTATTCGGGATTGATGGAGTATAATCAGTAGTATAGATGACATGGCATTTTGCATCCAAGTCAACGTAAGGCCTTTCATAGTTCGTACTAACAATGAATTGAAGGAACCGTGTACATCTGGTCAATCCATTCAATTGATTGATAACTTGTAAAATTCAAGAGGAGTGATATTTGTACAACCAATTTTGGACAACTTTTGTGACAACCACTTTCTCTTTATTCTTATTGGACAAAAACAATAGAGAGAGAAAGAAAAGGAGAGATGATGACAGTAGTCATTACGTTATTTTTAGTGTCATTTTCATGATGTTTTGAGTTCACAAGCAAGCTTAAACAACAAGGAAAGCAAGAAAAATAGAAGATTTTGAAGAAACAGTTGTGTTGATGTT
>Ga0315913_1000488_pt1 | contig 35727 bp, 19 predicted proteins | sample MpolsnodulesMG_FD_207736 | JGI IMG/M metagenome (GOLD analysis project Ga0315913, IMG submission 207736) | Medicago polymorpha root nodule microbial communities from Los Angeles, California, United States - small nodules | ecosystem: Host-associated > Plants > Roots > Nodule | place: USA...
GATAAGAAAAAAATATATAAATTTTCAAGTTTGGGGGGCATTTTGCACATAAGTGCAAAACTTCAGGGGGGGCATTTGCAAAACGTCATGTTGACTAACAGAAGAATTTGACGGAGGGGATAAATTGATTAACGTTGTGCAATTTCAGGTGGGTAATTGAAGTTTTGTTAATTTCAGGGGGGTAATTGACAAAACTTACAATTTCAGGGGGTAATTGTCTATTTACTCAATTTTAAAATATTGATCGTTAGATCTTGATCGAACGACTATCGAAGTTCGAATCCATGAATGCATAGTCTTCTTAACTGCTGGGAAGCGTTATCCAAGATTAAGAGAAGAAATTTCTCTCTTATAATTTAATTTTCTTTAAGTTAGTTGAGATGTAAAGCAGAATATAGAGAATTTAAGTTCATCTAACAAGTTTAGTCTGGTGAAAGTATGTCAACTTGGCAAATGAGCAGAATATATAAAGGTTATTCTTAGTGGAAAAAAATTGTTTTGATCACTAGGTTATTTTTGGTTGAATTGAAATTTTTTAGGAGAATCATAGAGTTCAAGGCAATTCAAATGTTTCAATTGAATTCTAAAAAAAATTGAATTAAGCACATAAATTTATATAGTGAAAAGTGGGTTAAAATGAGAATTTTGGAAGTTTTAGGTCAAAGTTAAAATTTGATATAGTTGAAGAATCAATTAGAAAATTACAAAAACTATGGACTAATCTGCAATTTGTTAAAAAGTTTGCGGTTTATTTGAAAATTATAAGGACCAATTAAAATTTTCTAAACAATATATGGACTACACCCTTAGATAATTGGTCCCTATATTTTTGTTACAAATTTTGCAAATTGATCTTAATAAATTTTCAAAATAAATAACTTGCAAGTTAGTCCTTATAAAATTTCATAATTTATAAATTGATATCTATTTTTTTTTATATTTTGAAACTGGTTCCTATTTGAAATTTCACATTTGAGCCAAGACTTTTAAATTTTTATTTTGGATCAGTTCTTATTATATATTTATACTAATCTCTCAAAAATGTAAAAATGATGGGAATTTATTACTCTATCCAAACAACAAATTTCAATTAATTCATCCAAAAACACTCTTAGTAACACTGCTAGAAAACCTTACCTTTTTTTTTTTACTTATATCTTCATTCATATGTTATGATTATATATATATATATATATATATATATATATAGGAAGATATTAAAATGTTAACCTACTACTCCCTCTGAAATATAAGCAAAGGTGAGTCAAACAAAATTGATGTATTTCGTTCAAATTTTAGTCCAAATAATAATTAAGGAGTTTCACCTAATCCTAATCGAATGAGTTTAAGTTGCTTGAATTTTGACATCATTCTATCATCATGATGTATATTAATCACTTCGTAACTTTCCTAGCAAAATTTCACTTCTCACGAATAATTTGTTTAGCTAAACACAAGAAATAGAACAAAACTGCACGAATTGTATGATTGGGTAGAAACTAAAAGCAAACACACCTAAATGACTAGAGAATTATAAACCCACAGTATTTATTTAAATCGACTCAATCTAACAAAAACCTAGAACATAACCAAATAAACACTCAAAAAAACCCTAAAAACCTGCATATTTTCGAGAGTTATCATATCTTCCTCTCACTCTTAATATGAACTTTATCTTTTCACATATTTATAGAGATGATAATCATTGTGCGCCAAATAGACTTGCCTCCCAATTTTGCTTAAAAAAATACAAAAACAAATGTCTACTTGGTAAGCACAAAAAACGGGCTTAAAATACAAGATAAAATAGTTTTGTTCTATCAGCCACTGTAATTTTTATTTGCCAAAAAATAGCATTAAAAAACTAATTTTGAATAATCTATTACAGCACTTAACAATAATGGCTATAGCATATATTAGTTTATCATCTCTCCTTCAACCTACCATACAGCAGTTATATATAGCCATTTACCAATGTAAAATATGCTTAAATAGCCTAATTCTTCAAGTAAGTTTTCACATAAAACAAAAGAAAGAGTAGCATACGTTTTTTTATAAACAGAATAAACAGTAAATGAAAAGGAACTTATTATGGTAAAACATCTCATTTCCATCATGGTATAGTGAAGACAAAAACAGCGGGAAAAATGGTCAAGAAACAACTCAAGATTCCTTTTGGCACCTCAATTGTAGGTACTATTCTTCAAACTTAATCAATTGCTGTTTGTTTGCACCCTCATTGGGAACCTTTTATTGGTATGGAGTTACTTCACAAATTCACAGTGTATTTGAATTTTTTTGAAGGGAACTTATACGAAGACTTTTGGTGCTGCTGAATTATTTTGACTTTAATTTTTTGTCAAGCATCGGTGATTTGATTACATTCACTCACATGAAGTGACTGATGGGTCCCCTGTGCATTTCACCTAAGCCCTAAATAAACATGTCTTTTTGACAACGTAGTGGCTTACATCAGGTTGTTATGCAAGGAATAATTATTTTGCTTGTTATGTAGTGGTGATAATAATTAACAAATTGGCATGTCTTAGATTGAGGGTGTTTTTTCATGTTTGTGTCTAGCATATATAAGGTATGGTAATTAAGTAAAGTTTTGTTATTTTGAAACACAAAATTTATATCAAATGTTGATGAAAAATTAGATAGTTAAAACTTAAAATATGTGATTAATTATTTTGGTAGATAGTTAATAACTATAATAAGATATTACAACTCATTATCTATACATCCCCAAATGTTTGGATATGTGTCAAATAAAATATATTTACTTAAGTAATAGGGTTTTGGTGCCTCTCAAGTCTCAGCCATGTGGATATGGTGATTTACCTAATTGTGTGATTGTGGAGACAACAACCCTAAGCAATTTGGGAATGTTCATGTCAAGTTAATATGTACAAATATTTTAAATTGATGTTAGGTTTTTTGTGGAAAAGAAGAAAGAAAAGTGTAAATAAAAAGTTACTCTAGGGCAAGAAAATAAAGATTTCAAGAATGCTAGTAGTAAAAACTTGCTTATCGAAGTGGCTCAAACCAAATGGGACCAAGTCTCCACTTTGACGACACCAAATGACCAACCTATCAAAGCAAAGGCCATATCACACTCATATCAACATTTTATGTATTGATTTACCAATAAATAATTTTAAATTTAAATAAAAAAAACAAAAGAATGAGAGGGGTGTGTTCATGAAGTCAGCCCATACAGAAGACCCCACATGATTGGACCAAAGATGGGGCCCAAAAGGTTTTTTTTAGAGGGAGTCATAGAAAATGACTAATATTTCATTTATATGATAAAAGCTGTGACCTAAAAAGCAAAAGAAGATGGGAAGCCTCCAGCCATTAGGAATTAGAAAGAATAAGAAGATTGATATGAATTGAAAATCATAAAGAAAACACAAAAGATAAAAGCAATCAGATTAGGAGGGGGACAAAGTGGAAGGATGTTAATCCCATTATTGTCAAGTTCAGAAAAGAAAATATTCTCATTTGACTTTAAGTATATCTCTTTGTTGATTCTTCAAAAAAAAAAAAGTATCTCTCATTGTAACCTATATATTTAGTAAAAGAATACCATTTACATTGTTTATTCATTTTTGACCAAGCATTTTTCATCCACATGCCACTACTTCTCTTGTTTTTGGCTTTTTAGGGTTGACCAAAATAATTAAAAAAAGTTTCCTTATCATGTGCTAATCTCTCTCTGGTAAATTAAATTTTTGAATTATTGAGTGACTTGTAATAAGATCAATTGTATAAGTTGGTGTTATCTCTGGATAAAAATAAAAACAAAAAAAAAATAGAGTAAAAATTGAAAGTTGATAAAAAAAAAATGATGGTATCTTATTTTTACTGACAGACAATCTAACAGATTCGACCACATTGATTTAAATCATACTTACTCCAACTAAATCCACAAGACTTTGCTTTGAACCATTATTGGCAAAAAGTTGATTTAATTAATTTTATTAGCTAGGTTTGTGTTACTTGTATAAGTGCATGTTAAGAGTAGTTTTGGAATATCTGATTTTAGCTTTATACGTCGTTTTACAATTTACTTATTTTTCAAATTTTGTGATTTCTCTTCCTTGTATCATTTTTAAAGAGTAGTCTTCTTTTTTTTAAGATAAAGAGTAGAGTCTTGGAATGTCATGTTTCTGAATATTTATATTCTATATCAAGTTAGATTGACTACAAATAGTCACGGGTAGTATAGTCATGCAACGTTAAATGGTCATTTGAGCTCAATTTTGACCTCAACAGTCTTCAAAGCTCGACTCTGAATTGAATGGTAAGTTTTTACATATGGTTAATTCATAACATAATAGCTTAAAAAAAACGAAATTCTAATACAAAGGAAATTATTTAATTTTTCCTTTCTTCCTATCTTCTCTTAAAGAATTAAAGTATATTTGTAATCCTCAAATTATTATAAATTAAACACTTCATATCATTAAAAAGGCTTTGAGGCATAATTCACAACATGCATAAATTCATCATCATTCGTGCACTCTTGCAGTAGAGAATAATCGGTTAATTATGATAATATAATTTAATTGATATGCGCATTAATCGATAGTGTAAAAAAAAGTTTTGCACATATATTAAATCACATCTACTTGGATATTTATTCTTTCAAACAAATCTACTTGGATATTTATATAAATATTTTAGAAACTAATATTAGAAATACGGTGTGATTATGATGCATATTTATATGTATGTATAAAACTTTTTACAGTACTGATAATATTGTACACCATTTGACAAAAAAGGAAATATTGTACACCAATTAAGTACTGATAATATTTCTTTTCAAAAAAAAAAAGTACTGATAATATTTTACACCAATTAAATCATCTGAAAACTAATACATCTTGAGTTAAAAACAAAACGAAAAATGCGCTCATTTTTTGAATATGAAACAAATATAGCAATATTTTTATGAAAAATGCTGATTTTTGTTTGTGTAGTTGCATGTGAAAGATTCCTAAAAGAAATATGCAGAATTAATAAATAAAACCTAAATTGATCTACTGCTTAAAAAACGAAATAGGAATGAAAATCCAAAATAATGCCGACAAAATACATGAAAACGTGAAAGGGTTTTCCCATGTTGGAAGTCAATTTCATTTACCTTTTGTGTATGGATATTAGCTGTTGGTTAATTTAGCACGCTTGGTATGGAATCAACCCAAAGTCGTTATATTGAAAAAAAATCATATCCCAACAAAGATATCTTGACTGTTTTTCATTTTTTTTCACCCCTTAATCTATATGTATGTTCATACGTCAATTTCTCATGTTTCTTTAAATTTGTATCTTTTCAAATACCCTATTTTGGCATGCATACTTGTTCTTTTTGTCTTTGAATCTAAATTCTAAAGCAATATGCATACGATTCCATTCATAGCTCATTCCTTGTCATGTAGTCCTTTGGTTTCTTTTTAAGTGTACCACGAATTTAGCGTTAATATATAACTATCGTTTTAATATTTTAAGGGTATAATTTGTTGATTATACTCTTTCTCAATTACTTTTATATTTTTCAATAAAACTAATAAATGTCATCTATTTGAAAAGCTAATGTTTACTTTTTTAAAACATAGTTTCTTTTTTGTTATCTTTAAATTTAAACAAAATTTTGTTACATATAATAATGGTTTCACGAAGAGTTGAAATTCTATAAAAATAAATTCTTCTTTAAAAAATAATGTTAAAAATTTCACATGCAAAATAAAAGAGCAATTGAGTGATTGCATGAATGTTATAAAAAAAAAAAAAAAAAGTGGAAGACTCATCGAAACAAAAAGAAGGAGAAGAGAGAGAAGTAGTTGACAATTTATTTGTTATGAGAGAGAGATAGAGTGTGTGCAAAAAAGTAGGAATTTGTTGGAGAAAGAGATATTAACAAAAATTTGTTTGGTACGAGATAAAAATATAAAAATAACGTATTAAATTTATTGAAAAGATAAAATATGTGCGGAAAAATATGATTTTATTGGTAGATTAAAATGAGGGTATAATAGAAAAAAAATCCAAAAATTCACCTCTTTAATTTAGTGTTACTATTTTAAAACGACACTTAAAAAAGAACGAAGAGAGTAGTAGAAAAAAAAAACAAATGCAAAAACAAGTTGTATTAGGAATTGTCTTTATCACATATTTTAGAATGGGATTGGTCATAAAAAATCATGGGCTTTACGGTCTCATCTCATCTAATATGTTAGTTTGAGTCTTGTTAACTGGTATCTCGTGGCACTGGTTATGAAATTCAAAAATAGAATTTTTGTCTTAGAAATATAGGCTGTTATTTTTTATTAAGTAATAATTACACTACTTTTTAATAAAAACTTACTTTTTTTGTTGTTTAACCAATACTCTCAGAGCAATGGTTAGCATTCTCCTATTAAGGGAAACTAATAGTATATCAAAGCAACGAGAAAAATGAAATGAGTCGGAATGGTCTATTAACCAAGATATCTCCCATAGTGGTGAAACCAAACTTAATAATGTGCATTCAAAAACCAAGTGAGTCGGCCATATATTATTAGTTTCTCATCTTAATAATCATTTCTGATTGTTACCTCCAACGTCCACATTGTCCCGCGTGTTTTAAATTACAAAGGATTGGTTTATCCGCCCTTCCGATTCCCAAAACCTGAAATTCACATTATAAATACCAGTCATAAGCATATCCCACCTTGTATACTTTTGAAACATGTACTCGCATTTTCAAGACTTTCCTATAGGTATTTTTCATAAATCTTCCACCATTGGTACCCCACTCAATTCGACCTTCATGAATCCAGTATGATCAAGTGTTTCAACCAAAACCACAAAAGTATAACCTTTCAAAACCAGAACTCACTCAAACAAAGCACACATGGGACATTTCATATGAAGAAAAATGAGACCTTATGGCTCAGTTCAACTTGGTTCTTTAACCTCCAACGCTGCAGCTTTACCTGAAGTCAATATATCTACAAATCACCATAATACCTACACCTGGAGTGTAGCCAAAAGGTTGCGTCCCTCAGCAGTCAGTGGAAAACAATTTTCTAGGTGAATGCAAAAACACCAGCACCTGGTTCTTCGGTGCAGATCTAATAGAGTACTCCCTTCGTTACTAATTATGTGGTCTATATTATGAATCACATACATCATTAATTGAATGAACCTAAAAAGTAAAATTTGCTTATAACTAGAAACGGATGGAGTATTTGTGATGATCAAAGAGAGGACTGGGAAATTAGAAGTTGGTACTTGCGTAGAACTTGACAAAAGGTTTGTCGGCTTTGGCAAGGAGAAAAAAGAAGCTGAACGCATAGACCGATCATGAGAATCATGATGGACATGTTGGTACGTACATGAAGACTTTCGTAGGGAATAAGCCATACAAATAAATGGAATGTATTAAGAAAGGAATTGAGGTTGATGGACTTGAGGAAGGTCAAAGGAATAACTTCAAACAAGGGAATGGATGAGGCAAAATATTTTGGCAAAGTAAAGCCTGAATAGATTAATGCATGGAATTTCTAATTAAAATTCATAAAAGAATTTGTTCAAAGTTATAGCTTTGTAAGATGGAAGTGCTCCATTTCCCTTTTATCCTTATCTCTTTCATTTCTGTTTTGAATAAAATGATTAGTAATTTTTGTTTCTGCAATTTTAATTTTTGTCTTGCAATTTTCAATTCTTAGTATAAGACGCAACTCCTTATTAAAAACTTCGAAAGTGAGTCCTGATTATACAACTCATTTCAAGTTTGAGGGAGTGATTAGAAGTTGTAGGCCTTAAGTGGTTTTCTTTTTATGATTTTAATTATAGCTCTTTCTTATAAAGTGATGAAGCTTATGGTTTAGCACTAAGTTAAAGGCCTATGATGATTTTTTTATAGTGAATGAAACCTTGTCGGTAAAATATAAATCTAAAATGCATTAAAAAAAGTCCAAGTTAGTGTGGGAAACAAAAATATTAATAAGTAAGATTTAGGTGATTCACACTCACCACTTTCCCAAAATAGGTGGGTAGTCCACAAAGAAAAATTGAGTTACCTATCAAAGTAAGATTAAGGTAACTCACACTTACCACTTTCTTAAAACAGGTGGGTGACCCCCCAAAAACAAAGAGCAAACCATTGACGTAAGGTGGGAGTGACTCACCCTCATTAACACCCCCAATAATGACCTAGTTTGACTCTTAAGAAAATAGGAGATTATTGACGTAAGGTAGGAGTGACTCACCCTCACCAACACCCCAAGAATTACCCGACCTTCCTCTTGAATAAATAAGGGAATTATGATGTCGCCTTGGAAAGCTATATCTTTGTGAAAAACCAATGGATAAATGAATATTCCCACCTAGCTTAGGTGAAAGAGTTGTAACATTTGATTCACATGTTTGATATCATGGTTATAATTTTTCTTTATAGTGTTGTTTACATAAAAGCAATAAGAGGTTGTAATGGACACACACACACACAATTTCAATGTGGGGAATAATCAAGAATTATGTCACAGGGGGATGACTCGAATTTGCTTGAGTATCTATAGTCGAGGTTAACGCACTCAAGAAATACCAATTGCATGATTACTATGAGTGGGCTATGATTTAGGAACTATTTTAGATCAATGTTTGAGGATCACTCGAGGACGAGCAATGTTCAAGTTCGAGGGGGTGATAACCGATAAAATAGTTGGTTATCAGGTTGCACTAAGCTCCCATAATGGACAAGAAATTGAGTGATTGGATTGCCTAATACATCTAATAAATGGCTATTTAGGATTTTATAGTTTAAGTTGTTATTAGTAGTATTTAGTCCTCTTGAACTAATAATGCTTCTCATGGATGTTTGATGATGTAGGTTAAGGGATGACTCTGAAGATACGGAAAGTTGCAGCACGAATGAAGATTGTTTCGCTGAAGACATGGAAAGCTGCAGCGCCCTGGATCACTAGTCGGGTCGTAAAACTAGTATGGACCCAGAGGTCCACGACTGACCATTGCTTAACGAGGAAGAATCTAAGTTGTCTCGAATGATTGGAATCTTATGAATAATAAAGAAATATGTGAGGAGTGGGTAGGATTTGATAAGGACGTCCCATGTGTAAAATGTTCAAAGGGTATAATTTGTCGTGGTTGACCTTGTACTGCAAAAGGACAACCATGTGTTGATGCCAAGAGTCCAAAAATTTGTAATAGAATTGGAGAGGCCAGGTTACGAACAAGGATAGCAGCTTTAGAGTTCTCATTTCCTCTCATTTTCTCCACAGATGAGCATGGTTACTAAATTATAGAGGTTTAAAGTTATATTACTTGGTGATGCTTTTAGCTCACCGCTTTCGTTCAAGGATTGCAATCTTGTATTGACTCTATTTAATCAATCGATTTAGTTTTTCATGTTTTCATTTATGTTTATTTTCATCTCTATCTTTGAGATCCAACTCACCGTGAGCTAAACCCCTTCTTGTGGTTTGAACATGATGAGGTTTTGACATTATTTACTTGCAATATATAAAGCTATAACGATGAGCTTCTTTCTAACAAACTGATTTAACTCAAAATCTTTAGAAAAGGTATTGATCACTTTTATTTCTAATGTCATAACTTCCTAATCCTTAATTAGTATGAGAGTGAGACTTGTTTGTTAGATATGAATTTGTCATTAAGCATCGAAAGGTGAAAGGATCAAGAGAGACTGTTTTAACGTTAACTTGATCTTAGAAGAGCCAGGAAGCTATAGCTAAGCGCTAAGATCTTGGTAGGACTTTTGTAAGAGGCCAAAGGGCTCAGGTGAAGTACACTTTTGTGGAAAAAGTGAGCACCTAACCTAGCAATGTTGCGTGTTAATTTATGTGTAATCGTACCCCTAACGGTGTGCCGTTACGACCCTAACACGATGGATGAGGTAACAGTCCCCATGATCACCAGATTGCCAGGAAGCCGTAGAAAGTTATAGTTTTGTGATTCGCAATAATGTTTTGTTGTAACTGAACATAGTTTAAACCACACTTTCCATCTTGAGAATTTCTAAACCTTTTTGATTGTTTTCCCAACCTTTAACTTTTTATATTTAGTACTGTGGCAAATGATTTATTTTATTTTCTTGAAAACCAGTTTTCTACTAGAAAGCTATAGGAAGCTACAGCTCCTCAGTCCTTGTGGGATCAATATCTTTTTATACTATAACTTGGACGGTGTATACTTGCATTCGGTCTTTCCACCTTAAAATACTTACAATGTTTTGGGAGACACCACCAATGTTAAAATATTAATGATTAAATATGTTTTTTTTGTCCCTTTAAATATACCAACTTTCATTTTTAGTCTATCTAAAAAATTCCTTCAAATATTGGTAACTCTAAAATTTTAGTTACCAATTTAGTCCTTGTTTTTAACAAAATTTCAAGACACATGTCCCAAGCGGTTTTTTTCCGATGACATCTCATTCATAAGTTTTTGTTTTTTTTAAGAATCTCATTCATAAGACCTTAAAATCATTAATTTAATACCGAAATTAAACTATTTAAAAATATATAAAAAAATATCAAAGTCATAAGGAGGGAGAAAGTTTGATTTCTATTCGAGAGTAACTATACTAATTAATTATTTTAATTGACCAACATTATTTTAACTTTTAATTTTGAATTTCAACACAAGACTCTTCTCGAACGAGGGTGATTATATTCATAAGTCAATTTATTTAATATTTAAAAATTAAATTAAGCAATGTATGTGTTTGAATATTTAACGATATTATAAACGTATTTTATTATATTTTTTCCCTATAAATTTGGTCATTCTCTACATCTCTTACTCACACAATCGTCTTTGTTTTAGTTTCTCAAACCCTATCTCACTCTAGTTTTTCAAAACACTTTTTTTGCAAGAATTCCTTTAGCGATCAGAAAAAGGTGTGCACATAATTGTATTCTCTAGGGTTCATTTTTATCTTATGTTTTTTTATACTTCGGAGGGTTTATTTTTCTTTCAAATTTTTTTATTGATTGATAGTTGATGTCATTTTGGTTGTTAATTTCTCTCAATTTAGTTTTTTCAAAAATTCACTACAATGGTTTTTCTTCAAATTAACCATTGAGTAATGCAAAAAACCAGTATTTTGTATATCAAGTTGAATTGACCAATTGAACCAGAAATTTGCCATTTTATTGGTTGGTTCAAGCACTGTGTCCTCTAAGTTTGAACTAGACCAACACATGGTGAACCGTGGTTCAATCGATTCCTTTGGTTTCCTTTTTTTTTTTTTCAAAAATTTTATTTATAATTGTTTATTAGTCGTATGATTCAATTGTGGTTCAACTGATTGAATCAACCACGGTTCGCTCTAAATCTGAATCAAATCAAAACATGTTGAACTACGAATCATTCGATCTGTTCTTTCTCTCTTTTCTCATTTTTTTTATTAATTCTTATTTCTTAATTAGTCATGTGATTTAACTATGATTCGACTGACTGAACCAAGTGAACTACATAGCAATGCAAAAATCATTGTTATCAAAATTGGGTCACATCGATTTGTTGAACCATAGATTTACCGTTCAATCGGTTGGTTCAACCATAGTTCACTCTAAATTTTAATTAGATCAAAAACATGTTGAACCGCAAATCAACCGATTCATTTGTTTTTCTTCTTCTTTTTTTCAAATTTTTACTAATACTTATTTTTTTATTACTCAACCTATTTAAATATTGTTCAATCGATTGAATCAATTGGATCACATAGTAATATATAAATCAGTGTTTTCAAAACTAGACTGACCGATTCAATTGGTTGAACAAGGGACAACCGATTCACATATTGGTTCAACCAAAAACCATCATTCTCGACAGTTGATTCAACCATAGTTTGTTCTAAGTTTATGAGTTGTGTCAAGATTCAACCGATTTATTTTTTCATTTATTTATTTATCATCAAACTTAACTATGATTCAATCGATTAAACCATAACCTAAGCTTTTAATCCATTCTATTTTCGGTTCGATTTTTAAAACATCCACAAAAACAAAGGTGGTGAATGTTGAAAATGACATGAGTAGTGTAGGGCTATGTAACATGTCATTAGAAACAAACAACAAGGACAATTACGTAAATGAGTTGAACTAGAAAATAAAGCTCTGTTTTGAGAAATCGATATGCGTGCAATACAAACTCTCTCTCTCTTTCTCTCTCTCTTCCCTGACTTTATTCCCACTGTTTCAGCTCAGATCACTGTCTCATCTTTCTCTCTCTTCAAGTTTTTTGAACTCAGTTGTTGTTGTTGTTGATGTTCTTGAACAAGCTTAGCTTAGGGTTTCTTTCTTCTTTCATTGTTTCTTCTTATAGTACAAACCAGCTCAAAACTTCATTTTTCTTCAAACCATCTTTCTCTTTCTTCTTCCTCAAGCTCCATAGAGGAAGAAGAACCACTTAAGTTAAAAGGGTCGGTTCAAAGTTCCAATTTTTACAACTTTTTTTATGGCTTTTACATTGGGCTTTTGCCCAAATAAAAGAAAAACGCGTAAATTTAGTTGAGAAGCTTCCAAGTCCAAAAAAAAACTGTTTTTTTTACTTCTTCTAGAGATAAGACAGCAAAAAAATTCCGGTTTTTTTGAGACAAAAAAACATTTGCTGCCACTGGTTTTGTTGAAAACCAGAAGAGGAAAAAAAAAAGTAACGGTTTTTAAGGTTGTATGAACAAGGATTTCATGTTTCACTATCTGGAACTATTGGTGTTTAGTTCAGTTTCACTTCTCAAGTTTCTGTGATACTTGGTTTTTTTAACATATTTATTTGTTGTTGTAATTGTAATTGTAATTGTATTTGTATTTGTACTTGTATTTTGTGTGTGTATTGTACTATAAACATAACCCTTATTTGGGGTCTTAAGAGTGTTTTGTGTTGTGTTGTATTGCCCCTTTTGGTTTTATCTTAGGGTGTGATTGTTTAAGGTTTTTAATTTGAGATTAGGAAGAAGATGGCTATGGCTGTTGCACAACAACAAAGAGATAACAGCATTGAGAGACACCTTGATTCGTCTGGCAAATATGTGAGGTACACTGCTGAACAGATTGAAGCTTTGGAAAAGGTTTATGTGGAATGCCCTAAGCCTAGTTCATTGAGAAGGCAACAGCTGATTCGGGAGTGCCCGGTTTTGGCCAACATTGAGCCTAAGCAGATCAAGGTTTGGTTTCAGAATAGGAGGTAATAGAGATTCTGATTCACCTTTTTTTTGTTTTGTTTTGTTTTGAATTTGTGCAGTGTGAATGGTTTTGGCTTTTTTAGTTGTGTGATTTGATTTGTGGTTTTTTTGGTTTGCAGGTGTAGGGAGAAGCAGAGAAAAGAGGCCTCTCAGCTTCAGAGTGTGAACAGGAAACTTTCTGCTATGAACAAGCTGTTGATGGAGGAAAATGAGAGGCTGCAGAAGCAGGTTTCACAGCTGGTGAATGAGAACGGGTTTATGCGCCAGCAATTGCACACTGTAAGCCCTATCATTGTCCATTTTCATTCAGTGCTATAGTTTTTCTTTTTGTTGCAAATTGATCACTGTCATTGTTTGATTGAGGCATGTAGTTGTTGTATGAAATGATTTGAATTATTTCAAATGTTAATTTGTATTGTTACTTACTGTCATGTCATTGCAGACCCCAGCAGCTCCAAATGCTGACGGTAGTGGCGTTGATTCCGCGGCTGCTGCTCCTATGAATTCATTGAGAGATGCTAATAGCCCTGCTGGGTAATTTTGAAGTTCTTGATTTGAGTGCTTTTTTATTTTATTTTATTTTATTTATTTCGCTTGTTGAGCTTTCTTTGATTGATCTTTGCAGATTCCTATCAATTGCGGAGGAGACATTGGCAGAGTTCCTTTCAAAGGCTACAGGAACTGCTGTCGATTGGGTCCAGATGCCTGGGATGAAGGTAGAGAATCATGCTTCTAGTGGCCAATTGGTTTTTGCTTTTACAATTTTTATACTGTGATGATTATGACGTTGAGGTTAATTTCCTTCCACTAATATCTCATACTATATTTACTTTCAACCATTGTTTGTTAGCCTGGTCCGGATTCGGTTGGGATATTTGCCATTTCTCAAGGTGGCAATGGAGTGGCAGCTCGAGCCTGTGGTCTTGTTAGTTTAGAACCTACTAAGGTAATTTGGATGGATATTTTCAGTAATTTCTTTTGATATTATTTATGAAGTTTGTAAGCTATCTGAATTTTGAATTGCTGAAAAATTTCAATAGATTGTGGAGATCTTAAAAGATCGCCCAACTTGGTATCGTGATTGTCGGAGTTCAGAAGTTTTCACAATGTTCCCAGCTGGAAATGGAGGAACTATTGAACTTGTTTACACACAGGTGAAGAATCAAATGTGAATAGGATGCTTTATTTATTATTTATTGAGCATTGTGCATAAACATTTAGTTTGCTGCAGACATATGCTCCAATGACACTGGCTTCTGCTCGCGACTTCTGGACTCTAAGATACACTACAAATTTGGAAAACGGCAGTGTTGTGGTGAGTATGTTTGTTGTCAAATACATTACTATTGTTGCATGGGATTATATATCTATCTGCTTCGATTTAATATAATTGCACTTTTGAAGGTTTGTGAAAGGTCACTGTCTGGTTCTGGTGCTGGCCCTAATGCTGCAGCCGCCTCACAGTTTGAGAGGGCTGAAATGCTCCCTAGTGGCTATTTGATTCGACCATGTGAAGGTGGAGGATCGATCATCCACATTGTAGACCACCTGAACCTGCAGGTTTGAGTTCTTGACCATTAGCTAGAATGCCTACTATATTCTTATTTTCTTTAAATATACATTAATTAACAAGATTATCATTTTTTTTCTAGGCATGGAGTGTGCCAGAAGTGCTGCGGCCAATCTATGAATCGTCGCAAATGGTAGCTCAGAGACTGACAATTGCGGTAAGCATAGTATTATTAATTCATGATGTAGGATTCTATTGCAAGCTTTGGCAGACTAATGTGATCAATATTATGGCTTTTGTGCAGGCACTTCGCTATATCAGGCAAGTAGCTCAAGAAACAAGTGGTGAAGTGGTGTATAGCATGGGTCGGCAACCTGCAGTTCTTAGAACTTTTAGCCAAAGGTTGAGCAGGTACATCACGTGGATAAATTTATGCCTCGAAACCTATTTCAGCCTGCTTTTTACAGAATGATCTGTTGTGTTGGTAAAAATAAATTTAAACATCGTTCTTGCAGAGGTTTCAATGACGCTGTCAATGGATTCAATGATGATGGCTGGTCTGTTCTGAACTGTGATGGTGCGGAGGGTGTTACTATTTCGGTGAATTCAATCAAGAATTTGAGTGGCACTTCTAATCCAGCAAGTTCCCTTTCACTCCTTGGAGGAATTGTCTGTGCAAAAGCTTCTATGTTACTCCAAGTAAGTGCAGATATCCATTGGCACGGCGCAGTAATGGGCCTTCTATAGTTTAACAATTAGTTCTTCTAATCGTTACACGGAAAGTTTTCACTTTGCTTTACTTGCAGAACACCACTCCTGCTGTTTTAGTTCGCTTTCTGAGGGAGCATCGCTCGGAGTGGGCTGATTTTAGTGTTGATGCTTTTTCTGCTGCATCACTTAAAGCTGGCTCCTATGGCTATCCTGGAATGAGGTCTACGAAGTTCACCGGAAATCAAGCAATCATGCCTCTTGGACATACAATTGAACATGAAGAGGTATGAGAGATTTTTTGCTTGCTTGACCTTGACCATATCTTTTCATGATGGTAGATGCATATTTGCATTTGGCCAAGATTTGGTTTATATACTTTCTGTGATTTGGTTTATACTGATTTCTGTTGAAATTCCAGATGCTAGAGATTATCCGCCTTGAAGGTCTTGCTCAAGATGATTCTTTTGTTTCTAGGGATGTTCATCTCTTACAGGTGCTTCCTCTGACCCTTGTTATGGTTTGTTTACTTGCATGTTTATTGGTTTTTTGTTGTTGCGTAATTCTTATGATCACCATCATCATCATTTGAACAGTTATGTACTGGAATTGATGAGAATGCTGTGGGGGCTTGTTCCGAGCTCATATTTGCTCCAATTGATGACATGTTCCCAGAAGATGCTCCCTTGGTGCCTTCTGGTTTCCGCATTGTCCTGTTAAATTCTCAACCAGTTGAGTCACGTTTTTTGTATTTGATTTTTCTCTAACCGGTACTGTTCATATATGAAGCATAGTAATCTAGTTGATGTCATATTGTGTTTCAGGGTGATACAAAGAACACAACAACAGCAAATCGGACCTTGGATTTGACATCTGGTCTTGAAGTAAGCCCGGCAACAGCTCATGCTAACGGAGATGCATCGTGTCCTAACAATCGATGTGTGTTGACTGTTGCCTTCCAGTTTCCTTTTGAGAGTGGTCTGCAGGATAATGTTGCAGCCATGGCACGTCAGTATGTCCGGCGTGTAGTTTCCGCCGTGCAGGCGGTTGCAACGGCTATATCTCCATCCAGCGTTAACACTTCTGGTGGAGCAAAACTCTCCCCTGGCACTCCAGAAGCACTTACACTAGCTCAATGGATCTGCCAGAGTTATAGGTAAAGTCTGCATGAATCTCCGAAGTTCTCTTTCAAAGTTTCTAACATGATTCTCTATTTACCTCTCTTTCTATATCTCTTGTCCGAAAGCAGTCATCATCTGGGGGCGCAACTGCTGAGATCTGATTCTCTTATTGGTGATATGCTACTGAAACATTTGTGGCATCATCCAGATGCTATTTTATGCTGCTCTTTGAAGGTATGTCCATGATCTCATTTTATGGTACAATTGAATCTGGAAGTGTATAAATGATATAGTACTTCAAAGATTTTAATGTAACTTCTCTATCCTGTTTGGTTTTGCAGCAAGTGCCCGTATTCATCTTTGCTAACCAGGCTGGCCTTGACATGTTGGAAACAACTCTAGTGGCTCTACAAGATATCACACTGGACAAAATATTTGATGAGTCTGCACGCAAGAATTTGATCGCATATTTTGCGAAGTTAATGCAGCAGGTAATATCCTCGAGTTTGGCATCATTAGCTTTTTTTTATCGTTACAACCTCAAATTTGTTTTAAACAACATGCTATGCTCTTAGAATAAATGGCTGAATTGTTGCATGCATTTTTTTCCGTTCAGGGGTTTGCTTGTATGCCAGCTGGGATCTGCATGTCAACAATGGGACGACATGCTTCATATGATCAAGCCGTCGCGTGGAAAGTGCATGCTGAAGATAACAGTGTTCATTGCTTGGCTTTCTCATTCATTAATTGGTCATTTATATGACCTATTGCAGGATTTAAATCCCCACTTTTTTTTCCCACTTGTTGAATACAAAAACAAGGGTATAATCAGGATAGAATTTTGAGAGGGAAAAAGAATTCAGTTTTTTTTTTAATGCACATTACAAGATCATGTTTGGATCATTTTCATTGAATTAGTTTTGTTATTTTGGTACTTAGACCAAAATGATTTGATCTTGTAAAATTTTGTTCGTACTAGAATTTAATAAAATGAAGTGGGGATTTTGATGACATGGATTTTGTATGCTTGTGTTTCGTTTGTTTGTTGTAGTATCTGACAACTCACGTAAGAATATAGTACATGGATGATGCATGCTAATAAAGTGAGTGCTAACTTAAAAAACAGAATTAATTTGATGATGCTAAAGAAGTTTGTCTTCTTGTGCATTGTAGGGTCTGTGTGTTACAATCATATGTGGGGGGTACTTGTTAGCAAGTCCATATATACCATGACCCTCATTATGTCGTTTTGTTGGTCATTGTTGGAAGTGAAGTAGCTACCTCCTCCTTCTTTGGTGTCCATATAAATAGATGTCTCAATCAACAAATGGTCGAAATTCTCCATTTTTTACCCCCCTCTAGTTTTTCCATTATCTTATGTAATAATGTGAAATTGGTAATTTTTTATACAATTAAAAACTCTTCAGAACGTTGTACCCCTAAAAACTATAGTAATGGAAAGATAAAATGGAAGGAAGTCTATCTAATCATAGATATGAGTTGAGATTGCATACCTTATTACATGATTAAGGGTTCACTTATCTACAAACATGTTGGTTTCAAGGTTATTATCAAAGGAGTAACATTTTGTATGTACTTTTATGAAAGTACTTGTTACCTAACATTGAATTAGTGTTGCTTTTTGGTGCTTCTTATGTTGGATTTTCCTCGCATTCTTAAGTCGTAACAATGATGGTTGCACAATAAGCTCATCGGATTACACGGAGACCCTTGAACTAATCAGGTGGTAATTCCTTATTAGCAATTTTTTGTGTGCAAACTCCAATCGGATCGTAACCAAAGATCGGATTTTTCATAAAATGTGAACAACTTGAGCGGCCTGTTGAACAACCATCCTTAACAATTGGTGCTTTTATTGTTAGGTGGGCCACACTAATGACCATTTATACTGCGGATTAAGGCGCTCTACCGATAGTTGGGTGGATAAGGCACTCCTTATATCTCCTTCATTGAAAATCAAACAAAACATAAACCAAATACTTTTATGCACTTATAACACAATCTACCATTTAAACCAACACTTTTTCATACATCCTTCTAGTCTAGTATTAAAACCATGCAATATTAAGCAATGGAATTTATGTTACTAGAAAACTGGTAAACCCTGGGTAGTGATGCATATTCTAACCATTTGCTGTGTCAAATGAAGTCCAAATCTCACCAAATACGGAGGACACACATTGCTAGATATATTTATGAACAAGTTCCACTTCATTTTACACTAAAAAGGTCACAAACCTCAAGAACATACAATACCGGTTTCTACAACAATATAGAGTTTCAACAAATTTTGATATATGGAGTATAATCAACCATATTCAAATCTAAAATTTTAAACACTTCATTTGATCCTTCTGACCGTATTTATCAAGCTCTCTTATATTTATTTTCCCTATAACTCTTACATCCACAACAAAGACAGTGTTAGGCAGCCAAACTCTCCAATAATAACTTCATTAACAATCAAAATTAATCTTTTTATTTGTTTTCCTAACAAAAAGTAGTTCTGTTTGCGAGCATGTCACTCCAGTTTTGAATGTGATAAGATGCTCGTCTTATATCCAAAAATACTTATCGACTATAGTTAGATCAAAACCTTCCAAAAACTCTATGATAGTTTTACTTCATATTTACGTCCCTTGGTCATATCGCCCCTGTATACATCATAACCAATATTCACTACTCACATGACTATTAAAATCCCTTCCTCAAAAAAATTATTTTTTCCTTGCGTATGTATAATTTGAATCAAGCCTTTCAAATCCTCTCAATTTTTTTTTCTTAAGGTGTTGTTCTAACTCTACCTAAGAGATATATAAATACTAATTATTGACTCCTTATTTGGCCATTAATATTCTCTGCTAGAAAAATATTTCTCCTAAATGTATATTCTGAATTAAACTTTCTAAATCTCTCCTAAAAAAAAAATATCTAATGACGTTCTTCTAAGTTCTAACCATATCAAAGAGGACTATTATCCTATCTGGTATTTTTTTTATATCCACGTCATTGTCTTTCCATTTTTTTTTGGGACTATATTGTCTTTCCAATTATTATCACCAATTATACCACCCTATTTCTAAATTTCTTTTCCTACGAACCTAAGCTTTGAATCCGTAGTGTACTTATTTCATATTTTCACTCACACCCACTTTATTTCTTATAGGCACATGACATTGATATCCGTCATCATCAATATATGCTAATTCCATGGCTTTACGTGTGAGTGAGCTTATGTTTTAAGCTCTCCAAGTCTAATCCTATTTTCATCACGCACATTCTTTAATTTGTCTATAATCTTATTGTCATGACTCGTGATGCACTTGCTCATTTGACCTTGTATTGAAGCCATACATTATAAACTATAAGTTTGTGTTGAAAAGACACTTATCAACAAGTCTTTTTTAATCAAATGAGTTTACGAGACATAAATTATAAGCTCAAAATTAGATCTTGCCAAACAAACCCTTAGTATTAACATTGTTACAAAGTCGGTCGATCCAAACAATTCAACGATATATTTCTTATGAGGAAAACTTTGGCTCGAGACCGACTAGGTAGCACAAAGCACACGACAATATAGGAAGGTTATGGTTTAAGAGCGTAGGGTAAAAAAGTATCATGAGAAAGGAAAAAGCTAATGTGCACGACAAAATATTCGTTTGAAGCGCACAAATGAACTAATTTGTTGTCATTTGAGTCTCTTAATTTTAATTACTCCAAATAATTGTGGCACAGTCTCTTATACGTGTTTATTTATGAGAATATCTCACAAACATCTCAAATGTTACCAGCGTCATTCTTTTCTATGAATATTGTCTATCTTATCTAATTATGTCTCTTATTTTTACAATTTAACCCATTAATATGCACTCTATGGTCACTAATATAAGTAAAAATTGACATTTTAATTTCATTCAATAAATGATATATGTAGTCTTTAATATATACCACATACATTATTTATTGAATGAACTTAAGATGTTAAATTTTACTTATAATAATGATCGGATAGTGTACATGTAGATGAAGTGTCATGCAATACATGCGTCAGGCCTTTCGAGCCATACATATAGTTTTGTAAGATTTATTTTACAAAGGTTGTATAAGTTTATTAATGTAACAAATGATATTTGTATCCAAAAGAGAGGAAAATTTGATAGGAGGAGAGGAGTCAAGATCCTCTCCATTTAGAGATAAAGACACAATTTTTTTTAATAATAATAGTGAGACTCACTTAGTGATAAAACTCACTACATATTTTTTTATATTTATCTTTCACTAAATGACGTTATCCATTTATTTTTAACAAATGGTGAAAATTTTAACTCGGAGAAAAGATATAAAGATAATGAAATGTTGAACGAGTTTGTAAAATTTAGAAATACTCTTGTTAAAAAAAAAGAATTTAGAAATATTTATTTATTATAGTTGTAAAGTTAATGAGAGATGCAATGATACATATGTGTCTAAAAAATTTCTCAATAATTCAGGCCAATTATAGATAGTGGTGGTGTTGAAAAGACTCATGGTTTAATGGATTTTAGAGACATTATTTTAAAATATAATAATGATAAATGAAAATACGGAATAGTTGGAAACTTGAAATTGAACTGCATGACTAGACGGAGAACAGAGAATATGATGGTGACGACATATACATGAGACTTATGTTCCTCCACGTCTACGCACATTATAACATCCAATTTTATCTCAAAAATAATAATTCAATTTTTTATCGGATAGATTGCTCATTTATAATTTTTTAACAATAGTATTTAGTATTATTCAATCTCTTTAACCGGAAGTTTCATACAAATTTATTAAATATGTATCACTAATTATTTATCATCCCTAAAAAAAATTATTTATCAATAAATAATTTTATATAATTATATTTTAAATTGTAAAAACCACATATACCACAATGATAGGAAAAATCCAACCAAAGTTAAAAACCATATTTTTAAGGGACTCAATTATGTTGTACAACTTTCAATGTTAGGAAAAGTGGGGAATCCAACCTTAATAGAACTTGTAACTAGCCATTTGGTATGTGTAAGGGATTCCACAATCGATAGTGTAGTATAATGGATAATTGAAAATTAACTATTCAATTAAGATAAAATTGATAGATTAGGACTCAATTAAAATTATGTTCTTAGTACATAAAAAGAGAATAAAATAGATAGGAGAAGACTAAGTTTAAGACTTGACCATTGCTCTATAAGGAAGTCCAAAGGGAGAGAGAGGAGAAACTTCATCAATTTTCTTCCTCCGTCTTGTTAACCATTGCTCCATTTTATAGAACGTTAAGAGAATATTATCCCTTAATTGTTGGATCAAGTGACACATGTCCTTTTTCTCTAACCAATTGTTGATTCCACTTTGATGACTTGACTTTGCTTATATTTTAATCATAACAGTATGTTGTACAACTTTCAATGTAAACACAATTTATTGAACTTAAATCAATAAAAGTTCAACTAAAAAACTAATCCATTAGACAAGATAACATTATAATTCTATCTATTCAATGTGAGAGTCTTAACAATATACGTATCCCATTTTCTCGCAACTATATAAAAATTATCATAATAAATACAATCCTTAAAAAAAATCATAAAAATATGATAATGTATTTAACATTATTATTAGCAATGCACTACTATCATATTGTTTTCCCTATGTTCCCTCTATGGAAGGTATTACTATGCGAGTCACGTCATACATAAATATGAATGTCTCTTTTAGGTAAAATTCAAACATTAGTTCTACGCATTGTGAAAGTCTAATCTCTTCCGCTAGATTCAACGCTCGTTAGTACGATAATGTTTATGATTTTCCATATTAAGTGTCACATTAACTAAAGAAAAATGTCTCAGAATGAATCTTGCTTTATATTTTTCATGTAACATCAATTAATTTATTATCCTTTCAAAAAATCAATTAATTTATTCTCCTTTCTAATTAATTGCACTATCAAATTAATATTATATACATCACATCAAATTAATCATGCTTCTTACATTAGAAAAAAAAAGTTAATTATGCTTCATTATAAACCTAACACATTATTATTATTTATTTATCACAATGATTAACACTTGGTTAATAAGCAGAACATCAAGGTTTAAGAAAGTCGTTCTGAGTTTTTTTTATGGGATATATCATTTGGTATGTTGGTTAATTATAAATTCACCACGCCTTCCAACTCATGCGCAACCGAACCCAGACCACCCTCATACCTTACCTTGTCGTTGTCGTGCAATCATTAAAACCTATCTATGTTGTCAAACCTACCTCATCTTGTCTGTCTTGTCATCTTAAAATCGGTTGCGTTGCTTTTCCGACATTGCGATCTCACCACAAACCATGATTCTCTTTCCCTCCAGCGTTTCGCTCACCGTAAAAATCTCGTTTCCCCCAAAGTTCATCGACGTCGAAGATCGATGAATGGCAGCGTGGCCACCCTTGGTCAGGCCTAGAGTTTCCACTCTCTCTGGCTCTCCCTCTCTCTAGACATTTTTGAATCCCTGCAAGAATTATCCAACCAAAGGTATAATTTGATAAATGGTTTTGGAAATTTGATCCTGATGACGGCTACCTTGTCAAGTGTGATTAGTATAATTAGGGGTGCAAGTGGGTCGGTTTGTGTTGGCTTTGGCTAAACCTAAGACCCAAACCTTATATGTCACTCTGATTTGGTTGAGCCATCCGTTAAACTATTTGGTTGGTTTAGGTTACCCAAGCTATTTTTCTTTTTTTGTTACTATTAAATGACGAGTCCTTATATTTTTTTCATAAAAAATACTCAACTTTTTTATTTTCTTAAAAAGATTGAGTAGTTTATTTTCACAATATTTTATCGTAAAATACTTGCAACAAACTAAAGTTGCATGACATAAAATTGCATTAACATCAAAATAACAAAAAACTGCAACATCATAATTTGTAACTTTGACATATTTTTATTTTCGATATAGAGAATGTCTTGTGTCAATTTTGAAAATTAAACTTGATTTACGACCAACCCAATAATTCTTTTTTGTATGAATTTTTCATTTTTTAAAGCCATATCCACTCAATTATTCAACCCAATAAATTTAACTGATTTTTTGGGTCGACCCAATCCATTTACATCCCTAAATATATATAATAGCAATTTTTGTTAAGCGTGGGATGTGCAGTGTGGCAATTCCGGAGCACCTCATTTGTACTTTAGCGTTTCAATTTTCTCTCTCATCTCTTCACTTCTCTTTGATAATTCATTCGATCTTCACGGCCTCGCTTCTTTTCGATCTCTTCTTCCACCAAATTAGGGTTTACAGAACCTGACCTAGATTTCCCAATCCCCAATTCCAGATCTCTTCCTTCATGTTTTGGAAACTCGCTTCTCTCTCTGCTTCCTCCCCCGTGAGTACTTCAATTTGCTTCCGCCACTTCAATTATTATTATTTTACTTACTTTCCCAATTTTAATTTTTCAATCTCATTTATTTCTCTAATTACCGATTAATTCATTCTTATCTTAATATTATGCTAATTGCCCCATCTTAATTTCCGTTCTTTGGATCGATTTTAACTGTATTATAGCAACTTATAGATGTCATGAGGATCTTAATTGGAAAATTTTAATCCATTTTAGTAAATTAATTGATTCATTTATTTTCTTCAGTAAAGGGTACTTTAATTTTGTCATATTTTATGGGATGCTAGAATTATAATGTTTATATTGAGCAATGAAAAGCCCTTGAGCTTTAAGTAGTGTTTGGTTGATTTCCATTTGAAAATTCATTAATCATGATTTGGGGTAAATCTAATTTTGCCTAAGTTTCGACTTATGCGCAAACAGTATTTGTAATTTACTATGAAGCACATACACGGCACGGACACCAGATAGTGATACGACACTGACACGTTGACACCAATTGTATTTGAAGAAAAGGGCATAGTTGAATGTAACTACATGTGTCAGTGTTGTGTCGGATACTGACACTGACATGTCTCAGACACCGCTCACACCTTGAATCAGAAGTGTCCGTGCTAGAGAAGTTTTTTACTCTTTGCATTAAATGGAGTGTTATGATTGAACGCCTTGAAACTGATGTCCAAATTTTTTATGAGGGTAACTTAATTGAGAATTAAAGTTTTAACTCTCAAGTAGCTCAAAACTTGCACAGCTTATTTTCTTATTTCACTGTTTCCTTTTTTGTTACTGTTTAAGTGCACTTTTGACATTGCTTGTATTGTGCAGGTGGAGGCTATATTAGACAAGGATAATTTCACTTTAGAAGAGCTTCTAGATGAAGAGGAAGTAATCCAAGAATGCAAGGCCTTAAACAGTCGTCTTATCAACTTGTATGTTTCCATTTGATTTGAACCTATGAAATTTTATTCATTTTCTTGACAAGATTAACAGTTTTGTGCATTTTATTTCGAGTAAATCAACATTTTAGCCTTTGAAATTGTATGAATCGGTTAATTTAGTTCCTCAAATTTGCAAACTAGCAATTTTGTTCTTAAAATTGAACGTCAGTCAATTTAGTCCCCTTTTTAAATTTAGCATCATTGTTTTGAGGGTTCTATGTTTGTCTCTTGATGCACCAAGAGACTATTCAAATCAATGAAGTCTTCCCTTGGTTTATATGGACGTTTGCAAAAGATATATTTTGGTGGAAGGACTAAATTGATTGATGTTCTTTAGTTAAGGGATTAATCGCTATTTCAAAAATCTGAGGGACTAAATTGCCGGGTTCTTACAATTTGGGGATTGAAATGCTCATTTACTACTTTTATTTTTGCAACTGTCCTATTTTTATAAAAAGGGCAAACCTAGTATCGTCAAATAACTTCCACAACAATGCCCGTCAAAGGGCCAGATCTATTGTGGTTTATTGCTGGCATTTTTATAACTGCTACGTGATTCAAAACTGTGATATCTTAGTCACATAGCAAATCCAACCATCGCGTCAAGGCTCTCCATTGCATTTGTTTAATTTATATGTTTGTGATAGTTGGAATTGAGTAAGTACACAAAGCACTAGATGGATAGGCAATCATCAAGACGATTCAACAAAAACTAATTGATAATTTGCAATTTTATCCCTTTTAGTTTGAGAGATCCAGCCCAGGTTGAGCAATTGTTACGCTACATTATCGAAGAACCACCACAGGATGCTGAAAGTAAACGGACCTTCAAGTATGCAGTTGTTACATAGTTTTTTCTGCAATAGAACTTTAATTAATCATTTCAACTTTCTTGGTACTATCTGATTATTATTTGACTGTAATTTAGGTTTCCGTTCATTGCCTGCGAGATTTTTACATGTGAAATTGATGTCATCTTGAAGACTTTGGTAGATGAAGAAGAGGTTTGTACTTCACTCTGTTTGTTACTCTATTTTGTGATTGAAGTTGTATACATATGCTTTGCTTGTATTGATTTCCTCTTTTTATTCTTGCAATTTCAGCTGATGAACTTGTTATTCTCCTTTTTGGAGCCTAATCGTTCCCATAGTGCCTTGTTGGCTGGCTACTTTAGCAAGGTACATGTTACATAAAAGCAGAAATTTAATTTGCATGAAATTTTGTCAACCTTGCTTATCTGATAATATGTAACCAATTACTTGATGCTGCTTTATTATGCCTTTTTGCAGGTTGTTGTTTGCCTAATGATTCGGAAGACGGTGTCACTTATGAATTATGTTCAGGTAAGTTAAAAAACGCACTCATATAGTACATTTGTATATTGCTTATTCTATTTGATATTTTTAATATTACGGAGACAGAAAAACTCAACCGTTGCCATGTATGTTACATAGTCTCTTTGAGAACTTTTCATTCACGATTCAGTATACTTTTTGCAGGCCCATCAGAATGTTTTTCGCCAATTGGTTGATTTGATTGGAATCACATCCATTATGGAGGTAAACTTTTATATTTCTGTTGATCATAATTTATAACAATACTGTGATCTTGCTGATATGTAAGAATGGATTCTGAGATTCGATCATTGGACAGGTTTTGGTACGATTAGTAGGCGCTGATGACCATGTGTATCCCAATTTTATGGATGTGATGCAATGGTTAGCTGAGAGCAACCTGCTTGAGATGATTGTTGATAAATTAAGTCCATCTGTAAGTGAACCATCTATCCAAGTTTTTGCTCTTTGAGCCAGCTTTACATGTTAGCCATATGATATGATGCGTTTGCACATAGCTGTAAGCCATCCGGACATGTTTTAGCTGCATGATGCATATGCCCTTAGGTGTATCCCATCAAAACATGTTTAATGAGCTCATTGGAGGTCACACTCTTTGATTTTGGGTTTTCCCTACTCTACAAGCTTTAAATTGTTCAGGTTAATGATTACTAACGGTGTCATGAGTTTGCCCCCGGAAGTTCATTTTTCTGTTCCATAAAGAAGTTATTAATGAAAAGTCCAATGCAGTGACTCACTTTTTGTATGTGTTTGAATTATATAGGCTATTCAATGCCTTGTATTTTTAAGCATATTATCTCACAGCTTTTTTCTCCCCTATTTAAACCAGTGTCCTGCTGAAGTTAATGCCAATGCTGCTGAAACATTATGTACAATAACACGAAATGCCTCATCTACTCTAGCAATTAAACTCTCAAGCCCAAGGTTTGCATCGGAAAGCTTCATGGTTTTTCTTTTGATGTCTCTGTGTGATAATTATTATATGATATTTTTTATGAACATGCAGTTCCGTCATAAAAATTTTGGGCTATGCATTGGAAGATTCGCAATCAAAGTCGAGCCTTGTGAACTCACTTTCAGTGTGTATTTCTTTGTTGGATCCGAAAAGATCTTCTGTATCATCGCCCCTTTTTCATTCATTCCGAAGCCAACACATGTATGAGCCACATATTCCTGTAAATCCGGAGACAATTGGTGCGATGCTCCCTAAGCTCAGTAAGTGGGATTTAATGTTGTCTTTTAATATCTGTTGTCAAAACTTTATATGTTCAATTGTTCATTACCCAAGCTTTTGATTTAGGTGTAAAACCGGTTATTTCAAATGTTATGGTACAAAATCTGTCAATTTATTGTCCACATCACATCATCAGGGCTTTCCTTTCTGCAGGTGAGTTGCTAATGCTTTTGAATGTGTCATCCGATGAGAAAGTATTGCCTACAACATATGGAGAATTGAGACCCCCGCTTGGGAAGCATAGATTAAAGGTTAGTTTCAATGATTTCCCCCATCAAGTGTTGGGGAGTTGCTATGGTGCCCACCCTACGTAATCCGTGGTTTCAAACATCTTTTATTGGTATATCCTTGTTGTTTACAATTTCATTGAATATCGTTAGATGATAAGAAAACGTTTTTATAACGTCTTAATATTATGTCTGAGTATCTTGTTTATTCTCAGGATTAGTTTCTATATTTCTTAGTTGTTACTGTGAATTGTTTGCCTATATTTCTAAGCTGTACATTTTTTTTTTCCTTTTCAGATTGTCGAGTTCATGGCAGTCCTCTTAAAAACCGGAAATGAAGCTGCAGAAAAGGAAATGGTCAACTCAGGAACCATTCAACGAGTTATTGATCTTTTTTTTGAGTAAGCAAATATTAAATTTCTTTTATTTGACAGACTTGTGGATGTTAAAAAAAACATTGATATCTTTTGTGAGTCTGGATATTACTTATTTTTACTGATAACATACTTTGTTTTAACTATTCTGTGTGATCTACTAATGCAGGTATCCATATAATAATTCACTACACCATCATGTAGAAAGTATTGTATTATCATGTTTGGAGAGTAAAACTGATGCCGTTGTTGATCATCTTCTGCGAGATTGTGATTTAATTGGAAGGGTTATCCAAGCAGATAAACAATCTGTTCTCTCTTCCGACAGAAATCTGGTACATGGATGCTTCAAACTGATAAATTTGATGTTGCCATAGTCATTTCTGTAATTGAGATTAAATTATCTTGATTTTCCTAATATTTTAATGAATTTAGAAGGGAAAAGAAAACACTCCTAAAATGTAGGGAGATAACCAATATGTAGTTCACACTTCACAGTTTTTCATTTCTACACTGACATTGAGTATACCGGAACCAATTCACTAAACTTGTGTTATTTTTCAGCCAACTGTACCTGCTGCTGGAAAACAGGCACCACGGGCAGGAAACATTGGCCATATTACACGAATTGTTAACAAAATTCTTCACTTGGCACACAGCCGAAGCAACGTACTGACATGTCTTCAGGTTAGCTGTTCATGAAAGTTTCACGGTTCATAGTTATTTTGTACTATTGGCGTTAATATATTAAAATATGTTAATAATGCCTTGAATTGCTATCCTTGACCATTCTGCTTAGAAATTGTTAAATTTGCTTATAGACTTGTTTCATTTTGTCAAGGATTGAGTTCCTGATATGCAGTACACCTTAGTTGTTCTTTAATTGTCATTGACATCAACATAATAGTTCACGTAATACACCTTATCAAGCTTTTGGTGTGTCTCGTGTTAACATTCTTCCCATGCTGTTTTTTTATCTCCTAATTTTATTTCATATATTGAATGGTGGACCAGCAAATATGTATTAAAAACAAATGAATTTTCATGCAACTAAACGATAAAGCCTCTGGTTGTTGAATTAACCTTGCATTGCATCACAGAGAATAGGACCATGAGGCTGAACTTCCATGTTTAATTTGTCGGTATAGATTTTTTCTTATATATTTCAACGTGGTGTTCTTAACATGCAGGAAAATAGTGAGTGGAGTGAATGGCAAGCTACCGTGCTTCAGGACCGTAATGTGGTTGAGAATGTTAACCGTTGGGCGTGCGGGTAAGCTCAGTTCTTATTGGAAGTGTTGAATTGGTTGTAGTACTGTAATTGTCAGCGGCTAGGCCACACCCTTACATGGTTGGTCTTGTGACCCGGTTATCTTGACCAATAAGGGTTTGGGACTTGATTGATATTCAATAAATAACATTAGAAATATAGAGTAGTTTTAATTGTAATGTTATATATGATTTTGGCTATATTGGTGTGAGAAACCATTAGTTATGATAATGATGCGTATATATGATATGTTTCCATCATATCATATTTTATCATAAAGATGTAATACCTATAATATGGACTATCCACTTTTTCATTTTAGCAACTCAAGTGAAGTCACAATCCTTGGTTGATCCTTTTACGTTTTAGTTTTGTGATCTCTTTGTTGTGAGTTCTGTCTTATTTTGATTTTTCTTTTCATTTTTCCTTTTCCTGTGCAGACGCCCGACTGCTTTACAAGATAGGATGAGGGATAGTGATGACGACGACATTCATGACAGAGACTATGATGTTGCAGCTTTAGCCAATAATTTGAGTCAGGCCTTTAGATATAAAATTTATGGGAATGAGGATAATGAAGAGGTTTGTAGTAGTTCGCCTCCTCTTCCCTCTGCAATTCATGCATATTACTAATTTCGTATGTGCATTTTTAAATCCTGTACTTTTTAAGTTAGCTTCTCTGATTTTCCTTTTTAGTTGAGCACTGCAACTTAAATGCTGGACCAATGTTTTGATTGTCTTTGTTGCAGGAACGTGGCAACCATGACCGAGATGATGAGGTACTAGTTTTGGTTTATTCTCGGAAGCTGTTTTAAATTCATTTGGTTGACTGTGTGATTTTTTTGAGAATTCGTGTCACCCAAGTCATAGCCAAATTGGCTTGGGACGAAAACGCCTGGGAATACTAATTTGGTTACTAATTTGATAGCAAATTATCTGTTTTAAATTCATTTGGTTGACTGTGTGATTTTTTTGAGAATTCGTGTCACCCAAGTCATAGCCAAATTGGCTTGGGACGAAAACGCCTGGGAATACTTGGCCTTTTGGTTACTAATTTGATAGCAAATTATCTGTTGTATGAAATGCAGGATGTCTACTTTGATGACGACTCTGCTCAAGTAGTCATATCGTCCCTAAGACTTGGTGATGACCAGGGGAGGTGAGTCTGTTTCTTTTGTCGCATAATTGGTAAATTTGTTGGATTATGATTGTCATGCAGATTAATCAATCAGAGTAATATTATTATTTTCAAGTTAAGTTGTAAACTGGTGTTTGCCGTTGATAAATAAGTGAAATAATATCAGTGAAGGGCTAGCAACACTCACTCTAACACTTCTCAACACTATCTTAATGGGTGAAATTCCTGGTTTCCTAAATGCTCAATCTTCCACATGAAATCCATTGTATAATTATTATTTTTTCGGAAATCTTCAAGATGACTGCATAGGAGTAGGTCATGTATATTACTCACTGATTAGAGGGAGAAATACCCTTCAAATTCAACCATGTAAGAATGAGTTTCGTACTAGATATCGAATAGACAACATACTCTAATAGATCCTTTGTTAACTTGCAAATTGCTTATAGATCCTGTAATGGGTGATTTCTTGATTATCACCTGATCATATTTCCAGTTTTCCAGCATAGCTGTCGGAAAATTAATTGGTTAAAAATGTTCACATTTGGTTATAGAAGTAGAACACGTTCTTTCATTTCTTTAAGCACCGAAGATGTTTCGGTTTTAGTTTTCTACTTCATGTTGTCCCATTGGCAACTTTTTGTTCTCATGCTATTCTTATTCATCATATTCAAAAATTATATCATGGGTTGGTTATGCAATCAAAATGGACAGCATGAGGACACCACGGGTTTCATGTTTTGAATCACTTCAATATAGTTTTCAATTAATGCTTAGATGTACATTAGAATTTTATAGATGTACTCAATTTAGAAATATAATTATTGTTGACAGTTTTAATGAGAACCGCATAAATATTTGCTTAAACCAAAATAATAATTATGTATCTGTTTTACATGCTATCTACATATGGACATGTTTTTGTTTATTCTTTCATGTTTATAGAGAATTAGAAAATATTCAATAACTTCATTTGCCCACTTAATTCTGTTGCATTACACAAATTTTATGTGAATCTGTTGATGTGGAGTACTTAACATTTGATTCTCAATATAAGAAAATAACACTTCTTCTTTCAGTAGTCTGTTTACGAACTCCAACTGGTTTGCATTCCAAGACGACAGAATGGGTGATGCAAATGGAGGCACAACATCATCTGAGATGATGGATGAGATAAACTTGAACGGTGCTGCTAATGGTGGTAACAACAGTGACGATGAGGTAGTGGTTGGAGAGGATGAAGAATTGGATGAAAGCAAAAATACTATGAATGACACATCTAGCTCTAGCACAAACTTCTTCAGTGGATTACCAGGTAGCAATTCCGGGAATGGAGGCGCTTTGAACTTTGAAAGTGAAAATGCAAGTGCTGCTAATGATATGGGTTTCTTCAGATTTGAGGCATCAGACAAGGAAGAGAGTTTTGGTGATAGGCCTTTGCCTGATTGGGTGGGATGGGGCGAACCTTCAGATATGCAAGTTACTGGTGCAAGCATGAATCCCTTTGTGGATCATGATGAGTCTGGTAGCGATCTTTCTACTAAGCCCCAAATAGGTAGCCCTAATTCTAGTTCTCCAAAAGCAGAATCTGTTTTATCTAATGGTTCGCCAACTAGTAAAGATTTGATTGACGGGGTTGGTGACTCAACTCAGAGATCAGCAGCTGTACCATCACTATTTGAGGAAGATGTTGAATTTGTAGGCGTAGAGTTAGAAGGTACTGAGAAAGCTATGGAACAGGCTCTGAAAGAGGGGATAGTTGGGGAAGCAGGACCGTTGAAAAGAAATGTGTCCCCTAAAGCGGCAGAAAAGGAAAATGCTGAAGATGGCAACCCAGGGATGAAGGAATTCAACGATGCGAATTACTGGAGGGTTGACCAAGAGGTTGCTGCTCTGGAGTGATGATCATAATGGTGGTAAATCATGCTTTATTGCTGTATGGAAAGTTGGACATCAACAACACCAAAGGACCTGATTCTTGGTTTGCAGGGGCGCGTATGCAGCAAACTAATGTACAGTATAATTTTGTTTCAATTATGTCCTATTTCTTTTCACGCTTACTAGATATTGACCTTGTTTATTATTCTAAGTTTTGCTTTTATCCTGTAAGTGAGTGATTTAATTTTATGGGGTCTCCCACATTTATCGAATTCGCTCTGCTCTTTGTTTTTGGCTCATTTCCACGTTGCTAATAAGCACTCGTGTATTTGGCTGGTCCTAAATGTTCGCTGGAGCGGAGGGTTTATTTCTACCTTCTTTGTGACTTGTACGTTTTGTATGGTTAAACTGAAATTCCGCATAACATTGGTAAAGATACAATGCGTCTGAAACAATTTACCAACATTATTTAAAATTTTCTTTTGATGTAACAGTGTATTTTTATATGGTTTGACATTAAATCATCTGTTTGTCACATCAAATTGGTTTCCCCAGTATATTTTCAATTTGACCATCCATACCCTTCCCCATCACATTTTGTTGTTGAAACACCACAACTAAATGCCAGAGTTGAAAGAAAACATCAACATATTCTTAATGTAGCAAGAGCCCTATTGTTTCAATCTCATCTTCCTAAACAATTTTGGTGTTATGCTGTCAATCATGCTGTTTTCTTAATAAATAGAGTTTCCACTCCTTTACTTGGTCATAAGACACCTTATCAACTCTTGTATGATTCATTACCTGATATCAAGCTCTTCAAAGTTTTTTGTTCATTATGTTATGCTTCTACTATAATGTCTCATAGATCCAAACATGACCCTAGAGCAAGAAAATGTTGTTTCTTAGGTTACAAGTCAGGTTTCAAAGGCTCTGTGCTTTTTGATTTACATTCTAGAGAAATTTTCATCTCTAGAAATGTCATTTTTCATGATCATATTTAACCTTATCCCTCTTCTTCTAAGAAGAATTTGGAATATTTTCCATCTTCTTCACCTCAATCTTCTGATTCTTCCATTGTTACAACTGTTAGACTCATTATAGCTTTGGCATCTATTCATCATTGGTTCATTCACCAACTTTATGTAAATAATGCATTTCTTCATGGTGAGTTGCAAGATAATGTGTACATGCAGCTTCCCCCAGGTGTCAAATCATCCAAACCAAATTAGGTGTGTAAACTGATTAAGTATCTCTATGGATTGAAGCATGCAAGCAGAAAGTGGTATGAGAAATTAACTTCATTACTTCTGGCTCAAGGTTTCAAGCAAGCTAATTCAGATCATTCCTTGTTCATCAAATCCTCCTCTTCATCATTCACAATACTCCTTGTGTATGTGGATGATATCATCCTTGCAGGGAATTCACTTGATGAGTTTCAGAACATTAAAACCATTCTTCATAACTCATTCAAAATTAAAGATCCTGGCCAGTTAAAATATTTTCTTGGTTTAGAAGTAGCTCATTCTAAACAAGGAATCTCATTGTGCCAAAGAAAGTATTGCTTGGATTTGCTTGCTGAATAAGGTTTCAGAAACTCAAAACTTGTCTCCACACCTTCAGATCCTTCAATCAAACTGCATAATGATTCAAGTCCTCTATATGAAGATATCTCTTCTTATAGAAGATTAATTGGTAGACTACTATATCTAAATACAACAAGACCTGATATTATTTTTGTTACACAACAACTGAGCCAATTTCTCACTAAACCCACACAAACTCACTACACTGCTGCTATGAGAGTACTCAGGTACCTCAAAAGTTGTCCAGGCAAAGGCTTATTTTTTCCACGCGATTCCACTCTTAAACTTTTGGGATTCTCAGATGCTGATTGAGCTGACTGTTTGGATTCCAGGAGATCCATTTCAGGTCAATGCTTCTTCTTGGGCAAGACCCTCATCTCTTGGCGCACTAAGAAACAGTTGACTGTATCCAGATCTTCTTCAGAGGCTGAGTATAGAGCACTTGCAGCTGCTACTTGTGAACTGCAATGGCTTCTCTATCTCATTCAGGATTTACAGCTCACTTGTATTAAACCACCTATTATCTACTGTGACAATCAGAGTGCCCTTCATATTGCAGCTAATCCTGTTTTCCATGAGAGAACCAAGCATTTGGAGATTGACTGCCACTTGGTTCGTGAAAAGCTTCAAGCTGGTGTGATGAAACTGCTTCCCATTACTTCTCAGGCTCAAATTGCAGATTTCTTCACAAAATCCTTACTACCTCAACCCTTTAATGTTTTACTATCCAAGTTGGGCTTGATAGATATCTACCAACCTCCACCTTGTGGGAGGCTATTGCATAATGAAGAGATTGGTGATGATAAGTCTAGTTCTAGAGATAACTTGCTCCCCAAGTTATCTAGTTAGTTACACTTAACTAACTGTATTAGTGAATAATGTTAGTATACATTTAATATATGATAGTTATAGTAGCATCTCATATCATCTATATAAGTTGTAACAACACTTCATTCACACTTAATGAGAATATTCATTCATTTTAATTCCTTCATAGTACTTCAAATTTAGGAACATATAGTATAAAAAGCTTACTATCAATGCAAACGTAACAGAACTCGGAAGAAAAACATTGGAGAAATCGATCGAAGAAGATGATAGAGGTTGTTTTAAATGATCGGTTAGGGAAGAAGGTACGTGTGAAATGGAACGAAGATGATACTATCGGTGATTTGAAGAAGCTTGTTGCTGCATAAACAGGTACAAGACCTGACAAAATTCGGATTCAAAAATGGTACACCATTTACAAAGATCACATCACTCTCACTTATTGCGAGATTCATGATGCCATGGGCCTCGAACTCTATTATAACTAATTTTCTTTTTCTTCTTATTATTACTTTATTATGTTTAATTTGGAGATAAATTCCTCTCTTATTTAGAGAATGACATAATTTGGGTGTATGTGTTGAAACTAGTTTTAATTTCTTTTGGTGTTGTTCTCTAAATTTTTTTTTTGTTGTTGTACAATCCACCAAAAGTGTCTTTGTATGAACACCACTTAATAGTTTAGTTTAGATTATTTTCAGTCAAAACGACAAAATTTAGGGTCGTCAGCGTCTTTCAGAAGTGAAATCGAACCAAACTAATTTAGGTGAAACATAACAAGGTTAGTGTTAGGGTCAGAGAGAAAGGTTTTATCATGGGAGAAATGACCAAATTGAGGTTTAAAGAAGGTGGAATAGGAAATAGAAGAGAGTGAGAAATTAGCATAGAA
>Ga0315913_1000489_pt1 | contig 35717 bp, 18 predicted proteins | sample MpolsnodulesMG_FD_207736 | JGI IMG/M metagenome (GOLD analysis project Ga0315913, IMG submission 207736) | Medicago polymorpha root nodule microbial communities from Los Angeles, California, United States - small nodules | ecosystem: Host-associated > Plants > Roots > Nodule | place: USA...
GCAGCTTATGAAACTATGATAAGCTATTTTTATTTATTTACCCAAACACCTTTAAAAAGGCTTATGAGAGTAGATAAGTTCACATAAGCTCAAAATAAGTCAATCCATACGGGGCCTAAGTGATTAACTCATGCATGCTTAGGAGTTTTTTTTACTTCGCTAGTATTTGGACCCGTGCGATGCACAGGAAGTTGATTATCTCAATGACTAACAAATATGGCAGTTTATCATGAAATGAAATAATAATTGTTGCACATGAGTTAATGCTTCTAGAAGACGACGACAACAACAACAACCAAACATTATTCCACTGAGTGGGCTTGACTACATGGATCAGAATACTTCATATTGTTCTATCATAAATCATGTTTAGATCAAGCTCATTAATCTATAAATTTTTCCTGATTGTTACTCTTATAGTTCTTCTAGGCCTTCCTATACCTCTTGTAATATGACCATTCTCTATTTGATCTACTCTTCTTACTATAGAATCTACAGGTTTTCTCTCTACATGTCCAAACCACCTAAACCTATTTTCCATAACATTTATGCTATAGGAGATACCTCAACTATCTCTACAATGTTGCTATTTCTAATCTTATCTCATCTAGTTTTACCACACATCCAACACAACATTCTCATCTCCGCACACTTACTTTATTCTCGTGTTGGTTCTTAACCGTCAATGCTCTGTTCCATAAAACATCGTTGTTCTAATAACTGCTGGTATTTTTCACTTCAACTTAAACGGCACGTTTGTATCACAAAAAAACATTTGAGGCTTTTCTCCATTTCTACCATCCAACTTTAATACAATGGTTTACATTTGTTTTTGTTTCTATGTCATTTTGTACTATGAATCCAAGATTATTTTTTTGTTAAAACAATGAACCCAATATATTTAAATTGTGTAACTTGTATGATAGGATCTCAAACTTTCACCTCTAAGGTTGAACTACTTCGTCTTTTGCCGAAATTACATTACATATACTATGTCTTGCTTCTATTCAAGCGAAAGTCTTGCGTTTCTAAGACTTGTCTCCAAATCTCCAATATCTCATTCATCTTGGTGCTAGCTATTGGATGAATTTTGTAAGTACATCCAAAACTAATGTAAAAAGATAAGAGATTAGGGTTGACTCTTGGTCCAATCCTTGTTATGAAAAAATCATTGATAGGGATTAGGGTTGACCCTTGGTCCAATCCTTGTTCTGAAAAAATCATTGATAGGGATTAGGGTTAACCCTTGGTCCAGTCCTTATTATAAAAAATCATTGATAATGCTTCCAAAAGACAAATGATAAAACACCCGAACTAATTTAGACTGCAACAACATTTTTGCTCTAAAAAGTTGTCTAAGACTTGAGAACTATTATAAATAAGTTAAATAAGATACGCGATCATTTTCTAAGAGAAGAACTTTTATAAATAAGATACGCGATCATTTTCTTAAAAAAATAGAGAAACAACAAAAAATTATGATGGAAATGTGCAACAACTTTTTTGCCTCCAAAAAGTTGTCTAAGAAACTTAAGATCTTTTATAAATAAGATACGCAATCATTTTCTAAAAAAATTGTGAAACAACAAAAAATTATGATGAAAATGTGCAACAACTCTTTTGACTCAAAAAAGTTGTCTAAGAAACTTAAAAACTTTTATAAATAAGATACGCGATGATTTTCTAAAAATATATAGAAACAACAAAAAAATTAGGAAGATAATGTGTAACAATTTTTTTTCCTCCAAAAAGTTGTCTAAGAAATATAAGAACTTTTATAAATAAGATAGGCGATCATTTTCTACAAAAATAGAAAAACAACAAAAAATTAGGAAGGAAATGTGGAACAACTTTTTTGGTTCCAAAAAGTTGTCAAAGAGACTTAAGAACTTTTATTAATAAGATAAGATAGGCGATCATTTTCTAAAGAAATAGAAAAACAGAAAGAAAAAAAAGAAAAAAAGAAAATGTGGAACAACTTTTTTGGCTCCAAAAAAGTTGTCTAAGAGACTTAAGAACTTTTATAAATAAGATTTGACAAAGAAAGTTACTTTAATTATTTAATTATATTTTATTATGTAGAAATTTATATAAATTTTAGAGATACTTAAAAAAAAATAGAGTTAATTGATCAAACCGACTCTCTAATATATCTGATGTATGAAAAATAACCTTATAAAATAAAAAACTAAAAAAATTATGATAAAGGTTATGAATTTGGATTTTATAAACAATTTATAATATTCTAACCATAGTGAGAAAAAATCATGATAAAGGTTATGAATTTGGAATTATGCGCCCCGTAATTATGATTTTTTTAAACAATTCATAATTAATTCCTTCCTTGTTTAAAAAATTCAAAATTTCATGATAAAGGTTATCATAATATTCTAACCATAGCTAAAAAAATTATCGAACAAAATTTGATTCGTGGGTATATGCTTGCTCGGAACAAAGTTACAATTTTGCATGTTTTAGTTGAATAATCAAAATAAATTGGGACGTCTTTAAAATACTATGAAACTTTTTAGGTCCTTTCTATGCATCTTTATAGACGTTTCTGCAAACAATCAACTCAAAATTTGATTTTTAGGTCGAGATATTCGTTGTTTTGTTTTTTGACGTTTGAAAAAAATTCATATTTAATATGTCCTTAGTCGAAAAATTCTAATTTTATGTGCAAAGCCACATTTTACGTTGTTCGCAAAAAATATGAAAAATTCAACCTCTAGGTCACTCTTATGGAGTTGGGAATAACATGAATTCAAATATAAGAAGAATCACAAATTATATGATTATAATCTCTGTTTTTTATTTTACAACGTCAATTTTTCAGACATTGTCTATATTACAGGGTCAATTTGAACAATTAACTATAAATGTTAAAAATTCGATATAATAAACTGAAAAAGTAGCATAAGAATGGAATATAATTTAGTGTATTTTAAAATTTTACTTACACTAACTATATATATAAATTAACATTATATTTTGATCCGGAGTGGACTTGAGACGAAGGTCGAAGTTGGTTGATGATAGAGGGGTACAACATCGCTACTCCATGTTGAGTGGGTTACCTGCAAAAACTACGACTCACATTAGTAGGAGTTTTAGGAGAAAGGTTTAATTATATTAGAGAATGTACCTTTCACCTAGTGTTAGAGAAAATGCATTTCACCAAGCGACATGCAAAGAACGTCAAGTTTTATGATAGCTGTTTTGTTGTTGTGATCCTAACGTAATTTACGATTTACTGTTTAATTAGTATCAGAAGACAATTTGATTATTGAGATTTATCCGATGTGTAGTTGGAACGCGGTATATCTTGATAGGTTGATTGCGGACCTTTTTGGGATAAGCTCTAGGTTCAATCTGAAACATTATTTTTCTTATAAATTAGGTTAATTTTCTTTATGTATAGCCATTAGCAATTAATTTTGTTTATTGGTAGTTTAATATTTCTTCAATATTAATATTAACAATACTAAATAATAAGCATCTTGAATTTTATTTTATTTTAACAAGCCAAAATAAAATTAATATATCAAAAGGAGTGATTCATCTCGCACAAGGTGTGCAATAGAGAATCACTCAAAGTTTGTACAATGTCAAAGCACTAATGCCGCAAACAAACGGACAATAAAAACAGAAGAAAAACTGCAAAGTTACAATAAAACTCTCATGCAAAGTAGAGAATGTCTCCACCAGTCGTGATAGCTCAAAGAAGAGGTTTATAGTCACGGTTTCGTTTTCTACTTTATTTTTCTTTCCCTTAATTCATTTTTTTTATTTTACACTTATTTTCCAACCAAATGAAACATCATGGAAAGTGAATACAAGCTAACACAACAGAGTGGCCCTCCATGATATAAAATTTAATGAAATCATAACAGAAGAGTGTGTGATCCTGAGAATATAAAATATAGTACAGTAGTACGTGAGCATATGTTCGTTTCGTCCTGATAATATTTTCTTTGAGAAAAATCCCCATGTGCTTGTTTTGTCGGCTGTGTGATGGCACGACCTTTCTTATTGATCGACATAATGACAACATATGCATCGTACTAGATTTTATTAAACAAAAGAGAAATGATTTTAAACATATATTTTGTAGCAACTATTTTACCAACTCAATGTATATTATATATATGAGTATTTTCGTAAAAGCAAAAGAAAAAAAAGCTTCAAAATACTACGCCAATATATCTTAGAGGTATTTTAACAACGAGTATTTCTAAATTGTTGAAAAAGTTATCTCAAAAGTGATGTTAATATATCATAGCTCTAAACAAAATGCAATATTTTTGATAAAACAAATTTGTTTCGTTTATAATTGTTATTCTTTTATACATTGTTTTTAACTGTTATTATTTTTTGGTTTTTCTTTCTTGTTTTTAAAATCTTTTATTACTTAAAGTAAACCGTAAGCAATATTTTGCTCTAGATTTACCTTAATTTCTCTGCTTAATTTTACTATAATAACCCTAATTAATTTAAACAAAATGTTAATTGTTATGAAAATCAAAATAAACAAATGGCTCCACCAAAATAAGTAAATACTCCTAATTTTTCTGCAAAATAAACAGATCCTCCTATTATTTTCTTTTATTAAAAAACAAAACAAACCTATTATTTATTAAAAACAAAAGAAAATTGTCTCCTATTTTTTTATGAAACCTAAACTAAACTAATTACCCTATTTTTTTTATGAAAAACAAAAAAACCTATTTTTTATTAAAAACAAAAGAAAGTCGTCCCCTATTTTTTTTATGAAAATCGTCCCCTATTTTTTTTTTATGAAACCTAAATCAAACTAATTACCTTATTTTTTATGAAAAACAAAACAAACCTATTTTTTATTAAAAACAAAAGAAAATCAACCCCTATTTTTTTATGAAACCTAAACTAAACTAATTACCTTTTTTTTTTTTTTATGAAAAACAAAAAAATCTATTTTTTATTAAAAACAAAAGAAAATCGTCCCCTATTTTTTTTATGAAAATCGTCCCCTATTTTTTTTTTATGAAACCTAAATCAAACTAATTACCCTATTTTTTTATGAAAAACAAAACAAACCTATTTTTTATTAAGAAATTCGTCCCCAATTTTTTTATGAAATCTAAATTAAACTAATTACCCTATTTTTTATGAAAAACAAAACAAACCTATTTTTTATTAAAAACAAAAGAAAATCAACCCCTATTTTCTTATGAAACCTAAACTAAACTAAACTAATTACCCTATTTTTTATAAAAAAACAAAATAAACTAATTACCCTATTTTTTATAAAAAACAAAATAAACCTGTTCTTTTGTTAAAAACAAAAGAAAGTCGTCCCCTATCTCTTATTACTAAATGTTAACCCGTAACCCAAAACAAACTCTAGATTTAACCTAATTTTTTCGCCTCACTTTACTATATTAACCCTAGATTTAATTTAATCAAAATGTTTCTTGTTTTTATCGCTCCTATTGTTATGCAAGGCAAAATAAACGGATCGTTGTTCAACAAAATATCCTATTTTTCATAATACTATCAACTACTCTCCTTACCTCCTCTGATACGAATTTAAACAAAATGTTTCTTATTTTTATCGCAAGCAAAATAAACAGATCGCTCCTATTATGCAAGGCAAAATAAGCAGATCGCTCCTATTGTTATGCAGAGCAAAATAAACAGATAGGAGATGAATTTTTCGTGCTTATCAAGATGTTTCATGCTTAACAAACTGTCCTATTTTTTATGAAAAGAAATAAACAGATCGTTTCCGAATATGCAATCCTTTCCTACGTAATTTTTTTTGCTATTTTTATGGAAAGGAGTAAACAGATCGTACGTAACAAAATTTGCTATTTTTAATTGAAAAGAATAAATAGAAGGTTTCCTTCTGATACAAACAAAATATCCTATTTTTTATGGAGAGAAATGAACAGATCGTTTCCTGATACTATCAACTATGCTCCCTACCTCTCTTACTTATATCTTACTTATAAGAAATTTAGAAACAAAATTTCTTAATTCTATTCTCAAAATTATATTTCGCGCTAATTCCATTTCTATTTAATTGTTGTGTTTTTAATAGACCTGTGCGATGCGCGGGTTAAAAGTCTAGGGTCGATGTCATGAAAATATTTTAATATGGTATAGTACAAACGTTTGTGGTAATTAATATTATGAATTGAATTATACTATTTTTTTCATTCAACTCAACTATTTTGATACATATTTGCACTTAATATATTTATCGATATGACTTGTGCGTTAGCACGGATGAATGTTATAGTATAACCAAATTTTATGAGTTGGGCAACATTTCTCTTTTACGACCAAGGACTATATCAATTACCACTATCATTACTAAAATTATTGAAGTAGATCAAAACAAATCTTTGCAAAACAAAAACCTACAATCCTGGCATAAATTTGTTTTTTGATCATAAAGTTGGATATTTACAACCTAGCTTAGATCTAGTTGTAGTGTGAACCACGTTCCAATGGAATAAAATATCATGGAATTCAGGAAGCAATTGCGAGGGAATTCATATAAAAACAATCAAATCATCATCTTCATCATTAATTAAAAACAATATTGGTGTTTTGGTATATCCTCTCCTTCCAAGTGGAGACGTGCCAGCCGCGCACTCTACCCACATAACGTGTTTTGATTCAGGAAAGATATGATGTTAACTAATTTGGTGATTTTTTTCTTTTCTTCATGCATCCATCGACTCTTATTTACTAACTACAACTACAGGTAACTGCTAAAAATATGAATTATATGAGAAAAAATACTTCAGTTCGGATATAATATATATTGACATAATTATGAGATCGCTAGCTCATGAACTTGATTACAGAACTGAGGTAGGTGACTTGAAATCCACCAACATTGGTTTATATGTCAAGCATGATGGATGAAGACAGTCAGAGAAGTTGTTGGTTAGTACATCAATGGCTGAATCTTGACTTGTATTTTAAAATTATTTCATACATCAAAATTTATGGGTTGGGGGGCTTATTTAGTAGTAGTTCCTAGTCATAGTCATATATAAACCACTATTTAACTAAAATGTGGGAGAAGCAAAGCAAATGTCACAGTCAGTGCAGCAAGATGGGTTGGTGTTTAGAATTTGGCGAAATTCATAGCCACCAACAACAACATTGAGAATTATTGAAACCAAATTTCACAGTGACTTGCATTCCATAAGGACCATTCTAATCAGAGGCGGATCCAGACTTTAGATATATGTAGAGCTAAAATTTCAAAAAAACAATAATACAGACTATATTAAAAATAAAAAAGAATATTGTTTGACACAATACATTACAATGAAAATTGTCTTATATCCATTTGTTGAAAATGAGATAAAATGACATCGTCGTCTTCTATCCATTTGTTGAAAATGAGGTAAAGCGACATCATAGCTAATTGTTAAAAGAACATCTCTTACAGGACGGACATTTAGCCACTGATCACTCATTTTGTTACATAGGTACTCTTCACAACTTTTATATCTGAAAAAATACGTTCAACACTTGCAGTTGCTATCGGCAAGAGCAAAACCAACTTCTAAAGTTCATAACCATAGCAAATGAGTTGCACTTATTTGTTTCCACATGTTTTGCACAAAGATCTGAAAACCCTTTCAACTTAGCAAATTTTGAGCCAGATCGAACATCTGTAACATAATTCTTAAGTTGAGTGTGTAACGTCACTTTCGGCACATCTATAAAATTATTTGAATAAAACTCAATCATCCTCAATAATTTGTTCACATCAAATACTACAAATGACTTTGCAGAACTCAAGCATGAAACACACTGTAAAAGTTTAGTATTCTACTCCTGCGTTTTACCTATTATAAAAAAGAAAAGAAAAGAAAAAGCACGTGGAACTATAGCTCCGCATTGCCCCAACATGGATCCGCCCCTGATTCTAATTTCTTGCGGTTCTTGCAAGCAACAACGAATTTTAAATTTAAATGAATATTAAAATGTCCCATGTTATACTATGGTTTGAGAACAAGTCAAATTTGTAAATTTATCGTGACCGGTATGTTTTTCAATCAAAAGAAATAAAATTCTATATTGTTGTTGTCATGTTCTCACGTGTTTTGTAATTACAGAAGTTTAACGAAAACTGACTGGATTTGCTAAATTGATAAAGTTTATATAAAATGTTGGTCACGATCATGTATTTAGGGTCGGTCCAACAAATCTACACACTTAAAAGTAAAATATGAATTGAGGTCTTTTAAAACTAACAGCAACAAAATGAATGTTTTTTTTAAAATTTGAATAGCATTGAACTTGATTATATGAAAGATGTCTTTGTTTGAAATTCAACTCAAATTTAATATGAATATATTTTTTATCTTGAACTCGACTCGTTTTAAATTCGCGAACATGGTTGAGTTCGTTAACCCGAAACACATACTTGAAAGTAAAAAAATAATCTAATTTAGTGGTAATCCATTGAAAATAAACTTACATACAACTGTGAGGTTCCGGGTTCGAACCCGGAACACGACGTCCGACCTTACAATTTCGGTATTTACCAGTTAAGCTAGAACTTCTAGACAAAGAAAATTAAATTTTAACCTTTCGATTAACATTTTAAAACCCAACCCACGAAAATGATTCTAAACTTTGAATAATCACCACCAACGAATAGAAACACAGAAGTTCTAATCACGTGGTCCCAACACTTGCTTGAAAGGAAGAACAAAGGTTAAAACCTAAGTTTTTCCCTAAAAAAAAAAGAAGGTTAAAACCTAAGTTTAAAAAAAGAAAGGAAACAAAGTTGAATGCTTTTCTCAATATTTAATTTAATAAATATGAAGGAAAAAAAACTAATTCAAGACAAACTATTTAATACTTTAATAAAAAATAGCAAATAAATGATAAACTAATTTACGATGAATGAGCTTATAATAAATATTGGATAAGCTACCTGATTGAATTTGTAATATTTGATAAAATTAGCGATTGAAATAACTTTTTTTTAGGGAAGTTGAACTAACTTTTTTTGAAGGAAGTTGAATAACTTATTAATATGAAATGACATAAAAATGATGCATTTAATTAATACTTTCATTTTTTCAATTAAGATCAGAGGGGCAAAATCGAAATAAATAAAGATAAGTAATAAGTTATTTGAATTACCTTATTTAAATTAGTAAAAATACTCCATCCAGTCTTTATTATAAGAAGAAAAACAAAAAATCATCAAAACTGACAATCATTGATTGTTGTAATTTTTTGAATGTTTTTACAAATATACCCTCATAAAAATTTGCGAAGTATTAAATATATCCACTACTATTGAAAAGACCACCATTAAACTAAGGTTAGAAATGTCTTTAAGCAATAAATATACCTTAAAAGTTGTGTCTTTTTCTTATAAATAGGACCAAATTATTTTTTGAAAATTTTCTTATAAATAGGACAGGAGGGAGTAAGATAAAACTCATGAGAAAATGATAATTATCAAATATGTATTTTTTTGTCTAGTAGCCTAGTAGATATAAATTCAGCTTTTAAAGTTTACGTGGACTAAAACATGTCCTTTTTAATCAAATGAATTTATATAGCTCAAAAAGGAGTCTTGCGAAACAGAGGCTAAATTTAATAAATAAGATAATTTAGAAGTTGTAGTATTAATAATTGAAGTGAGTAATGAGAAATTTCAAATTTAGAAAGAAAAGAAAAATGAACAAGTGGATAGAATTTACTCTTACCAATAACCAACTACCATAAACTAACCAACGATTAAGCAACGGCCACAACACTAGCAATATTTTCCTTTTTAAACACAACCGACACACACACACATTTCCATTCTCATTCATTACACTCTTTCTTTCATTCATTCAGATTCATTTACACATTTCCAAATATGGATCCCGTTAGCGAATGGGGTAACACACCACTCGTAACCGTCGACCCAGAGATCCACGACCTAATCGAAAAAGAAAAACGTCGCCAATGCCGCGGAATCGAACTCATCGCATCCGAAAATTTCACTTCCTTCGCCGTCATCGAAGCTCTCGGCAGCGCTTTAACCAACAAATACTCCGAAGGCATGCCGGGTAACCGTTACTACGGCGGTAACGAATTCATCGACCAAATTGAAAACCTTTGCCGTTCACGCGCTCTTCAAGCTTTTCATCTCGATCCACAATCTTGGGGTGTTAACGTTCAGCCTTACTCTGGTTCACCGGCCAATTTCGCTGCTTACACCGCCGTGCTTAATCCTCATGATCGGATTATGGGATTGGATCTTCCTTCAGGTGGACATTTGACTCATGGTTACTATACTTCCGGTGGGAAGAAGATCTCGGCGACTTCTATTTACTTTGAGAGTTTGCCTTATAAGGTGAATTCCACGACTGGTTTTATTGATTATGATCGGTTGGAGGAGAAAGCGTTGGATTTTAGGCCTAGGTTGATTATCTGTGGTGGTAGTGCTTACCCTAGGGATTGGGATTATAAACGATTTAGAGATGTTGCTGATAAGTGTGGTGCTCTTTTGCTTTGTGATATGGCTCACTTTAGTGGCCTTGTTGCTGCTCAGGTATTAACTTTCATATCAATTTCTATTTTTGATTCAACAGTTATATTTTATTAGATTCATAATTTATACAAAGTTTGATATCTGAATTTTAATTTAATGGATCTTGTTTGTTTCTTTGTATTTTACTTTTAGATCTGATAGTTTATCATATTAATAGATTTATACATTGTTGTTCTGTTGATTTGGAGGGTATGTTTTTTTAATCAAGTTTTTTTTTTTATTGGTTAGTTGTTTTCATCATAGTTTTTTACAGTGAATCTGCATTATTGTTTTTTTCATTTACAGATTATGTTGTTGTTATCTATTCCATCTGGATCCGTTGTTAAAGGTTAAATGTAAAATAGTTATGTATTTTGAAAGTATCAATAAACTTGTCTTTTAAGGTGACAATTGAATGGGGTTTATAAGCTCCCGTCATGGCTTAGGGTGTGGGTAAGACAATGTCTTACCTATAAACTCTTCTATGATTAACATTGATGCTAGGTTAAGTCCAAAAACGAAGAACATCAATAATATATAGGGCCCGTTTGAATTGGCTTATTTTTGAGCTTATGTAAATAAACCAGCTTTTATGTTAATTCCTAAGTTCTCACTAACGAAAATTGTATCTTCATAAGCTGCTTTTATGTTAAAATAAATGATAACTCTATTTATTTGTTGTGTACAGGAAGTTAATAATCCCTTTGAGTACTGTGACATTGTGACAACAACAACTCACAAGAGCTTGAGGGGTCCTAGGGCTGGTATGATCTTCTACAGGAAGGGACCTAAACCACCCAAGAAGGGTCAGCCTGAGAATGCAGTTTACGATTTTGAGGACAAAATCAACTTTGCAGTTTTCCCTTCCCTTCAAGGTGGTCCTCACAATCACCAGATTGGTGCCCTTGCTGTTGCCTTGAAACAGGCCATGTCACCTGGGTTCAAGGCATATGCCAAGCAAGTTAAGGCCAATGCAGTTGCCATTGGAAATTACTTGATGAGCAAGGGATACAGTCTTGTCACTGGTGGAACTGAGAACCATCTTGTGTTGTGGGATCTTCGCCCTCTTGGATTGACTGGTAAAGGATACCTCACCTAAAAATGATCTTGTCTGGTTTAAATTGCGTACTATTTCTGGAAACTTAATCTCGCGGTTTGATGTTTTTTGCAGGAAACAAGGTGGAGAAACTTTGTGACCTCTGTAACATCACAGTCAACAAAAATGCTGTTTTTGGCGATAGCAGTGCCTTAGCTCCCGGAGGAGTACGAGTTGGTAAGAAACTTTGTATGGACTTAACTTTATTTTCGGAGTCTAAACTTGGGATGCATTAACAGCAAGCAAGTTGTTGTTGTAGATTTTGTTGGAAAGCAATTTGATTGAGGATGCCTTTGTAATGTTTTTTTTATTTTTTTTATTTTTATACCAAGTAGTATTATTCGATTTGTTTCAGCTGACCATGTAAAAATTGTAAATTGTTGCTTGTGCAATGTGATTGTCAAAATACTTGTTTTTAGTGTATCCGACTCTACCTTTTACTCTTGTTACTGTATATTTTTTCCGATGTTTCTAAAACTTGTGCCTTTATTTTATATTTTACTTAAGGTAGCTGACTGGAGTTCTGTTAACAGGTGCTCCGGCCATGACTTCTAGAGGCTTGGTTGAAAAGGACTTTGAGAAGATTGGAGAGTTCCTTCACCGTGCTGTGACACTCACACTAGAGATCCAGAAGGAGCATGGAAAACTTCTGAAGGATTTCAACAAGGGCTTGGTGGACAACAAGGCTATTGCAGAACTCAAAGCTGATGTTGAGAAGTTCTCTTCTTCATTTGGTATGCCTGGTTTCCTGGTATCTGAGATGAAGTACAAGGACTAAACTTCCCTCTCAAATCAAACGTCTCACTCAATGTTTGAGACAAGGTGGAGAAAAATAAAATAAGCTTCTTCCTATTTTGAGTGTGATATCATGATGGTGTTTCAATTCAAAAAAATTAAGTATTGGATTTTGTTAGCCTAATCATATTTTTTCTTAAGAGTAGCATTGCATCAAAATGAATGTGTTATTTTCCTTTTGCTAAGAGGCTTGTATGTTTCATCATTTTATATAATACAAAAATGCACGCAAACAGCCTGCAACTACATGTTAAATTTAGCTAATAGAATAAAGTAGTGGTCTTTACTTTGTTTCATGTTGTTCAAACTTCAAACCCCAATCCCTGACGCCCCCTACTACATATCCGAAACTAACGTCTCTCTTATGCTTTACGTATTGTTTGGATTGATGGAAATTGAAAAGGAAGAAATAGTGAGAAGAGAAATTGAAGAAAAATATGTTATATCATTCCTTGTATTTATTTATAAAATTATAAAATGGGCTGAATTGAAATTTTTGGGTTTCACAATAAATTTCACTCCATTTTAGGTTAAATTTCTAGTATGGAGATTGGGCGACTTATCCTCCATTTTCCATTATTCGTCTTGCAAATTTGTACTTGAAGCTTTTGTATTTGGTCGAATTTTTTATATAAGCAAAAACATACATGTATTTGGAATGCATGTTCGTTTTTCCTTGTATAAAAAACTGGAACAGTGTATTATTATTGGTAATTGTTTTTCTAACAATTTTTTTTTTTGGCATAGTGTAGTTATTTAATTGATTGTTATTACTTATGTGTTAGGTCAATATGAATTTTCAAACGATTCTTGCCTAGCTATAATTGATTAATGCTGTGTTTGTTTGTGTGGGCATAGTACGTTGTTAGAAGTTAGCAATTGTAGCTTCTCACTTATAGAACAGAAAAAGGTTGAGGGTTAATCCTCATTCAAAACAAGTAGCTTCTTACTGCATGTAGCCATAAAATAAGTAGCTTCTCCCAACCATTTTCTTGTCATACCCTCTAAAAACTTGAACGATACCTTAATTGCTTATAGAAGAGAAAAAGGTAGAAGTCAGCTTAATCCTCATTCAAGCTTTCCAGAAGATGATTATTTTTTAGTAAGTAACTGAATTATTCTAATTTTAGGTTCCATATAGTTAACTCTCAAATAACAACCATCAAAAGCTTAGAGAAGAAAGAAATAAAAACCAAACTACACATGACTTATTGAAGTTGTAATTGGAAGGCATAGATTAAATGAGCTAGAACAATTCATGACAAACATAACTTAACTGATCAATTCAAAGTATCAAATATCAGTGAATAGTTCTAAAAACTAGATAAAAACAATGATAGGTAGCAACACATGGTTGACAATAACATATATTACAAATGTTTGCTTGGAGATGAATGAAAAATATATGGTTAGAAACATTTTCCAAAAGAGGTTGATGCTTGTGAATTGTGATGTTCTTCTTTATCTGATCTTTATGCTCCTTTCTTTGATACTAGCAAACACGTTGCTTTTCTCCTTCAGTATTTTGCTCAAAGTTTGATCTTGTCCTCTATCAGATTTTGGACACAGTGACTCCCCTCTTCCTCTTATTAATCTTTTTGACTCTTCTTTCCTCAAGTATCCATTCCTTCTTCAAAGATTTCCATCTGTTCTCAAAAGCGTCGCTTAGCCTCTTTGCAGCTTTGTGAACATCATCCTTCCAAGGGTATAATAATCCATGAGAGAAAACAAGTCTCACATCATCAGCAAATTCATCAGGTGTTGAATACAATCCCAACTTAGCTTCAATGTCCTTCAAACCCATATTTGCCTTCAACTTTGACTTGTTCTCTAAACAGTTTGACTTAGATAAACCCTCCAAAACCTTGAGATCAAGAGGGTGTTTCAGTGCCCACCCATCTCTTCCTTCAATCATCTTTTTCAATATAACCCAACATTGCATTTTCTTGTAATGCTCCATTGATTTCTTATTCTCCTCTTTTTTTATCAATTCTGTATCACCATCATTCTTCAAGGTACCCTTTGAGTCTTTTGCATCCTTTGAGTTTTCTTTGGAAAAAGTGCTTTTAGGGTTTTGATTGCCACTAGTGGTAGAAACAGCAGTTCTTGTTGTGGAGGAAAGATCATTCTCGATCATCTTGTTGTTTTGTTGAGACAAGGTAATTGTTGAATCTTTTGCATCAAGCCGGTAGCATGAAATTGTTGGCTTTGTAGAAGATTGTTCCACCCTCCTCCTCTTGTTGTCGCTTTGAGAATCATCGATGGTGAATGATCCACGTTTTTCAGAACCATGTGAAAAGGGAAGGTTTGTCATGAGCACTTTACGAGGTTGTTGATCCCAGGAAGCCATGAATTAACAATGCAAAGATTAGGGTTTTACGAGGTTGATGTTCAATCGATTAACTAATGAAACTAACTAGGATGTTTTTGTGACTGTGAAAGGAAACAATATCCTCATGTATATATAGCGCCAGAACCCTATATTAATTAACTTGTGCTTCAAGATTCTTTTTTATCATCAAAACTTTTTAATTAGATTTGTTTTCAAAATATTTTACTTTTTATTTTATTTGTTTTCAAAATATTTGAGATTTTATAAAAAATCAAATCTTTTAAAAATCAAATCAGTTTTCAATTTTAAATTCTTGTCTAATTCTTTTTTTTTTTTTACGACGACTTCTTATCTAAATTCTGGAGAAAACGGGGATTGAGTTTCTTTTCTTACCTTATTAATTTTTTTTACTGAGGAATGCCTTATTTATTAAAGGCTTAATTACACTTTTGACCCCTTAATTTTCCAAAGTTGTGATTTTGGCCCCCTAAAAAAACAACTCTTTTTTTAGGCCCCCTAAGTTTACTTTCTGTTGCAATTTTGACCCCCACGTAAATTTTGACCCAGTCAACGGACACGTGGGCACCACGTGTGTAATTTATTTGAATTTGATTTTTTAAATTATTTTTTGTTTTTTTATTACAAAAATTAAAAAAAAATTACTTTTTTAATTACAAAATAAAAAAAATTTAAAAATACAAAAATAATTAAAATATTGCACATGTGGCGTTGACTGAGTCAAAATTGAGTTAGGGGGCCAAAATTGCAACAAAAAGTAAACTTAGGGGACCTCAAAAGAGTTGTTTTTTTAGGAGGCCAAAATCACAACTTTGGAAATATTAGGGGGGCCAAAAGTGTAATTAAGTCTTTATTAAATAGGCCAAATACCATGTTTGGTCCTTTTAATATGACAGAATTCCCAAGTTAGTCCTTTAAGTTTCAAAAGTTTCAAATAGATCCTTTTAGTTTGACATAATTCTCAAGTTGGTCCTTTAAGTTTCAAATATGTCATTTTAGTTGATAAACTATTTCACCCTTACCCCTGCTGTTAGTTAATAATTAACTGATCCTGATGTAGTTGTTAAATTGTTAACTTGGATCAAAATGATGTCTTTTAAAATCTCTAGGGTGTTAAAACGTTACATTTAATGGCCACAAATGATCGTTCTAGCCTATAAATGCCGTTTAATAGTGCTAGAAAGACATTTGTTGTTGTAAATATCTTCCTTTCTAGCACTATAAATGATCATTTGTGATCATTAAACGTAACATTTTGACATCTGAAACTTTTAAAAGGCAGTTTTTTGATCCAAGTCAACAACTTAACGGCTACATCAGCATCAGTTAAAGGGAGACTGATAGCAGGGGTAATAGTGAAATAGTTTATCAACTAAAAGGACCTATTTGAAACTTTTGAAACTTAAAGGACTAACTTGGGACTTTTGTCAAACTAAAAAGACCTAATTGAAATTTTGAAACTTAATGGACTAACTTGGGAATTATGTCAAACTAAAAGGACCAAAAGTGGTATTTGACCTATTAAATACTAGCGGAAAGACGGACACTCACATGTCCGTTTTTTCCTCTTTTTATTGTGCTAATGCGTCTAGATTATCAATATTTTATAGAAATTTTGCATGTGAATTAAAAACGATATTTTATAAATTTATTTTGATATATTAAAATTATAAGTATAGATATTTATGATTTTCAAATGTGACAAACTCATCAAACCATATTCAATAATATAACAAATATAACAAAATTCTTATCTATTTTAATAACATCAACAATACATATATATAACATTATTATAGGAACACTTGTTTAAGAGTATAATTAGAATAACAAAAAAATCAGCCCAAAATTTTTCCAAAATCCTTTATTCTATAGAATAACATCAATTAAACCTGGCAAAAAAAAAATCAAATTTTTTGGTTACAAGGAAAACAAAACAGAAAGAAGAGTGGCATAGACACAAAACTTCATGAGAGGTCCGTTGATGAGGCTAACAGAATGGAGGGAGTCGGAGTAGCACACAAAATCAGTGATTCCCAAAGTATTAACCATACACAAACCATTAAAAATGGCAAAGAGTTCAGTAAAAAGAATATCAAATGAATTAGCAATAAATCTGGAGAAACCAGAGATGAAAAAACCATTGTTGTTCCTAAGAAGACCACCAAATCCGGTTCGCGGAGGATTGCCACGACAACTCCTATCGACGTCAAGAATATAACAAGAATGATTACGACAATTCCATTTCACTACTTTGTCGACGCCATCAGCAAGGGAAATATGGTGGAGGAAGGTGCGGTTGATGACCATGGAATTCTGAATATTGAAGGCGAGGCGATTAAGAGACCACATTTCATTGTTGAGACACATTAAGTTGCGGTGTCGCCACACCCACTAAACACCAGCTGAGAAAGCAAGAGATTGAACCTGTAAGGCCATTTTTTAACCAAACATAAGTGTTTATTTCTGCAAAAAATCATCAGAGTTGAAACCTAAGTGACACCAAATTCTGGAGGAGTGCGGACAATCACGAATACAATGAAGGAATGTCTCTTCCTGCTGGTCGCAGTGAGTGCAAACAACTAATTGAGCAATGTTCCTTTGCATTAATAAAGATAGAGTTGGAGCTGCATCATGACAGACCAGCCAAACAAGGAATTTATATTTTTCCTGGAGGCGCAATTTCCAAATCCATGACCATGAATGGTGAGAGGTGAGAGGCGGCGGCGGTGGTAGCTGCCGGTTGAGAAAGGAGACAGTCATAACCGCTTTTAGTTGTGTAGACTCCATTTTTGTTGTGACACAAATCAAATTATAATAAGAAGATATTTATTTTTCCTTTTTATATTAGTATTGAATCGTTAAACTAAGAACATATGCTTTTGAAATTTTAAATTTCTACATGAATCCTAAAAGGGTTGAATTATGTATTAAGAAAAGATTTTTATTGATTTTTTTTTCTCTTTATCAAATGATTGTTAAAACATATATCCAATTCATGAAAAAGAATTTGATTGTTTTTCCGACTAAATCAAGTACACTTTGTACCCAAAAAAAAACTGCAGTGCACTTCGTAACAAAAAAATCGCCGTACACATAAGCTTCTAAAATGGTAGTAAATTAATAAGAACCCGTTAAATTGATCCCACATGTACATATTATTTAATTTATGTATAATTTTTTAATAAAACTACTTATTAATAAATTTTAAATTAAAGATAGTCAGAATATCATGAATCTGAAATGTGGGACTAACTTATAAATATTTTATTTCTTCTTTTGATTATGAGACTCGTTGTCGGTAATTAATAGGTGATACTTGTGAAGAGAGAGAATCATTATATAATTGCCAGTAATTAATAGGTATCTATGTATAGAATGAAAGGAAACTCTTGAGCACATGCTTTTTAAAAGGAAAATTCTATGGTGAAGTGATGAAAATGATTTTTTTAGTAAAGTTAACACTGTAACATCAAAAATGTAATGAGTAACACCCCACTGTTTGTACAATGACATCAAAAGTTTAGTCCTCATAGTATCATCAATTCATCAGATTAATAAGACTGCACTTAATCTAATTTTATCTTACCTTGTTTTATGCGTAACACCCAACAAAGTGTAACACTTAAGACTATCACATAATATCATCAACTCTATTTGCATGTTAAAGATTCCAACGATAAAATAATACATGTAAGTCCAAGATATTGCAAACATTACTAGATGAATTACTATTGATCATTAATCAGTAATCAACAATTTAAAAATGAATCAGACATTAAGATCAAAATTAACTTTTTTCAAAAAAGTCAGTTTTCTCCCTTTTAAAATTGACATAGAAAGTTTATGATAGAATAGATTGAGATTTCTCAAAGTTACCATAAAGATTTGTGCAGTCGTTTATTCTATTATTGATCTTATCATTGTAACATTCTTTGGTAGATGTAATAGTTAGAGACAAGTTGAGGCAAAGCGAATTTCATAATTGATTCTATTCAAGATGAAGATCCATATATCAAGATTTCTTTTCTTTCAATGGTAGATCCTCGCAAGTTTCTCAAGAACACTAAAAAAAATTGATGATATTATTCTTTCTTGAAGTTTATATCAACATTTTAGCTTCTATCCATTTCAAAAATTTGAAAAATGGATATTTAAGAAATTTTATTCTATTTAGTTTGATTGATATTGTAGTTTCTGTATAAAAACACATGGTTAAGAAAATAGCCGATCTTTTTCGTTGATCACCAAAGGTTGTTGGATTTAATAGTTAGTTATAATTAATTAGTTGTAGTAATTAGTTATGTTTTTTAGAAGAGTGATTGGTTAAGTTACACTAGTTAGTTGTTCTCATCGTAATGTAAACAACAATTCTCAATATAGAAGAGCAATATCTTCTTCCTTTATTTTTTATATTAACATGATTATGAATGGACTATCATTGAATTTTATCACACAGCCGTTAACATATCACAATTTTTTTTTCCTAAAATAACGATACTTGTTCATTTAAATTGGGATAATAAATTGGAATAAAAAAAATGTTCACAATGAAAATTTATGTGTATGAATAGTATGATCAGGCCCGGCCTTGAGGGAGTACAAGGTGCTCAACTAGGCCGGACCTCAAACGAAAAATTAAGTCTAATACTCACCCCACTTAAATAAAAAATAAATATGTTATCTTATTTTCTTTCTTCAATACACGTTTTAGATTTTTTCTAAACTCCAGTTCTCATTTTTGTATATAAATCTGATCCTATCAAACCACCCCTAATTTGTATAATCACTTAATCAGTCAATTTAATCTCTTTCACTTAATTTTTTTTTAATTCCTTTCATATCTAGAAGTTCTTCTGATTCTGTTTTTTTTTAATGAAGTTTAGCTACTCAAAAAAATTACGTTTTATTTTACTAGGAGCCTATTTTAAAAAGAGAGCTTAACCTCCTATTTCACAGGAACGACCTGTATGATATTTGTATCCATCTTGTTAGATGAATCTAATACTCATGTTCACCCATATTCATATTGTATTCTTTAAATGGATAATCTCTGGATTTTTTTTAAAGAAAAAATCATTATTTATACTTGAATAGAAGACAAACGTACAATAAACTGCGCCGCTAGACATTTTTGAATGACAAAATCAATCATCGTAAACACAACGTTTATGGTTCTAGGAAACATGATATTGTTATACATGACCTTTTAAACTCTGATTAATATTTGCAATTATCTATGGATAATATGTATTCTTTTTAAATGGTTTCTTTTTAAAAAAATAATTATTTTTGTTGTAACTGCGCAGACTTTCTTCATCCTTTTTATAATGACACAAAAATGTTACCTTTTTGTTTTTTTAAGGAAAAAATGTTATCACTTAAAATTTCCATATATTTCACTCAATTTAACAACTAGTTCCTATCAAAATAAAATACATCTCAATCAACTTTTATTTTAGACTTGTTCAGTTGATTCTTACTTAGCTTATCTATATTCACTTTATTACTAAAATCAAGTACATGATGAGGATTAACATAATTTTTGATGAATTAGTTAGTATTTTAAAACTCATATAACTTTTTTAGATTAAATATATTCTCTATTATCCGTTAAGTCATCTTTGTTTCTTTTTCCAACGGTCATATAGCCTACCAAATCCAACAACCAAATCAAGTAGAGCAGCAATCAATATATTACCGTTACTTTGAATCTTTGTTCATTAGTATAAATAACATCCTTAAAACTCGACACTCATAAATCTCATCTCATAAGAAAGAACATAGAAAAGTAGAGAAAATGAGTCAACAACACCAATACAACATTCACAAAGCATTCTTGTTCTGCAACTACATACTCTTATCTGCATCCTCAAGTTGCATCTTCCTCACTCTCTCCCTTAACCTTTTCCCTTCAATCTGTGGCTTCTTCTTCATTCTCCTCCATGCATTCACCATCGCCGGAGCTGTTTCCGCCTCTGCATCATCATCAATAACCACTCTTACTCGTTGGTACTCTGCACACATGGTAGTCACTGTGCTAACTGCTATATTTCAAGGTTCAGTTTCTGTGTTGATTTTCACAAGAACTGAGGATTTTCTTGCAGAGTTGAAATCATATGTGAGGGTAGAAGATGGTTCTGTTATATTGAAACTATGTGGTGGATTAACTATTTTAATATTTTTGTTGGAGTGGGTTGTTTTGATACTTGCGTTTTTCTTGAAGTGTTATTCTTACCATGAAGGTGGTGATGGTGCTATGAGAAGTGGTAAGGTTCAGAATGAAGAAGAAGATTTGAAGGATTGGCCATTGTCTTTACAAGTTTAGTTAATACTTCTTCAGCTGATTTAAGTGCTTATTATTTTATTCATTCATTTGTTGGATTTCAACCCTTTTATTCTTGATGATGTTGTGATTATCATCCCAACCTTGTTAAAAAAATTATATATAAATGCTTAAGGTGCTGATTTTTTTCTTCCATAAATTCTCTGTCCAAAATTTTATGTTCGCTAATGATTAGACCTCAATATATATAATAAAAAATTCAACATTGCTATAGTTGAGGGTATTAGGGTAGTGGTGGTGGTATCAAAATTGGTCAAAGCAATGGCGAGCGAGATCAATCGTTGAATTTAGTTTCGTCTCAAAAAGCATTTCTCATAAAAAATTGGAATTTAAACTAATAACTATAGGCTTGAAGGAACATTATGCACCATTGTTTGGTTGAAAAATTGGAACAATGAGAGGAACAACCCCAAATGTTAGCTGATCAATCGGTAAAGAGAAACAATTATCAGTTCAATTTGTTGTTGCTATAGTAACATATACAATGGTACTCACAACTCAAAAAATAATTCATCTACCTTGGAAAAAACTATAAGAAAACATCCAAAATGTGTTATACAGCAAAAACAACATGCTAAATAAAAGCAAATTTTAGGAAATGTAACAATCTAGGAACAATTTATTATGGGGCTCCTTTGCTATGAACAACATCAGCGGCATTGGATTGGGCTTGAGAGGAAACATTAGCACCAGAAAGAGTAGCTGCCTCAGTGGCACCAGGTCCACGACCAGGCTTTGGTTGTTGATGACCTTGAATGCCATAACCTTGACACTTATAATCTTCCAAATCCTTGTACTTCACATAGGGACTATCCTCAAATGGAAGCCCTTCAATGCTTCCTTTACCTGATTCGCTTGTTCCCTTTGTCTCATCCTTCACCATTTGCTTCTCCATTTTCTTCCTTTTTCTTGCCTTACAAGTTGCAGCCTCCTCTTTTGTTCCATTCTTAGTGCTATAAATAAGAAAACAACCTTTGTTTTCCGATTGTTTGGTATTTGGTTCAATGTAATGTAACACACGTGGTGATCAAGGAGTATTTTATGGACACATGGCAACTTTATAGAACTTTTCCATTTCCATCCTCAAGATAATTAATCAACCAATTATATCCTGTTACGGATTTTACGTTTATGTCGTGTTCAAATTAACCTCTACCTCACAAGTATTATGACGATTAAGATAAAGTTAACAAAATAACAATAATATATGACATGAGTGAAAAGTTGTTTGACCTTTTTTTTTTATATACATGTAAACCACCTTAAAATGATATATAATTGCAATATCCCAACTTCTATATCGAGTGAAGATGTCCAATCTAATAGTATCGACATTAATAGTTGAGTTTGGCTTACTGATCGACTATTTTTATCTTAGGTGTGAATTATTTTATGATGCAAAGCGTATATAAGCAATTGGTAATGAAAAAACGATGCCACTTGTAACAAAAATCAGTTTATGCAACAACATAAATAGAAATAATGGACACGCTGCATGTCTCAGCAAGTGCTAACAGCAGCGGGAGGGCAGATGCACAGCAAGATCAATCAATAGCAAGGCAACGGTGGCGGAATCCGGCAACAGGAAGGTTAAAGTGCAACGTTGATGCGTCATTCGCAACTTCCCGCGATAGAGTAGTGGGGATATGTATGTGTTTTCGAGATGACTAATGATGTTATGTGCTATCCAAAACTCTGTGGAATTACACCATTATTAGTGGCGAAGCCAGACAAAAAAAATTGGGGTGGCCGCCATCAAAATAAACTAAAATATATAAATCATATTGCATACAATACAATTAAGTTGTAATACACAAAAAATCGATCATTCAAAATTTAAACTACATAATATATAAAATCGATCACTATCTTCCATAACAAATAGTTCTTTTGATAATTGTAAAACAAAATAAAATTTTCAACTTCAAATTAATTAAATATAACTATGTTCTTCAACTTCCTTTTAATTTTTTAATAGCATACAGGCAGCAAAAATTAAAAAATACATGTCCCTCATTTACAATTGGACAAGTGTATGAAGAGATAGCCGTGGTGATGGGTTGGGGTGGCACCACCTGGAAGTGTGCAGTAGTAACTAGTAACGGAAACCAAAGCACATGTCTTTGGTTTTTTGTACATTTCCCCCTAAAATTCTCAAGAGGAGATCAGCAAGCCTAAGAAAATATATCCTTATCTACCAATATCTGGAGATAAAATCCGTTACGACCATGTGATAGATAATTTAATCGATATTTTGTCCAAAAAAAAAAGATAATTTAATCGATATCTGCACATAAATTAAATTGATGTTTCAACTTTTTAATTGATAAAGATATCCGAATATATTCATACCTATGGCCTGTTTGGATTGAGCTTATTTTGAGCTTATGAAAAAGAGCTTATGCAAATAATTATGCTTTTATCTTAATTCATAAGATCTTACTAACGAAAATTGTATATTCATAAGTTGTTTTTCATAAACTACCTTAACAAGCTTATAAATAATACATTCATGCTTATTTATTTGCATAAGTTGCTTTACATAAGCTCTAAAATAAGTCAATCCAAACGGACCTTTATTGTCAAATTAATAAAATTACTTAATAATATTCCTTATTAGATATATAGAGGCTTGAAAAAAAAATCATCATTTTATTTTTAGTGTGTCCCCTCCCTCCATTTTGGAAAATAAGTAGGTGACAATGAGGTTTTTTGAATTGTGTATTTTTTTATGAGAGAATGATGTGCAAAAGTTTAAAATAAATTATTTTGATGAGAGACGATGATTTGTTGAGAGACATAAAGATAAAATCATCAATGTAACGTAACCAAAATCTAATGTCACCCAAATGGAACCACATTATTCCTGAGTTAGAATCCACTCATTTATGTTTTTCTTAATTTCTTTCATTTGGATAGATAAAGACAAAAAAAATAAAATTATTAATGATAGTGGGACTCAGTTAATAACATGATCCACAACCTATATTTTGTATGTATCTTTTTCTTTCTAAATGACGTCCTCCATTTAATCTTTCTTTCTAAAGCTTGTCTGGTCAAACAATCTCTAACCCTAATTTTAACCTAGTTTTTTCCCTCTCATTCCAACGCAATTAATTCACACTTTTGACTTCCTCATCCCTTTAACACGCAATAAATTCATTTCATTTCAAATTGTTTGTCATTCATTAAATGGTTTAAAGTAATTCATTTCAAAATTGAACGGTACTTCAGCACCAACATACAAAGTTAATACATACAAGCTTGATTTAGAAAGATTAAGTGCATTTCCTAATCAGCCGATCTGGATTTCTTCTATTGCATTTAATTACACCTTTGACTTCCTCATCCCTTTAACACGCAATTGTTTCACTCCTGCACATGATTAAAGCTTCCTATGCAGATTAAAGCTTCAGCGCCATTGATTCACTCCTGCACCATTAGTTATCAGAATCATTTGACTTTTTTCCAAACAAAATCCTCACAAAGCATAAAATTGTATCTCTTCTTACCATAAATATGCAGCCTAGGCTTAAAATCATTTTATTATCATTAAATCTTGCGTCATTGATTCACTCCTGCGCCACTAGTTATCAGAATCATTTGACTTTTTTCCAAACAAAATCATCACAAAGCATAAAACTCAATCTCTTCTTACCATAAATATGCGGCCTAGGAAGTAAATAAAAATTCAGCCTCTTGATTCAGGTGATACGGTTATTTTTTCTCACAAATATACGGCTTAAAAAAATTCAATCTCTTCCATTATTTTATCATTGATTCAGGCAATGGAAGGTCGTGGTATTGAAACTCTGTTGTCCTATCACTGCTTGACAGGTGATACAGTTATTTTTTCTCACAATTACGACGTCTGTTTTCAATATCTTTTCCTATTTTTTAAAGCTTTATGTTGTTGCATGTCGTTTGCTCAATAATCTTGCCTCATCCTTTGAAAGGGTTGTCAACAAGTTTTGTGTGAAGTTCAGGACATACATAGTCGAGTATGATGTTGAAGAGGTGAAGATGATTTTGTCTGACATGTTTCATTTTTGTTTTGTTTAATGTTGTTATTTGTAATGGTTCTAATCGTTTTTGTTGTTGAATCAGGGAGCTGTTATGCTATCTAACATGTTCACGAACGACTTTGGGGACCAAGTTCAACGATTTGCGACTTTGATTGATGCAAAGAGCAATCAGCTCGAGGTGTTGGTGGAAAGAATTAATGGGTCTGTGTTTTTCTCCAAGGGATAGAAATCCTTACGTGATTTTTATGATTAGCTTGGGTGCTTGGGTTTCTCTCATATTTGTGGATAAAATGAAGTTCGTGATTGTGTTGAAGGATAGGTTTTGCAAAGTGATTAAGCCTCCCGTATTTGACCCTCCTATGCATTTTATGATTGACAAAACAAATGTCCAGACAACTTTTGATCCTAATCTCCCCCCTTTCACTCCTTTGATTTCTTATCATCACGATGTCAAGAACTTTCAGATAGAGTTTGTGAAGAAGTTAACAGAATTTGATGTAGCCAAGGGTTTTTTGGTATGGAAAATGTCTGTTGCGAGCATGTTTATATTTAACAGCGCCTGTCTTTTTTTGTTAGGTTGTTGACATGCTAATTTATTTTATGTGTTAGATGCTGATTTATGAAGGAGAAGTTGCGAAGATGATGGATATCAGAACTACTTCTATCAAGTTGGTGGATGATTGCGGAAATGGCTGGGATCGCGTGTTGATTTTTGGCTCTACTCCATACCAACACGCCATGATTGGTGGGCAGTGGAAGCGTTTTATGGATGCTCGCAGGCTTCGTGAAGGGGTTAAGATCAGACTTGGTGTGTCAATGGCTGGAGAGAATGATACAATCTATTTAACTGCCATTGCTGGTTAGGATTGGAGGTTGTGGATGATTTATTGCTGATGGAATTGGCCAGTTTATTTTAATGTTTTCCCATGCTGTTTTTTTTCCTTTGGGTACCCTTTTTGTCGAGTGTCGTGTGCTTCATCTTTTATGCTTTCTTTTTGTTTTGTCAATCAAAAACTGTGATGCTTCAGTTCTAAACTATCATTGTAATGAAGCATCATTTTGCCTTATTATTGACGCTATTTTAATTTAGACAGACCTTTTCATATTTTACCATGCGTTCTTCTCTCAATGTCGTTATATATATTACGAACAAAACTTTTGTCCATCAGTAATAACTGATTAATACAGATAAAAGATATTCTTAACATATTGAGTAAAGACACGATTTCATTTAATGTTTTAGGGTCAATGGAGCAAATGGTGACATTATAACTGTTTTGTAAATGGAGGAAATGCACTATTTAATTTATTTTTTTAGGGTCAATGGAGCAAATGACGACATTATTAATGTTTTGTAAAGTATAATAATTAGCAAAGGATGGCAGTAATAATTGTGCAGTAATGTTGTGCAATAATTTTTCATCTGTATTTAATCATATTAATAAGGTCATCATTTGCTAAAAACTTTGAATGAAAACTTCAAAGTATAATCTAGGCTTAGGTGAAATTGTGAGTTTCTACATGAAAATAAGACATGTGCGTTAGCACAGGTCATAATTCTAATTTTATAAATGGAGAGGATCCTTACTCATTATTCCTCCTCTTCTCCAACACCCTTCATTGTCCACCTTTTCACCTAAGGAAATGTATATGGTATTTTTGTTCATTATTAGAAATTTTGTTGTTAAATTAAGAGTGGAATGTATAGATGTTTTAGGTAAAGTTTTTTGAGAAGGGTACAAAGTCTCTTTCTTTTGCGTGTGTTAGTCTCTTTCTTAATTCGTTAAATATTATTTTGTCAGATGATTCTAATTGGCCATTATTTCGTTAAATGTCTAGTGTTAAAAGGTTGTAATGTTACCACCTCATGTAACACCTTTGGTGGGTGATGGGGTGAATTTGCAAATCTTTGACATTTCTCACACTTCTGCACAGCTTTAATGGTTGGCCATTAGTATAGTTATTTTAGTACCTTGGAAGCCATTGTTTTGGCTCCATGTTTTTCCTCGCAAATTCCTTCATATGGATTTCTTTCATCATATATCCAACCTCCATACTTGTAAGTAGGAGCAAAAAGGTCTAGAAAAACCTTTCTTATCAAGCTTGTCAACCACTCCAATATAATGAAATACTGTTTTCTTGAGTTTACGAGATTTGTTCTCCTGATCTGGAAGCGTTTTGTTGACAATGTATTCTCTAAAGCTCTTCTTCCTCTTCCACATTTGTTTTTTCATGAGAAGAACATGTTTCATTTTCTAGTCCATGCATCATAATTATGAATGGTTATCGAAAGATAAAAAAATAGGGACATGTAATGATGGGAGTCAAATCCTTTTATGATTGCAAAGTCACAGTGTCAATTGATACTGTATTGTTTCTGATTCACCAACCACTGCTAAAGCTTAAGAAGGTTCAAGAAAAAGAGAAGAACACTATGAAGATGATTCGTCATTTACCATACAATGATTGAAGGAATTATGAGATTGATAAAAAAAAGAGTTTAGCTCTTCCATTCATAGAAACAACCTATATATACATGTGAAAGAACCAAAGTTGGTTATTACAAAAAAAATAACCAGGAGTTGGATTCTCTTTTATTTTATTTAGTTAATGAAGGTTGATTTAGTTGGTAATGAGTTCGATCCATATCCCGTAAAAATGTAGATTATACTCCCATTATCGGTGTGATGACTGATTTAGTTGGTAATCTGTAAGTATCTTTATAAACACTTTTGAGGTTTGCCCTAACTATGATAAATCTCGAAATTCAATTCAAGTAAACTTTCTTTAATGAAAAAAAATCAATTTGAACTAACACAGTAGTTTTTTTTTTCATTTAAAAACTTTAGAATAACTTACCATAATAGATTTTTTTTTATTCTCTTGTATTTGCCGTGTGCCAGTATCGAACTTAGATCTTGAAGAACTTTTTTCTTTTGAATTGTAAACATATACTCGAGGTCAGAAGGAGTATACTATTAAATAAAATTTGACAAAGTATGAAAAATACTTAAAACCCTCAATGGATACAAAGTATAAGGGGTACTTAAAGCACGTAAACTAAATGAGAAAGGGAAAAAAAACTCAAAAGCACTAAGACTAACTTCTCAAAATACGATCTCTTAGATTAACCAATCGCTCGAAGAATAAGCATAACACGCCCCTCTTCTTAGCTAGTAACCATCGTCAAGAAACATGATGCATATGATCCACCACCTCCAACACAGTTCACTTGTCCAAAAAAAATCCAATCATATCTTACTTTTCAAATTGGCCAAAACAGGGTTTGCCAAACCAACATCAATCCTTTATATTGAAAAACAAATTTTCAACCCAGTGACTTTTAGAAAAATCGATGCCATAATAATAAAAAAAAACCTAATTATGGTTCAATACAATTAGAGCTGTTAAAATGGGCCAGTCCATCGGGCTGGCCCTTCGACCCTCTATTTTAGTGCGGGCCAGGCCGTAAAAAAGGCATGAAAAAAATGACCCTATCTTTTTGGGTCAACCCATCGGGCCTGCATTTTAGATGGGCCGACCTGGACTGGACCGCAGGGCTTGCGGGTCGGCCCTTAAAAAAAAATAGTTTATAAATAGTTTTATTAGATAAGACTAAATTATTTTATTATGTGATATTAAATTTTGTTGTCTTCAAGGTTCATTTTGTGAGTTATAATAAATACTCTACTTTTACATTGATTCTTTTGTGTTATTTATCCTTATGAATGTTGATTTAATAGACGTTCTATATATAATTTAACTAAGTTTACGAAGACATGTGATTTATTTGATGTATAATAATTTATGTAATATGTTTCTATTAAAAAAAAAGTGATATGTAGTTTCATTGTTCATTCCATCGATTTTTTTTCCGAATAATAACAAAATAATTCATTTTGAAATATGGGCCGGGCTGACCCATCGAACCGTGTAGCCCACTACTAATTGAGTTTGACTCAATTTTGGTAGTCCATGAATCAAGTGGGCCGACCCACTCAGACCCATTTATATGAGCTGACCCACTGAGCTGAGGCGGGCCGATCCATTTGACAACTCTAAATACAATTAACACCAGTAAGTTAATATCCAATCACCTAACTTATATAAATATGGTGTCTAATATTGTACAATAAAAACAAAAGACTAGACATATAAATATGTGTGCAGTGTGCCTTACCCTTGGCCATGACATCCCCATGCTGCCCTCCTTTTTTGTGTTTAAGATTTTGGACATTTAGGCTTTCAAATACTTTTCATCCTCGCGTGTAACTTCCGAACACCAAACAATTCATTAGCCATTAGAAAAGATAAAGAAAGAGAAACACACACAAACAATAAGACTAGTACAAGACAGATATATATAATATAATATTTTAAAGACAACACACAACACAACACAACTCAAGCACACAAACGCGAACACAACACCCGTAACAAGAGAGAGAAAGAGAGAGAAGCAGTGTTGAAACATAAGAGAAAACAAAACCCAGAATCTTGTTTTGTTTTCTGAGTGAAAACATCTCTACCATTTCAATACCAGAGAAAAGAAAAAAAAAAGTACTTATCCCAGAACCATATATTATATTTTATTCTAATTTATATCTATCTATACACAATTATATACCTAAATTAATACAGTTTTTGTATAAGTTATTGAGATTAAAATTAAAATAATTATTCTTCTCTTTTCTTGTAATTGTTGATGTGAAAAAGAAAGAGAGAGATCTTGCTGTTCTACAATGTCCACTTTGTAGCTAAATCTCTTCAAAACCATAAATTTCACTTTTAACTCTCTTTCATCACTTCAATTTTCACGTTAACGCTTCGAATCACACCTTTTTTCCTCTTTTCATCGATTCTGATTATTGCTTTTCTACCTCAAAGCTCTTTTCATTCTCTTTCTTCCGTTCAATTTTGCACCTTTTTCATAATTGGGATTAGGTTTTTTTTCTTCTGCGTTTTTTTGGTATTTATGCTCAGATTTTTTTGTGTTGTGTTTTTTTAGGGTTTCATTGGATCGTATTTTGGGGGACAGTTGCTGAATTTGGAAAATTTCCCAATTTTTTAGGGTTTGGATCAGAGACTGTGATTGAATGGAAGATTGTGCTTGATTTTGCCTCAAATGGGCAAAAACTCTGATCTTTTCAGAATTTTGGATTGTGGGTTTGGAACTATTTACACTTGGAGATTGCTTAAGATGATGGTATTTAACACTGCTTCTTTGAGCATGGAAGAAGATTGCGTATACCGTTATCAGTGATTGAGATTTTGATTACCGTTTTTGGTCTCGGTGCATAGGCTGAAGGTCACCATTTTTTTGTGTTTTTCTTCTTTTTTTTTTTGTTTTCCACTTTTTGACTGGGGAGTATTTTTGGTTGAGAAATAAATTTGCCGAGATCATCGGGTTTATGTGGTCCATTTTAGTTTCTGAAGCAGCCTTTCGAGTTGATATAGTTTATCTGAGCTTAACACGGTCACACGGTCCCATAGTGATCCTAAACCTACACTGATTGGGGGTTGTGTTGAATCATTTACCTTCATATTAGGAATTTTAAGTAGTTTGATTGAGTGATTGCTTTGTTGCTCACTGGTTTTGAATCGATTTCCAGTAATATAGTCAGAGCCGTTTGATTATTTTGGTGAAAGAAAGTAAACCTTGGTGGTTTGGATAATTTTTGTGCGCAAGTGGTTGATGGAGGAATATTAAAGCTGGAAATGAATGTGGTGACATGGTGCATGGACAAGAGCATAGTTGCTGGTTCGTTCCCTTTCTGGAACAGTGCTGGAAACTAATTGGATTATTACTCTCAATTTTGGAAGGGTCATTTTATACTAGGCATATCTGGATTTTGTGCAATGTCGCGCTGCTTTCCATTTCCACCACCAGGATATGATAAGAAGACTAGAACGGATGAAGTTGACTTGCTAAAAAAGGTTAATATACTTTTCCTATGTTCACATCATGCATATAGGTTGGCATAATATTATTTCTGACGCTAAATGGAGTTTATCGTTAGTTGCAAGATATCGTGCATCAATAAGCTTCATTTTCTAAAAGGAAAATTGAAATGTATAACTAGAAAATAGATGCTATCATGCATTCATGTTTTATTTAATAATGTTATATCTGTTTCTTAATATTTATCCTACAAAAGTTTTACGTGGCCTCTTTTAAAATCATCTAACTCACAATGAAAATACAAAAGACCATGTTCAATCGGAGGCTTAAATTACACTATATTTTCTTGACAAATGTTGATTAGTAGGGTGTGCACCATTTGTTGATGGAAGTTGGTTCATGTGATTTACAACTTTCCACAGTGAATGCTATTTTTATCTGTCTTCTTATATGGTCACTGGATTCTTGTTAGTTTTTTCTGTGTTGTGTTTAAAGTTTAGATTTTTGGGTTGTGCTTCTGCTATGTGGTTATAAATATCAAGTTCCAAGAGGTTTGAGTGGAGAATTTGTGTCATGGGTGGTAAGATGTTAAGGTGATCCATCTTGTCATTTACTGCATTGCCTTGGCAATTTCTTTTTATTGTCTAGTAAGCTCTGGGCGTTTATTTTTTAAAGTGAATTTGATTTGTACTTTCATGCTAGGAGTGATCAATTTTGTATCATCACCTTCAAACCAATCTATAAGATTTAGCATGTCTGTCGAAGTACATGCATAGTTGTGCAGCCAGCCTGTCATAGTATATAGACAAATGCTTTTTATAGTTTTTTTCCCCTCATTTTAAACTTAATCTTAGATAAGTATTGATTATTGAATGAGGGAAAGACAAGTTATCGTTAGTAATCAAATCATGAATCCTTTTGTTGTAGAACAACGGCATTTGGACCTGATGCTGTGCCTTCCATGTGGCTCTTTAGACCCTTTGTTTCAACCTTGTATTGGATTCTGTTTGCATGTTTAAACCTTGCGTTGGGTTCTGTTTGCAGTAGTGTATCTTTCCTGTGATGGGTAGCCAAGCTTTCATGTAAAAGGGCTTTTGAAATTTTAAGCTGAGTATGTGTTTGGAGAGGCGTTAAAATTTTCAAAACCCCGGCAGAAAATCACGTTTGCAGTGAAGCCATAAATACTAGCTTCACAATATCACATTGAATCCTGCCTCGGGACGCGAAAATCTTGCCTCCACCGCTAATCCAAACAAAGGCTGAGTGTGGTGGTTGAAGTTATGGACATCAGTTAGATTATCAAGTTGGGTGATTTAGGATATTGCTTGATTGAACATCAAACTTCAACTGTAGAAGAACACAATGAAGTTTTGAACTTTGTTGTAGTTAAGTGCTTACTTATCTTGGTGTAGTAGTTTGAGAGGACTTTGATATATTAACTTTTTTTTGACAAGAGATATAACTGTTCACTAGTATTGTATTTTTGTGTATGCTAAATAATCGCCTTCAGAAATATGTTTAGGTATTGAATTTGATTTTTCCCCCCTAAATGAGTATGGTATTTGGACTATTCATATTGTTAACAGGGAATTTTTTAAGATACTAGTATACTACCTCTGTTCCTATTTATAAGTCCCTTTGCCCCTTTTCATATATATCAATAAAAGCTGGTAGTGTAATTATTGCGTATAACTATTACTTAATTGTTCTTTGTATATAGATGTGTTAAGTATTGATTTTTCAACTCCCAAGACAAATTAGTAGTATTAATAAGAGATATATTTGGAAAAAATGATAGATGTATCTAGTAACTTGCAATGCAGCTTATATTTAGGACAATTTATTTTTGTTGGCGAAGTGGGCTTATAATTAGGTAAAAATACTAAGTTTAAGCATTGAAAATTATGTTTTGAACATAAATGTTGCTTTAGCATCGAGTTGGTTTCTAACCCTATTTTGAATCTAAATGTTGCTTTAGCATTGAGTTTGCTACTTTGCTTGTAATTGGCTTTCAATTTTTCTTACCATGTTTCTAGAATCTTGACCAACCTACCTTGAATAAGAGATGTTTGTATGAAACAGTTAGGAAATCTGTGGGTAAGATGCTTTAGGGGTTTTCAAGAGGGTAATTGTAGGTCCCGAGGGACAATTTGTATGGATTTTGAAATTGAAATAGTATGGAGGCTGAAGTATTTCACTCTTTCAAAATAGAATGGTATGTTGAAATCATTCAACTTTTGGGAGCCACAATTGCATTCAGCAGCAGCTTCTTCCCTATTTTTGAAATTATTAATTTACAATAGTTTTCTTGTGTTGTGGAGCATATCTGTGTCAATATTTTAAAAACTGAATCGAAATGGTGAGACTTAACAATAAACTTTTAGTTTTCTAGGGCACTCTCACCTCACTAGAGTTTTGTATGTTCTAAAGGGTCTTTTTAACATACAAAATCTAAAGGGTATTCAAAACTCAAAAAAATCGATGGATTGCATTTTTAAATTTAAAATCCTTACAGTATGCTTCTCCGTTTGTCATAACTTTTGGGTCTTGTTTTGATTGGTTTAACTGTAATTGAATTGGATAATCTTTGAACTAAAGGTATTGCTGGTTCAAAATCTTAAGTGCTCTGTTTTTCAGAACATGTTAGCGCTGAATGCTGATCCCGTCACTCTGTATTGGGGATTTCAAAAGTGGAATGCTATCTTATTCGGTGAAAGCCATGTGGATCCCACCACTTTATGTGGGACCTATTTCCAAAGTGTGAGACCCACATTAATTTCACCCTATAAGAGAGTGAGTGTTAGAAAGACTGTGTTCCTAGCACTCCCCATTCCAAAAAGATTTAGCTTCTGACTAGACGAAGATCCTAAGATCTTCATATGTTTTGCTAAGCATGCTTTTCAACAGACTAGAGAACATGTTAATAGAGTTAAGTATACAACTTTTGTCTGATTTAGTAGACAATTGTACATCACAAGAAGATTAGTGACCGTGGCTTTGTTGGTTGTTTTGTTCCGTGCCTTAATTTTGTTGGTGGCAAAAAGATCAGGGTTTCTTCTACTCTGCATTCATTTTAGGTCAAGTAGTAAATATTGGAGGGTGTTTTCCCTGGTACCATTAAAGTTTCCAGGTTGTTCGTCTGTTGGTTATTACTGGACTGGACATCTATATTTTATTTTCTGAAATCTCTTATTTTATAATCCTTAGTTTAATATGTCAGTTGCACTTCTTAAGCTGTTGATTTTGTGTGGGACTTGATAATCTTGACATATTTATTGCTGTTAATGTCTATTGTCAGATGGCCTATGTTAGGATATAGAATAACATATATTGAAGTAGTTAAAGTAGCTAATAGCGAGTTTGGCTTATGTTAGTTAGTTAAGTTTCTGTCTTGATATTGTTAATTGTTGTTTTTTCTGGTTTAGGTTAGTTGGTGTGTATCCTTATCCCTTTAACTTTGTAACAGGAGGTCTATAAATATAAACCTTCTTCCTTTTTAAAAGGACCTTTGGCATCTTAGTTTTGATTGGTTTTATAACCAATGTAGGAGAGCTAGCTCTCTTTATTTCCTATTTTTTATGAAATTGTTATTTTTTTTTTGGAATTCAATTCATTTGGTTCCTAACGATTGGTCTGACCTGCCGGATCTTTGAAAAGTGCCGGTGTTGATGGAGGCAGTGTAAATAGTGAATTTTCCGATTTTTACGGGGATAGATCCCATTGGGTGGATTGTAAGGGTTAAAAAGATGTTTGAGGAGTACGTAATTCATGGGTTTCATGAAGTGCAGAGGGCGTTCATGAGCTTGGATGCTTGGATACGGTTTTTGTTTCGTTCTGGTGATCAAGAAAACCCAGATCCAACTTGCAAATCTTTTTTCGCAGGTCTGATTCAGTAGATTTGGAGGGCTAAATAGTGGTTGTAAGGCATAGGGAGACAGAACGTACAAAGAAATTCTTGATGATATGGTAAAATAAGAAGAGGAGTGGAAGTGCGAGGATGAAGAGACCGGTTGTTGGTCTCAAAAGATTCTGGCCAGCCTGGTGTCTTTGCCGGAACTGTCGAATCAAGAATTGTATGCGGCAACAAAGAAGATCCAAGCACCACCGCTAACATCATCGAATGTTGATCATCTTTACACACACCACCGCTAAAGTCATGTTCTCAGTAAAGGGGTAAGGGACAAGTCTTGGTGGGAAGTATGGACAATCCACCACTGTCACCGTTACCTCCAGATTCAACTTCTTAGCCACAAAAGGGATAAGGATCCTCAACAACTAACCTAAAACTGAAAAAACAACAATAAACAGTATAAAAACAGAAACTTAACTAGCTCTCTAACTACTTTAACTACTCTAATATATATTATTCTATATCCTATCAGCCAAAGCTTGATATCTCTTTTATTTTTTTTCAATGCCTGTCACAGAATTTATAACGAAGATGTTTCTTTAACATTCTGTTTCGGTGTGGAGAGAAAATGAGAGGACAGACAATTGAAGAAGGAAAATAAATTTTATGTTGTTCAAATAGAGGAAAGAGAAGTAACTAAGTTCTCTCCATTTGTTTGGTTGGACAGATAGGTGAGTAAAAAAAAAATTGATGCAATGCTTACTTTATCCTTGATAAAATGAGAAATATCTAGTGAAC
>Ga0315913_1000490_pt1 | contig 35708 bp, 10 predicted proteins | sample MpolsnodulesMG_FD_207736 | JGI IMG/M metagenome (GOLD analysis project Ga0315913, IMG submission 207736) | Medicago polymorpha root nodule microbial communities from Los Angeles, California, United States - small nodules | ecosystem: Host-associated > Plants > Roots > Nodule | place: USA...
CATTTTCTCATATTATGCCTAAGGTTCCTAAAACTTCAGGAATAGCCCTGGACGTAGGATACTTGATCTTATTTTATGTGGACGAATAAACTGATCGAGCCAGAAGCTGCAAGCCAACAAGACCTTAGTAATCATAAGCCAAAGTGAAGAAAGTCGAGCTGCAAGAGCGTATGTGGACAAATAAATTTATGTAGACTCTTTGATTTTTGGTACGAAAATTTATGTAGACTCAATTTCAAGTTTTGTTACAATGCTACGATGTCTCATACTGTAGTCAAATCAGACCATTTTAATAGGTTTGAGGTTGACTAATGTGTTAATGTTATGTATGTAGTACACTAACAGTCGAAGTAATCATCTAAAAGACGGTTCAATGATATATTTTGATTTGAGGATTATTGTGTTCTAATTTGTTGTATTTGACCAAAAAGAAGCTAAGTCATTTTTTTTTAGTATTATTTAAACATTTGTTTTTGTGACAATTTTAAGGACAAGTGTAAATTTACAAAGAACAGTAGGTGTTAAAACAAAAATCAAAACAATAGAAACAGAGAAAGTAAAAACATAATGTTTTTTTTGTGAAGGCTGGGGTTCGAACCCCGGACCTTGCATATATTATGGATTGTCCATATCAACTGAGTTAAGCTCACGAAGACAGTAAAAACATAATGTAAATATAAGAAAGAAAACTATCACAAAAGTTAGCAAAAAATGATTATACATATATTATTTCTCTTTTTTATCTTTGTTTTATATAAGATCTCAAAAGGGTCTTATCAATAAACTGTAACTTACATACTTTTTTTTTTGAACAAGGTAAAATGAGATATATTAACAACAAAGAATTCTACTATCTAGCACAAGGAGTGCAAAAAGAAGAAGAACAAAGTTACAAAAACCAATTCAGATACATCAAAAAGGTGGAGGCAATATTTTTTTATAATTTGATATGGAGGCAGTATTTTTTTTATACAAAATAACCTATAATATCTTTTTTTTTTATACAAAATTAATTACAATTATTAATTTATTTGAAATCATCAAAATAACTTATAATTTGATATGGAAGCAGTATTTTTTTTACTTTTATAATGCTTTATTTAGGGAATCCTTCAAAGCTTTCTATATCGCTTATCATATAATTTTTTATTTATTTATTAATTTTATTAGGTCTGTAGCAACTTAACCTATAATAATATAATTTCCCGCTGCATTAGGTTAAGAGCAATTCAACCTAACAAATTTCATCTAAAATGCAGCGCACCAATTTAATATTTTTCTGGAAGTTTGTTGCAGCTTTTCCAATTGGACCATGATTCTTTGCAGTCGGGCAGATAATACAGTCACGCAGTTAGAGTATTGTTGGCCTTACGATTGAAATCGGACTGTGAATATTTAAAGATCAGGAGTGGAATAAAATTTGTTCCAACAGATCAGACGGCTGATATCATTCTTCAGTCACTATTTGACCGTAGAGAATCATTTTCCTTTCCAATTCGTGTGCATTAAATAAGGGATGATTTAATCAGAATTTGTTAGGCTTTCCATTATATTAGGCTTCCCAATATTTTTGCGATTGCAAACTTCAAATTCCCTTCTGATATTAACCACGACCCAGACTCCAACTCCCCACAAATTTAGCTGTTTCCAAATTACTTTCACGTATCAATTCTTCCAAAACACTTTCACGTACCAATTCTACTTCTCACTATAAATGCGTACCATACAGAATTGAATAAAACACATCCTTATTTATCCCTTCAATCATTCATTCAAAGAATTTCTCCCTTCAATCATTCATTCAGAGAATATCAGGTGGTAATATTGAAATGTTGTTGTCGTATCACTGCTTAACTGGTATGTCTGATGCTATGGTCTGATTTTTGCGTATGTTTTCATGCTTAAAGATGTTTTGTAACACTTTTTATTTTTACTGTATTGATGCAACAGGTCCTTTGGTTAGTAATCCAGATTCATATAATGGAGTGTTTGGTGCTCCATCTTTTTGCTTTATTTTCAGTTGTTGAATCAAACATTTGATTCTTCAGTTTTTGCTTTTCAATGTAATGAAGTATCAGTATAGCTAAATTCTCTTCATAATTTTAATCTAAGCATCCAGATTTTATTCTCTTCCCAATTTGGACTTTCTTTTTTTACCGCATCTGTATCTTATTTTCTTAATCTTGATTTTACAATTTTTCCGATTCTCCATTATTGCAGTTTTACTATGATGTCGATGTTATGATCTTTTTCTGTGTTCATTTTCTTTCAATTGAACGTAAGTATGCATTCGTTTTTCTTCATTCCTTCTATTAGCTTTGTTTAGTCTTCCCCTAAGTGAAACAAATAAACAATTTATTGAGGGATTTAAGTGTCTTCTTTTATTTTGTTTCAGCATTTATGTGTGCACAACTCAAATAGTACCTCTCTTGAAGTAAAAATCATGTGCAGTTGCAGGTCCTCACAATGCAACAATTGCTAATGTTATTGGTGGGTGAATAAGAGTTTAGTCTCTTCATTTGGTAAGGAGATTTTATCAATATAACTTTCATTTGCAATATTTAAGATTATAACTCAGAAAATATACATTGATTTGATTTTCACGCACTCTGTGAAAACTTCTAGCATGTGGTGAAAAGTGATCATGCTATATTTTATAGAAATTATATAGACTTAACTACAAGTGTTTTGTTTCTGTCTTTTAGTTGGTTAACAATGTTTTTGTCCCGCATTTTGTTCTCTTAGATGTTACACTTTTTAGTTGTTAACATTTGATGCCTTCTTTATCTTAATTTATACCTGTAAGTTCTTATCAATCAATTGATGGAAATGTGACAACATAATATATTTAGTGTATAAAACGTAGGACATGCTTCGACAGACGGTATGAATATGAACCAGGCATTTAGCTGCATGTGTGAATCTTAACTATAACATAATCTTTCATTGTTTTATATTCAGATAATATTTTTGTGATTTATTTCTCTTGATAATCCTCTTTAGGTAAACATTTTTTCATCTCTTTAGATAATCCTTTCATTGTTGTTTTGTCGTCATAATAACATTTTTTTAATCTATTTATTTTTTATTAGAGGCTTTATGAATGGCAATACCAGTTCTATAGGTAACACTTATCCGTAGAGCTGGTCTTCATGGACACACATGAGTTCTCATCATAGCCATACAAATAGAATGATCCCTTTGAAAAATTCTTGATATTGTGGAGGATATAATGCCAATTTTTTGTTGATTAGTTTAAAGAACTGTAAGCTAAATAAAACAATTTAAATATTGTTGTTAATTCTTCTTCTTTGCTCACTGTGTTTAGCATTTCATTGCAGGAAAACAATTTACATAGAATTCCTTAAGGTGCCTAAAGCAAATATAAAGGTCTTCTATTTTGTTTGTGGATTGAGATAATGCAAAAGTTTCAGTTGTTTCTAAGCGTTACTGAAAGTTAAGGATATTTGATTTTTTTTCCTCAACCTATAGAAAACTGGTGTTTTTGTCTTATGAGGAAAGTCCTGTGCATGGGCCTACTATTCAACTTACGGTGCTTTTGACCCAAACAATACAACAAGAGGAATTGTGATTTTGAAGGCCAAAAATGTTTTTTTGGGTCCTTTGAGAATAATTGATTTTTGTTATGAAGGTTTATTATTGTTATTTAGGCATGAGTGGTTTTCATGTAACATAGGTTTTTGGAATCAAGTAGTGACCAATTTGTATAATGTCGATTCTATTTGCACTTGCAAATTTTTTAATTAAGTTTAGATGATTACAATGAAGAGAACCAATTTTAATTTTGATATATGAAGGATTGGAAATAGAATTTTAGATCCCCGGGTTGTTTAATTTTTATTTTTTAATATTCATTTGTTTCAACTAAACGATTTCATGTCATCTCCTACTTCTTTATTTTTTGAACTTAAAGCATAAGTAAAATGCATAATACTCTTCATCTTTTATTTATTTTAGGATTTTTTTTTACCATTACTTATTCTTATATATTATAGTCAAAATGACATGTGCGACGCACGGGTCGAAAGTCTAGTTTAGCTTTTAAATTTTTTAGTTAGGTTTATGAATTTAATTTGCATGCCATGATATTGCGAGAATTGTTTACACTATCAATTAATTATAATTGTTGAATCATTAAAATTATTTGATTTTAATCTTGTGTACCTAAAAATTCATACCAAGGGAAAGTTATGATTATTTATTGAGATTTTTTATTTATTTCAAGTTGATACCTTATTTTGTAAAAAATCATACTAGCATGATATGTTCTCAAACTTGCCCCTCCAACCATCAACGCCTAATTTGCCGCTATCTTTACGAGATTTGAACTCAATCCTTATCAATCGAGCCAACCTATATTAGCTCATAATGCTTAATACACCAAGTCTCATTTTATACCTTTATTAGAACAAATTCTCATAAAACAATCTCTAAAAAAATGTTTTTATAAAAGAAAATTAAATAAAATGAAAAAATAGTTTGATAATTTTTTTGGTCCCATGCCAAACATAATCATCTTTTTGTCTTCTTCGAACGATGGGCCAAGAACAAGTTGATTTATTCTAATTTTATTATCGCACTGTATCTCACTCCTCTATCTTCTTTTTTTCTTTTTTTTTTGTCACCAAACTTAATTATTTTTTCTTACACTTTTATTTTCTTTCAACGGTCTTTTTCTATAAAAAAATACAGTATGTAAAATTATTTCCCTTGCACTCCATGCTGGCACTTGGCATAATCTTGTTGGCCACTTACTGTCGGTGATTTGCTTATACAACAAAAACTTTAACGTGGTTCAAATTTCAATTTTCGTACGGACGAATTCCTTTTTCTTCACCATTGCATCTATGTTCGAAAATTACAGGCAACGAACAAGGTTGTTTGTTCTTAAACGATGCAACTTGGGCTGTGTGTTCCTACACCCACGAATTGTCCAGATACACGGTCATTACCTGGGATAAACATGCATCTTCTTTTTCAAGAGTGTAAGCAAAAGTAGCTAAAATAGTTTAATAATGTGGATTCTCGTGCGCACCACAAGGGCATTTATATTACTATAACTTTCTTAATTTGGGAGTTGCCTTCATTTGTTTCGAGGGTTTGACAAGAAAAGAAAAGAAAAAAAAGGATTCGGTTCTTTTCTAGTTACCTATTACCTATCCTAATCTTCAAATATATTTTTTAGAGGTAATCTTCAACTTTCTGTTTAGTACTTAAAGTGAGCGTGTTATTTACATTATAAATCTATTTAAATTAAATGTTAAATTACACATGAAATCTTTTTATAATAAGTTGGTTTTTAAGTTTTTTTTGTACCACCTACATCTTTAAGTTATTTAATTGTAACAAGTTTGTTTTTCGTATCAATCGATTTGGGGTTGACCTAGTGGTTAACTTGAGATCTTGAAGTTTGTTCCTCTCAAGGTCTCAAGTTTGATTTATTCTGGTGTCAATTTCGGTGGGCAAATCCATACAAAGCTAAAACTATGACTTTAAATGGCCTCTCCGCAAGTGGGCGGTGGAATTGGTCCCTTCGAATTAGTCAGTTATTAGATCAGATACCGAGTTTTAAAAAAAATGATTTTTCGTACCACTTAAGTATTGTGATATTTAATCGTAACTTTTAGGTCTCGAATAACTTACATTTTTTTAGATCTGAAATATCCCATATTTTTACGATTAAATAACTTAAAGGACCTAATTTTTTTTTGAAACAACAAATTTTATTAAACAACCAGATCCCTGTTCAAGACGAACAAAAATCGGCAAAACTGAGAATACAAACAAAAGACGTCGTATATAGGCGGAACACCTGAAAATAAACACCCTAAAAACACCCCGAAGACAACACCCACCAAAATACACGTCATCCGTAAAACAAACTCCTTCACGAAAACGACCTCTGTAAAAACAAAATCCAACACCACCCATTATAGGACCTAATTGATACGGAAAAAACTTAAAGGACCAATTTATTACAATTAAATATTTTAAAAACGTAAGAGTTTAAATATTATCTATCTTTTAAATAATTATTCATGTGGTGTGTCTAAATAAATTTTATTTAGGGCCGTGCCTATGCAAGAGTTGTCCAATAGGATGAATTCTTTTATAGTTACAAACATAAATGAATAGTGTTTGGACACACACATTAATTTTTTTCTTCTTCTAATAATGAAAAAGAAATTGATGATAAAATGATTTAGTATTTCAAGGAATATCATTTTTATGTGTGTGTGACCACTGACTAAACACGATTCATTTGTGACTAAGAAAGTCTCATTAAAGAATGTCTCGTTAAATAGTTGTAGCACTTGTTAAATAATTAAATACAGTAAAATTATTTTAGAATTTATGTAAAATACATTTTTTGATATAAATTTTATTTTATTTTTCCATTAGCCAATACCTAGTGATGCTAATCAGAATCATTCTATTTCACACACTCATTAGAATATCTTTCATTTAATTATTTCAAAAAGATATATTATTTAATTCTTTTCTTTTTCATATTTTTTTCTTTTATGTATGTGCGTCTAAATGACTTATATTTATGTTTGTGACCAAGCAAATGTTTTTTCTATTTTTTAATTGTTTTGCAAATCAGTAGTCTTTATTTTATTCTATACTCCTATAAATTGATATATTGGCTAAGATAATACCTAGACATCTAGGTAGGTTACATAGGGGGGTGGGGCATTCACTGCAATCAATCAACTGGTCATTCATCCCCTCTGCTCTTTCTTATTTTTCTCTTTTCATCATAGCAATACTTCTGCTAGGGCTTCTCTGATCGAACCTGTATTGGCTTCTTTGAGGGTTGAGATAACAAAAAATTCCATTCTTTTCTTCCACTAAATATTTGTCAGGTACAATTACTTACTTTCAGCACCACTTTCTATTTTTGGATAAAAACACAGTTTTGGCCACTTGTGTGTTGTGTGTCTTCCAACCTTTGGTTAACTAGATCTCATTCCATTTTGTGTCTGTTTCAGTTCAGATCTTCCCCTCAGGCTCAAAGAGAGTTAATAATGGTGAGAGGAAAAACTCAAATGAAACGCATCGAAAATGAGTCAAACAGACAAGTAACTTTCTCCAAGAGAAGAAATGGACTGCTTAAAAAGGCCTTTGAACTTTCAGTGCTTTGTGATGCTGAGGTAGCACTCATCGTCTTCTCTACCACAGGGAAACTCTATGAGTTTTCCAGTTCAAGGTATGTTTAATTTATGCACAAACTATATTTTTTTTTTTGTTTATTAATTTGAACAGTATTCTGTACTTTGATTACTTGGAATTTATGTACTATTATTTCTATATTAGTATTAATTTTGAGAACCCTTTTATGGAAAAGATCGTTGATATATATACACAAACAAATCAATCATATCAAAGCGATGCTATAAAGGTAGGTTCGTACGGCTCATGATTTCAGCTACAAAGAACTGAAAAATAAAAAATAAAACTGATTTGGTTAAATACTGCATCACCTAACTAAAACTCTAGCGTTACAAAAGAGTGAATAATTAACAGAAGGTTTTAATGGATTAAAGCATCAAGGTGAGTGATTTAGTAGTAGATTTGACAAAATATCTTGCTAAGTAAGTGGATTTGAGGTATATATATGTATGTTCAACCACACGTGTCAAATTTTCTTTCAAATGAGTTATTTGACACCTTTTCCTATTTTTAATTTGTGAATTCAAGAAGTGGAACCGAAGTTTAGAATATGATGATACAAGACAATTAGGCAAATATAGATTTACAAATTCGTCATGAATCAAACTTTTATAGGAGTAATTTAATTTTAAACATCTTGTTGCCACACACACACTTAACATAAAAAAGGTAAATTTCCCCTCGGCTTCAAATTTGTCATGGAACTAGTTAATTAGCCTCTAGAAAGTACAGTTATAATTCTGCTTGAAAAGGTTTTGGAAATATAATAAAATGCAGTTTTCTGGATTGTAGGAGAAATTTGATTGCATGTTTAATCACCATAACATAAAATGAAGTAATTTTTTATATCAAAATCACACAATAATTTTGACAAATCACCTCAAATCTAAACCCTTGTTATAACTGACAATCACTTTCCAAAATATTATAATTGATAACCAATTGGGAATCTTTAGGTTAACATCAAAATAAGAGCCATTTCTTGTTTTACCAGATATTACTAGTACTATTTTAATTATAATAATATGTTTATCTTTTTTAATTACATGTTAAAAGCATTGTTTCTCTTTCCTCGGCACGAGCATAACCTGTTGGAAAAAGCTAACCTTGTTGGTTTAAATAGAGTTTTTGGGTTTGCGATGTCTTGTTTATTGCTTTCCTCGCTTAAAATATATATCAAAATCTTGGGGTTATGCATTGAAAATATACTGTGTAGTGAATGTAGTAGTTTACATATAAGAATGGGTTCGGTTCAAGAAGAAAACTACAATAAACCGATACCACAATTAGAAAACTGACCCAAACTGCTATAATGGTTTGTACAAACCAAACATAATTGAACCATAAGTTATATATAATTTTGAAGTCTGAACCGAACCAAAACTACCTTTACATAAGAAGCAAAATGTATTTTTTTAAATGTACTGGTTTTTTTAAACGAATTGTATCAAACTTCTATTAGAACTATTTAAAACCCTACCAAATCGAATATTAGAACTAATTAAAATAAAAAAAAAACACGGAATCGTATGCATCAATAGTTTGGAATTGAACCTAACTGATTCAGTCCAATTCACAAACTATTAGTCCAACTTCAATTTTTTCGATAGAATGGTATGTAGCAGTTTAGTTCGGGTTTTGTTTTTTTTAAGCAACCCTAGTTACAAAAACAAATAGCATTGTCTTGTGCAATCCATGCCTCACATGCATATATTTGAAGTCTAAATTATTGTAGCACAATTACCTTTCACTATATTAATGTAAATTCAATTAGCTATAGATTTTGATATTGTCTTTCCTAGAAAAACCTTTCTTTTGTTTGTATCGACTTATTTATGTGCACTTATTTACGTTCACAATTGTTTGTCAAACTCTTCGACCAAGTTTATGAAATCAACTTATAATATTCATAAGTCCTTTTCAGTAGTAGAGGTGGTTGGATTGAGTTAGGCTTTACAAGATCCAATTATGATATAATCAAAAAATTCAAGGCTTAGACGTGATATATATATATATATATAGTATGTCATAGACTTATTTTTAGCTCGGATGGTTATAGTGTTTCCATTCATTTGTTGCATACTTCAAAATGAACATGATTTCTTCTTTTCGTTATATATGAAATTAGTGTTCTTGTCGAGTAATAAGAAACTTTAACTTGATATACTCGTTATTGTCCATGGAGATGTTTCAGTATAAGCAAGACAGTGGAACGCTATCAAGGGAAAGTCAAGGAACTGGTGGCTCTCAGCACCAAAGGAATCCAAGAAAATAGACAGGTTAGCTCTTCATCATCGTCATCATGTATATAAAAATGGATTCCTAAATAAGTTTTGTTGTCAAAAATATCTAAAATTTGATTAATTGAAGCTCGTATATATATGGAACTATATAGCTTATATTTACACTTATGGACATGGCTTTATCCTATTGAGGACCCAGTTTCTTGTGCATGTACGCGTAACTAACTAGTAACTATAACCTACTCCAAAAAAAAAACAACTATGAAGTTTGTTTTTAGTCTCTCTTTAAAAAGTGAGTATTTGTCCCTCAATTTTTGAAATATATTATTTTTAATCCTAAACTTTTTAAAATGTGTCGTTTGTAGTTCTCTTGAAAAATATTGAAGGGGATTAAAACTGAATTTTATGAATAAAAAGGACATTTTCAAATTTGAAGAACAAATCACGCCACTTTTCAAATGGAAGATTAAAAACCAATTGAACTTTATGAAATTTTGAGGGATACAAATATACTCAGCCCCAAAGTTTTAATGACACGTTAAATAAATTATGAACTTGTCTATGTGAATTTAACTCAATTAATAGAGACATTGTATCATATATGCATGAGTTGTGGTTCGAATCGCAGACACATTAATTAGTATAAATTTTTAGACACTTGACAATAAAAAATTACAAAAATACTTGTAATTAGGGGTGTTCAAAACCAAACAAATCCAATAGAAAAACCGCAAACCGAACCAACCCAAATCAAAACCGCATTTGGTTCGGATGTAATCGGATCATTTACTTGCTCAACCACATGGTTTGGTTTGCGGTTTTCATTTTACCAACCGAACCGAATCAAACCAAACCGCAACATAAGAAATTTTTTAATTAAACATATCTCATCTAGATAAATACTTATACAAACTCAATGGAAACTTTTATAAAATGACATTTTTTTTTGTTAGATTCCTTATTTGCTTTTTATTTAAAAAACGTATTTATGTGCTACTTGAAATTTTAAAGAATGATAAAATCTTGGTTTTTTCATTTCTTACAAAATAGGATTACGTTTTGTCTATGTTTTTTTTTTGGTAGATAGACGAAATGGCAAAGCCATTATAAATTCACACACACAAGTGGAGGTACCGGGGTTCTAACCCTGGTCATGGCATCCGGCCTAACAATTTCGACATTTTGCCAGTTGAGCTAGGACTTCTGAATTTGTCTATGTTTTTAACTTGGTCTATGTTGTTGAAAACATTGTAAAATGTAAATGAAATTGTAATATTTGTTGAAATTTAAAACATTGCTGAAAATATGTTGTGTTTCAGCTTTTTAACTTGATTTTAATGTTGAATTTTTTTTTTGTATCGTCACGAAAAAACCACACCAACTTATCCAACCCAAACCACATTGGTTTGGTTCGGTTTGGTTCGAATTTTATTTTTAAAGTCAACCAAACCAAACTGCATGCTTTTTTATCTTGCGGTTCGGATGACTTTTATCCTCAAAATTGAACCAAACCGCACCACAAATACCCCTACTTGTAATTATCTTCTACTCAATTTTGTATATTGAAATCGATGTTCTTGAATATATATGTAGTATTGTTTACTTACGCTATCTCAAGTAATATACAAGAAATTTAATTAGTATACTTCAATATGTATAATTATTTTACATATATGATGTGTTACGTTGTAACAATACATCATTGGATACATATATAAAATAATATACACCGACATATCGTGTTAATTAAACTCATAAACAAGTGGCTCATTGGCACACTAACACGAAATTCTATTCTCATGGCAATACAAGAGTCTTTATTGATAAAAACAAGAACAATACAAGAGTCTTCGTGGCTTGGTCAACAAGTCTTGGTTCTTTGGAAGATTCTAGAACTTCTTGCAATATTGATGCATATACCTCTCATTTTACATATTTATTCGATAATAAAGTAAAATACAAATAAAACTTGGTTAAAAATATAACTTTATTAAAATAAAATACTGATAGAAATCATTAGAAAATATGGTGTTATCAATTTCACATAAGATCGTACGACCCAACGCTCGATCTTGACTACGTTGTGATACAAAATATAAAAGGAAAATGCTAAAGATCTCGGAAAAAAATTCACGACCAACTCACGAACACGCAACCTTTTTCTCTATTTTTTTTTTGCTTTAAAAAAACGTGACTCCATTCTCTCTCCTCTTAAAATACCATTCTCGTATAAAAAAAAAACTAGTTTTCTCTCTGCTCTTTTCTGTCATCTCTACTCTTAGTTTGAAAAATGGTGGCAGATAAGCAGAATTTTTTCATTAGATTATATTTTTGGTACTTTCCTTTACATTGAGAGGCAGTAATCTATTTGTACTTCTCGTTAATAATCTGAGATATTATTATCTAATTTTTCACTCTTTTGTAAGAAAATTGGTAATGGTTGTTTAAGATGTTCATGTCTTCGGTTGATGTGAGTATGTTTATATGATATGAATAGAAAAGAAGTTAGGGTGAGACTTGAGAGAGTTTGCTTCTGGTTTTTGTTTGGGTGGACACTGAACAGTGTTGGTACTTGCTACATGTGTGTTGGGAGAAAAAAAATTAAGTGGAGAGTAACTAGACACATGGAAAGCCGGTTCGTGAAGTGCTCGTGATATTGGCATTCACTGTAAATAGCAATGCTCAATATAAAAACTATGTCAACATCTCAATAATTTGATGCCTTCCAATTAGGTGCTATGGTAAAATGAGAAAATAATTGAGTGTTTAGAATGAGAAAATAATTCTAGTCTTCAAAATGTAAAACTCACTCTGGAGGGTTATGATACACATTTATACTCAAAAAAAGAATGATATATTATGTTTTTAGTGTTACAAAGTTATGAGTTTTTCTCTCACACTATAAACTTTCTGAATCCGTCTTAGCCTTTAGCTTGTTTGTCCTAGTTGGAAGATTCATTATATAGTACCAGTAGTAGGCTAAGATCAAACAAGCTAAAGCAGATAACTCAGTTGTATTGTGTACTCTCTTTTCTATGACTTTTGCACATGTTGTGCGTAATTTTATTAATAAAATCATTTTGTTTATGAATAAAGTCATTCTCATGCAATTTTTAGATCTCCATCGTGAAATGACTCTAAAAAATTCCGCATGACTATAACAAGAGCTAAATTAATTTTGACACGTTGAAAGGACAAGTATAACACTACTATCCTTGGCGGGAGAATTGTCTGTCTTGAACAATATTCTTATTTTCGACCTATCATTTCTTAAGATGCATGTCAAGGTTTTGAAGCTTATCATTCAAACCCAGAGACGATTCATATTGGGCGGATCAAATGGAAGAACAAAAATACCTCGGATTTGTTGGTCAAATGTGTTTAAGGCAAAACACAAGGGCGGTCTTGGGATAATTTTTTTTTTTTTTACATTTGTTTAATCTTGGTCTTTTAGGGAAATGATGATTGGGAATGCTTTTGGGCGGCCTGATACTTTGGCGCCATGTCCCAGTTGCTGAGTACAATATTTAACTCAAGAACGACCTTTGAGCTTCTGGAATTCATAGACTTGGTGGCGAGATATCTCTTTGTTGGGATCCAACCCTAAGTAAGAGGTTTGTTGGTTCTCATATGGGACAGTTAAAAATCTTTGGAATGGCCATCGATTTTTTTCTGCCATGAAGAGTGGATTGTTTAATGACAACAATTTTTCATCAATTTCCCATGGTTTATTAGATTGCAGAGAATCAAACCTCGATGGTGGCCTATGTGGGACACTCGTCACATGACATTTGGGTTTGGGATCTCAAATGGAGGAGATCTTTATTCGTTTGGAAAGAATAATTGGTTTTAGATATTTTATGTCTCATTGGTGAAGTCTCTTTGACTCGCGTGTAGATTATGGGTGGTCATGGGTACATGACACAAGTGGTAAATACTTATAAAATCAACCTATTTTGCGCTATCGGCAGTGGTCCCGCCCAACCAGGGTCTCTCCAACAATGGGATTAAAATTCTTACTAAGGCATGGGAAAGTATCGCACCATCAATGGTTTTTGCTTTCTCTTGTTAGATAAGACTATGACTTGTATAAACCTTCTACGTCCTTGTGTTATCCCATATGTAAATGCAACTTGATTTGTGTGTTTTGTAGGTATGGGCTAGAGTCTGCGAGACACCCTAAGGTGACGTGTAATTTCTCTCGTAAATTTTGGTAGTTTCTTTTGTTGGTTCGGGTGCCAATTGACAATGTCACCCGATCTATTTGGCTTGTTTTTGATTCTACTCTTTTGGTAGGTTATAGTAAGGGGCAACAATTAGCTTTGGTTTGAGATTTGAGATGATTTGAAAGACGTGAAATGATGTTATTCTTTTCCTTTGTTGTGTTTTTTTTAGACTCGACTTGCAATGGGTTAGACACTTGAAGTATCCATTGTACTCATTTTTATTTATCTATTATCGTTTAGCCTTAAAAAAATTAGCAATCACATCTGAATATATAATTCGTTGGTTTATTGGTGAGTGATTGTGTTGGAAATCACATCACATGCGTCTTTTAACGAAATTTTATCCTTTTTCTTTCTTCATGCAGCATCTAAAGGAATGTGATATCGACACAACAAAGAAGTTGGAACACCTAGAACTTTCCAAAAGGTTTTTAGTACCAACTTTCTTTAATTTGGTTCCATTTTGACTGTTACATATTGAGAAGACAAAAAGACGCATGAATGATTATTCTCATGTTCTATTGGATATTTTCATGTATTGTAGGAAGCTGTTGGGAGATGAATTGGGTTCGTGTGCTATTGACGAATTACAACAGATAGAAAATCAACTCGAACGTGGCTTAAGCAAAATAAGGGCAAGAAAGGTACAATTCAATCAAGTTTTGCTAAGTTTTAGTTATTAATGAATAACCAAGAAACCTAATTGAAGAACTTGGTGCTATTTATGTTCAGAATCAATTGTTCAAGGAGCAAATCGAAAAGCTAAAAGAAAAGGTATCGAACAATGTTACTTCTTCGATTGCACGTTTCTTCTTTCATTAAATTTATTTGTTTATTTATTTTCGATTGCTTAGTATAATTATCATTATTCTTTGCTCTAACTTAATTCAGGAAAGGTTCCTTCTTGAAGAAAATAAACGTTTATGCAAGCAGGTTAGTCTCTTTAATTATGAAACATTAACACAAACATAACACTAATAGGTTGACATTATAATAATTTTTTTTAAAAAAAATAAAATTAAATGTAATCGCAAGTGTCTGTCACCTGACACACCTTCTATTCCGATTGAAGTGTTAGTGTTACATATTTAATTTCTAGATAATTAAAAGCTTAATTTTCCCTTGTTTTTCACCTTGATTAAAAGAAAATATCTGACTTCACTTCATTGTTGTAGTGTGGAATTGGACAAAATGATTGTTTAAATAAACAACAAGATATGGAACTCATAACAGAAAGTGTGCATGACGAGGAGGTGGAGACAGAATTGTTCATAGGGCGACCTAAGAAAAGAATGAATTGAGAGCTGAAACCAGCAACATAAGAATATGCATATACGTAAGGATGCTGCATATAATTAACATTGAAAGTTAATAATGTCCATATAAATAAATATTCATCCGCACCATATTGTTATGTTATAACTTATATCCAATTAAATATGTAACTTTTGTTGTACTGCATCAATAATCACAACGATGCTTGTGAACACTGTTTGTCAGATAATAATCTGACTCATATTATATCAATTATTAATTCTTGTTTTGATAATTAGAGGCGTGTTAGCCTGTGTGTCATGTAGTGAAAATGGACAAAAACAATAGGAAACAAATAATTAGGTAGTGGTGTGTTGTACAAATAGATAGTGGCAACGCATTAATTGGAGAACAGGAAGAGACGTCTGTTACAATATTCCACCAATACTCTAATCATTTATGGTGTAATTTCATTTTTATTTACACAGTGGCTCAAAAAAGTTACGATGTGCTAGTTGGTATTTCATAGTATTGAACCCAATTAGCTTGAAGACGACTCATCTATTTAATATTTTGAGGGAGATATGTTTGGAACACACTTGATTTCAAACCCTAGAAAACGCAATGTTACCCACTCTTATTATTAAATCTTAAAAAAATAGTGTTGCATGGGGCTCAAAAATTAGCTTCAATGTTACCCACTTTTCTAGATGCATAGGCATTTGAAGAAGAGTTGTGTTATTTGAACATCCATTTAGATGACAACTTTTGTGACAATCAAAATTTTATAAAGAAAATGATGTATTGACTCAAAAATCAAAGCAATAGAGAGAGAAAGTAAAAACATAATGTGAGCATGAGAGAGAAAGTTGTCACAAAAGTTGTCAAAAATGGTTGTTCAAATATCATTTCTCTTTGAAGAATGCTTCCTATACAACACATCTCCATCCATAATGATATAAAATTGGGTCATGTTAACCAGTGTCCCGAACACTAGTTAAACAATTAAAAATGGAAAGAAATAACAAAGTTAACATTAAAAGCAACATTTTTTTCAAATTTCAAAAAAGTCAAATACACGATTTTCAAGAAAACATTTCTTTTTAAAATTCCTTAACTAGTGTCACGAACTAGTGTCATGGGACACTGGTTAACATTTTCCTTTAAAATTTAGGTATGTCTACCAGATCGTAACAAGTAATAAAGTAGTAAGTTAATTGTTTTTATAAGGATTGTCGTTCAACTTGGTAATTAGCAGAATTTATTTAGAAAAGTAAATAAGAGAAAAGATTTGAAGTGGTTGCAGATTTTAATTATCCTGCCCAATGCAAGATTAATTTTAGATAATTCAGATGTTTAACGGTGATTAAGGAATCCTTGACTCCCCTTCGTCTTTGTTGGAATTTAAATAAAGAAATCATTCGTTTATAACTTGCCCTATATTGGATTTAAGAAAGTAAAATATAACTCCGTCATAAATCAGTCAGGAATCAGTGGACGTTTTATTTTAATCCCCTTAATTTACCTTGCAAATTACGAAGGTCCCTAAAGATGAGTTATTATAACACTAAACTCATACTTATTATGTTAGAAACTAACCGATTCACTATTGTCTTGTTATTTATAACACTCAAACTAGGGTTGAAAGATACTAGGAACATTCTCTTTCTAGCACTCTATAATTTTATGTGATATCTATTTCCATTGTGTGGTATCCACATGGATTTCACTCAAGTGAGTGTTAGAAACAGAATGTTTATAACACTCATCAACTAGGGTTAACTATTCATATTTCTATTTTAGCCCATCATAGAAATAGAAGACTATTACTTTTTCCACCCTACCAATTTCTCGCACGCCCTATTTTTTATTTTTTTTTACAAAAATGCTTTGTGATTTTCGCATTTTATAATATGAATTGAGTTTTCCCTTTGCTTTCGGGTGGGAAAATGACTTTTTCACCAATTCGGATTTTATAATCCAAATACCCCCAAAAAATAGGACGTGTTCCTTGCTTTTTTCGGATTATAGAATCCGAACACCCCTTAACACCCTTATTTAGGGGGAAAATTGTTCGGATTATATAATCTGAATTGTATCAGCACAAATTATGAGCTTGTTTGTAACTTAGATAGCTAGTTTAAGGACCATAATAATCTTTCTAACTCTCATCATTTTGTTTTAGGTCATTGTTAATTGTTCTCAATAAAAAATCAGGTTTTTTTGCTACTTGATCAGATTGCTCTGAAACTTTGCTAGAAAGTAAAAATAAAATAAAATCAAGACTCTTGTGGAATGGGCTTCTTACGGGACTCTGCCCCTCAAAATCTAAAATTTTATCGTTTAAACCCATTTTTTATTTTTTTTGAATTTTTCACATTCTCTGAAAAATCAGAAAATTTTTGCATTAGTTTTATTTGCTTTTTAATTTTTTTTTAGTGGTATTTTTTTATTTTATTTGATATGTTTTATCTTTTTTTTTACTTTTTTTTTGTTTTTTTTAAAAGCAAAAATTTGCAACTTGTGAAATATGAGAGATTCTGATTGTTGTTTATGTATAATCGGCACTTTGATCGGCCAAATTCATATTCGTCGAATTCATCCACTATAAAATTCATCTATAAAAAAAATGTTAATGGATTGAATTTAATCCATACGTTTAAAAATATGGATGAATCTAATTCTTCCAGCTTATTTTAAAAATCCAATTGATCAAATTGCAACCCTAGATTTTTTTAAAGCTTAGATGCAATTTTGGTCCCCTTATTTTCAGTCTAGTTTACTTTTGATACCCTTATTTTTCCAACCAGTTTTTTCGTCCTCCTATTTTAAAAGTCAATGAAATTTTTTAGTCTCCCTTCTTTTTAGATGATGTGACGCGCTTATTAATGATGTGAATCGTACATAACATTGTTGACATGGAACATTCATCATACTTTCATTTCCATGTCATTAATATTAAAATTAAATTGAAAATTTAATAATTTTAACTTACAAAAAATCTGAAAATTAAATGTCGAAATTAAAGAACCCTAATTTTGCAAAATTCCTGAATTGAATTTCCTTTCTAAATTGAATCAAGTATCCATCATTTCATAAAAACATTTGCACTGTGAATGAACAATTATTGTCTGCATGGGTAATTATCTTTTCCTTGTATGTCTTCAATACTCTTTTTTACGGCCATTATCTTTTTTTTTTTGGTAAAAGAAGAGGGCTGACACCATTACGACCATTATCTAATAATACATGGACTAGCAAAAGTGAAAACTGAATGTTGGGAAGATAGACGAAACTAAATGGCTTTCTTTCAACGTCTTCAGAGTCAGCTTCATGACTAACGACTCACTATACAACACCACCTAATCATGATAGATGCCTATTCGATTTAGGAAGGAAATTCAATTTGGAGATTTTACAAATTAGGGTTCTTCAATGTAGACATTTGATTTTAAGAATTTTTATAAATTATAATTATTAAATTTTTATATTTAATTTTGATATCAATGACATGGAATGAGAGTATGATGAAGGTTTAATGAGTACGCCACATCATCCATCGTTGACTTTCAAAACACTTTCAAAACAGGAGACCATAAAAGTTGTTTTTTTTTTTTTGGTCAAGTAGTCTAGTGGCTAGAGCTCACACAATTAAATTGTGGAGAAGTGGAGTGTCCAGGTTCGAACCCTTGCCTTGCATATAATATGCAATATCCCTACCAACTGAGTTAAGTTCACGTCATCCATAAAAGTTGTTTTAGAAACAAGGATATAAAGGTTAACAAAATTAAAAATAGTATGGTCGAATTGCATTTAAGCTTCTTTTTTTTAAGCCTAAATTGCCACGAAACCATTTTATTAAAACTATAAAAAAAAAAAAATTGAAAATTAAAACGACAAAAATATTTGGGTTCACCTCTCCTTACCCTTTCAGCCAAATTCGGATGAACCCTAATTTCAATTTCTTTCCCAAATTCCGAATTCTCTCAATCCACATCAAACCCAATCGGTTGTTTCTAAAAACCTCCGTGTCGGAGACGGTACAGACGCCGTGTTCATCTTTAGCTTCAAGGGTAAGTCTCATTCTTCCTTAAATTGCTATTGAAACCCTGATTTTTTTCTTTCTTTGAAATCCGGATTTTGGTTACTAAGAAAGATTTTGCTCTGTTTGAATTATGTTTTGGTTAACTAAAAATCATGCAAGTTTACTACTCATTTCCCTGGGTTTTCTGAAATGGGTTCTTGGGTTCTTTTTCATAGGGCAGTGGAGGTAGATGATCCAAGTTTACTCAAAAACAAATTTGGCCAGTATTTTAACTTCAATTCTACTCAATATAATCGTAAGCACAATCTCCAAATTTAACTTAAAATACTATTTGAATTTTTTGAGTAGAATTGAATCAAAGTTATTGTGTAGAATCGATTGATATGTTTCAATGTTCTTTTGATTGAGATGGGTTTCCTTTCAAGAGTCTGACACCACTATTTGGCTATGGTGGCCTTATGGGCTTAATTTTGTGTACTGTTTTGGTCCTATTGTGCTTCATGTTAGTTTATTATTTCATTTAAATAGGAAATACTGCTTGGAACTTAGAGATAATACTATTTGGTTCTTTGTCACTCATCTTTAATTATTGATATTGATAATACTGTATGAAGCGTTGGTTTTTCTCTCCACTTGTTGTTTTCTTCTTCTTCTGAAAAATCTGTCAAGTGATTGTTTAAACCTTCTTGCAGCAATTTAAAAAGCTTCATCTTTTTTCAATTAACATTCACAACAACAATGGATCTACTCAACCAATACTCCGACAACGATCCAGGTTCACCAACTCAAAATCCTAATTCACCGGAAAATTCTCCACCCCGTCTCCTCCCATCCCGTTCTGCCGCCCCCAAAGTCGACGACACCATGCTTGCCCTAACCGTTGCCGACCCCAAAACCCTCTCCAAACCCATCGACCCAACTCAACACCTCGTAGCCTTCAACCCTACCTACGACCAGCTCTGGGCCCCCATCCAAGGCCCATCTCACCCTTACGCTAAAGACGGTTTAGCCCAAGGTATGCGTAACCACAAACTTGGTTTTGTCGAAGACGCTAATATTGAACCTTTCCTCTTCGATGAACAGCATAACACCTTTTTAAAATTCGGTTACGCTGCTGATCCTTCTGCATCGAATTACATCGGTGATTTCGATGCTTTGCAGAAAAATAACGCTGCTTCTGTTTACAATATCCCACACCGCGAACAGAAGAAGAGGAAAATTGAATCCCTTAAGAAGAAAGAAGAGAATGATGATGAAGACGAAAATAACAACGACGAAGAGGGTGTTGAGATTGAGAATCCAGCTTCTGAGGCATGGTTATTGAAGAATAAGAAGAGTCCTTGGGCTGGGAAGAAGGAAGGTTTACAAGGAGAGTTAACGGAAGATCAGAAGAAATACGCTGAGGAGCACGCCAAGAAGAAAGGCGAAGATAAAAGTGGTTTTGGTGGTGAAAAAGTTGAGGCTGTTAAGGATAAGAGTACTTTTCATGGGAAAGAGGAAAGGGATTATCAAGGTAGGTCTTGGATTGCGCCTCCGAAAGATGCTAAGGCGAGTAATGATCATTGTTATATACCGAAGAGATTGGTGCATACTTGGAGTGGACATACGAAAGGGGTTTCTGCGATTAGGTTTTTTCCTAATTCGGGTCATTTGATTCTCTCAGCTGGTATGGATACTAAGGTTAAGATTTGGGATGTTTTCAATACTGGTAAATGTATGAGGACTTACATGGGTCATTCCAAAGCTGTTAGGGATATTTGTTTTACTAATGATGGCACAAAGTTTTTGAGTGCTGGTTATGATAAGAATATTAAGTATTGGGATACCGAAACGGGGCAGGTTATATCAACGTTTTCCACTGGGAAGATCCCTTATGTTGTGAAGCTTAACCCGGATGAGGATAAACAGAATGTTTTGTTGGCTGGTATGAGTGATAAGAAGATTGTTCAGTGGGATATGAATACAGGGCAGATAACTCAAGAGTATGATCAGCATTTAGGGGCTGTCAATACCATTACTTTTGTCGATAACAATAGGAGATTTGTTACTTCTAGTGATGACAAATCCCTCAGGGTATGGGAGTATGGTATTCCCGTGGTTATAAAGTATATTAGTGAGCCACATATGCATTCTATGCCTTCCATTTCGCTTCACCCCAATGCGAATTGGCTCGCCGCGCAGAGCTTGGATAACCAGATTCTTATTTATAGCACAAGGGAGAAGTTTCAACTTAACAAAAAGAAGAGGTTTGCTGGACACATTGTTGCTGGATATGCTTGTCAGGTCAATTTTTCGCCGGATGGACGTTTTGTCATGTCGGGAGATGGTGAGGGTAAGTGTTGGTTCTGGGATTGGAAGAGTTGCAAAGTCTTTAGAACTCTCAAGTGTCATGAAGGCGTTACCATTGGTTGCCAGTGGCATCCTCTGGAACAGAGCAAAGTAGCGACATGTGGCTGGGACGGGTTGATAAAGTACTGGTAAGTAAACTCTCATGATGTGCCATATATAATTACAGAGGCTTATATAGTATGTTGTTCTTTGGAATATGCCTCACTGTCAGTTACTCATTGCATGCTAGTTTTTCTGTTACCATTTTGATAGAATTTTGTGTATGGTTATTCAATTCAAGCTAATATAGGTCTCTAGTTTATTTAGCTGATAACACATCTCTTAGCTTCTTTAGATTGCATAAAATTATAGGGTCATGACAGTCATCATTAGTTTATTGGTCCAACAGTCTAGCAGGAGACATGTGAAGGTGTTTGAGTAGAGATTTGTGTAAAATTTTATTTGGTGAAGTCACCTGTGTCCTTAGACGATCTTCATATTGGCAACCTTTAGCTTTTAGGAAAACAATCCCTGTTATCTACAACCCTTTTTGACACTTGTGTATGTATTGTCTCTTGTCTTCCTAACCCTTTATTCTCCATTGTCAATATGAGTGTGAAAACCACTGTGCATGGATAACTTGTTTTAAGCTTGCTCTTATTCAAGTAAAGAATGTTCTATTTCTGCTGAATATTTTTACTTAGAATGAGAAGAGTTGCATGGCTATTTAACTCCTATCATGTGTATATTAAGGCGTTTAACATTCAATGAACTGCCATTTTCATCCACAGCCTTGGCACACACTTTCACATTAATCTCTACACAAAGGAAACCTGAAAAAATATGTCCCTGACCTGTGAATTTATTTGTCGCACTGGTCATGCCATTTAGGGGTCTTTGTTAGTAGTAAGTTGGCTATGTTGCCAGTAGCGGTGCAATCGTGCGTGATAACAGGATAGTGGAGACGACATACGCTGCAACCCCTTATTCCTGCAACCTGTGTTCAGCAGTAACGGTATTTGAGGCTGCGCAGTCACTCTTTCCCGTCTGCCGTCTAGGGTTAAATCTCACAAATACCCTTATTTTTAAACTGCTCTGTTTAATTTTAGGGTATTCTGGTCAATGCGTGTTTTTTTAAGGAGTTGTGTTATTTGAACAACCATTTGATTGACAACTTTTGGGACAACCATAATTTTACAAAGAAAAAGAGGTATTGACACAAAAACCAAAGCAATAGAGAGAAAGTAAAAACATAATGTGAGTATGAGAGAGAAAGTTGTCACAAAAGTGGTTGTACAAATATCATTTCTCTTTTTTAAGTTGCCAGTTTATTTATTTGTATTCGAGAACATATTTCTTCTGGTTACAAAAAATAGTTCTCCTTCGTTGCGACACTTTGTTCTCCCTGTACTAAGCTTTATTTCCCTGCACAAAGCTACAAAGCTGTGTCTCCTTCTGCACCAAGTTACGAAGCTGTTCTTCTCTGTGTTGCTGTTGGTTTTCTTACCTTCTTCTGCATGTGAAGGAGACTGCTATGTTCTTCTCTGTTCTGTTGGTTTTCTTTGTTTTTCTCTGTTCAGTTAGTAGTTAAGGTATTAGGGTGTTGATTTTTAATGTTAGTAGCAAATGACCAAAGTTAATTATAATTATCAAGTGTGATTACCCTTTAGTCTTCACAATAGTGGCTATCCGCTATGCTAAGATTAATAAGATCGATAAGTAGTAAGACACATATGCTTGTTTGGCACATTTAATGCCACATGGACTAACACTCGTTACTACTGATCAAGTCTTCAGAAAGGAACTGGGTTTGTATTTTTTAGACGCCAACTGGCATTTAACATGGCATATAAGGCACCGTCATTACCACTAATGGGGACCCTAAACAGAAGGGACTAAAGAGACCCATAGAATCACAGGTCAAGGGTATATTTTTTGCATTTCTTTAATATAGGGACTACTGCAAAGGTCATTGCCAAGGTTTCAGATGAAAGTGGTAGTTAAATTATTTAATGTTCTAATGATACATTTGACATTTGGGTAATTATTGGAATTAGGATGTGAATAATACATTTGCTTTTGGTTAGAAACGAACCCCTTTTTCTAAATCATGATAGCCATGGTGTCAAATTATTGAGTTAAATCATAGAATCCTTCAAGTTTATGATTTTAGGTATCAAAATTGACTTAATTCGCCTACAATCGCTTTTATGTAAACTCAGGCAGTTTTGCTTAGACTCATATAGCTACAGTAATGATAAGACTCCATAATGCACACACATTAACCTCTTAGTTGTAGCTCTCAACTCCAATCGCTTTTATGTTTCCTGGTTCATGATTACATAAGCAAACCTATGGTTGCAAGTTTGCAACATACCCAAGAGGCCAACGAGATGATTGAATTCAACCATGTTGAGCTGAAGCCTATCACTACCATGCCATTTATCCTGAGTTTCAAGATGATATTCTGCTTGTTTATTGTGTATACCGTTTTGGCAGTTGTTGCATTTTTTTTTATAATTTTAATAAGATTCTACATATATCAATATTTATATTCAAACAGACACACAATTCTTAATCATTTTTGCTTTCATTCTTTATAAATCATGCTACCAACACCATTTGACTTTTAACTACCGCAAATATCCACAATTGTACTCAAACGAAATGTGATTTGGACCAAATGTATGCATGAGGACATTTAACTGTGTTCATGTTCACACTCTTAATTCAAGTTTCTGGATATAGATGTTTATTGACATCAATGTCTATGTGTTGGGTCACAGGGACTAGTTCTGTTCAATGATGCCTGTTGCTGGAACTAAGTAGCAGAAGCAGGGTAGACAAAACACCATTTGGCGATCAAAGGAGTAGCAACATAATTCACTTGTTGATTTGGTCTTCCTTGGCTCAACGGCATTAATTGAATATTATCATGAGATTTTTCTTACACTTTTCAAGATACTGTCAGCCAAGCTTATTGCGTTGTTGTAGTTTTGAAGATGTTTTAGCCTTTTGTATAATAGTAACTTATATTCACCGGTTTGAAAATTCCATGTCATGTTGCAGTTTAATTTAGCCTTGCGCTTGCATCTGTAAATAATTTTGTTGGGATTTTTGTCATTCTGTAAAGCAAAATCCAATTTATTATGCATGTGCTTATAATGTTGTCATTGATTTTTATTTATTTTTATCAAAAGTTTTTTTGTCAAGTATACTAGTGTCTATAAATTCACCGGTGAATAAGTGAGGTGTCCGGGGTTCGAACTCCAGCCCCTACATATATTATTTAATGTTCCTATCACCTGAACTAAGTTCAAGAGGCTTTTATCAAAAGTTGACATTACTCATTTTAATATCTAAAATGGATTGTTCACGTAAAATGAATAATATCAATTAATGATATACATATCAATTGTTGTTCGCGTAGAGGAGAATTGTCCAACACGTTTATGGTGAAATGACGTTTATGCGGATTATTTGGCAAAGAAAGGAAGGTATAAATCAAGTTGGGGAGTTGTGAAGGGACCCATAACTGGAGATTGTGGGTTGCGACATATGGATTCTATTTCGATTGGTAGGGATGCTTCTATTAAATAATTAGTAGAGATCATTGCAGGGATGGAGTTTAACTGCTTCAATTATAGGGAAATAAAAAAGTAGCAAGCTTTCATTTTTTAAAGAGACAGAAAATAGATATGTACAAACACGTATCATCAGCAGAAGATTTTTCAGTATGTATAGCTAAAGGATCCTAATAAATGTCCAATAGATAAAGTTCAGTTTAGATATATTGTTGATCGTCCAATAATTTATAAAGATTTTTTAGTCTCATTTGAAAAGCTACATGTTTTCTTTCCCGGTTTTTGAAATGTCATTTTCTATCACCGAAATCTAGTCCTAACTCTTAACCCATGACCCATATCTCTAATGTTTAATAGGAGGACCACAACTTTTTTATTTTTTATGTGATGAAAGAGGACTGCAACTTATCTTTTCTTTTTTAAAATATTTTTTAAAAAAAGACAAAAATGATATATTTCAAAAGTTGGAAATGAACTCACTTTCCAAAGGAAGTCAAAAATATAATTTTGTAAAATTTTGGAAACTAAAAAATTATATAAACAATTTATTCTCATTTACTATTTTTGGAGTACTTTATTCTTATATCAGTGACTATAATTGTAAGTTGAAGTAATCCATACCCCTCAGTCAGGGTCCTACCTTACCATGAAACCCTACAGCGAAGCTGGTGTTTATGAATTATGCCTCTTATTTGGCACAGAAAGGTAATCAAGTGGAGATTGGGACTTGCAGAGGGACATATCACATATAGGTGGAGCTTGTGTGTTGCGAAAGGTCTTCAAAGATGTAAAATACAATCATGTGTCAGCAGAATATTTTTCTTAATAAACAAAGGTGCTTGAAATAAAACCAATGTCTCATTCTACATTAGTTTGGTAGATCATCCATTCAGCATTTTAGTTTAGGTGAGAGGTAAAAAGCTCACCACCTCTGATCCGGTTCAAAAGATAAAATTTTCTTGTCGAGTCATAACATAAGTTGATAGCATAGCATTGAAACCATGATTTCAAAGAAACTTAAATGCACAATCAGAACTCAGAAGTTTTTGTGAGGGGAAGAAAAAAGAAGTATTGATATAAAGAAAGCATTGACACCACGTCACCACAGTGAAGGAAAAATAATTATATACAAGTTTGTTAAGGATGTTTTCCCTGTTAACGCATCTTAAAATTATAAATAATGCAGGAGAGCACTATCAAAAAGAACAAAAAAAAAAGAGTAATAAAAAAACTTGGCTACAACTCCATCAATGCATTGTATAAGTCCAAGACAATAAATTACCCATTTGTTATCATCTTTTCAATATGAAATGAGATTACACATGAATGCAGGAATAGATATCACCGGCAGCCATATCAAAACTTTTATAGCTCCCTCCAAGGCTCTCCCAGTTGGTAAAGATGCTACTTTGGTGGTGTTTTTATATTCAAGGTTTTTCCACCATGGTGTTCTCTGCTCTGAAATTTAGTTCTACACAGCAACCCAAACTTAGAAATATGCCACATGATTGGGCTGCAATGCCAGGATCAATCACCTGATAGTAGTTCTTCCAAGAGATAATGCTCCGATTTCACTTTCAGTATTCTGCATTGTTGGTCACATCCGTTTGTCAATTAACATATAAACAATGAAATAATTAACAAGACTAGTCAGTTTATATTACATTCAAGTATATCTTCCCATACTCAATGATGTTATACACACATAGCAATTGCCCCACATATCTCACACACCCATCCAAATACCAATTTAGTCATAAAGAGGTTGGTAGGGGTACTTCGTTGTTTAACCATCAATAAAACTTATATATATCCAAATGTTTAACCATCAATAAAACTTGTATATCCAAATATAAACTGATGAATTTGAAAGTAGGCATTTAAATTTTTCATTTGGTTATGTAGGTAATTGACATTTGATAAATCTCACACATGAGATATGTAAGGCAAACTTTATGAGCAAGAGATAATATTTCTTGTATACTCGGTCTCTTTCATGAGACTAACATAAAATAAATAAAAATAAAACAGTGAATGGTACATCTTCATGAATGCAAAGCAACTTATAATTAAAAGTCTCTCAAACAACAAAAATAGACAAGAAAAGAAAATGATACCGCAGCCCTTCTAGAAAACTAGTGAAGTGAATTAATGTAACCTAATCACCAGACTCGAGTCATATTTCCAGGAATAAAAGACTAATATTCAAAAACCTAAACTGGCAGGGCCAATGGATGGGACAAGATTATTCACCATCATTTAATGAATACTTTACCTGTGATTTAGGGGAAGGGAAAACATTCCAGAACCTAAGCGTTTCATCTCCAGCTCCAGTTACAATAGTCTGAAATAGTACTCATCACAATCAGGAATATAGCATAGAAATATTTTCTGTCATACATACTCAGTAATCTAGAATGAGGATTAGGTGAAAGAACTGAAATACCTGTCCATCTGGAGAGATGGCAAGATAGAGAACCCTATAAGTATGGCCGGTAAGAGTCGCCAGCTGCATCAAAGGACAAAAAAGGATGGTAAAACTTGTTTAACTTAGGTGATAACAAAAGACATACACTTTATCACAGAAGACACTTTGTACCTTTGACATAGTGGGGTATCTCCAAACAATTATCTGGTTCTGGGAGTAGCCATGTGTGCTTACTAGTTCATTGACATTTTTGGACCAGACAAGATTGCAAACCTGCAAAATATATAGATTAAAAATCATTTGATTTGTGTTAAGAAAGAGAAAGAGCAGAGAAGACCTATTTATCCTTCTCTCCATATGTGAAGGCAAATACCATATATTCTGAAACTTATGAACTGAAAAAGAACTTCAATAATCTAACTTTTGCAGTTATGAATGGTAACCAGCTAGAACTAAGATCTGCTTTAGTTTTATTTAGGATTTTTTTACAACCTTTTAATAGAGTAAGAAAACTAGACTGGAGCCATTTTCCCAGTGATGTCTGAGTAACTCTACATATGATAAAGTAAGGAATGATTTCATAGCACCACATAAAATGCGTGTGTAAAGTGAGCAAAATATGAGAGGGGAAGGTGTTTGGGGGAAGTGGCATTCCCCCTTCCCTTCCAACAAATTAAATATAAGTTTCCTAGCAACTAGACAACAACTATATAAGGCCAATAACCAGCGGCGCCAAATTACAGCAAATTTTGAAATACAGTGCATTTGTATGAAAATATAAACCAGTTAAGAAGTACTCTTACCTGACTTCCAGTGTCCATACAGCTTAGGTGTGAGTTTGTGGTTGTATTCCAGAAACGAATACATCTATCTGCAGTTCCTCCTCCAGATGCAAGAAGTCCATGAAGATGAGGAGACCATGCAATAGCTTTAACAGCTGCTGTGTGCTCACAGTACTTGAGGACAGGCTGGGTTGAGTGTTGATTCCAAACAAACAACTGCAACAATATGAATTGAGTGAGTTTCAGTGCAGGAGAAGAAAAGAATAATAGTGCAGTTGGATACTTCAGATAAATCATTAAGTTTGTGATTGCATACTTTGTTGTCATTTCCTCCAGATGCCAACTCACGGTTATCATATGACCACTTCAGTCCACAAACCTTCGAAAAATAAAAAATCAAAATCAAAATCATGATGAATAGCACGTAAAGTGATGAAGCTAAGAAATAGAACTATATCTAACCTCTGATTTGTGTCCTGACAGTTTACTAACAAAATCTTCTTGTGTGCGTATATCTCGTTGATAAATATTCTTATCCCGTCCACCAGAAGACAAAAGAGATGAACTCCAGGCCAAGGCCCCGACACGTAACCGATGGCCCTCCATTGATCTTATCTTCTTGCATCTTGCTGCATCCCAAATCTACATGGATATAGTAAAAAACAAGGCATGAGTTAATTTGCAGCATAGAAACAGAGAGCATAAAGTTTCCCTAAAAAAAAGAATAAGTAGACTTCGCAAGTTCCAGGGATGCAATGGGAAAATAGACATATTTCATATTTTGATACCACAGAGCAGAGCAGTTAAGCAGAGATCAACTAAATACCAACTTTTCATGGGGAAGGCAGTCCAAAGGAAAAAGATTAAGATGGAAGTGATGCACTTTCTATAATACCTATGGTAGAATGAAAACAGGGTAATCCTATTCACACTCTTGAGGGAAAATGTGTATGGTTTATGGATCAGTTAAGATTCAATCAAGCAAGCAAATTAAGTGTTCTGCGTTAAAAGTCAAATATAGAGCATGCCTAAAGAGTATAGACTATATCAGTAGATAGCTATCAAGCTAGTACCAGTTGCCAAAACCATATCCTAAGTTGCCTAGACCCGCTTTTATTAAAAGGCTGCATTTCCTAGATCTGGTAGAACCTCAGAGGTACTGAGTTGAGCTGACAGATTATACAAGTAATACAAAAACCGTCTCATTTTTTTTCTTCCAGCAAAAAACAGTACAGAACCAATAAATTAATTAACTATTTCATTAAATGATTAGTTAACAGAAGCATGAGTCACACATCAGCTGGTTCGAGTGGTGAATTATCATAAAGACTCTGACTCTCTCCCCTCTTATCATATTGGCGTTTAAGATTGGTTCTAGTCCACATCAATTAGTATCGAAGTATTGACTAAATTTTTTTAACCCAATGGGATTGACATCGAAACATGAGTGCCACATGGGACATATGTGAGAGACATGCGCCACATGGGTTAATTGTGAAACCTATACAAAGCAACATGTCCGAGAATCAAAACATAATTGAAACTTATAATCATGTGAATATTATAAAATTAAATGCCAGATGTGTTAGCTGGTATATGGTTCACCATTGACCCAAGTTTATAGTAACAGAACTTTGATGATCAAGAAGAGTAAAGTGTCATGAAGTTCAGATATAAACAATTAATAGACATAATACACAACACGAAACAACATTAATATAGACATAATACACAACACGACACGCATTAATATAGACGCAATGCACAACACGACACAGGAGGAATATAGACACAATGCACAACACAACGCAACACAACACGGCACGGCATTAATATAGACACAATGCACAACACGACACAGAATGAATATAGACATAATGCACGACACAGAATGAATATAGACATAATGCATGACACGGCATTAATATAGACACAATGCACAACACGACGCAGAATGAATATAGACATAATGCACAACACGACACGGCACAACACGACACAACACGTCACATCACGACAAATACACAGCAACACGACAAGAGCTCATCACGGCAAATACACGACAAGAGCTCATCACGGCAAATACACGACAAGAGCTAATCAAGGAAAACTATCAAAACATATAATTGTATCAGTATACATAATTGCATAATCAAACATTAAATTCATTAAATGTATTATAATATACCCTTTTATATGCCTTATGTATGTTACGACATATATAGAAGGTATATAACTGTCTAAGAGTCTACCCAGGAACAGGAAGCTCCCTGTCATCAGGAAAATGGCGTGCTTACCAAATAATTAGGGTTTCAGTATCAGTAATAGCAGTTAATCCACCACATATAGAATGATAAAAATGGCTATAACACTTATTCAGAATGTAAGATAACACATGCTGTTATCATTCCAATGCAGAGTCCATCCCAAAGAGGAAAAAATATTCCTTTCAAATTGGAAATAGAAGAACAATATATGGAAGCAAAATAAAACAGACATGGGAAAACCCAAGAAGAAAATCAGAGCAAATAAAAAAAAAAGTAAAGAAACCTCTAATTGCCACAAATACAATCAAACACACTCATTAGGAAACCCTAATTTATGATCAACATTTAGCACATAAACTCTTACCTGAACTTTACCATTGTTAGTTCCAACAGCAAGATGAGTACCGCGTTGAGCCCAACCAACAGAACAAACACAATCATCAACACCCAAATCACATAATTTAGTTACCTGCATAAACCATATCAAAATCAAATAAATCAATTAAAAAAAAAAAAAACTTTCAGGTTACAATCTTCCTAGCCAAACACCATCTAGCTCATAATCACATAAAAATTGAAAATTTTGAAATCAACCACACAAATCATCTGATAAAAAACTCACCTTGCTGCTACAAGCATTCCAGAGATAAACACAGTTACCCAAACCAACAGCCAACACATTGTGTGAAGACCAATCTACCAGATTCAGATAAAAATCATCTTGCAAAGCAGGTGCATCCAAAACCTATATCAAAATCAAAACCCTAAATCAACAACATTCAAACAAAAATCAAAGAAAATAAAAAAAGATTATTTTTTTATGAAATTCACCTTATACGGCGATCGAGGAACCTTCCTAGGAGCCTTAACCGGACTATGATTAACACCAGGAACAAAATCATCATCCATAAACGGCGAAAGCGAGTGCATGGACTGTCTCGTCTCCGTCTTATACCTAAAAATATTCCTATTCGGCAATGTCATCGACGGCGAGTCCGTTTTCTCCGGCGTAACCGGACCTGCAACATCCGGTCCAAACAACGCCGTTCTCAGAAGAGTCGTATAAGCGCTGGAACTATCATCGCGTCCTTCCGTCGGAGTATTGATATCAAACAAAGCGAATTTCGAAGCAGATCTACTCGGAATGAACCTATCGGAGTAGATTGTTCGAGAAGGTGAGGTGTAATGGTTGCTGTTGATCATACGGTTGACATGACGGAGACTCTCCGGTGATGGCTCCGGCGGTGGAGAATTGTCTCCGACGGTGGAAGTCGGTGGTGGATTTCGATTACCGGTTCCGTCCATGGCGGAGCTGTTAATTTTTTTCCCGGGAAAAAAAGAACGCTGTAAAAGAATTTTCTGCTCGGTTTTTATATAAAAAAAATTAATTAATTTTTTATTAAAAAAATAACACTACTCGAAAATTGTGCAGAGAGAAAGAAAGAGAGTTTCTTTGTTTCTCTTTCACAACACTGTTTCCTCACTCTTCCACCACCCAAGCTTCTTCTTATATATACACAAAAAAAATTATTATTTTTTATTTTCTCTCTCAATCTTATGACAGAAGAAAAGAACAAATTATTTTTTTGTTTTGTCTTTTATTTTTTGTTTTCTAAAGCTTTTCACTTATGACTAAAGATTATGCTGAATTTAAGATATTATTATAATTAATGTGATTTTTATAAAAGATTGTGTGCAATTATATTTTAGCATGTTAAATATCTTCTCTTTTGCTTTTTTTGTATGGCAAATATCTCGCTTTTGTTAAAATTAAAGTTTGGTTTCCAATTTCATTCCGAAAAAAAAGTTTTATTTTCATTCAATATCTTTTTGACGGATATTTCTATTTAATATCTCTACTAGATTTGGCGTGAGTGTACTTTAAAGAGCAATGAATAACTTTTGATTGAAAAAATGGAATTTTGATTTTATAATAATTTATTACAAGATTATTCATTAATTGTTTAATAGATTATTATCTTTATTTGTTTAATGTATTTTGGATTTTTTTTTGGTGGTCGGGGTTCGAACCCTTATGCATTGTTCTTATCAACAAAGCTAAGCTCACGAGGACTAATGTATTTTGGATTAGTCAAATATTGAACATCACTAAATATATGTTGCTTATGTGTTTACTTTTTATGTTTTAAGGGTTATCTCACGTCAATTTGGGCTAAGAACATCTACAATAGATCAAGAACAACTATATAAGTGACTTGGACATCACATATTTACTCAAAATTTTAAAACATTATGTTTATGGGTCATCTCACTTGTGTACCGCCTCAACTTTTCTAAATAATATGTGAACTCACCTCACACTTAAATGTGAGTTGTTTCATTCATTATGTTTTCCCTCAAGCGAAAGTTTTTTCATTTACATACAATTGCATTTGTACCGTCGTTGGCCACACTCAACAAAACACGCAACCTAACGACCATTGTCAAGAAGACTTTTGATGCAAGAAATCAATCAAACCATTCATCGTTGGATCATGACGGAAGTCCGGGAGATCATCCGTATTAGGCCAAGAGCGACCACACACGTGAGTTGGACATCACAACTTTATCCAAGACCTTAAGACAATGAGTTTATGGATCATCTCACTTTTATATTGTTTCAACCTCCACTTTTTCAAACAATACGAGACTTCTAATACACCTCACACTTATCACAATTATATTAAAAAGAGTGTTATCATTCAATTAATTTACATTCAATTATTGATATCAAATCAAATTCCTTTAGAGATATAAAAATTCGGTTGACCAACAACCTTTTGAAAAGAAAAAAAATTACGCTGACCAGCGAGATTAGGTCTAGTGAAAAAGTTAGACTTTCGTATTTAGAGTGCAGTGTATCTCAAATATGAATAATTCTAGGCTAAAATATGGTTTTGGTCCCGGCAAATATGTCTCGTTTTGGTTTTAGTCCCTGTAATTATTTTTTTTTGTTTTTGGTCCCTGCAAAATATTTTGTTTTTGAAAATAGTCCCTCCAAAATAGTCCCTGGAGGGACTATTTTTCAAAAGTAAAATATTTTGCAGGGGCCTTTTTAAAAATCAAAAGATTTTGCAGGGACTATTTTTCTAATAAATGGGTTCAGTCATCATGTGCCACGTGTGCAAATCATCACAAAAATGGGGCCAGGGACCAAAACCAAAACGAGACATATTTGCAGGGACAAAAAACAACAAAAAAAAAATTACAGGGACTAAAACCAAAACGAGACATGTTTACAGGGACCAAAACCATATTTTAGCCTATTATATATTGACTTGGTACATACTAAAGGGGTACATACTAAAGGGAAGAAAGAAGCCAAGGATTTCCTTCCTCTTAACGTTCCAAGAATTTAATTTTGGTTTTGGCTCGGTTCGGTTCGGTTAATAGACAAGTAAACGGTTAACCAAACCATAATTTTAGTTCAGTTCGGTTAGTTCCAAACCTTAAACGGTTCGGTTCAGTTATTCCGAACCATTTCAACACTTTGGTTCGGTTCGGTTAATATGGTTAACCAAACCATGCCCACCCCTCCTAATAACACTCACAATACAGATGATTTTTGCTTAGGAAGTTGAAAGGTATTAAGGTTGTTTATGTAATTTACTCGATTTAATAGCAGGTATGGATACCCGCGGGTGTGGATATCATTAAATCCGCATCTGTATCCCTTAATTAGCGGGTAGTTAAAATATCCGTTTATTTTATCCATAGATATCCATTAAGATATCCGTTCCGTGTCCATGTCGGATTTTATCCGTGTCATCCCTAGTTTTGTATATATATTTGCAAAAATAAGAAAGAAAACTATGGAAAATGAGAAAACATAAAAGAATAGACGGAATGAATTGAGAGACTAAGGAAATAGTTAGTGTTGATGATGTTATACCCGCTAAGTTTAAAATAGCTGATGAAATTTATAATTTGTTTAAAATATAATGACATTTTTTATGCGATAATTAAAAAAAAACACTATTATTTGATATACAGATACATGATACAAATATAATATATGTTAGAATTTACGATCACTTTGTATTTTTAACATATTTATATATTTATTCTCACATGACATGCATGACTTTAAAAATCATGTTTAATACTTGAAGAGTGAATGAGAATGAATTCTTTACAATTAGCAAAGATGTTATTTTAGTTCATTTTCAACAAATGGATATGAGACAATTTTCTTTGTAATTGTATTGTATCAAACAATGTTATTTCTTATTTTTAAGACAAAAATACACAATCCATTCATTAACTTAATTTTAGGTAACACTTTCGTCATTTATATTATTTATTTTTTTCTGATTTAGTCCTTTATTATGTTATAAAATGTCAACATAATTATCTTTTTTATCAAAAAAAAAAAAAAATCAAACACTCCAAAAAAATTCATCAAACTAATAAATAAACTAAAATCTTCATCATACAAACCTAGAAAATCAGATATTATTAAAAAAATCTCATAAAAAATGATAAGATGTTGTCATTTTATAACATAAGGACTAAATCGAAACAAAAAAATAAAGGACGAAAGTGTTACCTAAAAAAAATAAAGGACGAAAAATGTTTTGCATTATTGTTTCTTTAAAATGTTAGCCACACATATATTGAATGTCTAGATCCATCCCTGATGACCTAATGTGAAACTTCAATACAACTATAATATTCACATGCATGTCTAGCATGATTTTAGATTTAACGTTATATGAGCTAAGATCTCATCCTAAAAACAAACTCAAAGAATAAATATCAAAATACATTTATACACTCAACTGTATAGACATCTAAATAATACGTGACTCCAATAGAACATAAGATATCCACCTCACGCCTAGTAATTTGCGGTTTCATTGGTATCAAGCTAATTATGTGACCATGCTTGAAATATACGGTTGAGTTTTGATATTTTATGTTTTTTTCCGTTTCAAGGTGTTCCTTTACTATATCCAAGTTGTTGGACGGTTTATCTGGTTTCAATTATTGCAGAAGAAGATTTTGACTGCTTCTTAGTTTATGATAGATGGGTTTGATTACTTTGGTGTTAGAGTTAGGCCTCAATAACATATGGCCAATAGTGATGGTTGTGAGGAGGTGTGTTGAAGAGTCTCATATTAGATAAAATATGGTTTGAACATATGTTATAAGTGGGGGTAATCTTCACCTCACAAATCGATTTTTTAATCCGATTGTATAAAGATGAGTTAGACCCAATTTTAACATGGTAGTAGAGTTTCTTCAAGATCCAGTGGGTCATCTACTATGAGGTTTCTACTATCGGGTCACTCATCATTTTTGTCCACGAACAAAACTCAATAGTGTTGGTCGTGAGGGGTGTGTTAAAGAGT
>Ga0315913_1000491_pt1 | contig 35707 bp, 23 predicted proteins | sample MpolsnodulesMG_FD_207736 | JGI IMG/M metagenome (GOLD analysis project Ga0315913, IMG submission 207736) | Medicago polymorpha root nodule microbial communities from Los Angeles, California, United States - small nodules | ecosystem: Host-associated > Plants > Roots > Nodule | place: USA...
TTTAAGTACATACATGACTTTGTTAGGGATGTACTTTTTGATATTTTCAGACGGGCGGAAATATCAGTGAAGAAGGAGGTGCCTGAACTTCCTGACTGACCCACTAGATAGAAGATCAACACTCAGGTCTGCGGATGTTATGGTGTACGGATGGGTAGGTGGAAAACATGCTTGTGTAGACTTGACTGGGGTTTCACCACTTGTGGGATTAGGTGTCGGACCTTTTACCGTAGGACATGCAGCCCTTAAAGTTGCATCAAGCAAAGTGGCCAAACATGAGAAAGCGTGTTCAGACAATCAACATGCTTTTATACGATTTGTTTTTGACACTTTCGGTTTCCTAGCACTGTTGACCTTCTACATAGAGTTCAAATGGTCATTCATAACAAAGTCATATCTCCTAGGTCCATGAATGTTGTGTTCACGAGGATTGATTTTGCCATCCAAAAAGGTCTAGTGGCGCAGTTTGTTGTCCGCTTGCCTTCTATTCAAGTAATGGTTTATATATATAATTAAGAATATTATTAGAAAAAACAAAAAAAAAATTATAAAACTGGAGATTGATTTTGTCCTTTTAGACTGACATCAAACATTCAACGTGCATTAATTTATTGCAACCATCGTCTTCCCTCCTGAGATTCTTAAAGATTTTCATAATATTAATCAATTGTATTCGAATCGAAATATACTATTTAAATTTGTTCTTATTGGCCGAACCTTCTTCTAACGTGAACTAGAATCCAAACCACGTTGTAGCTAGCATGAGGTTAATGTAGGACACTCTCAATAGTCAATGTATTCCTGAAAAGATAATTTCAAACATATATGTATTCTTCAAAGATTCTGTATCGTTAATTAAGGGTGTTTTTGTTTGTGATGAAAAATCTATTTTATGAATAAAATTTATCATTTTAATAGTACTTTTGTTTAAGATCTTTAAGAAAATCATTTTGTTAGAAAACAATTTTTAACCTTAAAATGAAAGGTTAATTTTAAAAGCTTTTTTTCCTTCCAAAATCAAGAAATATAAGTGTAGGAGCATAAATCAATTTCAGATTTTTATTTGTTTTTTAAAAAAATCTCTAATTATTTTAAAACAAATATTTTATTTAATAGTTAAAACAAACACGCCTAAAATTAGTTGAATCTGAACAGTGTATTTTTTTTTATGGTGTCCAGGGTTCGAACTACAAACCTTGATATATCATGCATTGTCCTTACCAACTGAGAAGGACATCTGAACCGTGTATAATTTGACTCGTTTAATTCACGAGTTGAATCAATAAATATATAATACTTAAATTTTCAATTTTATTTTAAAATTTATATATATAATTACTTCTATAAATTTCAAAAAACATTCAATTTTTCATATTCAACTTATTTTTCACATACCTTATAATTGGCATTTAAATATTTCGATTAAATATTTATTTTATCTAAACAAAATCACTATTAAATTGTATTTTTTTTTAGGGGATCACTATTAGATTATAATTTATTAATATAAAAGTTTGACTTTTGAATCATGTGATTCGAGTTAAGGAATTTAACAAAGTTGTTTGCAAACTTCTTTAGAGTTGTTTGCAATCAGTCTTTACCCCCTCCTCCTCCACCACTAAAATAGTCTCAGCCACCTCCACCTGGCACTAGTGAAGGCGAAGAGAGAAATCTGTATGCATTGCCAGATAATCTATCTTCCACGGAGCCTGGTCAGGTAGGCTCATTTTTAGTTAAATGACTTGGGCTTTATCTTTCAAGACATTATGTGACTGTATAAGTATGAATGGACCTGGAATTATAGACATATTGAAAGTTTAGAAGCATTGACACTTTTGTCGGCATTTTTTTTATCCAAAAGGATTTAGTGTGGGGATGCTGATCAAAATTTAGGATGTGAGTATGGCAGGGAAATTTTTAATTAATATATTTTTTAAAAATTTGTATGTTTACTAAATTAATACTAAATAATTGAAAATAAGTAGTATTAGTTTGTTATCATTTGTTTAGAAATACCAAAGACATTTAAATGTTCTATTAGGTCGCGGACAATTTTTAGTCTATTTCTGTTTGTGGTGGTTTGTTTCAGAACCAATTTTCAGTGTTTTTAAACATTTCAAATTATGTTCAAGGCTTCTAGCTGAAAAAAGATGGATATACATGTCGTTATCTCTTACTTGTATATGACTAGAGCTGTCAATATCATGGGGCTTTGAAGTTTAGGCCCCAGCCCACATACTAAGGGGACTTGAAAATTCACAAGATTAAAAAGCCCACATTCATGCAAGCCCACAAATAAAAAAATCAAAAGGCCCCAAAGGCCCAAAATTTCTATAAACATTTTTTTAAAAAACAAATAACTTTTTTTTTATCGAAAAAAACTTTTTTTTACCGGAAAAACTTTTTTTTTTACCGAAAAAAACTTTTTTTTTTCCGGGAATTTTTTTTTTACCGGAAAAAAACTTTTTTTTACCGGAAAAAACTTTTTTTTTCCGAGAAAAAAAACTTTTTTTTTTACCTTTATATAAGTGGGACTTTTTTAGGCCCACAAATAAATAGATTTTAGAGTGGGCTTGGCCCCAAATATTTTGTTCAATTAGGGGGCTTTAATTTAGTGGGCTTGGTGAGGGCTTTTTTAAGTGGGCTTTGAAATTTGGGCCTCTATTGACACCTCTATATATGACTATCTGATCTCAGGTATACCATATGCCACAGGTTTTTGTGTATTTATGCTTCATAGATGGCTACGACACTTGTCATGGCTGCCAAATGCCCAAATGGGAACACATTACATTTGATTGCTCTTAGTTGTAAAATCAGTCTTGTTATTATTATACTTAACAAAAGTTTCTTTGGAAATAACATTTTTCTCTCTGAAATGTAGCTGCATCATCCTCTGCCGCCTCCTCCACCAAGTTCTGGTGCTATTCAGTCTGATGGTACCGACAATAAGAACTCTTATTCAAACCAGGAGATCCAAGAAATGGTTCATGGGCCTCCTCCTCCTCCAAGACAACAACCTCCTGCTCCAGGACCCTCATTTATCCCGAGTTTACAGCCTGATGTATTGCCCCATGGAATATCTCGATTCCCACCACCTGATATGAAGCCTCCTTTACCTGTAACTGGACTTCCTGGTCAGGCACCTCCTCCTGGAATGATGGTCCCCCTAATCCGAAGGCCCCCCATATGGTCCTCCACCTGGGCCTCCTCCAATGATGAGACCGCCACTTCCACCTGGTCCTCCTCCAAACTTACAGGAAGAGGATCATATGGCAACTAGGCAACTTCCTCCTCAGAAACTATCATATGTTAAATCTGCTGCTTCTGCTGTTGTTAAAAGGCCATTAGCTCAGCACACTCCAGAACTCACATCTATGGTAAGTTGATTCAGTTTGTTTTTTTATTTATAGCTTTACTTTTATTTCAGCCCTCAGGTTTTGTTCTTCCCCATACCTCTATTAAGTACACATTTAGTTCAACTTTGTTTCAAAACATAACATCTTCTCAAATAAAGTTTCTTGTAGTAGTGTATATTAGTATTTTTAGACCTCTGAATAAGCTAATGACAACATACTGTATATTATTCTGATGCTAATAGTGATCCAAACCAAAATAATTTTCTTGTTTGTACTCATGCATGAGAACAAGTAAACACCGACTTTTGTACTTGACCTGTTATTGAGAATTCTGTTAATTTATTATGACTAGAGAGCAGTAGCTTATAGCTCCATGGCAGTCGGAGCCTCATCTCTTCTGTAATTCCTCCCGACAATAATACCGTAATACCAATTCATTCCTTCAATTAGCTATTGCTCAACGTTCCATTGTTTCTCTGTTGGTTCTGGTTTGTATCAACAGTTCAGTATATAGATTTATTCATGTCTCATGCATGGGTGAACAAGTAAACAGACTAGGATAATTATGGAGGCTACATACATGTACACATTTGATTAATGACAATTTTTTTATCAACGACTAATGACAATTTGATTCTCATAATGATGCAACCATATAATTAATCAACTCCACTGCTACATGGGCATAAACTCAAGTGTAGAGAAAAGATGGCTTTAATTAGTGATCAAAATTTGAATTCTCAAAGATGTTATCGGAGTAATGTCTCAGTTAAATAAGTTAGCAGATGTCCTAAATTGGTTGTTCTGACCACTTAAAGTGGCATAATTTGTTAATATTGTGATCTCTCTTTACATGTAATTGCTCTAATATAGTCTGGATCATTGTTTTTACTAGGTTCCTGCATCTGTGCGGGTGAGAAGGGAGACCGCAATGACCAAAACAAAACCAAAACCACTTGTGTCAACAATGTCAGTGTCAACCTCTAAAACAGTTCCTATGACACTTGGGCCAACTATTGTAAAACCAGAATCAGTGAGCTCGTCATCTGCTCCAAAAGCACCAAGCATTGATGACTCATACACAGCTTTCTTCGAGGACATGAAATCCCTTGGCGCACTTGATGGTTGAGATCACTGTGAGTGGTGGAGTAACCTCTCAGTCGTTGTCGTTCAAAGATTTTGGATACCTTTTTAAGAGATTAGCAAAATGGGGGCCACATAAATTTTGTGGATAGATAATCATGAAACATGTGTCAATGACTCAATGATTAGCTTTATTAATTGACAAATTCTATGGTACACCTAATGTATTTGAGTGTACTGGTACACTGTGTACCGGTACACTCATTCTTTAAATTAATAACTAAATGAGTTGTTTTATTAAAGAAAAATATTTTTTTTATCACTTATAATTATAATAACTAAATCTTATTCATTAAAAGTGTCAACGGAATAAAATTATTTTTTTTTTAAATTTTCATCACTCATAATTGAGAACATTGATTATTTTTACGATAATATGTAAAAAAAATTACAATAATTTTTATAAACAATGAAATGATGTTTTTTCTTATAAAATGATGTTCTATAAAATATAAATATTGACAAAGAGCTATTTATTACACAAAAAATGATCGTTTATTTATAAAATTATGAAGTAAGAGTACCGGTACATCTCACTTTGTGAGTGTACCGTAGAAGTTCCTTCATTGATTACCGGTAATCTCTTTGGAAATTTGATCTACCCAGATACTCCTCCACTACGAAATCTTTCATGGATGAACTAAAGTGGGTAAACCAAGTTATTTTTTGTGGGGTTAAATTGTCATAATCAATACATAGTTGATTAGTTTTTACTTTAATAGCGATTGTTTATAAAGAACTGAAATTTGATCTCACATGTTTTATATTTTTTTTATTTGTAATTAGTTTTGTTTCAAAATTAATATTAATTTAACTATTTTGATTAAAATGCATAAAAATATTAATTGTTAAAGTTGTAAGAAAATGATTTTAATAAATTTTACCTAAACAAATTTTAAATAATAATAAATATATAAAATTAAAAATGATAAAGAATACACAACAATAATAGATAAAAACTACATTTACAATGAAACACAAAACAATAAATAAATATTAGCAAATAAATAAATAAATATAAACACCAAATTACAATTTTTTTTTGTGGTGGCCGGGTTTTGAACTCCGGACCTTGCATATATTATCCATTGTCCATACCAACTGAGGTAAGCTCACGAGGACACACCAAATTACATTTTTACAAAATACAAAATAATACAAAAATTAATGATATAAAATAATAATAAATTTAATGCTTGTGATTTTTTCCATCAATGATTTCAATGCTTGAGATTTTATTTTGAGGTTGTAACTATAGTTGATGCGTAATTTAGCCCTTTATTCTTTTTCTTCCGTGCTTCTCTTCCAAATTTTTGTTAGTAGCTACCTTTGAGGATTGCACAAGGGACCGAGCTGAGACTAGATCAATTGCTAATGGAAAATGAAGATTAGATTTTGTAACCTACAAGATCTGATATTATCTTGTATTAAATTGTTGATTTCACATTTAGTTATTGATATGTATTTATGGGAACCTCTGTTCCCTTTTGAATTAGATATGGTGCACGTGTAATTTCCCTTGTTATTTATTTATTTTTTTTGCAAATTCAAAGACATATTTAAGTGGAGATTTCTTTTTTATATAATGATCAAAGAATTTCAAATGAATGAAGTTTTATGACTTTCCTTGACAATTGTGTTGAATTGACTCAAATTTTGATGTTTGTGCTTTTGGAAAAATCGTGACACGACTTGGTGATTCTAAAAAAATTGAGTGGTTCTGTCAAGATTAAATCGGGACATAATTTTGAAAATTATGACACGATTTTTGGATCAGATCGCAGTACACCATTGTGTATAAGCTTAATCGTGGTGCGATCTGGGGAAATCATGTCACGATTTTGCCTGGTTTTGAACAATACATAAGTACTCTTTTATCAATTTGTCAAATGAGCTTGAGAATCTCATAAAAATCAAATGAGGGAACTTTTAGTGAACTTAGGAACTAAAGGTTTATGGTCTTCTGATAGGTTTAGCTTGAGAATGACGCATCGATACCCCCACCAGCACTTGATGCCTATCTTGGAGGGCCTTCTGATCTATCTTTTCTCTCATAATTCAGAGGTCATGTTGCTCTCCGAGTTTGGAATGATGTTGATGTAAGTGTTTATTCTTGTTTCTATTTAATTTTTTGTACTTCAGATTCGTGATTCGCGCGTACTTTGATGCATCGGGCATTGAGGTAAGGTAGATGTACTTGCACACCCACTCGATCATATGAGATAGTTTTAGGATCCAGTTAGGGCTTCTGGTTTATTTCCACTGCTTTCGACGAAGTTCCTGAATGTGGGTCGCACCATGCTTACTGCCTTGTGTGAGAGGTGACATGAGAAGACTAGTAGTTTCCATCTGCCTGTTGAAGAGATGATCATCACATTGGATGATGTGGCGTGAGTGTGACTACTGCACATTCCTATGGAAGGGAAAATGTTGAGTCACGAGGCAAAGGTCTTCAAGGAGAAATGAGTTGAGCTTATGACTGAGTTAATTGGTGTTTCAAGGTATGATACGGTGGAAAAGTGCTCCAAACAGTTTGGTTCACATATCACCCCATTACTTGGTTGAAGGAACTTTATGAGGAGCACTTGACCGCATCTACTAATTTGGAAAGTCAACTGCGAGGAAGGAGTTAGTGGAGAGAGGTAACCAAAGGCTATGGTGCGTCAAGACTTTCTTGCTATATATGCTTGGATGTACGTTGTTCACCGATAAGAGCAATAAGAAAATCAAGTTCATATATCTTGAGACGATGCAAGACATGACCGCGGTGCATGAGTGGTCATTGTTTCGGATGACCTTGGCCTATCTTTATCATTATCTCATGGATGCTACTATCACCAAGAAGAAATCGTTAAGGGATACTTGACCTTACTCTAGATAATGATTTATATTTCTTATGTTTGTGCATCTCATGTTATATTTCTTATTGTACTTTTCAGTATAATTGTGTTTGTTTTTTCACGCACGGGTGTTGGAGCATTTCAAAGATGTTTATCCATTTAAAGTTAATACATGTTACACCCCAGGCTTGCCACGCGCTGCCCAGTTCCTTCATAGGAAGGGTCACGCTACACTGATGCCATACCGATTGATGTTTGATCATCTGGACATTGACGACATGATATGAAGCCCTTACGATGACCATAGAAAGGTTTAGTCATTCAAAGAGATAAGCTGGTATTCTGGATGAGTTATGTGCGGTCGAGGGAGGGTGTACCACCACTTACCTAAGTGGGTGAAGAGGCACCATTGTTGTATTTGTTTATTTTTGTGTTTGTGTAATTTGAATGCTTTTTTGTCTTTAGTTTGGATGTAAATGAATGATTTTAGTACCATGCCATTATTGTTTCTTTTATTAATGAATTAGTGATTTTGACATTATTTAATTTCTTTATAAATTATTTCAATGTGAATAATTGAATGTATGAATGATAAAACAACAATTCCGTCAAAGATGTTATTTCTTTATTACTAAAATGCAACAACAATTAACTATCGTCGGAGAGCGAACCATATTTAACCGTTGTTAGGGGCAAAATGGTTAAAGAACAATTTTCAAACAAGTGAAGGTATATTGACAATAATAAGGCCAAAGGTTTATTGGGCCGGATCTAATTCAGGTGATTTTCTACTACTCGGGAGCCATCCTTTTGGGAGCATGTTGACACACAATTTTCAGATAGTCAAGCTTCGCATACAAAACCTTCATTACATAGAAAGAAAAGTGTGTAGTTAATCCCACTCCGACCCCGACACCAACACAATATATTCCTTATATTGATCAGATGCCTAATGTTATGAAACCTTATATTGAAAAGATTGTGAATGTGGATGGTGACAATTACTGTGGTTATCGAGTTGTAGCTGAAAGTCTTGGTTCTGGCAGTTACGATAGTTACTAGTCATCTACTGGAGTAACAAAATCGAAATTTTAAAAAAGCACTTTCGTAGTTATCTATAGGAAGAACAAAATTGAAATTTTTAAAGTTAAAATCATGTAATTATGTACAAAATTTAAATTTTAAAAATGAATCTCCGGTGGTCTCCGGACTACCAGATTTATTAGTAAGGACAATTTTGTAATTTTGAGGCCTAAAAGAATATGAGGGGGCCTAAAAAAACCCTCGAGAAAGAATAATTGTACGTTAACAGTGGAGATTGAACGTAGAAGAAAAGATACAATCTGACGTGTGTTATCTTCCTCGTGCTCCCCGTTTATTTATCTGTCTCTATTTGAAATCTCTTCATTCGGAAGAAACAATCGAATTTTCGAAGAGAAACAATAAAATTAACAAGGAAATTTCTGAAAGGGTGAGAATTAGGGTTTTCAGTATTCAATGACGAAGACCACGAAAGGCGGTAAGGTTATGAACCCTACCGATGCTTATCGAAAGGAGCTTCGCAAAAAGGAATTGAAAAGGGTAACTATCTATCTATTTTCACTTTCATTGCAATAATTGAAATTTTGAGTGTTTATTTTGCAAAATTGAATTTCAATTATGCAAATTGGGTTTTTTCATACATGATAAGCACTTATGCTAGCTTAATTAAGCTGTTTATCCAAATACCGACTTAATCACTGATTTATGTTCTTAAAGTTCACATTTTTATTTTTGTTTTTGTTCACAGAATAAGAAAGAAAGAAAGAAGGTGAGGGATGTGGGGATTTTGAAGAAAGATCCTGATCAACTCAAGAAGCAGATTGAGAACTTGGAAATGATGAGTAAGTTGCGTCGTGCTTTATTTTATTAACTAGCTTTTGCATTCCAAAGGAACTGAAATTTCACCCTCATCTTTGTTGGTACACTCCATTTTGTTTAGAGATTAGCGAATATACACCATCAGTTTAAATTAGTTTTACACTGATATCCAATGCAAGCCATTTATTTTGCAACCTTATACTTCATATTTTTAGTTTTAATATTAAATTAGAAGACTAGGCTGATGTGACAGAACAGTGGATTCTTATGTGACACTTGGGAATGGGAATAGTTGGTTAGAAATCTCACTAGGGATTCGTATTTCAAACTCCTTTGTGTCTCTCCCTCCCTAAACCGCCAAACCAGCTTAACACTCCGCTATGTTGGCAAAAGGTGCATTACTCTAGTAGTTGTCTGGGTTTGAACAGTCAGTTTGATATATGAACTTGTGAAAACTAATTTGCAGGGAGTAGGACTAATCATACAGATCAAATATCGAACTGCTAGGCTTATTTTAGAGAATCGTAAATCTTATCAAATCGTAACAATGAAAAACATAATGAAAAATAACATAAAGTTTCTCATATATAAATAAACATTGTATTCAATATACTATACACTACGGTTGGAGATGGGTCTGTCTAGGCTGACTTTTTCATTTTGTATTCTTCGTAGTCTGTTTGTAATCCCTACCCCAGTATTCCACTTTTATTCCAAAATGCGGTATGGACATAACAATCCTTTAGTTGTTTCCCTGGCATGCATTAGTAGTATAATTATAATTTAATTATAACTTACAATTGAGATGGCGTTTTATATACTTTTGCCTATTGAAAACCACTGCACACTGTTTGTTGTTGCAGAGGCTGATGGCGCCTTGGATAAAGCAAGAAAGCACAAAAAGAGGCAACTAGAAGATACACTGAATCGTGTCATTAAGAAGCAGAAGGTAACAACTCATACATATCTGTTTTGTTGGGCCACTTTTTATTTCTCTACATTACTTTTCAGATTTTTATGTAGTTATGTGCACAATTGTGTTCTTGAATGTAAAAAAGATAAAACAGTGAGAACTGACTTCTGGATTATTGAGGCCAATATCTAAGCTGTTTTCTCTCGATGAGACTATGGCATTTTTCAATGCCCTGAGCCTATCAAGTTTGCAGAGGGTTTCCTATCAAACTTCTTTCCCATACCTGAAGAAGTAAAGGAAATTCCGGTGCGTTTAAAGATAGTGATACTGTGTGAGATTCAGTTAATGTTCTTTCGAGGTAGAAACTTGCTACTGTCAATACATGAAAAATAGTCATTAGCGCATTAAATCACCAACTCAGAGAGTACTGACTACTGATCACTCTGTATATGTCTGTTGATACATGTGTTTTTTGGTTTTTAATTGTCTCATTTTTCTTCGCCATAATGTTATCACATACTCCCTCCGTCCCTATATATAAGCACCCATTTGACTAAAATTTTGTCCCTAAATATAAGCCTCTTTTCAAATTACTAGATGCATTTATTATTATTTTTTTTGCTAAACATATTTGTAATTAATTCTACTAACTTGTCTTGAACTATGAAAAGTCAAATTTAATACACATACAAACAAAGGACAATTTGGTAATATTAACACACAAAATAGACACATTAATTGCACTAACAACGTTTCTTAAGAAATGTGAAAAATGCAAAGGGGGCTTATATATAGGGACGGAGGGAGTATAAAGTATTGCTACTTTCATGCTTCTGAACACCATTTGTAACTTGCAGATTGGTTAATGTACTATACTTGTCCATAGATAAGTATCACTAAGAGTAGCGGAAGGTCCATAGATAAGTATCGCTAAGAGTAGATGAAGGTCCCTCTTAGGTTTATCATTGCATCTAAGTGGTAGTTTATCAGTGCTGTTAGGCCATGGCGGATGGCGGTGGTGGATTTTTCGCCAACTTCTATGGCCCATTTACGAAGAAAGGTGACACTATGATGTTTTATGATGGAAATGATGCCTTAGAATGACAGTTTTTTGACCTTCCGTAAATGATAATACTGCTTGGTTGATCAGAGTATGACAGAAATGGGAGGCTGTCAATTAATAAAAATAAAGACAACCTCATAACCAAGAGAACATATACCAAGCACATGTTATGATGCAAAAATTTATTTGTTCCTTATTGTCTATAATTGTTTCTCTCTTCAACATAATTAAGAAACTTATTGTTATACCGTATAGAGTGATTGCTAATTACATGACTCTGAAACCAGTTGAAACAAGCACTTTGTTGACGTACAATTCTTCTCCGTAGGCAAGTTCCACTAACAGTAGCTGAAGGGACGTATTGGGTTTATCATAATCTGTAAGTGGTAGTGTTGTTGATATTTTTTTGGTCCAATGTAAAAAGGTTGTCCTTTTGTAGCCATAGGCTGCAATGCGTTTCTATTGAAATAAACTTGTAATGGGTCATTGTTAATTTTGACTTTAGACAGACCGATGCATTTTTTTTGGTGAACATTTAAGTCTCGATTGGTAAAAGGAAAAACCAGAACTTTATGGATATAGAGTATTCATGAATTGAGTTTGATATTTGCCTTAGTAGCTGAAGCTGCCTGTGTTGTGCATTTGTATTTTTATTTAGCATAGGATACTGAATTCAGCTTGAATTCGAACACTCCAGTCAACTGATGCATGATTTTATTAAATAGTTCCTATTGATTATCTAAATCTGATATCTTTTGGACAGGAATATGATGAGAAAAAGCGGGAGAAGGGTGAGGCCCCTGTTATGTTCAGGTGAACAATTTAGTGCTATTCTCAAGTACAATTTTATGCCCAATTTGTTTTTGTGTAGTTTATAAATCCTTGGATGTCTTTTGAGCAGTCATTTGGGGCCTCCACAGAGGAGAACAAGTGCAGAAGAGGAAGATAGAGTTAATCACCCACAGCCAGAGGTATGAGTTAAGTTTTTCTTGTGTGTGCATGTTTATGTTTTTATTCTTATTCTTCTTCTAATTCTTACAAAACTAGAGTTGTCTAGGTGTTGTAAATGGTTTTCGAGTTACTAACTGATTTTTACTACAGGACTCTGTTTATTACCATCCTCAATTAAATCCTACTGGGGCTCCACCGCCAGGGAAACCTCCCATGTATCATTCACCTATAGGTATACCAAACTTCTTTTTCATATTTGATTGGTAAAATAATATATCTGTAAATGATATTGTTTTGACATCTCCTTTATTTAATCAGTTTTCATGCTGAACTGCAGGACCTAGAATTCCCTTGTTTGGTGCTTCGTCAAGTGCTGCTGCATCATCCTCGGCAACAGAGTCTGATGATGGTGTTTTAGCTGTACCTCCACCTCCCCCACCACCACCGCTACCTGAAGCTAGTTCAGCTGATGGTGCTGTTTTACCTGCATTTTTGCCACTGCCTCCCCCACCTCCCATGCCTCCAAATCCCACTACTGCGGTGCCTGCATCATTACCACCACCTCCTTTGCCGCCACCACCTCCTGGTCCTCCACCTAAAGAGCAAGCTGTAAATCGGCCTTTACCCCCTCCTCCTCCTCCACCTCTAAAACAGTCTCAGCCACCTCCACCTGGCACCAGTGAAGGCGAAGAGAGAAATCAGTATGCATTGCCAGATAATCTATCTTCCAAGGAGCCTGGTCAGGTTAGGCTCATTTTTAGTTAATGACTTGGGCTTTTTTTCAACACATTATCTGAATGTATAAGTATGAAAGGACCTGAAATTGTATGTATGTATGTATGTATTGAAATTTAGAAGCATCGGTGCTGTTGTCGGCATTTTGTTTTTTATGCAAAAGGACTCGGTGTGGGGATGCTAATGTTTTTCAAAATGTAGGATGTGAGTATGGCAGGGAAATATTTAATAATTTTTAATTTAAAGATTTTTTTTTGTATGTTTACTAAATAATTGTAAATACTAAATAGTATCAGTATGTTATCATTTGTTTAGAAGTACTAAAGACTTTTAAATGTTCTGTTGGGCTGCGGACAAGTTTTAGTCTATTTCGCTGTGTTAGTTTGTTTCAGAACCAGTTTTCATTGTTTTTAAACATTTCAAAGTACGTTCAAGCTGAAAAAATATTGATATGTATATGTTGTTGTCTCTTGCTTGTATATGACTATCTGATATCTGATCTCAGGTATACCATATGCCACAGGATTTTGTCAATTCATGCGTCATATATGGCTACTAGGCACTTGTCACAGTTGCCAAATGCCCAAATGGGAACACCTTACATTTGATTGCTCTTAGTTTGAAAATCTGTCCTGTTGTTATTATAACTTAACAAAAGCTTCTATGGAAATAACATTTTTTTTTTCACCCTGAAATGTAGGTGCAGCTTCCTCCACCCCCTCCGCCACCAAGTCATATGCCACAAAATTCTGGTGCTATTCAGTTTGATGGTGCTGTAGTTTCTACTGACAATAAGAATTCTTTGTCAAACCATGAGATCCAAAAAATGGTTCCTGGGCCTCCTCCTCCAAGGCAACAACCTCCTGGTCCGGGACCCACATTAATCCCGAGTGTACAGCCTGATGTATTGCCTCCTGGAATATCTCGGTTCCCACCACCCCCACCCCCACCACCTGATATGAGGCCTCCTTTACCTGTGATTGGACTTCCTGGTCAGGCACCACCTCCTGGAATGATGGTCCCCCTAATCCCAAGGCCCCCATATGGTCCTCCACCTGGGCCTCCTCCAATGATGAGACCACCACTTCCACCTGGTCCTCCTCCGAACTTTCAGGAAGAGGATCATATGGCAATTAGGCCACTTCCTGCTCAGAAACCATCATATGTTAAATCTGCTGCTTCTACTGTTGTTAAAAGGCCATTAGCTCAGCACACTCCAGAACTCACATCTATGGTAAGTTGATTCAATTTGTTTTCTTATTTATAGCTTTGCGTTTATTTCAGCTCTCGAGTTTTATTCTTCCCCATACCTCTGTTAAGCACACCTAGTTCAAAATTGTTTTAAAACATAATGTCTTCTCAAGTGAAGTTTCTTGCAGTAGTGTATATTAATATTTTCAGACGGCTGAATAAGCAAATGACAACATACTGTATAATATTCTGATGCTAATATTCATCCAGACCAAAATAATTTTGTTGTTTGCACGTACACACCAACCTTTGTACTTGATCTGTTATTTTGAAAATTCTGTTATTTTATTATGAATGGAGAGCAGTAGCTCTCTGCAGGATCTTATAGCTCCATGGCAGTCGGAGTCACATCTCTTCTGTAATCCCCTCCATGTACAAGCAACAATACCGTATTACCGATCCATTCCTTAAATTAGCCATTTCTTAATGCTTCATTATTTCTCTGTTGGTTCTGGTTTGTATCAGCAGTTCACTATATTCATGTCTCACGCATGGGTGAACAAGTAAACAAACTAGGACAAATTAGTCGTTGCAAAACTGTTTTAATTATGGAGACTACATCTACACGTTTGATTAACGACATTTTTTTTTATCAACGATTAATGACAATTTGATTCTCATGATGATGCAACCAAATAATTAATTGACTTCATGGCTACATGGGCATAAATTCAAGTTCGAGACAAGTTGGCTTTAGCTAGTGGTCAAAATTGAATTCTCAGAGATGTTTCCGAGTAATGTCTCAGTTAATTGACAAATGTCCTAAATTGTCCATGACCACTTAAAGTGACAACATTTGTTAATATTTTGATCTCTTTGTATATGTAATTGCTCTGGATCATTTTTATTTTTTTTACTAGGTTCCTGCATCTGTGCGGGTGAGAAGGGAGACTGCAATGACCAAAACAAAACCAAAACCATCTGTGTCAACAGTGTCAGTGTCAACATCTAGGACAGTCTCTGTGACACCCAGGCCAACTATTTTAAAAGCAGAGTCAGTGAGCTCGTCGTCTGCTCCAAAAGCACCAAGCATTGATGACTCATACACAGCTTTCTTAGAGGACATGAAAGCCCTTGGCGCACTTGATGGTTGAGAGTGGCGGAGCAGCAAAATGGCGAGGATGTCCGAAGTAGCTTGTATTCAATGAACCACTCAAATGACAAAGTCTTTTGTTTTTCTCGATAAAGTAGTTATAAGACCTTGAAAGGTCGTGTAATTCTAATTCATACCCGCTCTCTTTAGTTTAAGTTGACATACTGGTTTTTTTAAAAACAAATGGGTGCTCTGTTATTATTTTGTAGTTTTATAATTGACATATACTTTATTTTTTGATGGAAAATTGACATTATATCTTAAAAATGATCTTTTAGATATTGCTTATGATGATTGAACTTTTTTAATGGCTTGTCACTGTAAGTGGTATTATTAACATAATGAGATTTTTGAATTTTTTTGAACATATTGGTTGTGATCTTCACGTTCTCTCTCTATATATGTACTCGAGAAGTCTTGTACATGGATTCTGGCAAGCTAGTCATTTGCATATTTCTGCATTTTTTTTACATGTTAACTCATAATTTTTTTATTTTTTTGTATAGCAATTATATTATTTGAAGAGTGTACATCACTATAATATGGGAAACAATTTCACTTGTACTCGTGAGAATTGTATTTGGCTAGGTGTATTACTTTGACCAACTGCTTCAATTTCTATATCCTCATATCATATATAGCCCCTATAGAATGATAAAATTCATTGAGAATGTAGTCTAGAGAAGTGTTGAAGAATCATTTGGAATTTGATCATTTGTGTTGTGTGCCGTTTGGATTGCGGCTATCAATATCTGTAAGCTGATAAGTAACAAACTAACAAGGAGATTGTTTATTTGGAAGCATTGGCATCATGTTTATCCATTCTATAAATGAAAAATTGCAAAACATAGTTGAATTCCAACATTGCCAACACACAGTGAGACGAATATTCGCTAATAATACAATACATACGCCATTGCTAACGTGAGCACACCTTGGCTCTTGACTAAACACCATCCCCATAATGTGATTTTTTTATCCAATAATGAACTCCACTTCTCATTTCAACTTACACATATCTCTCATCATATCTTTGTCTGTTTGGTTAAAAAATAAAAGAAAATTCATATTTTTGTTTGTCCATTGTTTTTCCTCCCCCCTTTGATATTTTAGTATTTATTTGACTTAAGAGTAATTTGACTTTATTGTAATCCCAAGTGGATTCTATCCGTTGAATATTGAATATGAACACGAATAAGCTTTTCTAGTGCTTAGTTAGAAGTTGGAAACTCAGCTAAAAAACAGTTCAATAAATACATAAAATACAGATATATAGCTGTATAATATACAGTAACATATAATTTGTCAAAAGAAGTATAACATATTAATATTTCATTGCACCTAACCATGGTGCACCACTAATTAATATATTGCATAAAGCTTCAAAATACATGGATGAACCAACCAACATCACATGTATTCCCATCCATACATCCACTTGCATCTCTAGAAATTGAGTTTGTCATACCATTGGTCATCTTTTTTTTTTAAAACTAGGTATCCGATCCAATAATCGACTAATCCGAGGAGACCAATCTCACCGCCCACCGAAATTGGCACCAGAGGAAATTGAACATGAAACCTTTGGAGAAGCAAACTCCAAGATTCCAAGCCAACCACTTGGTCATCTTATACTAATATTTAAACTGAAGGACAATAAGTCAACTAGGGAAGGTAAGGCCAGGCCGTGGGGCACAGCACTGACATCAAGAGGGTTGGATCAAATTAGAAAACTATACGAGAGCTCATATAATATATATTTTTGAATAAAAGAAGTAGAAGAGGGTGACAAATTGAAAGTGACTACTAATTTATTACAAAAACTGAAAATTGATATTTGGAGCATGTTCTGAGATTTATGTGAAAGTGAAGCAAAGATGATTCTTTGTCTGTTAGCACAGTAGTAGTCTTTCATTCTTTCAACTGGTTTGGCGCCTGCCATGAAGACTGTTCTTTCCACAGGTTTCTTGTTATGTTGCTCCCTTTTGTTCCTACTTTTGGATTCTTCAACTTCACTTCCTCTATGTGTTGACTCAAGTATGTATATCTTTTCTTCTTTTCCCATCATTTTTTTTTTGGTTTTTCATTATAGATGTGTATATCTTCTTTATGTTTATATTGATTTTTTTTTTTGTGTGTGTGTGTAGAGGCACCCTTTACCTTGAATACCACGCTCAAATTTTGTCCTTACAACAATGGAAGTACTTGCTGCAACTCCATACAAGATGGACAAATTCAGAAGCAATTCCAACAGATGAATGTATCTGATACTGCCTGTGCCTCACTTTTGAAATCAATACTTTGTGCGGTAGGTCTTTTTTATGCCTAAGATGTTTATTTATTTTAAAGAGAACCTAAAGAAAAAATATATATATTCAAGGTTTTTTATATCAAAAAATAGTCATGTATTGCTTGAGACAGCATCCTATTTCGAGGTCTGGTAAGTTTCTTTTATAGGAAAGTGTTCGTGGTTAATTTAGTAGAGGGAGTTTTTTTTTTTTTTTTTTAGGGGAGTAGAAGGAGAATTTGTTTGTACTTTGTCTATTCTTCTTTATAAGACCCTTTTAAAAGATTTGGTTATCCCTAAATATAAGACTGTACAAATTTCTAGATACTATTGCTCTTTCTCTAAATACATCCCTTATTAATACTATAGATTGAAATATGAAAAGTCAACATCGAACACACTTATACCCAAAAGGTAATTTAGTAATAGTCATAAACAAATTATAGACATCAATTGCACTATCAACTTTTCTTAATTTGCATAAAAAGTTCCAAAGGGTCTTATAAATAGGGATGAAAGGAGTAGCAAAGATCAGGCCCTAGACCTTTTGCGTAGTACTCCTTCAGTGTCTCAACGTGGGTTGGGACGAGATCTTGATATATTGAAACCTATACTAGTAACCAATGTTTTAAATCGCAGTTGTGATCACAGTCTTGATCCTAAACATTCCGAAGAATCACAGTCTTATGTGATCGATGCAGCCTCATTTATGGTTACAGAGACATCAAAAACCTTTATATCGCGACTTAGATCGTTGTTGCAGAGCTTTTTTTTTCTTTCTTTCAAAAATCTGCCAGTACCTACTTTTTTTCAGTTCAACAATTAACTTCTGCCTTGTATGTAGCTAGCTAACTTTGTTTGTTTGTAGAGGTGTGACCCTTTTTCAGGCGAGCTGTTTACGGTCCAGTCCACGCTGAGATCAGTTCCTGTGCTTTGCAATTCTGCCATTCCGGCAAATTCTTCTCAATCAAAGGCATCGGTGCATGACTTCTGCTCTGAAGTATGGGATACATGTCAAACTGTGTCAATAGTAAACTCACCATTTTCCCCTTCCTTACAAGGTCAAGGAGGTGGATTACCAGGTAATACCAATGCAACAAAACTGAATGAACTGTGGCAATCGAAAAACGATTTTTGTAAAGCATTTGGTGGAGCTTCTAATAATCAATCAGTATGCTTTGAGGGGGAACCTGTTGCATTGCATAAGAATGAGACTATCAGCCCTCCCCATGGCTTATGCCTTGAGAAAATTGGGAATGGATCTTATCTCAATATGGTTGCTCATCCTGATGGCTCAAGCCGCGCATTCTTCTCGAGTCAAATGGGGAAAGTTTGGTTGGCAACTATTCCTGAAGAAGGATCAGGAGGAAAATTGGAGCTTGATGAATCAAGTCCCTTTGTTGATCTAACTGATCAAGTTTATTTTGATACTCAATTTGGAATGATGGGAATGTCGTTTCATCCAAATTTCGCAAACAACGGCCGATTCTTCGCTTCGTTTAACTGTAATAAAGATAAATGGTCTGGCTGCAATGGAATATGTTCTTGTAATTCAAATGTTAATTGTGATCCATCAAAGATAGGTACCAGTAACGGCGCTCAACCGTGTCAATATCAAACTGTTATTGCAGAATATACTGCTAATGGCACCGGGTCTCTGCCATCCTCGGTACGCATTTCTACAGCATACATATGAAACAATAGTTTCTATAAGGTGTTTAATTCAGTGGATATAATAGAATAGAACTATCAAATCATTATTGAATTTTCAGGCTAAAAGTGCTAAACCAACAGAGGTGAGAAGGATATTTACCATGGGACTCCCATTTACATCTCAACACGGTGGTCAGATACTCTTTGGACCTAATGATGGGTATTTATACTTCATGATGGGAGATGGAGGAGGTACAGGTGATCCATACAATTTTTCCCAAAACAAGAAATCACTGCTTGGAAAGGTTATGAGGCTTGATGTAGACAACATTCCAAGTGAGTAATTGTACACTGTAATATAGTAACTATATATATATATATACAGCACAAACACTTCATACTGAAGGTGTGTTCGGTGGCCGACACCGACACAATTCAATCATTATAGACGTGTTAGAGTTAGCTGTGCTTGGTGTCCCTGTCTCCGTCAGCGTTTCATAGCTCTATAGCTTGTGCACTTCCTTTTATAAAATGTTCTACCAATAATTGGTCAAACACATACTGGCCATATAGATGAATAGAATCTAGTTGTTCTGTTTCTACTAGCATTTAAAGTTCATTGAGTACTGATAATATTTTTTAATTCCTGACTATTGACAATTATATTTATCATGAACCTTTCAGGTGCATCAGAAGTTAGTAAACTTGGACTTTGGGGTAGCTACTCCATTCCTAAGGATAATCCATTCAGTGAAGATAAAGATCTGGAGCCTGAAATATGGGCCTTGGGATTAAGAAATCCTTGGCGATGCAGTTTTGATTCAGAAAAACCTTCCTACTTTTTTTGCGGAGATGTTGGACAGGTTTGTGAATGAGTTTCTCAAAATAAATTTCAGAAATGATATTTGTACACTTGAAAAATTTGAAACCTGCAACGCTAGTTAAGGACGTTTGAAATTAGGGTTAATAAAACATGGAGTTTGGTTAATGAGTACGGCAATATTGGATTACTCATTAACCACTTACCGAGTTTCATTAACCATTACTTCGTTCATTATTAACCGAGTTGTCTGTTAAGGAAGTACAATGGATGTATAACTGTTTAAGAGAACAAAAAGAGTGCATGTGTCTTTCTGAAGGCTAAAATAGTTGTCAATTTCCTCAGTCACAAACTTTTAATAACTTCTACAAGGAAAAAAGTAAAATGCAATATTCTTGGTTACACAATTGATTTGCAGGATCTTTATGAAGAGGTGGATCTCATCACAAAAGGTGGAAACTATGGCTGGCGTGTATATGAGGGACTCTATCCATTCACTACTACAGAGTCACCTGGAGGAAATACATCCCTTAAATCCATAAATCCAATTCCCCCCATAGCAGGATACAACCATTCCCAAATAAACAAGAATGAAGGATCAGCATCGATTACCGGAGGATATGTTTATCGATCCATGACTGATCCTTGCATGTTTGGAAGGTACTGAAGCTTTTTCTTTTCCTTTTTGGCCTTCATCTAGTTTTTTCATATTATGCAAGTTGTCGAGAGTCACAGATAGAATAAGATGTGGTCTGAAAAAATGTTGTAGCAGACACCCTTCACCTTACAAGCTGCATTTGTATGGATGAGTTATACCTAACCAAAAATTTTAAGATGAGTTCAGAGTCTATCTAAATTCTGTCACTCGGGTCCACTACAGGGATGGTGTGAAGAAGTGTTTGCCCAGCCTAAATTTTTATGAGTAGTTAAAGAGCGTTTAGGGAAATATAGAACTCTTTGATGAGGAATGTAACAACAATTTGTAATTTATCCAGAACAATACTAAACTCTTGCACAAGAACAAATAGTACACATGTGTGCAACATTTTGAGTTGTTTCTCATTGATTGGTGTCAAGATATTAAATTGCAGTCACAATGATGATTGTAATGTCGCAATCCTCGACATTGTAGAGAATCATGACCAAATACAGTTAGTGTGTTTTCAGTTGTGGTCATGATTTGGTCACATATGATAGACATCAAATTGCTTGATGCTGTGGATGTTTGCTCATATTCGCCATGGGACTTATTTTAAAACGCTTTGGTGCTTTTCAGGTACCTGTATGCTGATCTTTACGCGGGTGCACTTTGGGCTGCCACTGAAGATCCTTCAAATAGTGGAAATTTCACGACTAGCAAAATCCCTTTCAGCTGTGCACACGATTCTCCTATACCATGTGACTCGGCACCCAGTAGTTCCCTTCCAGCTCTTGGATACATCTTTTCATTTGGGCAAGACAACAACAAAGATGTTTATATTCTTGCAAGTTCCGGTGTTTACCGAGTTGTTCGTCCAAGTCGCTGCAGTTACACTTGCTCACAGGAAAAGGCATCAACAACTACTACTACTCCTTCTCCTTCTCCTTCTCATGCAAGCCATTTGAGTAGCTTCTATGGATATCTGTTTCTGCAGCTTTCATCTTTATTGTTGGTTTTGATGTGTTTTATGTAGTATATGCTAATTGTGATAACTCTTAAATTACTGATAGATAAGAGAATGTTTTACTCACAAGTTCTTTCTTGCTTTCTACTCTTCTGTCTATCCTTTTGTGTATGTGTAATAACTAGAATATAAGTGGATGGAGATTCTAAAATACTACAAATTGGTCATATCAATTTGGTACAGAATCTTCAATAAAACATGCAACAACACTACAGCAACATGTTTTCCATTTCAGTGTTGAGAAATAAACGATCATGAGCTTTATGGACTAGAGACCTTGGAAGTTTCATAGGCACTACTTAGCTGCATTATTTGCATTGAAAGGGAGGATTACCACCCTTTATAGCGGAGTAATGTTTGCAGCCTACAAAGAAGAGTAAAAAAAAGTAAGTCAACTGTAGTCCATCATTATACACTTGAATGAAGTGATACTCTACATCTAGACATGTATATCATCTCCGTGCCAAAAAAATAAATTCAGTTCAGTACATGTGTCGGTTTCATGAAATCATTTTGAAAAATCATTATACATGCATGGTCACAAATAAAGTCAGCTGCAAAAAAAATTCAGACAAATCTTTATCAGTTGCCGTAAAATGAACTGAAATGAGAAAGAATACTGATGAACCTGCTTGTGGAATAAAATAATTCACCGACCCACTGCCAAATATATTAAGATCAGACTATTGCATTATGAGATGAAAGAAGTCAACAATACAGTTTACTAAGTTAGCTTGTCTATCAAGTTAATCTGCTGTATGCTACCTTAGAGTTCACTATTGTACAACATCAGCAGTCTATAAATACCCCTCTTGTATTCACTGATTTGATAAGGCTAATACACAATTTGTTTACTTCATAATATTGTATATAATAACATAGCATAAGTTAGCTCATACAAATCCATTCCAAGTTTAGCATACCTGCGATTTGAATCATCAATCAGAAGGACAGACCACTCCAAAATGGAATTCCCAGAGCCGTACCTACAAAGCCAGTTTTATTAAGGGATTATAAATAGACTAAGGGAGTAAAAATCTGATGTACAAAAGTGAAATAAAATTATTTAAATCCATAAATAAAATATTAATGACTAAACTCGTGATCTTAGGAGAGGAGGGGGAGGGGGGAAGCAGTATTAGTTTCATAGAGCATCTCAATTCATGCAAATCTAGTCAGATAATTCAAGATTGCAGACCATTAACACAAGTAACAGATTATTTCCAATACAAAACCACCGGTTCATTTACTGCAAACTTCAACCTGAAACGCAAAACAGAAATAATTTCCACACCTCCATTCCCCATCAATCTGACTGACAGATGGTGCTTCACGAAGAACTGGAAGAGGTACCGAGATCACAACATTCCGCAAATCAAACATCGAAGAAACCTCATATTCAATGTTCACATAAGTTTCATTTTCAGAAGTATAGGGCCAACAATTGACTGTATTAAACGTATATAGCACACTGTAAGTTATAAATTCATGAACATAAGTAGTAGCCAAACGTGGCACCAATGACTCATCAGTCTTTTGCATTCTCCACTTTAAAAGACCAAAACCTCCGGCATCACTGGCTTGACCAGTGGGGAAAGGTCTATTGGGATCCTTCAGGCCTAATATATATTCATTGGCAAATAATTCTTTATTCATGTTAGGGTGTGTCTTGGAAGAGATGGCTTCATTTTGGGAAAATAATGAGTCTGTACAACTATTTATAACATTGAGTCACAGTTACTACTGCAATGCACAGTTGAAACTGTTAGCAAAAGAAACTAAGAAATCAACTAACTTTGGAATACTAGAATTCAAACAAGCTACCACTGCTAGCTGTATAAGGGGATGCCACGGTATCCCCAATATTTTTCTAATTTACTCATGAATATAAGTAGCTTTAAATATAGTTCATATAAATTGTGTTTGATAATGAATTATGTTTGGTAACCCCAGCGAACTTGACGAATCACATGATGCTTGTTAGTGGGACCAAGCGCATGGATCATTGAAGAATGATAAGAAAGGAGTGTTAACTGAAGCCTTGACATCTTTCTTCACATTGTGAAATATATCTTCATTTCTATTTCGCCAAATCTCAAAGAAGGTTGCACGGTGTTTAAACTAAATCTGAAAATTCTGCATGTAAAATTCGTTGGGATAAGTAGGACGAAGTTCTAAAGGTACATCAAAAATTAAAAATTAAAAACTTGTTTGAAAACTCTATTTCTCACATCAAATAGTTGATTACCAAACTCAATGCTCAATTTTCTCTCAAACTCTCGAGGAATTAATTTCTTGGAATTGAAGTTAGTCACTTACCAAATGGCAGCCTTTTCCTATCTCAAACAAAGTATATTTGAGACTTGCCGGTCTAAACTAATATGAATGATGCCAAGGGGATGCTCACTCCTATGGTTGTTGTTCTCAAGCTGTCCAAAATAGGACCAGACTACATACAAACAAAACCCTACTCTATACAGGCGGTTGATGGTGCCTTGCAATATGCAACTGTTACAAATTTACAAGGTCTGAAATAAGCTTCTCAGTCAACAAGGCTTGTCAATTCTTCTCTCAACCCTTGACTTCAATATTTGTTGAATGAGCTCGAAATACCTTTTAGCACCCTAATCTTGTATTGTGACAATTTGAGCACCGTTGCTCTGTCTCATAACCTAGTCCTACATGCCAAAACTAAGCACATGGACCTGATTCCTGAATATATTTTTCCTAAGGGAGAAAGTGCTCAGCAAGAATCTTGTATGGTGCAACACATCCCTGCTACTCATCATTATGCAGACTTGTTGACCAAGCTTTTATCCCCTAAGATTGCAACTAACTCTGTTGAGTCAACAATAGTTGGTGGTCTCTCTATATAAAGAAGCCTTTGACTTCAACTGTAACTAACTCGAGATTCATGAATAACATAATCTGAATTCTCCCTTTATCTTCATCTTCTACAATAAACCTCAATCAATTTCTCTTTTCCTATTATATAGTATTTACTCCTATTATTTAAATTACTCTATCCACCCCTTACTATAGGAACCTCTAGCAAAAATAGTAAGTATTAAAAAAGTTATTGAAGTAATAAATTTCTTTAAAATGTGTGTTAGTTTTATATATTTACCCCTACAATTATTAAGATCGTGAAAAAGAGAGAGAATATGTTTAAGGTTTTCAATACTACTAGTAAATTAAATAGGGCATTTTTGAAGGAAAAAAAAGCATTAATGTATATGAATTTTGCAAATGGTCTTATGTTAAGAGACATAAAAAGTGAAAAAAGGTCCCAGGTGGACAGACTCTAATTATTTGAAGTTGTAAAACACTCAACGTACCTTTTCTTTTGAAAAGTCCACGCAACTTACTTCACTTTTAAAAAAATTGGAGAAATAAAATGAAAATTTTAAAAGTGGAGAAATAAAAATATTTAAAAACCGAACTCATATTCTTTGAATAATGTTTCATGTTTGAATCTTATAGACAAAAAAAATACAATTGGGACGAGAAACTATACTAAAAGTGATTTGTAAGAAATTTTTTTCCGAAGATTAATTATCGGCAAAATTGATAAATACTTTGTACCATTAACATGATTAGACAGAATAAGGATGAATAGAGTAGTGCTTTTTTTTTACTAATGAATGAAGTTGTGTTAAATAAATAATACAACTATATTTTATTAATATATATGGTGCGTTTGATTTAATAATAAACATAGAAACTGTAATGGACAACATTTTTTATAACCAAGAGATTGGACAAAAACATAATTCTTGTCATATACTATAACCAAGAGATTTGTAAATCAAAGCAAAACACACCTTTTAAGGAAATATATATAGTAGCTCCGTATTGTTTTGTTTACAAACCTTAATTATGCTCCATCTATTCAGCCGATCAACATGTATGTCACACAGACACGTACTACTCCCTGTTTGAAGGAGAAACCAAACACCGAGAAAGTCATGTTTTGTTTGTGGAAAGTGGAAACACACATATTAATAACACGAGCAACATAAAAAGTGCAACTAAGTGGAAATGAAACTTGTATCATTCCAAGTAATATTACAATGCTTGTTCTTTATTCACATAAATCACATAAGAGAATCTAACTTAGTCCATGGAGTATGCATTATGCCCCCCACATACACACAACAAAACTTAGTACTGTAGTTTTATCATTTATGAGGTGAGGTCCCTCTTTCTCTTTCTATCTCTCCCTCACTCACTCACCAATTATTAAAGTCATGCTTCAACAAAGCATCTTTCGTCCTGTTGTGAAAAACTTCCTCACATAGTCAGACGCATGCTTAACTTAAAGCTTCCACTTTTTCTCTCCTTAAAAAACAATTAGATGATCGGAACACTTTGCATGGTATCTAAAATTTTGTCCCAATCATTTATGTCATGTTATTTTTTACGTTTAATTATTTTTTAAAAATCTAAAGCGTTTTTCTTAGATGAATTAACTTTGTTCATTCATAAGTGTTTCAATAATATCCATATACGAATTTAAAATTAATACGCACTTATTTGTTATTCACTTGAAATGGGAGTTCAGTTTATTTTTTGTCTCAATTAGATTTTGAACTTCGATTATAATGATTATTTAAGTTTTATGACAAACCAACTTAAATTGCAGTTCTTTCCCTTACTACTTTAGCTAAATTAGATGTACTTTTCCTCTCTGTGTAAACGTAGAATTTCTTTTTGATTGCATTTATGGACATAGAAATTTGAACTAAATAAACACATATTGTGATTATGATTTGGAAAATGTTTGTTGTACACTCGTTCGAGTGTATAAAGTTTCAAAGAGAAAGAAATAAAGAAGAAATTTGATAGTTTGATGATGTCATATAAAAAGAGATGTTAAATAAGTGTGGAAATATGAATACAAAAATGTGATAGTTTAAATAATTGATATATCTTACGTAATATAAAGAAGGACTATATTCAATAGTTCCTTCTAAAATCCTTAACATTTACATTCGTGGTTGAATTGAAATAGATAATCTTTTATTATATAAATGTTATATTTGAATGATTTTGTCAATTTCACAAGTCATCTAAATATACACAACATGGATTTAACCGCAGCAAATCTAACATAACTTGACTTGAAACCAAATTTCAGGTAGTGGTACTGTCTCTCTTCTCTCAACCAAACAAAACAAAACAATTACACCACTCTCTCTGATTTTCAGTTTCATTACTATTATTATTATTATAACATTAACAACATAAACAGTGTTCATAAGATAGGGTTTTATTTGGGTTTGAAATTGGTCCTTCCTTTTCCAATCTACAATCTCTCTCTTCAAATCCAATGCTTAACCCCGTGATCCTCTACATGTAATCTCACCATAACTTCCATAAACCCTCTTTTCAATCATGTCTCACGGATCTCCTTCTCCGCTTCCCGCCGACCGATCACCACCCTCGCCGGAACCCGATTCCCAAAATCCCACCACCGTCGCCGACGCGGTTCCCAAGGAGGAAACGGCCACCGCTCCACCACCTCCGACCACGAGAAGCAACCGTCCCTCCCGCGCGTGCACGATTCGCGCCGCTCAACGTCTCTATTCCTCGCCGCCGGTAATTGAACGGAAACCGAAGAAGGAACAACGGCGGCAGCGTGAGAGGGAGAGGGAGAGGGAGGATTCTCCGGAGTCTTCACCTTCTCCGCCGTCGCAATGCAGTAAGATCGTGACCCCGTTGGTTGAAACACCGTCTGAGTCGCAGTTGCCGCGGTGGAAACTCCGGTCTATGTGGGAGTTAGCTTCCGTACTCAATTTCTTGAATGTGAGCTTCAAAATGTGATTTTTTTTCATTTGGGTTGCTTTATTTTTTTACAAGTTTGGATTTTTAAGGTGTTCTTTGTTGATGCAGCTATTTAGGCCTCTGTTGAATATCTCACTTGAATTCTCTGCTGAAGAGTTTGAGACTTCTCTTCTTAACCCCAATGACACTTTGTTTTACATTCACATGCCTTTGTTAAAGGTTGGTGCTTTTTCTTCAACTTTATGTGAATGTTAATATTCTATCATGATGATGCTTATTTGCTTTCTTTGTTGATTTTTGTTAATGTTGCAATGTTTGTGCTTTTTAAGTTTCACGTTGAATTGCAAATTGTAGTTTTTTAGCTGGTTTGATTGCATTTTGTTGTTGCATACTCATTGGAAATTGCTGGTTTTCGTTTTGCATTGCTTTCACTTATTTTTGTTGCATAAATGAAACCATGTGATTTGGGGATGTCTGTATGACATAGGTGAAAACTTGCCTAAATTTTCTAGAGTTGAGTGAATCTGACTTACATTTTGCGTTGCTCTTGGGTATTCTTGTTCCAAGAATAAACAGCAATGTGTTTTGAGGATGTCTTTATGACAAAGGTGTTGGGTTGGCCTGTCTAAATCTTCTATCTGAGTGGGTTTAACGCGGGTGATAGACTTGAGGGATGCCCAACGGCCGGGACGTGTGATGAAACTTTATCTGATTACATTACTAATTGATGATATGGCATTGAACTTGACCAATATAATATTCTGAGATGGTAATAATTGCTTGTGACTGAATTGCATGCTTGACAGAGATTGGTAAGTTGAGAGAAGGTACTTGATTGGGAGTTTTTTTATTGTTTAGTTATATGTTAAGCCCTTTGTTTATTTTCTAAAAGTGATAAGTATGAACTTGCACGTCAAATTGGGGATGTGTTTGGTTGTGATGCTCTAAATTAAAGGCCCAATTTACTTCTAAAGAGTAGAATGCAACCGTGACGGGTTTCCGGCTTTCTGCCATGGTCAGCCATCCGCAATCAAAAACATTAGTCTCTTGTAAGGGGGTGGATATGTTGTTCAGTGGCAAATATTAAATTTGAGTAGGGCAAAGTCAAGAATGCTTGTTTAAAAGCTACTGTACTTCAAATCCTGCAAGAGGTGTCTGGAGTTGTTTCAGCCACCGCAATGATATCTCTCAACGTCTATTTTTATTACCTTTAGAAAGTTGTACTTCTCTCGTGTTTGCAAAGCTCATACCGGTTTGATATTAACATTTTTTATACCTTTTGATAGGCAATCCCTCCTATTACACGAGTGGCCCTCACACGTGATACTTGGATAACCGTATTATGCAGAAAATTGAGAGATTGGTGGCATTGGGTAATAATATACTTTTACTTTGTGTGCTTATATTTGATTAATATATATATATATATATATATATATATATATATATTATTTAAAAAAATTGAGAGCTTATAAGAGGATGGAATTCATGTGCAGGTTGCCGAGGGGGATCTTCCGATTGTTGCTTCACAAGGGTAAATATTATTGCAATATTTAAACTCCTATAATGTTAATCTATACAATTCCCTAGTCTCAATTTATGCTTAACTTGACAGGGCGGAGATTGAAGTATATAAATCACTTGATCCAGCCATCCGTGTTATCATCTTAAAAGCATTGTGCGACATTCGTGTTGAGGTATTATTAATGTTGATTTATCTGTATATTATCTTTTAATCATAAATGGGTGAACTTTGGTATGGTAGGATGACATTCCTTTCCCTTATGCGAACTTGAATATTTGTGGATGATTAGGCATGGTTGATTCATGCCATGCCTGAATGAACTGCGATTATGTATGTGCATGACATTATATCTCTTTTTTCCTATGTTTTTGTTTTGTTCTGTTACAACGAGTCTGTTCTGGTTTATTTTTCATGCATCTTATCTTTCACATAAAGCAGTTCTTTATACTTGTGTTGTTAATAAGGTTGATCAGCGTCAATATATTGCCATGTCATGTATTACAATCCACATTTACTTGTGGCCGTGTGGTATTTTCTTTTTCAAAGACCAAAGCCTTCTCTGTTTGATTAGCCCTTATTTTCCATGGATCCGTTTTTTTGGGGGGTAGTCAAAACCCACTGGGTACATCCACAATTCCCCCTTGGCAGAGAAACAATAGCCTGACATGGTCTTACTCTGATTATCCCTTTTTCTATTTTACCATTGATGTAATGATCAAATATGAGCAATATCTTGCAGCAAGAAGATATCAGAAATTATATTGACAACTCAGTCAAACATGGTGTTCAACTTTCAACATTCCGTAAAGAGCGTATTGGAGGTGATTCAAATGGAATTTCTTATTGGTAATATACTTTTGCTTTCCCTTCATCGTGGTCAAAATTTGGAATTTTATATTAGAAAGTTATTGTACATGTAAGTCTGTTTGTAGTTTTATTCATTTGAAATTTGATTACTGCAGGTATGAAGATGACCCCATGATTGGCCATAGGTTATATCGAGAAATAAGAAAAACTGAAGTGATTCAACCAAGGAAAGGGAGAGCAAGAGGTTCCCAGGTTCTCTCTAATACGTCATACCAGTGGGAAGCAGTTGCTACCAATTTTGATGAATTTCAAGATGTTTCTGTAAGTTGCTGCTTTAGCTGGTTGATCTATGTTCTTGTTAATTACGACTTTCCATGGAACAGTGAACATGTAGTAATTGTTAGGTTGATTGCTTGGAGTTGATGCTATAAATTGTTGAGCCAGATAACAAATCACTTTAAAGATAAATACATCGTTTTGTTGGGAACCACAAAATGTTTCCTATTTTTTTTATTATTATTAGAAATCCCAGATTATATTCAAAGGAAACTTTATTTAAATACAAAACTGTAAGAGAGTAGGAATTCCAAATTACGTATTGTCTATGAATTACAAATACATTAAATTCACAAATTATCTACGACAGCCTAATCATAAATTAAATGAAAACTCTCATGTTTAGAATCATCATAGATTCTTAAAGATTGTATTAATATTTATTTCATTATTCAATTTTAGAAGGCTGCTAATAAATCATGATTCCATGTCTCACAAGGCTGCTATTAAATTATTACTAGTATACTGAAGCTATTATGGACAGATTGAAATTTTGTGGTTGAATAGGATTTGACTAACCTGATTAGAGAAAATTTCTGCTAGAATTGTTCATGGGTTCACTATCGATTGGAACCTTTTCTTACTATGTGCACAAGAAAACTACATTACACTAGGAAGAGAAATTTACTAATGCTTGCAGAAGCAAGGCAAGTACAAGAAAACCGATAACATACCCTTTTGGACATTATCCTGTTTGTTATCTGTGGTGGAAAAAGTACCATGTGCAAATTATCAGAGAATCGCACATATAAAATGACAAAGCTTGATTTCTGAAAATCCAGTGACAATATTATTCAATTTAGTAGAACTTAAGCATACATATGTTATGGGTGCTTATCGGTTTTAGTGGTTCTAAACAAAGGCATGCAAAATCTTTTGCAATGTTGGGATAAATTGCTCTCAAAAACCCAATAAATCTGTACATCTTTGTTTAGCATGTTTCATGGTTAATACCTAAATCTGATTGAATCAGAAAGTTATTTATTTTTGAACTCGCAAGCAATTATTAACCACACGGGTTGAAGTTAGTTGCCACAATTATTAGTTGTTTGATATTCTGCTTTTGATCAGTGTTCTTCTATTTTATACATAATGTTTTAATAATGCTGATATATGTTTAAATCCAGATGAATGGTTCCGTCCTTTTTTTCCATCTTTAGTTATTTTAGAATATAAAAATCCAAAAAAAAGAATTGGGTACCCTTTCCGCATCTTTTATTTTAAATTGCATATACTTTTCCTATATTTAATCAATTCTTTCACCTGTTTACTCAGGAGAAACTTTTCTCTAGTAAAAACAGAACAGAGACTTCTGTTGGGAAAAAGCTGAAGATAGACATGCTTCCAGAAATTGAGAAAGTTCACAAGGTACTCTAGGGTTGAGAAATTTGAGTGGAATTCGTATTCCAATTATTTAACACAAGTGTGCTATTTGTTACAAAAGTAAAAGAATCTTGATTTGTGCTCCTGTTAGGATCTTAGTTACATTTTTAACCGATATAAAATATGTTGGCACAGAAAAAAGAGAGATTGCTGAAAAAGCAACACAGAGAAGCTCTTCTTCTTGATAATTACTTGGTTACTGATGGGCTTTCTGCTGGACGTGCACTTCGTGACAGGAAACATGTAACTTACACTTTCGGTAAGAGCAAACAGTTCAAATATAACTCGTACCAAAGTTTTCACGGTTTTGGTAGTTGATGCCTATATTACATAAGGATTTGAATTTTGATTTGACAGAAGGGAGTTTTCCCTTTTGTTCTCATGTTCACCAGTTATCTAGTCCTTGTGTTTTAGTCTGCAGTCCTCCTATAAAATGCTAGAATGTCTGTAAAAACTCTACTGTATCATAATCATCTACATCATGCCTTTTGGGGAATATCTGGTTTTTGTAGTACTGCCCTTTACCCAAGGGTGAGGGGGCTGGTAGAATTGCTATAGTGATAATGCATTGAAACTTTCTGGTTACTCCTATCTAATAAATGTCATATTGAATTTTTCCTATCTACGATGGTTAGCCCTTTTCAACACGGTAGATTTTTTGACAAATCAAGTTTTTAGATACCAAAAAAAAAAATGAAGTTTTTATGCCATACTTGGTTTTTGGTAATATAAGGCGAGATTTAGCACAATGGTGAGGTTGCACTTGATACCCTATGACATTGTGGTCACTGATTTTAGTTGTAGAAACAACTTCTCCAATGCTGCCTTTGCCTGCTGATTATTACAATGGTTTTAGACTTATGGTTGGGCCACCTTTTCTTTTTTAAATCATTTTGGTTCAAGATCCAACAAACAAAAGTAACATTAGTTACATCCTACCATTGTGGTCGTGATATGTGGTGAGGCAATTTAGAAATGAGTAAATTCATTGGCAAATTTCTTTTAGTTGGATAGTAATCATCTTACATCCAGAGTATCCACTATGTGCTTGTTTACACCAACCTAACTTTTGCCATTATTGTCGTTGCAGATGATTATGATCGATCCATCAATGAGGCAATCAAAGTAACCAAGTATGTGCTCATACCCTTTCCTTCTGTGTTTGTATTTGTTGTGTATGGGGAAGGAGATGGGTCAGTCGTACTCATTCACTGATACTGTGTTCTCGTGGCGTATGTATTTTTTTCCTTCATTGTCAGGCGGAAACAGTCATCTCCAGAACCTATGCCCAGGAGAGAACCAGTAGCAAAACCTGACGCTCAAACTAATGGTAATCATGGTCCTTCACACGCAGCACAACATCAGAATTTTGGTATCTCATCTACAGAATCACCCGGCTCTGACTCTGACTCTGATGAATATGATAATACTGACAATTTGGACCGAAGGTGTGTAATATTTATTTCTTCCAATTCAGCTCAGATGCCTTCCATCTAAATTTTGACTAATAATTTCATTTTAACATCAGCGGCCGTCGAAGAACAAAACCTAAGCGGTATTCAGAGAACGAGTTTGTTGAAGAAGTATCGGATTATGAGCCAGAGTTTGACAGTGATGATGATATTGTTGGAGAAGCTGTATATGATGAAGAGTATCTCAAGAAACGCAAGCAGAGAAGGAAGCATTCTAGTAGCTCTGAAGGAGATGAAGAAGATGAATGGGATGATGATAATGTAGAAGATGAAGAAGAAGAGGAAGATGATGAGGAAGACTCGGGAAGCATCAGCGAGGATAGTGACAAACCCCGCAAAGTCAAACGATTGCCTGGCCGAACTAGAAGGGAAACTAAACGCAGGTCTGTGGGTGAGATTCAATCAAGTCCAAGACGCAGTAGGAGGGCTACTAGAAATCGTATAGATTACCGACAATATGAAATGTCGGATTCAGAAACCGAGTTCACCAAACCCAAGAAGTCTAATGCATCAGCTGATCACTCAGATCCCAGTGAGAATGAGATTGAGAATGAGAACGATAATGAGAATGGGGAATATGTGATGGAAAGTGAAGATTCAGATAGCATTGAAGATGGAGATCATCATGAAATGAAAGTAGATGAGCCTGTTGGTGCCCCTGACATTAAAGTTGAAGAGAATGAACAAAACCAGCCTCCTGAAAAGTCAAGTAGTCCTCCTGGTCAAGATGAAGTCGAGGGCACAGGAAAGAGACGTTTCCTTGATTTGAATGAGCTTGCACCTAGCCCTGGTTTTGACGATGGTCCAAATACAATTATGAAAGATGAAGACAATGACTACTGAAGCTTCTTCTTCTGTATGAGTGCAGGGATTGTAGTTTTCTATCTATATCAGGGACGAAGCCTGTGTGTGTGATAGTAGAATTATAAATTTTGTTATAAGCCCCAGAGGAAGTTATTATCAGGTCTCCTCCTATGGCATAATCTGAGAAGCCCTTGGTGCATGATTTACCACCAGAAACAGTAAGCATGTTAAGTTATGTAGATTAGTTAGTTAGTTATTTTTTCTCCAAAGGGTCCACCAAAATGAATGAGAAATTGCTATGGGTTATTTATTTAGCTCATCCAATCAATGTACAATAGTTGTTAACAGGTACTGTAACTTTAAAGAGAAGTGGCTTTCAGATTATAAGCATGTAGTTCTCGTATCTGAACCCAATGTTAATCAGCATGAACATATGAGCATCTCGGCTGACATGAGTTTTTCTCTCCATATTTCGATCTGTTTGAAAATTGGTCTTTTAATAGTACTGAAACTGACTAGGGAAGACTAAGAATCAAGTTAGTTTCTAGTAGAAATCCAACATTAGATAGAAATTATGGATAATAGTGATCTAGATTATCAATCCTCAATGCCAAATAAGTTGCTTTGGTATTGAATGAAAGAAGAAAAAAAAAGTTGATGTTGTATTGTTTCAAGTGTATTTGAGAACTTGTTAAAGAACAGGCAGTAGTTGGAATTTTCTTTTTCCAGACCGGTATCACTCCCTCCAACAGTTAAATGAAATAGAACATCTTTGAGTTGCTACCCCTCTTTTTTCTTTTTCTTTTCCTACTCACCTTTCCCTTTCACTCCCTGTATGCCCTCTCCATCAACCTTATCTCAGACCCTCAAATTCATTTGTCGACAACTCATATTTAGATCATGTAATCAAAATTATGTCACATCCTTCCTTAGTCTAATATGTGACTCCCTAAAATCTTTCCTGGCTTCACCCTTGAGTTTACTCTAATTCATTAGCAAGCAATACAACAGGCATTTATGTCATTTAATCAGTTACATGTTTCATGTTTAGTAAAACAACATTAAAAAAGTCCCCATGAGCTTAACTCAGTTGGTAGGGACATTGCATAATTTATGCAGGGGTCGGGGTTCAAACCCTGGACACCCCACTTCTCCACGTTTAATTGTGTGAGCTCCGGCCACTAGGCTACTAGACCAAAAAAAAAACATTAATTTTTTTTTATGTCATTTCATGTTTCCAAAAAAAAAAATTGATACATATAAAACATCTATTCTTGGTCTTGCCTGGAGATATATTCAGATCATAACCTCATGCTTCTTCTTGTGTTTGTAATCCTCAGTTCTCTCTAAAGGTATTTTTCATGTCACTTTATCTTCTTTTGTAACCATCTTCTGTTATTTTTGACGTTGATCCACTATCCTTTTTAAGTTCACTTGCTAAAAAATTCATCTCACTCCTCCCAAATCTCTTTTGTATGTATGCTTGCTTTGTTGCACAAACACTAATTTTTCTCATTCAACAATTTCAGCTACCTGTGTCAATCCAAATTGACCATGACTCCATGGGGAAGATCCTTACCACTAAAAGTTCTTTGTTGCGTATTTTGTTTGTTTCAGAATTTTCTTATAAGTATCAGTAATTGTCGTTGTCATTACGTGTATGCTGCCCTTTTTTTTCTTTCTTCACAATGTACTTCATGTATATACATTTAATTGAACTAAATTCGTGCATTTTTATTTGGGGTGGCAAAACGGGTCTGATCCGTCGGGCCGGCCCGTTTGGCCCGCTATTTTTGGCGGGCTGAGTCGAAGTTTTGAACTCGCTTTCTATAGTTGGCTCGGCTCGTCTCGTTAAAATATGGGGCGGGGTTGGGCGGCCCGCTTGACTCGTTGAAAACGGGCACGGGGTGGGGCGGCCCGCTTAACTCGTGTTTCAATTTGTTATTTTGAGTCTTATTTTA
>Ga0315913_1000493_pt1 | contig 35681 bp, 24 predicted proteins | sample MpolsnodulesMG_FD_207736 | JGI IMG/M metagenome (GOLD analysis project Ga0315913, IMG submission 207736) | Medicago polymorpha root nodule microbial communities from Los Angeles, California, United States - small nodules | ecosystem: Host-associated > Plants > Roots > Nodule | place: USA...
AACATTCTGATCTCTGAGCAACATTCTGATCTAACTTTCTGACCTCAGTGTTAGATCATGAATTCAAATGTCCTTTGATTTCTTGAATCTTGGTATGATTTAAACCTTGTTCCTGTCTTAGTAAAACACTCAAGAGCACAAGTTAAATACCAATGAATTAATCAAAGTCCATTAATTCTTTAATCATAATGGTTTATTATCTTTAGAATTAATTACGGATTTTGCATCAACAAGTATAAATCATCCAAGCATCATGAATGCATAGGATCAAATCATCAAATGCCTAGAGTGCATGTGAAATCTACTAAGCTCACCAATCATTAAACATCCAAGCAAGACACGGTATGATCAGTAACATGAATTTACAAGATTAGAAGCACACCCTAAGATAGGTTTGAGGGAATATCATATGTTACCTTTAAATTGCAAGGTGATGAGGGGAAATAACATGATTCAAGTTGTAACGCCCCAGATTTTGGTCCAAGATGATGTAGTATCAAAAGTAAGTATTTATATATATCATCTCCACAGGGACTGGTGCGATATTCTAAGCCGTTCAACAATCGGTGTTGTTTTGAGCTAAGGTTTTTCGATGGTTTTGTTTCATAAACTAATAAACTACGAAATTGTAAAAGGTATGAGAGTTAACAGGAAAATGATTATGCTGGGATTAAACTTCATCAACCCACTTATACGTATTCACGGATTAGAGTTGCGGATTCCAATTATCAATCGATATTATCACGTATCCCTCGACAACATCATTCGTGTCCAAATGAAGTTGTGATTTCAATTGTATCGTTCAATTGTCGATGTCTCACACTATTAAACGATCCAAGAGTCGTTCCTATCATTCAATCAACGATTTCTCGCTCTATTAAATGATAAGAAAGCATTAAGTGTGGATACAAACGGTGATTATCAAAACATTCATTCCATGTCTAGAATCTATGTTTTGATAGATGATTATTCTCATTTAGATTCAAAAGTATTTTTCAATCACTAATAAATCAAACATAAGCATTACAATGCAAGAATAACATCAATATTTTGAAATAATTAAAATCACACAACACCATAATCAAAGGGAATACATACTAATAGAGTTGATTAATGGGAGAAAAGAAGAGATGGAATGGAGCCAAACCACGATGTCTCACTGATCTTGTGTCTTCCTTCAATCCTTGTGCTCCTTACTCTTTAGAATCTCTCAGGTCTTTCCCCTGTTTCTCTCCTAAAGTGGCCTCTAATAATATGGTATGATATGATATATGATCTATTAAAATCCTCTCCCCTTGAAATGAACAAATGGGCTTTTATATGGTCTGTTCTGTCTCAACTCGCCTCGCGAGTAGAAACGCTCGCCATGGCGAGTAGTGGTTCCTTCACCAGTGGGTTTGTGTCATGTCATCTTTGAGGAGTTTAACCGCCCTAACTCGCCTCGTGAGTAAATGCTCTCGCTATGACGAATTACTCGCCTTCCATTCGCCTTAGCGAGTTGAGGGCGTGCTAATTGATGCTTCTGCCTCTGCTAGCTCGCCTTTGTGAGTTGGAGGCGAGTGACTTCATCTTTCTGTCTCTTTGTACTTTTTTCTGTTTTTCTTCTTTGTTTAGTGTCTTGAGGTCAATTCCTGCACAAAAGGGTAGAGTAAGATAAATAAAGCGTAATAGAGCAACTATCACTTTTCTCTCGGCTTTTCCCTAGATAACTTGTGAAACAAGTAACAGAAGTGCATTAAATGAAACATGAAATTAACTACTTTCTGGCACTTATCACAAGACATTACGCCTAATTCATTCTCACTTTTAGAAAATCACTACTATTTTTGTTTCTTTAAGAAAATAAGGCTATTTTTCTCTTCAATTGATCGGTAATAAATTCATAATAAAAAAAACATATACAAAAATTCTTAACATAAATATCCTTCAAATTACTTTTAAAATTACACTTCAATAAAAACCCAATTTCATCCCCGTACGCGCTTCAAACAAAACACCAAAGCATACACCATGTCTTCTTTGATACCTAAAATGTTATTGTAAGGGTCAATTTTCTTATCCAAATTGGTTCATACTCAAAGCACAAGAACAATGCCGTAAAATAGATAGTATCAAAACTTCTCAATCAAAAAGAAATAAGAAAAATACATTCAAATCATATGCTTGTAAGTAAAGTTCATACACATTTCTTCTACATTATAATAGTTTAATCACTTATCAACACACAAATGTATAACAAACCCAATGCAATGCAATTATGTGTAAAATGCATGCTCTTAAATACTATATGATCCGGATATAATTCCCGCCGCTAAGGCATCCACACAGAATATAATTGTAATCCCGCCACTGAGGCATCCACACAGATGCATATGCTAATGCATGATCATGAAAATGAAGACTAAGACCCGCCACTAAGGCACCACACAAATATATAATATTAACCCGCCATCAAATATTAACGCATCATCAAACACACAACCAAAAGTCATTCATTTCACAAACTCACATTTTCATCTTTCTCTTTTCTTTAATTCATCAAAAGTAACACATTCTTTTCCAAGACCACAAAAACATATAAAGCATAATAATATAAAATATATCAATTCACACCACATTATCATACACAACTTTCATATAAAACATAATTAAGAATAATCACTTTTAGAAAGGATTAAATTTTAAAAAACAAGAATTGCTACCACTATTTAATAACAAAGCCCTAACACTTAGTATGGACGTATGGGAAAAAAGGTGCTTTTCCGCTGAAAGACATCCCTAAGATTGATTCTGAACCAAACGCACAAGCACGCCCTAAGATTGATCCTGACTAAACGCACGAACAAGTTTTTGAAGTGCTACACGAATATAGAAATACAATTGAAGTGGTTGGTAACAATACTTTCAGACAAGGCCAAATCTTCAAATGAGAAAAGGACTTAATAATAAAATATGAACAGAGAACGGAGAAGGGACAACACCATGACTTTACCTTAAAATTTTATGCACAGACGAAGTTGTTGAATGGGCAAGAGTTAAGTTATGAAGAGAAAGTGGCGTGACAGTTTCTATTGTGCAGGCTAGAAAATTAATGTCCCTTGATCTTATGTGGAAATGACCTGAGCGGTCAGAAGGATTTTTATTGTGCTCAAATGTATTCATCAAGAGCCCACTAAATAGGGGAGTAGTAGTATCACCGTGAAAGATGAAGAGATAGAGTCATAGAGAGATCAAGCACTTGTTTTGGTTCAAAAGAAATCGTGAACAATTTTTCCCACATAACCGAGTTATAAGAAAAGAGAGGAAAAATCAATTAGGCATGTTTCTCTCAAACTAAGTGCACGTGGTCCTAATGATAGGTATTTAGTGGAATTATTCAAAGAAGTAACTAAATGATGCCCACATTAAAAATACAAGGGTTAATTAAGTTTTTAGTCCCTATAAATATTCACAGTTTTGTTTTTAGTCCCTACAAAATAAAATCACACTTTTTAGTCCCTGTGACATTTTCCTTAAGCATTTTAGGGACTAAAAATGCTGATGGAAAAATTTTATAGGGACTAAAAATGCTGATGAAAATTTTTATAGGGACTAAAAAGAGTGATTTTATTTTGTAGGGACTAAAAACAAAATTTTGAATATTTATAGGGACCATTTACTTAATTAACCCAAAATACAAAAATAAGAATGGATGGAGAAATATTAGGAACTAACTTTGATTTCCATCGGATACTATTCATAATCAGATATCCACTACTAAGGAAAATAGGCTTAGTGGAATTAGACCAGGTCAAAATAACAAAACAAAATGGAGAATACTAGCAATTATCATCAATTAAATAATTTCTTATTTTGAGACTTCCAAGTTAATGAATTTTTTTTTCTTTCTAAAATAACAATGGTTTAATAAGTCATAATAAATCTCTTCTAAACTAATTTAAATAAAATGAATTAAAGCACATATGTCACACTCAATAAATGAATAAATAAACTTAGGTATATAATTTAATTAAAGAAGGATGGTACAATTTTCTTAAATTCTTTACACATAAAATAAGTGGCTAAGGACATACATAATATATATAAAATATCGGGATGTTACACAAGCTCAACACTTCCTTTTGAGTATGAACTTTAAACTTCTTCAACCTTTTCCTCCCTTATAATTTGCATCCATTCATCTTCCTATGTCATTCAATGGAAAGTAGGGTTCAACCTTCTTTCCACATCTTTGATGGCCCTAGATTTTCCATCTTTTCTCACACTCTCCCTCTTACTCGGCCATAACTCTCCCTTTCTTTACAATATTATGTTTGTATTCTCTATCTCCTCTCATACTCTCCTTCTCATTCAACAATCACATCAGGTATGGGATGAGTGACCAACAACAGATCCTTTCGAGTTTCAAAACAAACAACATGTTGCGCGAGAACATGTTTTAAAACATAACCGCATGTGACAACCAACAAGACAGCTGCCTCCAGTCTATGCAACATAATGCAACAGAAAACATATCTGAAGGAGTCGTTGGTGCAAAAACGAACAGATACAACAAGATTTATGCCGACATATGTGAAATAACTTAAATATATACTAATTTTGTGTGAGGTGTATTTTTTTCCTGCAAACTAATTTTTAATTCAACTAATTTTTTATTAATTTATAATTACGTTAATTCCCCATGTTTGACACGAGTATCATACTAGTTAGTAAACAGACTAGCCTGCATCGTTGCATTCATCAATACATTTGTACCTTTTGCTGCTATCAAAAAAAGAAAAGGTGAGAGCGGGTCGCCTTGATGGAGCCCTCTTTCCATCTTGCACTCTTCGGTCGGACTACCATTCACTATAATTGAAGCCATATCCGTAATGACACATTCTAAAATCAACTTGTGCCACAAGGTCGTAAAATTCATCTTCACCATAACACCATCCAAATAACGCCAATTCACCGAGTCATATGTTTTTTCAAAATCAACCTTGAATATTTATAACTCTTTCTTTAAAATCGAGCATCATCCACCATTTCGTTAGCAATGAGAGTCCCATCTAGAATTTGCCTATCTTTGATAATGGTTGATTGAGAATCCGAGATAACGCTCCCAACAACTTTACTCAACCTATTCGCAAGCACTTTTGCCAATATTTTATACAAACACCCAACCATAGAGATTGATGAAAAAATCTAATATCTGTCGAGGACTATCAACTTTATGAATCAAAAAGTAAGAGTATTATTAACTCCTTTCGTCAAATAACCATTACGATGAAATTCAGGAGAAAACCATAACAAATCATCTTTCAAAATATCCAAAAAAAATCTTTTACAAATCCAAGATTAATGCCCCTGTAGTATTAATTGAAAAAAAACAAGTATATATCTTTTATGTCATTTTATAAACTTCATAGACAATTAATCTTTAGACATCTATAAAAGTTGAACGGTAGTTAACTACCGTTTGAAACACTTTTAATCGAGTAAATCGATTCAAAATGTCTTAGTTGATTGCAAGAGTAGCGAGCGGTAGTTAACTGCCCTTCGATGTGTGCCTGAGAGCAATCACTAAATTTCTAAAGATATTTATAAGCTAGTTTAACCGTTAACCGGCTATAAATTAGCTTCTTTTTTTTATCTAACACAGCCTTATAATTGCTAATTTGCACAAAGAAATTTTTATCAAGTTAGTCCGTTGATATTGATTAAAATTATTGTATTTGAAGGACAAAAAGAAAAATTTTCTTGTTCATAATTTCTATAATATTTTTACAGAGTAGAATAGGAATACAAATACAAATTAATAACATTAACATCTAAACTTGGTTTAAAACATATAAGAACTTGATCTGATGTCCTTATACAATAACCATTTTAAATAGGTATTTGACCACTAATAATACTAATAATTTAGTGGTTATGAATGAACCATATTTAACAAGGGGTTCAGGTATAAAATATACTCCATGGCATTGCCTAGCTCCAGCTCTTGACGTTCCCATGCGGGACTTAAAACACTGCATGTTGTAAGACAAAACTTCTATATACGTACTGCTGTGGATGTGAGAGACTGAGAGTCTCCACACTATTTCTTCCTTCCATTTTTGAAATTCAAATTACATGCAAAATCAATATATTTACCCAACCAATGGGTTATATGCTTTGAAAGATGGGTACTCCAAACATGGAGTAGTAGTATCTGTACCGGGTGGCACCTGTATCGGGTATACGTATACGTACGGTACTCATAACTTGCGTATCGAACTGTACCTATTTTTACTTACTTGTTTCGCCTAGTTGGTGCACCAAAAATGTAAGGATTGTGGAAAAATAACCAAAATTATTTTGCTTTTTTATTGTATTTCAATTATCACTCTTGCTTTTGATGAAAATAGTAAAGGGGATGTACAAAAAAAGTAAAACTTTGAAGCAACATGATATTAGAAATGTGGCTAAACACATGAGCAAAATACGACTAGTATTATACTATTTTTTATTAGAAAATGCTAGTTCTCAGGGCCGTTCTTTAGAGAGTGCAAAGAGCTCAACCGAGCTGGGCCTCAAGAAAAAAAATTATTGCTCAATATCCCCAGCCACACTCAAAAAAGAAAAATAAACATGTTTCGTGTTTCAATTTCTAAGTAAAAAATCATGTTTCATGTTTATAGTTCTAAGTTAAAAAACACGTCTTTAGTAAAAATAATTGCTAATGTTGATTTCGGTGGCTAATAATTATTATACGAGTGTTATTTTCGATTTAAATAGAAGATTAATCTTTTTAAAAAATTGTGCATTTTTTTATTAGGGGCCTATTTTGTCAATAGTTTTGTATAAGTTGTACTAGAACGCCGACCCGTGCGGCGCACGGGTCATATAGATTGTAGAAACCGACAATAATATAGAAATCTGTATAAGTCTTCATAGCAATAAGTCATTAGTACGGTAATAAAGATGGTGTATTACATCATTCATACAAATAAAAAAGACTATAAATCTGTTGGATCATACAAATGACACAAATTAAGAAATATTACCAAAAACTGCTCTATAAACCACATTAGACGTTACACAATCGTCTTCACCATCGTCATTAGATATTAAAATCTTCAAACCTTCTTTTGAACTAACTCTTGACAATGCCACGTACAATTGACCATGAGAAAAAACAGGCGATGGTACATAAACTCCCACATGTTTAAGAGACTGCATTGACTTTTGTTAATAGTCATTGCAAAAGAAACAACCAACATAAATTGTCTTCGTTGAAACTTAAATGGTATTCTTGTATCAGATGGTGTCAGAGATAACCTTGGAATAAACACCTTATCACCTATATTACTGTCAGATATCACCTGCCCTTCAAGAACAAATTTAGCCATCTTGTAATAATCAACCTAGTTCCGTTGCACAATCCTAAACTCTGATTTATATTTCTTAACAACATTACTGATACTCCTACTTTCAAGCAACTTGTGATTTGGAAGTCCTGAAGCAACAATTATATTGAGAAGTTCAGGAGTGTGAACATCGTCCACTACATCGGTACCTGCTTGTCTTGTGTAGGGGGTATCATAACTCAAATATACTCTTTCTTCTCCTCACATTAAATCCAATACATAATCGTTTATTCTTTCAACAATTGTATTTTTAGGGGCCAAGATAGCTCTATTTTGAAAGTACTCCATATCACTCATATCTTCTAACAAATTAGGATAAGTGTTATTAACAATAGAAACAAGAGGATCACCTGAAGTTTTAATCAGTAAGTCGGGTGGAATATTAATTGAGATATCGACAACGTTGTTTTCACCAAATGTACCATCTCCAATACTTAATACCCAATCAGAGAATACCTTTCTTTCCTCAACGTCGGATTCAGATGCACCATGTAGAATTCTCATATTTTTGGTAAGAGTAAGAACCTCGCAAAACCTCCAAAGGTATGAAGAATTCTCATATTCGATTACATACAGATTTTTATTCCGCTAACCCAAATCTCAAAACTATAATATATGTTTTATGCTATGTTAGGGACATGAAATGTTAGCTTAATAAATTGACAAAATTTGAGTTCCATGCCTTAAGTAAACTAATATAATTATATACTCTTAATATTGAGTCATGTATAGTTAACGTTATTTTCCACTATACAACAACAAACTACAAATTTCTCTGAGTTTATTAGTCATGAAATATAGTGTAATTCATGCCGGCTAGTTTCCACTTTTAATTGACATTCCTAACAATTGAGGCAAACAATATGCCTAGTTTTTCTATCCGTGGCTATTTAAGTTGAGCATAATCTTAGCATTTCTTAATCTTATAATATTATGTTTAGCATGAGTTTAGCATAATTGACATTCCCAACAATTGATTAAGGCTTAATGGACAGATGTGTAATGCCAAAAATTAGCATAATCTTATAACAGACTCAATGGAAAGTCTGTGAATAATTGAATTTCAAATTATACGTTAATTTCTATCAAAATTATATCTATTAGATTTTGTTTACACCTTGTGTTCTACATATTCAAGGGTATAATAGTATGTACTTTAATTCTAACTTGCAAACCACTGTAACATTATAACTTGCACATCAGATGCTTAGTTTCAATAGAAGGCACATGCATTTTAAATTAGACAGCAGAATTTCTACTCATAATAATTTATAATTTGGCATTATTATGTTGTAACTCATTATCTGATAAATAGTAATTGAGATTTCTGTTACACTTAATAAACTGACAAAGTATTAGTCCCCATCCTTAAGAACACATCTATGATCATATAATGATTTTGACACATTAAATGTATAGTTTCCCTTACTGTATAATAGACAGAAATTTCCTCAAATTATGTAAGCATATCCAACTATTGATACACCAAAACTGCACAGCAACATTTTTGCAATTGACATTTACCGGTTATAAACAAATAAAAGCATTCCATTGACAGAGGAGTGAACTTGACAAAAACATGACAATGATAGCTCTAATTACATTCAGAACATAATATTATAGAACTACGGAAAAACAAAGATGGGTCCAACATCAAAATGCTTAAGAGATGAGCAGAACATCAGCTGCCATCATAATAGTTTGATAGAATAAATTATTGTGAAACACTACAAATCAAAACAAAAACATCAAATAGATGCTCCTCGTCAACATCAATTATGGCAATTCTAATCCTTTGGTTCAACTTTGATGTGCACCATCTTCGACAGCTATGTCACAGACGCTTGTCACAGATGTTGTGGCGTTCTATACTTCAAACAAAGTTTGTTGATCGTCTTGTCAATCTCTGCGGATGGATTTCGGCTCAAAGGTCCTACAAACAAAAAATCAAAACTGTTTATTAGAAGCTGGAACGACACAACATTTCGGACAGATGAAACGATAAAAAGCAACGCAAAATATTACAAAGAAGAAATGTAATTACCAGTGAGGCAATGGTAGGTGAGCAATGCGGTTAGAGGACGATCGGCCATGTTTGAAACAGGGGAGTGAAGCTTCTGTTTTGTAACGATCTTGTTTAGAAAATGCAAATGAAGCTGTTAAGTAAACATACACACACACATATATATATATATACACTGCAGGTATGGACATGGAAAAGGGGCCGGTGGAGTTTTAATATGCATAGGGAGCATAATTGGCATGTTGGGAAAACAAAAGGGCTGCTAGAATTGAAACTGGCGCAGGATTTTGGAGAAAACAATACAGATGATTGAATGCATTAAATACAGTAGGAGAATAATGGATCGACATAATTGGAAATTTGTGGGATGAATTAAATGCTTGATTAGTGGAGAGAAAATATTAGGTTAAGAAATAGGGTTACTAATAGCTTGACCAGATAAGCTTTAGTGAGAAAGATTATTCGCCTTTTTGATATGAATGCACATATGTTAATGAACATGTTAATCTATAGATTTTTTATCTAATATTAAACTCTCTTTAAAAACACAATGTTTAAACTTATTAGTTTGATTTAGTGCAATAAAAAACTTATTAGTTTGATTTACATAAGCAGGTTTATAACTGAATTATTTAAACTAAACTATTTGAATTAACATGGCATTCTATCTTTAAATTTGTTATTGTTCCTATTTCTAGTTATTGCATAAAGCTTAAAAATACATGTGCTCTATTTTTTATGTTTGTACTCCCTCCGTTCCAAATTATAAGCAAAAAAAACTTATTTTCTTTGTCCCAAATTATAAACAAAAAAGACCAACTTTTATCATATTTAATTATGTTTTTACAAAAAATTATATTTTCCAAAGGAGAATTAAATGCAAAGTGCATTCAATTTGCTCTTTTTTTTATTTTCTCTATAATCAATTACCAATGAAAATTGTTTTTACATATTCCTGTAAAACTTATTTTAAAGATAACACAAAAAACTATGTTACAAAGTTCTATATTTTAGTTTTCTTAATAAGTGTGATTTTTTTTTCTTCTTATAACATGGGACGGAGGGAATATATTATTATTCAATAAATAATTTTCCCGTGCACGGGTATACACCAGTATTAATTACATTTGCACTGATAATCATTTCTCAATTGTACTATAAGTGTCAAATTATGAGTGTTAATACGGTCCTTATGTATTTATAGCTTTTGAATTTTAGTTTGATTTTACCCCAAAATGCTAGTTGTTGTAAATACTCCACGTAGATGAAGTTGGTTCTTAGTTTTTATGATTTTATCTATCTTTGTGAGTTTTTTTTTTCGTTTTTTTTGGATATGATAAATTTGGATGGAGAAACTTGAAATTCACTCGGTTTAAATAAATTCGCTAAACTCAGATTAACCAAAAAGATATACTATTTTCGTGAAAAATTGTGATTGAAAAATAAAATAAAAACTACATTTAAGTAATTTTGTATTCGGTATCTAAGATGGTTTAGATGGAATAACAAATGTATTTTCTTATTTAACCAAGGTCCTGTTCGAATTCAGCTTTTGCCAATCAACAACGTTAAAACTTTTAGGAGAGCTTGCCTTCCATTTGTGTCCCACAAGGCTCGAGAGATTAGTGTCCACAAGTTGTGCGCGGAGGATATCGGTTAACCAAACAAACAAAAAAAATTGTAGTCAAGTTTTATGCATTAAAAATGGGTAAATCATGACATTTAAAATGAAAAATGTCTAGCAAAAATTATTTCTTAAATTTGAATTCCAAAAAATAAATTGATAGTTTTTTAATAGTTTCGTATTTTTAATTTAACACCAATTCTTATAAGTCTTTTAGCCTTTGTAAACAAAAAAGAAAAAAAACTCTTAGAAAAAACTCAGGTTAATCCCTCAATTTTTTTTTCGTTGAATATAACATGCATCATGCACCTAACTTTCTCCTTAAAAAAATGTACCTAACTTTTGTTTGGAAAATATAACATAAAAATTGCAAAAGTCAAAATTATGAAAAATAGACTCCGGTTGCCGTAGATGGATTGAAGCTGACAATACTTCTATTGTGCATAATCAGTTTCTAGAATTTCTAAAACAACAGTGACATAAAACTCAATTTAAACAAGAATATTGATATTTTTTTTTTTTTTAGGGATGAATATCGATATTGTTAGTTATAACTTTCATCACTTGTGAGGAACCCAAATTTGACGAATCACTTTTAGTTTGTCAAACAATAGTGATAAAAACTCAATTCAACCGAAAATATCGATATTGTTAATTGTACACTTTAATCCGAATTTGAATTCAAATTCATAACCTTATAATTGTGTATACATTGTGTTAAAACAAAACAATAGGAAAAAACATTAATTAATAATAATAATCTCCATGCCATTGTGAGGGACCATGTTGGTGAGTCACTTTCATTTTGTCAAGAACAATACAAGGATTGTGTGATGTGCAATTGCAAGCAACCAACCAAACTACATTTTTGTTTGGTCACACTTTTGACTTTAACCTTAATATAACATCATTTGACACCTAACTTTTTTCATTCTCTTTTGGTTGGTTTTATCATTTATGTAAATTATGCTAACCCCAGATTCCAATATTTGCATATCATAACCAATTTGTCTTTGTTAGAGTGGAAAGTGGATGCTAAAGTTTGTACCATTTGGGAGAGAAAGATGAAGGATTTTCCTGGGACACCAGGTACTGTCCTTGGTTTGATTCTGAGGTTGTCACAGTTCATTTTTGCAGCAGGGTCAATTGCTTTCATGGTTTCATCAACAAGTTTCTTTAATTTTACTGCCTTTTGGTAATTCAAGATTATTTATTTATTTTGGTGTGATTTTGTTGCATGCTTTAAAATTCTCAAAATACATGTTTATGATCAATTGTGTTAGTTGTATATGAAGCTAATTTTTGGATGCTACAATATATTGAATAATCATAATATTGACATGACTGAATCAAATGTATATGAATAAAAAATCCACCAGTGAATTGTTTACCTTATTGACATAGGTTTCCATAAGAATAGAAATTGAATGAAAAATGTCTGATTTGTTGGATTAGCAAAATCAATTTATTAACCTAGTTGTCTAAGAGAAGGATAGTAGTGAAAAGATATCCAAGGATGATGAAAATGAACCTAGTTGTCTAACTCATTCAGAGTTTGAGGGTAGACCTTATTACAAAGGTTGAACCAATCACCATATATAAATAATACAATATCTTACCAGTTTTTTACTTTGAGTAATATTGTCTCTATTCCTCAAATTCCAATTCCTCAACAAGTCACAACTTCTTCCCAATCATTGCAGTATTCTCTCAGTCCACTTTTTACTCATCATCGTCACCCTCACCCTCATAATTCGTCTCTGGAAGCTGTCGGTGTTCGGTAATCTGATTATTCATCCTACTCTTGACCTACCTAAATCTCTGGCTGACTTACTTGTTATTATCTTCTAAGGTATGTGTTGAAATCCCACATTGACTGGAGATATCACTATTCACTAGATCAGTCCTTATAATGCTTGGACAATCATCAACACTTGCGCTAGCTTTTGGTTTGTTGCGTTAGCCCTAGTCCGAATTTTAAGATGACATCTAAGCCTATTCTAGATATATTTTATGTTATTCGGCCACTCACGTTTGTCTACACTAGATGTCTCGTGCTGCTGGTGAGGGGGTCGTCGAGATCTCATATTGACTAATGTAATGACTTATCCTCACCAATTCAGCTAGATTTTGGAGTTGATTAAGGCCTAAGCCAAATTCTTATTCTTAAAATATACATACATTCTACTTGTCATCCTTGTTCCATTTATGATTTTTTGGGCTTTCATCGTTTATAATCTTCCTACTATGCTAAAATATATGCTTTGTTTTCCACTGAAAATGGTACGTTTTCGCTCTCCATGCAAATGGGGACTTAGCTGGCTGTGGAATTCTGAAGAAAATGAAATCAGATTAACTAAGAATGTAGCTGTAGACAGCTTGGAGATGGAGGCAAGAAAGAGAAATGTGTTGGCCAAACATCCTTTGGTGAAACGCCGGTGGAATGCGAGATAATTGCACATCATCAATTTTGTTCGTTTCATCCATATGTTGTTTTCCCCATATTGTAATGAAAATATGTATAAGATGAGCTGTTTTACCATCAATATTTATTGTGGTCTGGAAATTTACTCTTATAGCATGTAAATGGTGAACTATTTTTCGATATAGCATACTTGGATTCATACGGAATTACTTAATGCTGACTGTTCCATTTGTATTGCAGTTACTTGATAGCTGCAATGGGTTTACAAGCCATTTGGAGTTTTGTGCTTGCTTTAATGGATGCATACGCTGTGGTGAGAAGGAAAGTCCTTCACAACCCTTTACTGGTTTGCCTCTATCTGGTTGGAGATTGGGTTAGTCTGAGCCAAAACCTTGACTACGATTAATTTGTTACATGCAGCTGTGTTGTCAAATAGTGGCTATAGCAGCGCTATAGTGCTATTGTGTAGCAGATTTTAACCAAATCGCTGTTGTTCTGCGATATGCTATTTATTTAGTACAAATTGTTTTCAAATAGCAGCGCTCTAACATTGTAGCATAGCAGAATTTGAACAAACTGCTACTTTCCGCAATCCACAATTGACAACATCGACTTATATTAAGAGTTCTAAAATCATGGATTTTCACTTACAATTTTCTTGACCACTGTCCACAGGCAACAGCCACACTATCTCTAGCTGCAGCGTGTTCCTCAGCTGGCATCACAGTTTTGTTCTTTAATGATCTAAGACATTGCTATTTTGGAGAGGAATGCCGAAACTATCAGCTTTCAGTTATGTGTGCCTTCTTGAGCTGGATACCGATTTCAATATCGTCCTTAATTATGCTTTGGCTATTAGCTGCAGGGTAGCAGAGACAATATATTGATTCCACAAGTATTGTCTCATTGAAAATGTTTTCATCTTGTTCATAAATTTCTTTGAAAGTGTCAATAGGAAAGGAAATAGATTAGGTTTACACTCATTCAAATTGATTCCTTCATTTCAACTAGAATTGTGATAGCACCAGATAGTAAAGAGACAGAGAAAAATGTATGTGATTTTGCCATGCAAAGAAAGTAGTCTACCAAAAGTTGTTACAAATTACAATAGTTATTAATTATGATGTAATATCAAAGAGGATATTTGATTTGATATTGGAATTCTCTTTTCAAAAGGACTTACTTGTCATTTGATGTAAGTGTATTATGAATTGCATTAAGGACTGATGAACTGTGTAAATTATTTTGGTCATCGTCTTGAAGAATGTATCTACTATGTGGCTAATTTCATGCACTAGGGCCTTTATTACCCGTTGACATTTTGAAAATTGTCTTACTCAATCTAGATGATTAACAAAATGCAACGTTGACGCTCCTTTTCTGGCACTAGTTAAACCATGGACATTTGTTTCTGCACGCGTGATGATCAATGGATTTTTTCTAGTGGCCTGATTATCAGGTCCAACTTTTCCCACCCGGTGTTAATGGTTTTCAAGTGTGAGTTGTTTAGTCTCATTTCGTAAATAAGAAATTTGCTCTTCTGGCCCCCTCTATAGCTCATAGACCCCACAAAACTCCGATTTTATCCCTGCATACGGTAGTTACAAACCGATTAGTTTGGGAGGTAACTCCCGTTTGGCCCATTTTGGGAGATAACTCCCGATGCGTATCATTTTTATGCCAAAACAGAATGTTAGAGCTTAGTATTCGTTTTTTATGATTTGAAAGTTGAAAAATGGTAGAGCTTCATATTTGTTGTTTATGATTTGAAAGTTGAGAAACGTAAACTTTGGGCACAAAATGGTAGAGCTTCATAGTGATAGAATGACCTCACACAGACGCGTAGAGATCCTCTCAAATTCTTAAAAGAAGTAAAGGATCAAATACAAGAGCCTCTAAAAGTATTAACGTAGAGAAGGCGCAAAACACTTTCTACTACAAAGGTTCTTTATCATGTTAGCTTGGTTAACAATGAGGATGCAAAAGAACTTATCTCAGACTTCAAATGTGCCATTCACCTCTGAACGGTGTTGCTGGCAACTACAAGAGTTTGCAAGAAAAACTCAAGTTACAGAGACTTCAACCTTCAAGTCCTGTACATAGGCTACATATAATTTGTGTCTAGCTAACAAGATATATTCTAGTTATTTTGGTTAATGACAATTTCACAGGGATCACATGACAGCAAAAGGCCACAGTGCCATTACTTGCTCATGTGACAATCTGAAGCAAAAGTTGAGCATCTACCAAAGTTCGACAAATGCTTTGTTTGACGACCAATCTTTACCAACGTCATCATTGACACGGGTGAATCATTGTCCAAACATGACAGTGACGCAAGATTTCCATGTGCTCCATCGCACTGATCGAGCATCTCCGATATCATCATTGGCTATGCTCGTCATCAACCAAGAAAATCAAAATCCACTTTTGATCATCACCTCGAGAAAGCGTCGCCAAGGCCCAGCCAAGTAAACTTCAAATTCCAGGCCAGAAGAAGCCGAGCACAAATCATATAGGCTTCAGAATTCTCCTTGACTCAGCATTTCCGACATCATCGTCGGTTCTGCTCAGCTTTCTGACCAAACGCCATCAACATCATTGGTCTTACTCTTGATCGCAAATGGATACATCAAGTGGTTCTCTGAAGGGATATCCAGCAGGGGACAGATTGACTAAATAGCGTGCATAACTTCAATAGCTATCTGAGCATCTAAACATGTCTCCTATCCGCTGATGCACATCAACACTCCCAAAGAGGAACTCCAACTCGCAAGATCGAGCAATGTGTCATTCTCGACACAAACGGTCTCTGATGCAATGCAGCCCCAAACAACTTGAAAAAGGGTACAACGCCAACCTGAAAAATCACAAGGGGCTGAATACAAGGGATAACCACCGAACGATCAAGAACTCGTTCAATATCTGTGAACTATAAGTTACAATACTTTTATCGTATCTAATCAATACTTAAGTAAATTAGCTACTCCTTATACATAACTGGATTTTTTATTTGGAGCTGATCATTATTCTCTAACTGATAAGAGACAGAAAGTAAAATAATTTTTGGTCAAGCCCATAATTGTACCTCAACTCCATACAACGTCAACATGAAATCCAATTTTCTATTGTTACATATGTCGATCATCTGCTTTAAATCAATGATCGAGATTATTTAAAGTTAATTTGAAGAATATGTAACCATTCAATCTCAAATTAATTAAAATGTTTATTTCTATTTACAACGTATAGCTGCATGATAGGGTCACACCAGTGTATACGGATCCCATATAGTGGAACAATGAAAGTGGCCGAACTGTTCTGTTGGTAGTGCTGAATGATGAGATTGATGACCGCACATTTGTTCAAACACTAAAGAAATATTATTCAGCACATTTTATTTCCTTTCATTTGAAAGCACTTCAATAGTTTGTGCTCGAATGTTTTTACAATCTGTTGATTAATATTTTAAACTAGTTTGCCTTTGTCAAAAGATTTTAAATTAGGTTTATGTCTTTATATTTTTCTGACCTAATTGGGAAACATTTGACAAACATATAAACTAGTTTGAAATATTAATCAATAGAATCAATGACTAATTTAAGAGTGACTTATATAGATAGAGACAAACCGATGGTTTACATATGGTTCCTCTTTAGTAGATGATACGTATATATCTCTGTATATATCTCTGGTAGCGCTCGTTGAATTTTGAAACGGTCTCTAACTATGATGTCCATTGAAGCCCAACTCACCCATACTTATACTTTTCCTTTTAACAAAAAAACACTCCGGAAAGAACAGACTAAAAAAACACAAATTGTAATTTCCTCTCTTAGGCCTGTTCATGAGCGTGGTACTGAGTTTTTGATTCTGAAATTCATTTTTAAAACCAAAACATGTTCGAGTAAATAGTTGTTCACTGTAACTCAAAGAATAATGCTAGCAAAATACTTTTAGCACTCAGTTTTATAGAGCCCACTAAATTTATATGGGACTCAATAATTAATGGGATCCATGTGAATTTTAATTAATCAAATAAAGTGTATTAGAAAGTGTGTTAGAGAGTGTGTTTCTAGCACTCTTCAAACTCAAAACCAAAAACATTGGTTTTAAAATTTCTTATTTTTGTTTTAACGTTGTCGCCGACTACCCTCGACCGCCGTTCCGATCACTACTTTGACCAACATCGACGACCATTTTGACCTCTGTCGACCACTACTTTGATCATGTCAACCACCGTCGACCTAAACTTTGACCATCGGCAACCACCATTCCCACCACCACTTAGCCTACCACCATAGACTACCATTATGACCATTGTCAACCACCTATATGATCATCACCTACCACCACTTTGACCACCACTACTACCACCGCCTTTCACCACTAAGACAACCATATATAGACAAACCAGTACTTTCAACCACTATTATTAAAAGTACAACAAAATATATTGTATATTTGTAATATTTTAATTATTTTTCAAACCTAATGGTATTTATGTTTATGTTTTTTTTAACCAAAACAAAACGATATTAATTTTTTCAAATCCACAAAGTACATTAAATACAACAACATATTCAACATCATTAAAAATACAAAGAGTGAATCTTCGAACAAATTCATAACAACAAAGTTAATAGCATACAATAACAATATGCTTACAAATAATATGATAAAATCAAAGTGACCAAAATACTCATGTTTTCGTATCTGCAATATTGACGCTTAAATCATTGATTGAACCTGTAATTGACTGAAGTCGGTCATTCAATAGGAACCAAATGAACACCGCAAGATGAGAAATCAAACAACGCCGAACAAGACGATGAATAACACAACATCACACTCAGACAACGAAAAAAACACAATAGAAAAAACTTTTATATATGTGAAAACTACTAATTTAGATTAAAAGAAGGATAAAATATGTAGATGGCTGATTCTATGTCAAAAAATGAGCCAAAATTTCCTCTTGAAACACGAGGGTGAATGCAAAAAAAGAGAGTAAAAATTCACAAATAAGAACTCGATATAAATTAGAAGCCAAAATGCGTTTGGATGAATTATGAGACATTAAGACAAATAACTGGCTCCACCAACTAAATGTCAAACCATAATTGGAATTTCAATCATATCAAGAGCATGAGTTGAATTTGTGATTACTTACATGACTTCAATTGTCAATCATAGAGCAAAACATGTAAACGTGAACGTGATTGACAATTCAAACAAAGAAGAATTTTATAATGCAAACACATGAGCTGTGCACAATTATCTCATGGTCGTCGGTCATGCATCTAAATGAAAAATGAATTCATATGCACAGCTTGTGAAGGGAAATACTCCGTTTAAGATAAAATATATTTTTTTCTTTAATATTATGCTTAAACAAAGTGATAAACACGGTTTAAACGTGCGCAAACACACAATTGTTGGGTATTCAAATTTGGATGAAGACATCCATCCAACCTAACAATTTCAGTTGAGTTAGGTTTTATAGAGTCTTTTTTTATAAGGCAAAATATATTAACAATCAAGATCATGTACAAGACGAACATAGACCGACAAACAAAAACCACAAGTCAAAGGAACCGTATTATATAGGTGGAACACTCAAAATGAAATCATAACAACACTAATACAAACATCACTTAAATTGAGGACTATCACCGATACCAATAAGAAACCTAACTACCAAAATCAAAGGCAATACCTAAAAACAAACCCAAACTCCCACACTTCCTCATGAGTGGCTATAGAAACAAAATTCAATCACCTATCGAATGCTACCATAACCCCTCCAATAAAATAAAACCCTTGAAAACAGAAGCTTAACTTCGCATCACCACAACTAAGCCCAATTAAACACCAGACCAATGACTTATTCCAACACGCTTTCGAATTCCACCACCGCTCGTTCCCTGATCCGCCGAAGAAGACACCTTTACAAGCCCAAAAATTTAGGTCAAGAAACTGACTCTCGATCTCGAATCAAAAGTGGTCGACTCACCATACTCCATAAACAAATCACTAAGGCACCCCTCAACTCCCGGACTACTACTTGGAACTTGGACTGGTATAGGTCGACCATACCATGTGACTTGTAATACCTTACTTGACCGACTAGCAAGATCTCACTCAACACTGATTTGATTGTTCAAGTCAGACCAGCTCAACTCGTTCTCACGCAATCCTAGTCCACACGCGGCCGTACTCAAACCAGACAACCAATAGGATGTTCTGGATCATAACTTAATAGGTTTTGAATGATCAAAGAAAGGCCCATTAAATCAACACATTGAGGGTTAAAAAAGGGGGATTTTGGATCTTGAACAAGATATTTTTCATCTAAGTCTTATTTAGAGTGATCTTGAAATTCCATCTAAAACATTTTACTGAGCAGCTCACCTATCGTAATTAACTTATTTTTACAAACATGAACAAAATCAGAGATTAACTCCCGATCTCGTTTTACGGACTCTTTAATGAAACTTTTTTATTTTTATACCATGCTTCATTCCACATGTATAATAAACTCTTGTTCCTAATAAAGGAACAGACCGATGTATTTGGTGGAGCAAGATATGAGCCGGCAAGGCATTCAGTGATAGTGATGGATGTCTTATTTTCATTTTTTTGTATGGTCTATACTCTATATAGATCACTACTAGTGCACTTATTTTCGATAGATGTGTGATTAGTTTGGCTTCAACTCATGAAAAATGACTTTCTCTTTCTTCTTTTTCAAATCACTTGAATTACAAAACCAATGATTATACAGAATAAGCATCGATAATCTATACGTGAACTTTGTACGATTGATAAAAACATTGTATATAAGGGTTAGGGTTCGAATCACGATCACCCATTTATTTGCTTTAAAAAGGTGAATTTGTAACTATTAAATTATTTATTAAAAAAAAGAATAAGTATTGATAATTGATAATAGATATAAAAGGAATCAAATGCAAATAAAAAAAGAACAAAGAAAGCAATTAGGGGTCAACATTCCCCATCGACATTCCATTTTTCTTAATCAACAATTTGTATGGCAAATGAGAGGGTTGAAAGAACTCGATTAAGGCTCGTTTCATTTCATCGATTGGGATTTTTACCGATAATTCGTTGTCTAGGTTAGCCAAGATGACAATTATTTTAATTATCGACAAAAATAAAACTCAAAGTAGTCGGTGAAATATTTATATCGGGGATAAATTAGCCCCCTTGATATACTGATTCATGACTAATTAGTCTTCGGTATGAAAATATCAAGGATTATTTTGTGTTTTATTTTTGTCATAACTAAATTGACCCGTAGAAAAATTGTGAAGGATCAAACTGAAACTTCAGTCTTTTTTTTGGTAAGAATGCAATTAATTGTAAAGCACATACCTTTCTTTTGCTCTAATTTAAGAGTTAGAATTTCATTGTTATTTTTTTATTAATGTAAATAAATATTTTGATTGAACTAAATTGAACTGAGTTGAAAATCAAATTGCGTTGGGTCAATCCATTTCTTTTGGTATATGAACTATATGCGTGCAATTGTAGAGGTTAATCTCTTGAGTTGAGTAGAATCTCAATATATGGTAAAACTCTCTATCAAAATAATTAAATATTGCAGCATTTTCATGTTAAACTAAAAAAATATCTCTACCATCTCATCTAAGTGTTCTTGGTCAATCAATTTTTATTTGTTTCTTTATGTATTACCTTTTTTAATTTTTATATTTTATATATATAATATTTTCTTATAATGTTAGGCATCCGATTCAAATAAGGTTGAAACAAATATACCAATTGAATACATACCTACATACATACACACACATATAGGAGTTTGCTAGAAGCCATCCATGAAGGTGTCTTTTAACAACCCACACCTCAAGGTGTGATTTCTACTTTTTAGTTATAACTTTGCTAAAAGACACCTTCATAAAAATTAGTTGGTGTCTTTTAACAAATGCTCATAGAATAACTTGCTAAAAGACACCTTCATAAAAGATGTCTTCTAGCAAAACCCTATATATTGATGATAGAAAATGAATAGCTAAAGAAAAATAAAGACAAAATCATCAAAACCACCAAACTCAAATAAAGAAGAAATAAAGACAAACTCAAAATTGAAATAGACATTGTCATATTATTATTTTTCTCCTCTCCCCTTCTCAAATCCTATCCGTCACCCTTTTCTTCTTTTTGTCTACCAAAGAGAGGTGATTTATGGTCAATTTGACCCAAAATCACCCATCCGAGTTGTTTTTTCCTCTATCCTAATTATATAAGTTATTTCCACATATTTTCAATTTTCTTTCGTTTGTTTTTGTGATTTCGTCGTCATTGCAAGACTTTGTTTGTTTTGATTTCCCATCCTTATACGGTGTGTTTTTGATTCAGGATGAAAGATTATCTTTGAACAAGTGCAGATCCGATCAATGATTTTGGTGTCGTCAACGTTGCAGATCCGAAGACATGAATATTTCAGAGACTTGATTATAGTTATATTTGTAGGCATAGGTACTTTGTCGTTTTATGCTATTAACATGGATGATGTGAGTATGTTCGCAGATTTATCCTTTTTGTTTTTAGCGGCTTTAGATCTGTATTGTATCGATGTGCTCTATCAATTTAAATGAATGAATATCGTTTATTTTTGCAAAAAAAAATCTCAAATTATTTTACATGGCTTAAATTCAATTGCCAATCATGGAGCAAAACATGTGAACGTCAACGTGATTGGCAAAACAAATAAAGAAGAATTTGATAGGTTCTTGCCAACAAGTGTTCCTCAGACATTTTTTAAGGATTGCAAAAAAGAAATTATTGTATAGGAAAGTTAAATATATTTTTTTTAATAAATAAAAGTTAAATATTTTGATTTTCAATGAATTGATTCTACATATTTTTATAAAAAAAGTTATTATTTAAAGATTCGGAGGTAATGTTAACCATTCCCAGTTTTAAAATGCAAACACATGAGCTGTGCTCAGTAACTCCATGATCGTTGGTCATGCATCTAAATGAAAAATGAATTCATATGCACAACTTGGGAAAGGAAATAATAAGATGAAAGTGAAATGTTAAAGAGTGTTCTTGAAATATCGGTTAAAAGTAGAAATATTGTATTGGAAAATGGTAAAAATGATGAATTTTACTATTTAAAAGTTAAAAGATTGTTTAATTTAATGTAAATATACTATTTTTGGTTTCCTTAACAAATAGTATGCTAAGAGCACTACTCCCTCCGTCCTATATTATAAGAGAGAAAAAATTACACTTACTAAAACATAGTAACTTGTAACATAGTTTCTTGTGTTATCCTTAAAATAAGTTTTACAGGAAGATGTAAAAACAATTTTCATTAGTTATTGGTTATTGAGAAAATGAAAGAGAGAACAAATTGAATGCACTTTTGTATTTAATTTTCCTTTCGAAAAAATTATTTTTTGTAACAACGCAATTAAATATAATAAAAGTTGATCTTTTTTGCTTATAATTTAAGAAAAAAAATGAGTTTTTTTACTTATAATTTAGGACTGAGGGAGTAGTTATCATAACCTAAGATAAAATATCTTTTTTTTCTTAAAACACACAACTACTATTAGGTATTCAAATTTGGATGAAGATCTTGTTCCTAACGAGGGAACAAACCAATGTATCCGTAGAGCAAGGCAGTCTATAGCTCTCTATAGTGTACTGATGTTCGATAGATGTATGATTAGTTTAGCTTCAACTAAATTTCATGAAAAAAGACATTCTCTTTCTCCTTTTTCAAATCATTATTTGAATTACCAAACTAATGATTCTACAAAAATTGTATAAGTATTGATAATTAATAATAGATATAAAAGCCATGAAGTACAAATAAAAAAAGAACAAAGAATGGAATCAGGGGTCGAAATTCCTCATAGACAATTCCATATTTCTTAATCAACAATTTGTACAGTTTCATGTTTCATTCGTCGATTGGGATTTTTTAGAGTGAAGATCGATTTTTGTCATTTACAATTTTTGCTCGGGCCAATTTAGTTCATCCCAAAAATAAAATTTAAAGTAAACTTTGATTTTTTTTTTGAGGGAGAAAAAGAAAAAAAAATCAAAGACTATTTTGGCTTTTAATTTTGTCATGACTATATTGAACTTTACGAAAATTATGAAAGACAAAAATGGATCCTCACTCCTTTATTTTTATTAGAAGAAAATTAATTTTAAAGCACGTTCCTTTCTTTTGCTATATTTTACAAGTTAGTATTTCATTATATTTTTATTATTTGTAAATATTTTGATTGAAATAAATTGAATTGAGTCGAAAACCGAATTAAAATTGGTTCAATCCCTTTTTTTCAATGAACTGAGTATATTTTGCATGCAACCACATAAATTAATCCTTCAAACCGAGTATGATCGTAATAGATGATAAAGCTCTCTCAAGAGAATTTAGCACTGCTGCATTTTTATGTTAAACTGGAAAAAAAAACTTATCATCTCATCCAAGTGTTCTTGATCAATCTATTTTTATTTGTTTCTTTATATATTGCCTTTTTTAATTTTAGTATTTTTGGATATAATTTTCTTATATGTTAGGCATCCCATCCATATTGGGTATTATGGAAATCTCGTACAATACAATTTGATTCAATTTTTAAAACATGGGCTATTGGAAAATCTAAAACTCCAATGATTCGCTTGATACAAACCACAAAAATTTTCGAAGGTAAAGAACACACCATGTTACCATGGATGTGTTGAATTTGGCGATAAATGCTTTTGGGAAACAAAAGTTTTCCAAAAAAGAATAAACAAATGTGACGATGAATTTCATTATATATATGCACGTGTGTATATATATTTATTTTTTGATAAAATTCATCATAATTTTTTTTTTGGATAGGCAATCAATGCCACACTACATATTAAAGTTGGACAGGTCCTAAAAAAAAATTTAAGGTTTTTTTTTTAAGGGTAAGAGTGGAACTGGTCATTTATAAGTAAAATATATATATTTTTCATTATAATTTGTACGTACGATTATAATAATGATAGCCAAATATAGTTGGGTAATTTTGTCTTTGTGTTCTCCCTTTTTGTCGGGTGCCGTTGTTTTTGGTTTTGGAATTTTGTAATTAACTTGTGCATCTTACTTTAGCATGTCTTATGTGAGGTAGATCACTTTTAGTTTGTTAATATAATCTATTTTAACTTGTTGAAACAAAAAATATAGCCAAATATAAACGTATTATAGTACATTGTTTTGACAAAGGTAATATTAGCGAGTCGAAATATATATATACTAGAAAAAGTTTTAGACTAACCATATATGTGAATCAAATCATATATGATCAATAATAACGATTTAACATGACTTGAGTTGCTCTAAATTTTTTGCATGTTCATTAGATACAATAAAAAGATAACAATGCAACCATTATAGCAATGTTGCCTTTATTAATCTTTTAAAGGATGAAGTCAATTTCTACTCATGTAGAATTGGAAAGAAGATTCAAACCCTCCAATTGAACTATAAAATGTTCTTAATATGTCAAATATACAGTATCGACAATAAGATTAGCCTTCATTGGATGGAGAAATCAATACTCCGCATCTTATAACAATTGCCAATAGTTATATACATTATGGATTCCATAGTTATAGATGCTTTCCAAGAAAATCAAAATGTATCAATAGTAAAGCCAAAACAACAAACCGAGGTTGTTTTTGTTTTTGTTTGTTTAAGTTCTGTGTCGTTTTCTAATTAAAAATTTAAGACTGTTAGCACGATCCAGATAAAAACAAAGTTTATATGAATAACCTGTAAAATTATTTATTCATAGGCGAAAAGTCGGGCACGCTGTCTTTCCGCTTTTTTTATTCCGTTAACATTTAAAAATTATTAGCAGTTTTTTTTTTTTTTTTATGAAATTTTGATTTAGATTAAAACAAAAAATATAAATGTTTTTTGCTTTCAAGTTATAATAAACCAAACTAATCGTGATTATTTATTGCAATGACACCAACAATATAATCAAAATTCTTTTTTTTAATGACACCAACAACGATCTTTATTATAAATTTTTTGTTTAAAGGTATAATTGAGATAATGAAAAAGTAAGTATAAATATATTCATTTGATTTGTTACACTTTTTAAATGATAAGGGAAAAATAGACATATATATTCATATCATGTTTGTTACATTTGGTTTGTGAAGGGTTTGTCACCGAGATGAACCAATAATCCCAAGACGCTTTTATTATTATTATTATTTTAAACCATTAAAAATCCAAACTTTTTAATATCAAACTCTCATCTAATCATTATTTAAAGTTAATTGAATTCATAACTCCCTGTCGGAACGATACTCTTTTTACTACTTCGGTAAACCGTGCACTGGCGGATTTACTACATCACACGTGTTATTTGTATTAAAAATTGAGAGTATTTTTTAAAAAAAAAGTTCAACCCAAAAATGTTGAAAGGAGTAGTTTTCTTTTTATAGTATAGATATATAATGAATCAATAAGTCATGTTACCCAAAACACCTATTTCTCGTAGTAAGGATGCAAAAACATTTTAGGTATACAAATTTCCAATATTTAAAGTAACAATTCAAAAATCAATTTCTCGTAGTAATACACCTATATTAATATGATCCCCTTAAATGGATGGATAGAAGAATAATCCAATTCATTCATAATTATACATGCTTGGCAATGTAATATTCAACCGACACTGTTTGAAAAATGATGATTCCACAATAAAAAAGAACGGTAGACATCCAAAACTTGTTTACACGATGAGAGAAATAGAGAATGATGTGATAGAACAAAAGAGATGAATAGAAAGTATGATGTTGAATGAGTGTATGAAATTTAAAGATGTCGAAATATAAAAGTTGTTATACAATATATACTCTACCGTCTTAGGTTCTAGTACTTTTTCTTATATATATAGTGGGAATGTGGTAAGCTACTAAATAAGTGCGAGAAAGAAACATCATCGCTAAACTTATGGAGAAAAAAGTATTTTCTCCTCTACATGTATACAAAGAGTTCAAGCCACACCTGGTCATGGTTTTAGCCCAAGTTGGCTATACCTTTTTATATTTTATCTCTGAATCTTCCTTCAATCATGGAATGAGTCCTTATGTTTATGTTACCTATCGGCATGTTCTCGCCGGGGTTGTGATGTTTCCTTTTGCATACTTTCTTGAGAGGTACACATGTACATTTCTCTTCAAAATGCGTCCAAGTTCATAGTTTCTGTTTGGCCTAGTGCCTCAAAATCATGATTTTGTAAAAAAATAAATTAAAAATACAGTTTGAACTCTTGAACAGTTGAATATTGTATAATTGTATATGATAGAATTTGTATGGGACCCAAAAACATTCACTTGTGTATCTTAACCTTCACCATCTTATAACAATTGTTTTTGCTGTTTTTCTAGCAGAAATGTACGACCAAAGCTGACAATTGTTCTTTTTATGGAAATATTTGTGCTTTCTTTGTTAGGGTAAGAACAAATAAAAAAAAGAATGTTATTACATTGTATGGAAGTATGGAAACATAATTTGTATAATTTAAAAATATGGCAGGATCACCATGGCACTCAATTTGTACTTTGCAAGCTTAAAGTATACTTCTCCAACCTTTCTTGCTTCCATGTTCAACACCATAGCTTCCATTACCTTCATTATTGCGGTGGTACTCAGGTTCGCAATTCTTGATATAACAGTTTAAATTAAATGTATTTTTAATCCTTACGAAATATATATATTTTTGTTTTAGTTTGTGTATCCACTTTTGTGTCCTTACAAATTACAAAACTAAAAACATGCAGTTTTGTAATTTCAAAGAATGAAAAAGTGAGTGCTAGATTCTTCAACGGATATTAGTCATCGATGAAGTTAGCGAATATATATACACACCGAAAACAAATTTAACCTATTGATTTTGGAGTATTAAAATTTTATCTATAAGAGAGTTGACTTGAATGCAGGATTGAGGTTATTGATCTTAGAAATGCACGTAGCATAGCAAAAATACTTGGGACCTTGATATCCTTAGCCGGTGTTATGACCATGACACTATACAAGGGACCTGTTATGAGAAATTTGTGGCATCCTCTAATCCATATTATTCAACCAAAAAGTTCTTCTATCAACGAGAGTGGATTAAAGGGTTCACTTCTTACTGTCTCATGTTGTGCCACGTTTTCTATATGGTACATTATGCAGGTTCACACCTTAACTCATAACTAGTTTATAGCTTGCAAATACTATTAAGTATTATAACTCTAATATCTTTGTAATTGGATATTCAGGCATCCACTCTAAAAAGATATCCAGCTCAATTATCACTCACTACATGGATGTGCTTTATTGGAGCAGCACAATCAGCTATTTTCACAATAATAGTAGAACATAATAACCCTTCAGCATGGATTATAGGACTCAACATTGACTTGTGGTCCACAATATATGGGGTTAGGTTTCTTAGCAAGTACAATGTCTTTGTAAAAAAGTACTAGCTACCAGATATAAATTTCTAACATTATACATCATGTCATTCAATATTAATGACAGGGAATTGTTGGTGGTGGTTTATTGATCTACATTCAATTATGGTGCACTGAGAAAAAAGGGCCAGTTTTTGTCACTGTATTTAACCCTCTTTGTACTATATTTGTGGCAATACTAGCATACTTCGTCCTTGGTGAAAAACTTTATCTGGGCAGGTAAATTTTTTAACAGTGACAATGTATTAAAGTTAAACTCTTCTAAAAATTTCTACTATGAATGTGTAGTAAGTGGACATGTTTTTCATAGATAATAACATTACTTTTTTTAGCATAATTGTAGTTCTGAAATTTGCTTCTCAAATAATTTTCAGCCTCATAGGTGCATTTATTGTCATCATGGGTTTGTATCTGTTGCTGTGGGGGAAAGAAGGTGACAAAGAGGTTGATTTCAAGACCAAAGTTAAATGGCAGTACAAAAATGGAGAAGGAGGCTTAGAAGAATGCTGAATATAGCATGTAACTTTAGATGGAAATGTAGTAGAGGTGTCCATCCAAGTATTTAGAATAAAATTTGAACATCATGAGGATTTGTAGGTGTATTCTGGCTATAATATATTCGTTTTTGTGTAAAACAAGTCTTCACAAAGTTTGTTTTTAGCTACTTGTTTTACAAGACAAAAGTTTACACTCTCGCATTTGAAGAACCAATTTAATTTTCTTAGCTATGAAAAAAGTGATATGTGTTGAGTATCCCCATCTATCGATCAACTAATATGAACGTGTTTGATTCAACAAAATAAAACTTTAAAATAATGACGTTGTGAGAAATGACAAATGTTTTTTAACGGGACCGATGGAGGATGGGAGTTGTGGACTAGCAGCTTTCAAAAACTGAGCCAGGACAATTCAGACCTAGCAGTTGGTTTGGAGTTTGCAAGGAATGTGCTTTTTCTAAACTTATTCGTGGAGTCACATTCGATAAACTTATTCAATAGCAAAATCACTTTTATTTGAATGTCATCGTTTAGGAATGTGTTAATTTATTTCCTTGCTTTTACATATTACCACAATTTTGTCTCATTGGGTCTGTTGGGAACCAAGTTGTGCACTACCCGAAGGCCGGACCCAAACCTGGGTCCATAAAAGCGTGATTTTACACTATCCATTTAAAGTATTTTTTGCGTACCCATTAAGTCTTGGTTCAATTTTCATCCCTACTGAACTAACCTTAAATCTCCAATAAATTATGAGTAGATGGTTTGGCAAAACAAACATCAAGATTTCCCACGCATTGAATGAAACTGACACATATTTTTTTGAAATATAACAGTTTTTGTTAAAAAGCCCAAGTTTGGCAATGTTCCCTCAATTTACTAAAACTTGTGGCTCAGGAAACACGAGGCACTTGGTGGTATTCTTTAATTTAATTTGGTGTATGCTTAAAGAAACACCACTAAATTTGAAATACATTATTATTTGTTTTACTAGTAGAAATGAACCACATGTTTTTAAGTGGAACTCGGTGCCAAATAAACGAGAATATAAAAATATTTTAAATTAGTTGAAAAAATGAGTCATCATGTTGTTAAGTGGAACTCAGCAGCACCAAATAAACGATAACATGAAAACATTTTAAATTAGTAGTAACAATATGAATCACCATGTTGTTAAGCAAGGACATCTCAATCAATATCGAGATCTAAAGCAAACTCTAAAAATGAGGATTTTATCTAAATTTTATCTTTCAAGCTTTTTAAGATGCAAAATCGTTTATTAAGTTATCATAATCTATTTCATTTAACGTTTTTTTTTTAATAGATAATAAAGTCAAACCAATAGATAATTGGGGATTGAGAGTAAGAGATGAAGAGAAATACGGTGCTCAAACGTTAAAAAAGAAGTGTGAATCACAACATTAGTAAAGAAAACTACAAACGTGTTAATCATAGAAAATTGCAATATAGTATCGCAACCGAGACATATGTATTAACTCAATACTAACACCATAATTAAGGATTTGAATCACAAAATTCAAATTTTCGTAAAAACCGCAAATATAAAAAAATGCTGTTATCTCATTACAAATACATATATACTAGTCAAAAAATAAATAAAATTTGAGGTTTAAAACAAGGTTTTATTGGCCTAATGGTTGAGACGACCATATTGTTAAGTGGAACTCTGCACCAAATTAACTGTTACATGATAATTTACAATATATACTCTTACTGTCTTGGATTCTAGTACTGTTTTATACATGTCTATTCAAAAGTCCTAGTCATGAATTTGATTACATATCATAATGGGAATTTAATATAGAACATGGTACCATTTATCATGCATTTTGGAATCACATTCAATTAATTAATCCCATCAACTAAGTTATATATATAATGTGCATGTGTTGAGCTTCTAAATAAGTGCAACAAAGAAGCTCATATAATTAAACATATGGAGCAAAAAATATTTTCTCCTCTTAGAGAATTCAAGCCACACCTGCTCATGGTCTTGACCCAAGTGGGTTATACCTTTGGATATTTTATCACTGAAACTTCATTCAATCATGGACTGAATCCTTATGTTTATGTTACATATCGGAATGTCGTGGCTGGGGTTGTGATGTTCCCTTTTGCATACTTTCTAGAGAGGTACATGCATATTTCTCTTCAAATGATTCGAGTTCTTAGTTTGTGTTTACAGTTAATTATAGTAGTATTTTAACCCGTGCAACACAGCATAGGGAGAGAGTTTCTGAAGTTATATAAATATTGCATTTTCGTACCGAAAAAATTAATTAGGTCAAATACATCGTACGGTCCTTTAAGTTTAACATTTTTATTGGATCAATCATTTTAGTACAGATAATTGAAAATTTAAAGTACAGATAAAAAGGATCAATTTAAAACTAAAAAAACTAAAAGGATAGTATGTTATAAATGTTAAACTTAAGAACTGCAAATGTATTTGGTCAAATTAATAACTATTGTACTTTCATAGCAACTGATTGATAGTACCAGTATTGTGTGGGGTGGTATGATTAGATTGAATTAATTAATTTGTTTGTTTTAGACGAACCATTTAATTTGGTATTATCATAGATAATTGAACCAATGTTGCAAATAGTGGTCGCAGTCGATGTTGCATTATTAATTTCAAGATTTCGGTTGTTATTGCGTTATGTATTATAGTCATTGCGGTGTGAATTAATCACACCATTGCACAAATGTTATTAAAATTATTTATGCTGTCTTATTATGTATAATTTTTTTTAGAGATGCAATATATAATATATAATTTTATGATATAATTATTTTCATAATTTTGTAATGAATATCTTTCTTCTAAAAATCAAATTAACCATTAATAAATTCAGGTTTTGATGTTGTTATTACGGACATGATCACAATTGTACTGGTTGTTTTTCTTGCAGAAGTGTAAGACCAAAGCTGACCTTTTATCTTTTTATGGAAATTTTTCTCCTTTCAGCGTTCGGGTAAGAACAAAAAGATTATGCTATTACACTGTATATGAATATGGAAACATAATTTGTTTAATTTTCAAAATTCTTTTAGGTTCTGTTTGTCTCTCAATTTGTACTTTGCAAGCTTGAAGTATACTTCTCCAACCTTTCTTTCTTCCATGGACAACACCGTAGCTGCGCTTACCTTCATTTTTGCGGTGGCATTCAGGTTCGCATTTCGACGTCAATAATAGTTTTTAAAAACAATTAATTGAGTATAATAACATGATGTTGATGTCGAACATTGACATGTGTTTGACACCGATGTATGTCGTCGAACACCGCCACATGTCTGATACACTTTCTATTAGAAGTGGTGCCACAAAGATTGGTTTAAGTTAAATATTTGTAGTCCTAGAAAATTTGAACACCTTCAGCTTTTAGTTTTGGTACTCACCTTTCCATCCTCACTTGTTGGAATTTAGAGAAGAAATTAAACAAGACTTATGATTTTTAAAAACCGAAACATATATTTCGTTCCTTCTGACAACCATTGAATACAATAAATTCATAGTCTGAAGTAAATAAAAGAAAACTACCTATAAATTTTTAATAGCTCAACATATATTTGTAACCTCCCTTAATTCCCATAATTAAAAACCATAGGAACACAACAATAAAGTCTAATAATAGGTTCTAATCCATATTCTAACAAACGACACACTTTTGCTCCCTTGCAGGCACTTAGTCCTTCCTTAGACGCTAAAAACATGTGTAAATATTTTTTTTATAGAGATCGGATAGTGAATATATTACGGGGACTAAAAATAAAATTTGAGATGATTAAAGAGACTAACATGTAGTAAATCATAATGATTTTGGAGTATTAGTAATTTTATTTCAGTTATAAGAGAGTTGACTAAATGCAGGTTTGAGGTTGTTGACTTTCAAAATCCACGTGGCATAGCAAAAGTATTAGGGACCTTGATATCCTTAGTTGGTGTTACGACCATGACACTATACAAAGGACCTACCATGAGAAATTTGTGGCGTCCACTAATTCATATTCAACGAAAAAGTGCTCCTAATGAGACTGGGTTGAAGGGTTCAATTCTTACAGTTACATGTTGTGTCACATTGTCCATCTGGTACATTATGCAGGTTATTATCATCTTAACTCATGACTAATGGTGATAAGTATTTTAAAGGAATTGATTAATGACAAAAAAATAGAAAATCTTCATTTGCATTATATATGTTCTGAATGATCCATTTTTCAATTTTAAATTTTTTTTAATTTTTGAAAGATATATTGCAATTGGAAATTCAGGCATCCACTCTGAAAAGATACCCAGCACAATTATCACTTACTGCATGGATGTGCTTTATTGGAGCAGCACAATCAGCTGTTTTCACAATGATGGCAGAACATGATAATCCTTCAGCATGGATTATAGGACTCAACATTGACTTGTGGTCCACAATATATGGGGTTAAGTATTATACAAGTAAAATGTCTTTGTAAAAAAGTACTACCAAATCTAATGTTCTAACATTATGCATCAATCATTCAATATTAATTACAGGGAATTGTTGTTGGTGGTTTGTTGATATACATTCTACTATGGTGCACTGAGAAAAAAGGACCAGTTTTTGTCACAATGTTTAACCCTCTTAGTACCATATTTGTGACAATTCTAGCATACTTCGTCCTTGGTGAAAAACTTTATCTGGGCAGGTAAACCTATTTACACCGACAATGTATCAATGTTAAGATCTTCTAAAAATTACAATTATGAATACGTAGTTAGTTGACACGTTTTTTCTTAGAAAAATAACATTATAATATTTCTGAAATTTGCTTCTCATAAACTTTTCAGCATCATAGGTGGTTTTATTGTCATCCTGGGTCTATATTTGTTGCTGTGGGGTAAAGAAGGTAACAAAGAGGTTGATTTCAAGACCAAAGTTAAAAGGCGGTACAATAGTGGAGACGGAGACGTAGAAGAATGCAGAATATAGCTAGTATCTTTAGCTATGGTAAGGTAGTAGAGATGTACATCCAAGGGTGAATATGATAAAATTTGCACATCATGAGGATTTGAGATTTATTCTGGCTATAATGTATACGTTTTGTGTAAAACAAGGCTTCACAAAGTTCGCTTTAAGCTACCTGTTTTACAAGACAAATTTAGTCTAGACCAGAGAATTATACAACCTTGGTGGCCATTAGATTACATTAGCAGTATTGTACCGTACATATTAGTCGTATCTCGATTAGTTGTTAAACTAAACTCAATCGATACGAATTTCTTATTTGTATATATTATTCGTATCTTGAGCTGGTATCTTGGTTTATTACATGAAGAATCCTGAATATTTACTACCATGAATTTCTATTCATTCTAATAAATCACTGCCTAAATTTAGTTTAACTTGCCAATTTTTTTTGTCAATTTTGAATTGCCAATCTTTTAACTTTTGTCATTTGTTTTATTATTAATTGAATCTTAATTTATTTTAAAGTTGATATATGATATCAACTTATTTTGGTTACTTTTTTTATTGGTAATGTTGAGTACGACTCATAAGCTGTGTCCAGGAGGGGGCAAGGGGCGAGGGAGCAGAGAAAGCATCGGCTAGCTAGTTGGGAATTGTTGGGCGCAAGAAGTAAAACAATGAACTTAAATTGCAACTTTTCTCTCATTACATGTCAATCCAGGTCTATGTGTTTACTTATTTCTTGGAATGTAGGGTTATGATCTAGTTAAATAGCATATCTGCTATCACAATACACAAAATTTGGAGTAGAAAAATTAATTGTAAAGTCCTTGAAGAAGTATTGATGCCATTGAATCTGACTAGTTAAGGAAGCTAACCTATAAAGTCCTTGAGACTATGTTTTGTTTCCAGGATTTCCAAGAGATGAGGAAAGATCCAAGAAGGAAACAATGACCTACCAAGGCTTTCTGGTTCCAGGGAATCCAACCTAATCCAAATCAGTAAAACATGAAAGTTTCATAGGGCTGGAAGTAGAGAAAAAAATCCCTTAGCTGGTGCAGACTTGAGATAGTTTAAAATTCGAGTTGCGGCTATGTAATGAGAAACCAGAGGGTTAGAACTTCGATATTGTACGGAGCATGAGATGTATTGTCAAGTAGGTCTCCGTATGAGTCTTCTATACAACGGATGATCAGATTCAGTGTTGGACAATTTACTAGTTGGATTAAGGGGAATGTTAGAAGGTTCACCACCCGACCAAAAATCCAGTATCTACTAACAATTCAAGTGTATAATTCCTCTGATTAACAAAGATGCATGTGTAGGAATTGGCAATCTCCAAGCCTAAGAAAAATCTCAGCTTACCAAGGTCTTTAGTTCTAAATTGTTTATCGAAGAAATATTTGACATCCTGAATTTCTTGCATAGAACTTCCGGCTAACACAATATCATCAACAAATACTAAAAAGACAATAAAATGGAATGATCAGATTGATATTGTTCATATCTCAAGAAAAACTAAAAAGAAGATGAAAGCTTGAGTGCCATTGTCCACTAGCTTGCTTTAAAACATATAAAGATTTATGCAATTTGCACACAATTGTTGAACCATCAGGGAAAACGGCGTAATTAATGACATGTAGACTTTTAATTGAAGCTAAATCCAATAAAACTCTAAATGTGGTGATTTTAACAAATGGAGAGAAAATATCAAAGTAGTGTATATCCCCTCCTTAAATGAATCCATTAGCATGTACTTAGACCTTATAAAGCTTATATGATTGGGCGTAGGGATGAGAATAGACTAGGCCGAGTTAGGCTTTGCAAGGCCTAATCTTGGTCTGCCATATTTTTTTAAAGCTTAAGCATGGCATGCGGCCTGTCATAGGCCTACTTTTTAGGTCTGAGTCTGGCCTTCTGAAAGCCTGATACGGTCTGCTAGCCTGTTTAAAAGCTTATATATCGTGAACATCTTTAAATAAGCAATGTAATCTAAGTTTAATTCGTTTAGCGAACTAATAGTTCAATTAAATTGAACCCTCTTTTGATAATCAACACGAGGTTTTAGGGAATTCGATTATATATTGTATCATATTTCTATTGAAGTTTATAATAATACATTTATATATGCAAAAAATTAATGTATACTAATAAAGCTTAAATTATTGAAAAAGTTTACAAATTTATATTTTAATTCAAAGTACAAAATATAATATAATAATAAATAATAT
>Ga0315913_1000494_pt1 | contig 35662 bp, 18 predicted proteins | sample MpolsnodulesMG_FD_207736 | JGI IMG/M metagenome (GOLD analysis project Ga0315913, IMG submission 207736) | Medicago polymorpha root nodule microbial communities from Los Angeles, California, United States - small nodules | ecosystem: Host-associated > Plants > Roots > Nodule | place: USA...
GCTTAATTCGACTATACTGTATAATTAAGAAGAAAAAACTCTACTAAAATGAGTTGTTTATTGCCATAATCTAATCTTTTTGGCTAATGATGAGAGTGACAGTTTTTGTGGTAGCACAATCTTAAATAAGGCAGTAACTACTAACTACTGTGCCAATAGCTTGATTAAGTTTTTTTCCCTAAAAAGGATCACTTGATTAAGTTGGAGCTAAGGAAAATGACATTGTTGTTATTTTTATAGATAACATTTTATTAGCTGATGCAACATATATGCACTTCATTTGGACGGACTTAATTTCTCTTGTAATTTTTATTTGCTAAGCTGCTGCTTTTTTTTTTAAACAAAAATAAACGATATTCATTCAAATTGATAGAGTACATCGATACAATATAAATCCGCTAAAAACAAAAAAGATGAATTTGTGTACAAACTCACAACATCCATGTTAATCGCATAAAACGACAAAGTACCTATGCCTACAAATATGACTAATATGACTATATTCATGTCTCTGGAATACTCATGTCTCCGGATCTGCAACGTTGACGACGCCAAAGTCATTGTCATTGATCGGATCTGCCCTTGCTCAAAGCTAATCTTTCAACCTAAATCAAATAAACACCGCACTAAGACGAGAAATCAAAAACACACAGCACAAAGACGGGAAATCAAAACAAACAGAATCGTTCAAAGACGACGAAATCACAGAAACAAACGAAAGAAAACAAAAAATATGTGAAATCACTTATTCAATTAGGATAGAAGAAAAAACAATTCAGAGGGGTGATTTTTGGGTCAAAATTTTTGGTTCAAATAGGTTATTTTTAGGTCAAAATTGACCCTAAATCACCCCTCTGAAAAAGAAGAAGAAGAAAAGGGTGACAGCTAAGGTTTGAGAAGGAGAGAAGAGAGAGAGGAAGAAAAATATTTGCTAAGCTTCTATTTTACCAACATTTGATCATATGTAGAAATGGAGCGACTTTTTTATAGGCACAACCTTAAGCGAAAAATATCTGGACACACTCACATCAAATGAAAATTTTAAAAAAGAATAAAAATATTAAATAACGTTGATTGACGTGATTAAATTTTTTTGTTTTAATTTTTTTTTATTTGGTGTGCTCAAATGTTTTTGATTTGGAGTTATGACTGTAGAAGACTTGCTCGTATAAATGAGGATTTACAGTTACATGTGATAGACGGTCTCGGACGTTAAATGTCAGTTCAAATCACACATATACAAATTGAAATCAGACGGAAAAAACATTAACTGAGTCACACAGTTAGCCATTACTTATTTTAGATACAAAAAAAGTTAGTAGCTAAAGTGATACTAAAAATCATTTTAACAATGATGTATATCAACCTACTTGGGTTGGTCTTGCGATGTTGGCTTGAAACCTTGGAGTGGGTTCCTCTTAAAGTATCAAGTTCGATTTCTTTTCTGTGTCAATTTAGATGGACAAGTTTAGCTTATAAAAAAACAATGATGCATACGTGTTAAGATATGAAGTGGTAGGAACTTCCACAAGTTACATATGACCACAGATACGATTTGTTTAGTTAGCTCAATTTGAATTATTAAGTTCTTATTAAATAAGGTCCCATCCACATCATCGTCAATGTTCGTTATTTCCATCATGAGTTGTGTGATAAAGAGTGAATTTTCCTACGATTAGCGTTTCAACGGGAGTTAAGAAACTGTAGCCTTTACACTAATAAGGCAAAGGTGTTTCTATCACTCTTTCTGGAGAGAGACACAATATGAAAACCATATTGTAAATGTAAAGAGTAAACTATCTTTATATGCAAGAGTAATTGCCAATATGTTTTTTGGCATGTAAAGCCTTAATTAATTATGATGATTGCTACTTGTTAATTTCTTCTTCCCCTTTTCAGTAAATAAGGTGTCTTCAGTTAATTAAACTTTCTAAGTTTTGGAATCTCAACTAACTCATTATCAATCATGCATCAAAGAGCTTTTGCATAATAAGAGTGCATTGATTTTTTTTTTCCATATACTTTTATAAATATTATTTGGGAGAGGTGTTCTTATTTCACACTTCATTTCTTGCAACCAAGTTGTAGTAATATGAGAATTCAAACCATACTAAAAATTGTAAAACAAAATAGTATAATGGGAAGGAAAAAAACTATCAAAGGTATAATAGAAAAATTACTAAAAAGTCCCCGTGAGTTTAGCTCAGTTGGTAGAGACATTGCATAATTTATGCAGGGGAACCTCGGACACCCCACTTTTCCAAATTTAATTATGTGAGCTCTAGCCACTAGGCTACTAGACCAAAAAACAAAAATTACTAAAAAAATCATTAAAAAAATAAAACAATATTTATTGAGTGAGTTAGAGAAACATTAAAAAAACAGGGAGCAGAAAGAGTAAATAAATTTTAAGAAATAAATCATGCATTACCGTTACAAAAATAATATATTTTCATCATTGATTATGATCAAGTATAATTAAATGTTTGTCTAAAGTATAATAAAAACAATTAAATGTAAAATTGACATATGACAGATGAAGAGAGGCTGTCAACTTAATCAAACATGAATAGTCTAAGTATAACTTAAAAATAGTATGATGATTATTCAACTCAATAATTCGCCATAAATATTTTTAAAACATAGTTCTAGTAAAAAAAATTGTTTTAAAGAGTCCAACGGTAAAACTCGGACACGCTAAATGTTGAGAAGTGAATAATTGTAGATTCAAACATGCGCGTCGACATATCAAATATTTCTGAACTGGCAGCACTAACTATAGTCTAGTAAAAGTTTTGAGTAAAAAGAGTGATAAAGTTTATGTAAATCAGTGAAAAGTATATAGTAAAAAAAAACCAACTCCATTAACTACAAACCAACCAGAAAAATAAAGGATTGAAATGGAGTAGGGACTCAAATATTTTTATGGGTAAAGGTTGTATTTGTTCTGATATCAAAGTTGGTTGTAAATATAGAAAATTCATTCACCTCTCTTTTCTTCTTTTTTGATGAAAGTAAAATTGTGCAGTAACAGTAATCCAGGCATGAAAACATGAACAAGCATTAACTTTGACATTTAATGCTTCCAACTACACTTACCCCATTTTCATAAGTAGCAGTTTTAACTCATTTATTGCACCCTCTTTCTATGTCCTTGCCGGTCACCACCCTCTAAACCACCCTTCAACAATCCATTTTCACTTTGTTTCTTCTTCTACCAATTCATATATCTCTTATAGTCTTTAGCTACAAAAAAAGAAAATGGTGCAACAAGAGTTTCTACCAACTTTTACAAAATGTGTGTTTCATTACAAGTTTAAGGACAATAGCTTCACTTGATAAAGAATTGGAACTTGCAGCTAGCTTTTTCATCTTGGTAAGTTCAATGACCTTTCTCTTTTCACCTTCCAAAATGTACACAAGATCCACTAAAAAAACCTTTGTTTTTGCCTGCAAATAAGTCCTAGAAATCCACCATGAAGATTCTGATTTTGCTAACTAAAAAAACCATATCTTTGTAGATGAAGTTTTTTAGTCTTTTTCTGAACTCTTTAAACAACAATATTTGTCATGTTTCTTGCTGAGTAATCAATAGTTATATTTTATTCATCAAATGAAAGGTGGAAGTCAACAAGAGTATGTGATGTCTCAAGTCCAACCAACATTATTAGTAAAAATTCAACCTTTTTGGTTATAAAATAAAGTTTTTGAGTCTCTAGGTATCATGGGGTTCTCAAGAAAACAATTCTCAACCTACCTTTTGAATACTATTTTATTTGAGGTTGTTGTTTTTTCATGGTTATGGTCAAAAGTAACTGGTCTTGGTTCCATGTCATCAATTGCTGTCTCTTATGGGGATAAAGGTTCTGCTTTCTGTGGTTTGAAATCAGATGGATCTCACACTGTGACATGTTATGGAATGAACTCAGCCATAGTTTATGGAACACCATCTCAGTTTCCATTCCTTGGTCTAACTTCTGGAGATGGTTTTGTTTGTGGACTTTTAATGAGTTCAAATCAACCATATTGTTGGGGAAGTAGTAGCCATATAGAAATGGGTGTGCCACAACCTATGTTTAAGGATGCTCAGTACTTAGAAATCAGTGCCGGCGATTATCATGTTTGTGGTTTGAGGAAACCTTTGACAGGAAGACACAGGAACTTTTCTTTTGTTGATTGTTGGGGATACAATATGACAAAGAACTATGTGTTTGATGGACAGATTCAATCGATTTCGGCAGGTTCTGAGTTCAATTGTGGACTTTTTTCGCAGAATCGAACGGTATTTTGTTGGGGCGATGAGGTTAGTACTCAAGTTATTAGGTTGATTCCACAAGGAATGAGGTTTCAGAAGGTGTCTTGTGGAGGGTATCATGTATGTGGAATCTTGGAAGGTGTGAATTCTAGAACTGTTTGTTGGGGGAGAAGTTTGAATTTGGAGGAAGAAATTTCATTGATACCTAATCAAGGACAAGGTGGTAATGTTGAGTTGGCTCCATTTGATCCTATGCTTTCTGTTGTTGGAGGAAAGTTTCATGCTTGTGGCATTAAGAGCTATGATCATGGAGTTATTTGTTGGGGATTAAATTTGAAAACAAGCACAAAAGTTCCTAAAGGGATTAAAGTGTTTGACATTGCAGCTGGTGATTATTTTACCTGTGGAATTCTTGCTGCAAAATCTCTTGAATCTATTTGTTGGGGTGTTGGATTTCCAACTTCTCTACCTTTGGCTGTTTCACCAAGAACAAGGAAGTGTTTGTCTGCACCTTGTCCTCCAAGTTACTATGAAATTGAAAAGGATCAACAAAATGGTCTAATTTGTCAAGATCCAAATTCTCACCTATGTGTTCCATGCAGTGGTGTTTGTCCTGATGAAATGTATCAGAAAAGTGGTTGCAATTTGAAATCTGATATACTATGTGAATATAATTGTTCTGTTTGTTCTTCACCTGAATGCTTCTCAAACTGTTCCTCCTCTTCTTCTCCCAATGCTGCTAATGGTGGGAAGAAAAGTGAAAGATTTTGGTCTATACAGTTGATAGTTATTGTTGGTGAGATAGTATTTGCTGTTTTTATAGTTAGTGCTGTCTCCATTACCGCGGTTATGTATGTTCGCTACAAGCTAAGAGATTGTGAGTGTTCAACAAGACCATTAAACTCGATGAAGAGACTCAATGTTAGTTCTACGGTTCAAAAGGATAACGGTAAGGTTCGACCGGACGCGGAGGAGATCAAGATAAGAAGGGCTCAGAAGTTCTCCTATGAGGAACTTGAAAATGCAACCTGTGGATTCAAAGAAGAATCAATTGTTGGGAAAGGAAGTTTTTCATGTGTGTTCAAAGGTGTTCTCAAAGATGGAACGGTTGTTGCTGTTAAAAGGGCTATTATGTCTCCAAACATGCAGAAAAATTCCAAAGAGTTTCACACAGAACTTGACTTGTTATCTAGGTTGAACCATGCTCATTTGCTCAACCTATTAGGCTATTGTGAAGAAGGAGGTGAAAGACTACTTGTATATGAGTACATGGCACATGGATCATTGCATCAACATCTTCATGGCAAAAACAAAGAGTTGAAAGAGCAATTGGATTGGATTCGAAGGGTAACAATTGCAGTCCAAGCAGCTAGAGGAATCGAATATCTCCACGGCTATGCATGCCCACCGGTGATTCATAGAGACATCAAATCTTCAAACATACTCATTGATGAAGAACACAATGCAAGAGTTTCGGATTTCGGTTTGTCGTTACTAGGTCCAACAGATAGTAGCTCCCCACTGGCCGAGTTACCGGCCGGAACACTTGGTTATCTTGATCCTGAATACTATAGACTTCACTACCTCACAACAAAGTCAGATGTTTATAGCTTTGGTGTTCTACTATTAGAAATTCTAAGTGGTAGAAAAGCTATTGATATGCAATATGAAGAAGGTAACATTGTTCAATGGTCAGTTCCATTAATAAAATCGGGCGATATACCTTCGATTTTAGACCCTTGTTTGAAACCACCTTCTGATATTGAAGCATTGAGAAGAATAGCGAATGTTGCTTGTAAATGTGTGAGAATGAGAGGTAAAGATAGGCCTTCAATGGACAAAGTAACAACAAGTTTGGAAAGAGCTTTAGCAATGTTAATGGGAAGTCCTTGTATTGATCAACCAATTTTGCCAACTGAAGTTGTCTTAGGAAGTAATAGAATGCATAAGAAAACATCTCAAAGGTCTTCAAATCGGTCGGCTTCAGAAATCGATGTAGTCGAAGGTGAAGACCAAAGGTTTGAGTTTAGAGCACCTTCTTGGATAACTTTTCCAAGTGTAACTTCTTCTCAAAGAAGAAAGTCTTCAGGGTCAGAAGGTGAAGTTGAAGTGAAGATTGTTGAAGGAAGAAACTATGGTAATGTTGTTGGTGGTGGAGGTGATGTTTTGAGAAGTCTCGAGGAAGAAATTGGTCCCGCTTCTCCTCAAGAGAGACTCTTCTTGCAACACAACTTCTAATTTTGGAGGAAGCAATGATTATGTTGCAAAGAATATGCTATTAGTGGCTACGTTAATTTAGTGTTGAATGTAACTTTTTGTTTAACTTTCTCTGTAATTGAGTTTGTTTATGAATGCAAATGTGACATTATTTAGTTTTGTAATTGTATTGTATCTCTTGAGAGCTATGGTTTAGAATATTAGTGGAGCTTTCATTCTTTGATGCAATGTATTGTAATGTAATGTAACTATCATCTCATTTTATTGACTGTAAAGCTTATTGGCTGAGTCAAAATCTATAACAACATTTGTTTTTGCTTCATTTTTTAGGTAGAAAGATTATGAAATGGTAATGTTGTTATGGAATAATTGAGAGCCAAAATTATGCAAAAAAAAAAGAAGATAAAACTTGAAATGAAATTTCAGCAAGTAAAGGAAATAAAATAGCTACATATGAAAATGAAATTTTGCGAAAAAGAAACTTGCCCTCACGCAGGATCGAACTACGGACCTCCAGTTTACAAGACTGGCGCTCTACCACTGAGCTATAAGGGCTTGTTGCTGAAAGGTTTCATCCGCATATGAATATAACGTAAACTTAAATGTAATAAATGACTTATGCGGTACATTTATAAGACAATTTTGATTCTCTGAGTGCTGAGGGCCAAGTAATACGGAATTGAATTTACATTCCTGTATTTGAATACTTTCCTTGAGTAGATGTATAATTTTATCTTTTGGTTATCCTTTTATGAAGGTGTTTTCTCTGGTAAGATAAGGAACAGACAAGATACAAGAGTGCTCTTAAGTTGTTTGATAAGAAAAACACATGGAAAGTGCATTTCCTTATTCTTATTTTGGTATCCTCTCTGCTTATCAATTGACTTATGGACTATGGGTTTATGAGACCTACTATAGTCAAAATTGTGCTTGTAAAAGTCAAAGAAATTATCCATAATAATTGAGCAACAGTGAAGGCTGTACATTCTTGCCTCTCTTGTACCATTGATGATGAGATACAAGGTTGTTAGGATTTCGAAATTGGCTTCATTCCCTTTTGTATTATGCACAATTTGTGCATAATTTCAATTATGACTTCGTAAGCTTAATACTATTTGTCTATTCAGAGTTAATGGGGGAATGCCCATACATTATTTGAACACTGAACAAACTGTTTCGTAATGCAATCTATCTAAAAATGAAGATGTTTTAAGTAACGTTAAAAAGAATAAAAGAAGTGTAAAAAAAACCGGTGGAACATTTCATGTTTAGAGGTGCGGGTTTGAACTTCCAATTCTCCACTCGAGCACATAGTATGTATGATTATGAGCTTTGCCGTTAGACTCTTTAAAAAAACAGCCATGAATCAAATTTACAAAATTAACAATGGAATAAGAAAATTCTATCAAGGGAATGCCATGCATGCTTGTTAAGAGTCATCATATTGTTAGCATTAATTCACAAGAATGGACTCAAATGACCTGTACATTGACTGAACTAGTCTCTTCTAACAACTGAAGTATCAAAGCAAATAAAGCAATCGAATGAATATTGAATTCCATTGAACTTAACAAACTGAACTACAGAACTCACTTGACACCTAAAGTAAGCTGGACTGAGTTACAAGTTCAATGGTCAGCAACTATATTATTGCACAATTTATCTACCACAATTCATTCAGTGATAAAGAATTACAAGTCTAGATAACAGCCAATTGAAACTGACTCTCTTGTTCTTTAGCTTCCATCTCCTTCACACTCTCTACTATGTGCTGTATCTTCTTTGAGACGGCTTCATTATGCTCCTCGATGTACTCATATAACAGGTCAAGGTTCCTTTTATAGGTTTCAGCTCGCTTTTTCTCTATAGCCAACTGTTGAGTTAGTTCTCGAACTCTGTCGTGTCCACTCTGGAAATTGCATGAAAACAAATATGTAAGATGTGGGGGGGAAACTGAAAAGGGGTCCCAACGACATGTAACACGAATTGCTCAAGTTACTCGTACATAAATGTCTCAGAGACAAATACATTCAGATGCACCCAAAGTATCAATTTGCTGTTGCCAAAATATTTACCTGGCAAAATTACTCCAGAAACTCAAAGTATCGATTTGGGAAGAGAAAAAACAGAGTTAAAGAACTAATCCGAAACTCTAAATTAAGTGCATAGACCCCCGGGAGTAATTTTACCTATTTTTCATGTGTATGGATTGATACAGAACCTCAAAGATCAATTAAAATGGAAATCAATAAGCATAGATATAAAACATTGAAGTCTTTGGTTAGTTTCTCTTCTTGCATAAACAAGTGTATAAACAAGTGTAAGTTATTAACAGTATTACAGATATGATTGATGAACATCTTCATAAAAATCAGTGACGAGATCCTTTAAATTGTAATAGTTGCAGAAGTAGCTCAATGATTTTTCACTATAAAAAGTAAAAAACTAAACCCATTTAAGGGCCCTTTGGTTTTTATTTCCATCTCTACTTTCATTTAATCTTTTCACTTTTAATAAAAATGCCACACTGTTTTACTATGTTTCATGTTTTTAAATAAAGATTTGTACACGAAAGAGTGAAAACAGAGAAGGGGGACATAAACCAAACAGACCAAAAACTTTTCTAGAACTGCAAATAACTGGGAGAACATGAACTAACCGGATATTGCTCATAAACGAAGTCCCTTCTGCCTCTTCCAGGTGTCAGAGGATGTGTGTGCTCTTTTACAAACTTTGTTATAGACCATAGACCAGAATTTAATTTCCTCACCATAATCATTGCCCTGCAACCAACCCTTGTTTCTGCCCTTTGCCTTACAATCTTTTCACGCTTGTCAGGCATTCTGAAACCTTCTTTGTTGCAAACTAGAGCCCGTCCAATAACAGATCCATCGCGCCTTGATCTCGAGAGCTTACTTACACGTATGACAAATCCAACACGTGTAGCATATGAATTATAAAATGCATGTGCTTCTGCTTCGGATACAAACTCCTGACCGATATAGGGTTCATCAATTGTTCTCATAACCGATGTTACAGGAAGTGCTGAGGTGATTTGGTCCACTCCAGAAGAATCTTGAGTCATAGTATCATCTTGATCCTGCTCATCAGTTGGATCAAAAGAACTGCATTCAACTATTTCTTTGTTAGCTATGCTACTACCGACCTCTCCAATAGTAGCATTCCCTAGCGCCTCACCATTACCAGAGTCATAGATCTCAATCTCCACTGCACCAAAAAAAGATTTGATATAAGATTTTCATTGCCAAGTGATACTCTGCAGAACGGTGTATAAAATAGATGAAATGCTGCTTCAGTTATGAAAGAACTGAAGAAGAAACATATCGTATTAATTCCAAAATTATCCTTTTCGGAAACCCTATGGTTAAAACTAAATACTACAATGAATCAAAGAGAGGAAACCATACAAGTCAAAGTTGCTAATACAGGAAACCCTATGAATGACACTAAATATTTGTCAAATACCCTTCACTTCAACAAATAAAATCGATTATTAATAATAATTTCCCCTTCCCTAGTTTTTTATAAGAAAAAAAAAACAAATAAAACCGATTACTAGTTAAGTTAGCATGCTGAATCCAAAAAGACTTTGCAAATAATCACGGTGAATGAAGAATTCACATATTTCTGAAGTACAACAACAAACATGCCATAAAGATCAGTCAATTTAAAACAAATATAACAAAGCCCAAAAACCTAAATGAAAAAAAAAAAATTTACAATCTTTGGATAAAGCTTAATGGCATCCAGATGGTTATTTTCATACTTTCGGAAAAAACTTAATCTTAATAGATTAATAAATTTTGGATTTTGATAAAACTTAACGGCATCCAGATGGTTATTACTTTGAGTTATAAGGTCTCACAAATATGTTTTATTTGTGATTTCTCCCAGCTCAAACATATAAGAAAGACGGCGCAACAACTAAAACATTATGACTCAGCAAATTTTATTCAGCTTATTGTAAATCAAATATAAATAATGCTACACAGGCAAACAAAAAATGCTAGAGTTTTGCAAAAATTAGACCACATTTTTGAGAATGGTTATGAAACCACTAACCCATCAATAGTTAACAAGCAAGCCAATTGTTAAAATTCTTAAATTTGATAAGCATATTTAACAACCAATCATATCATAGGGAACCTTTACCCCCAAAATTAAACAGCAATATCATCAACAAACAATAGGGTACATCCAAAAGGTGCATAATGCAGTATATCTCTATATAATTCAAGCAAAATTGAATTAATGGGTTTAATTAACCTATGTTAAAACCTCCATGAGTATTGTGATAAAATCAGATTAACAAAAAAAAATCAATTTTGAGCTACTTAGCTCATTCTATTTGAAATTCTATAGAGAAATTGAAAGAAAAGAGATTCAATATAAGACACGTAATGCAGTAATTGAAAAGAAACTAAAAACCCTAAAATTGAAAATTGAAAATCGAAATTGAATTGAGAACCGAAAATGCGAAAAAAAGAAAGAGAAGCTTACTGAGAAATTAGTGTGATGCAAATTGAAGAATTGAAATGATGAATTTGAAAAATAAATTGAATTTATTTATTTTTCGTTCTTTTTTGTGTTTGGTTCAGAGAAGATTCACTCAGAACATAGATGAAGGATTCGATCAGGTATGGAAAGATGTATGTAGCTTTCTGTGTACCGTATGTGTTTTAACCTGGAATATCAACATGGGCCTCAATTTATTTTTTGGAAAATTGCTTAATAGGCCCCCTTAAAGTTTGTTTGATAAATTGATTGATTAAAGCATTTCTTTCTATGTGTTAGCCCTAATCAAAGTCGAATTCTTCTGTACAATTCTTCATATGGGGAGTTCATTAGTCATTTGAGTCTAATCACTTGGTAGTTGATTAAATGGTGTACATGTAGAATGAAATGTGTGTATCACTATTGGACAATGAATGAAAATTAAAGTCCTCGGCAAGATCGAACATAAACTTGGCAAAACGATGTTTAAAAATTGTTTGTGATTTGCGTTCCTTTCATGTTGATACTATGTACTCCCCCCGTCTCAAATTAGGCGTCTTTTTGAGTTTTACATGGTTATTAAGAAAATGATTAGTATTGTTGATTTTAATGGTAAAATGTGTTTAATTTACTATAGCACCCTTATAAATTAAAGTTAATGCAGTGGTTAGATGATTGAAATGCAATATATAAGATCTTTAGAAAGGCAAACTCTTGAAATAAGATATTTAGAAAAAGTTTCAATTGTTAGTATAAAGATTTCAGGATTGAAGGTGATTATAAGGAAAGAAAGTGCATTTTACGACGTTGATTTTCCTATCATTAAGATACTAAAGAATATGATTCAAGTATATATATATATATATATATATATATATATAATCACATTACTAATTATAAATTATTACCTTGAAACAATTTAACTTTTGTCAACATAATGACAACGACTACATTTTCAGATTCACGAGGATAGGAAAGAGTTCAACTCTTCAACATACTCTCCAAAAAGAGTACATTTAAAGCTATACCTATTTAAAATTGTAAAAGATTGTACAAATATTAATTAAATATCATAATACATATTTAAAAAATACACTTGCGAAAAATCAAACTTACTCATTTGAGTCCATTTCAATGACATTCATCTTGGTCTTTCCATCCTCTCTTACATGTTCTTTTTCAACATCCACTTCAGTCATAACTCTAATTACATGTGTATATTAAATACAAATTAAATTATTGATTAAATTACTATTTAATATTTATAAGAATATAACGTATACTTTAACCGATGCTTGTGCGGAAGCCGGTAAAGTTTTACCACTACCGGCTGACGCAACTCTACTGGCTACCACATAACGATCGGCTAAAGTCGTTAGCAACATTAAAACAAACACAACCCTATTGTTTAATTTTTTGTTGTTTTGATGCTTTTGTGCAGTGAATGATAGGATGATGAAGTTAGCGAGTGTAAGTTTAAATGTATAGAGTATTTTTCCTATGCTCAGCCACCCACCTTCCTCATGCTATCAATACATTGCTTGATATCATCAACATTATTATTGTTCACCTACATTATGTGTTTTTAAAAGGTAGTAAGAAATGAATGTCACCTTAGAGGAGGTTGGTATAAATTTACAAAGAGTTTGTCTAATATATACAATATCTGCACATGTTAAACTAACCATAAGTGAAAACTTTTTATTGAAAAACAATAATTATTTAGTAAACAATATATATTTAATGTTAAATACATAAATTCAAATGCAAACTTACTTTTTTAAACTTCTTAATATATACAAATTTATGCACGATGGAAAAAATTCATTTGCAAAAGGCCAAAACTTCAAGTCCGATGATAAGTTGGTTTTTTAAGGTGTGGAAGTGATGATGTCATAAACATAAAAATTGAAAGAGCTAAAAATAATAACATGGAGGTGGAATTAGAAATTGACGTGGAAGTGGAAGTCTTGGTTATATATATTTTTTTTTTTTTTATGATGTGGAAGTTACGAGTATGTCTTAATCTATGTAATATAAACAACAACGTGGTGTGTTTAGTTGAGGATATCCTAACTCATAAAGTTAAGTTCTCACGAGTGTGAATACACTCTTTTTAAGTTTTCACACACGTATTGTACACTGATGCACATTTAGATAGAACAAATCATTAGAATTGTTAAGTATTGGTATATTATATAAATGTTAATTATTTTAATTAATAAATACATATAATTTGATCTACCAAAAAAAAATACATATAATTTGTATTTAAATGTTAACCTCTCTAAAATCATCCTCTCCAAATTCCTCTAAAAACCAACTCACAAACACACCCCAAGTGAATTTCAATTATTTTTTTAAACTGAATTGCATATCTCTTAATAAGTGTTTTAACGTTTAAGTCATCCAACTTATCAAATTAAAAAGAAAAATGAAGTCATATCCGACGAGATATTTGACCTATTTTCTTAGCAAATGAATGGTTATTGGTCTCTATCAATCACCAAATTGAGAGCCTAACCAAACCAAAAAGAGATTATAACTCATCCAAATCAACAACGTCCGCAAATGATATGCAATCGACGGTCCTTTTGCGTTGAGATATGTTTTGTGTCCCTAAAGCTATATATGGACACTAGGAAATTAATAAAAACGCAAAGAACACCATTATATTTCAATTTCATCACGTTTTCCTCTTAGTTTTGGTCACTTCACATTCCTTCACTTTCAAAATCTGGGGGTGGTTAATTTTAGTTTTTTCCAAAATTTTAGTTGTACTCACGAGGACTTTCCCTTTCCACTCTTTCTAACCTCTTGAGCATTACATATTTATTCATTTTTATTTTAAAAGAGAATTATCAAGGTATTTAGAAAAATAAAAACATTGAGTACATTTGTCTTTAAATTAGCCATGGTAAGCCTAACTTTCTTTCTTTTTTATCATCACGTGGAACGTAACGTCTTTTAAAAAACTATGATAACTACATATATTATTACACCACGTATAATGAGAAAATATATATATATATATATATATATATATATGTGTGTGTGTGTGTGAGATTAAAATATAATTTTTATGTTACTTGTGCATGCACGTTATAGCTTTTTATAAAGGATATATAGAAAGTTTACAATTGCGAAAATGCAAAAAATTATAGTGGTAAAGAAAATTTTCAAAAGTCAAAATCCTATCTTCTTCTTTTTTTAATTGAAGATCATATCTTCTTAATTTTACAAGAAAGTATTACCTAATAAAAACCTTTAAAAATAATATTGAATTCTAATTAAAAAAAATCTTAAAAAATATATAAAATTAGTACATTTCTTACATGATGCTTCTTAAAAGAGCAAGAGTTTATAAATAGATAACTAGTTTTAGAGAAATGTCATTCACTTGTTGGTAAAAAAATAATTATATAAAACCTTCAAATATAATTTGATAGTACGAAACAATCGTGTTTTATAAATTTGGTACAAGTACAAAACAAACATTTACAAATAGCAATATGCAATCATCTTTTAACTTCCCGTTATTTTATTTCACAAGTAGTGTGTCCGAATAAAATTGTTTTTGAACTGCACTGTAGGATCTGTATTAGACTTACATTCTTATGGTACTACTGCTCTAATATGACACTATATATGTTCACTCTAGTATGAGATTATGAAAACTCTGATATGATATTGTCACTACTTGAACATCTAAAGGGACAACCCGAAATGGGCAAATTATTTTGAAAGGACTAAAAAAAAGTGACTCAAGCTTGCGTCATGCAAAGAGATAAAATATGTAAGTTTAAAAAGAATCAAAGCTTTGATGTGCTTTTCACAAAAAGATTCAGGGTCTGTTTGATGGCCAGGTAGGGAAACATGATATGATACATTAATCATATCTTATTTAAATTTCATGTTTAATGCATCAAAGGGATATGATAAAATAAACCATTTTCCTATCATATCCTGACTTTCCTTTGTAATTTCTATCCTGAATATAAGCTGGGTTAGAAATTATCCTGATGGGATTAGAAGATCATTCATTATTTATTATCTTGATATTCTGCCATTTTTAAAATATTGTCATTTTTAAAATAATGATAACATGTATTTTCTATTATAATTAATAACATGTCATTTTTACAATATTTAATTAATTATGAGAGCAATTTTTTCATTTAATTATAATGATATTATGTTTGTTATCATGTGCGCATCAAACACATGATATGATTAATGTTTATCATGTCTTTATCATATCCTATCTTTATCCAGCTTTATATCATATTCTGTCTTTATCCTATCCTGACCATCAAACGGATCTGACCATCAAACGGATCCTTAACGTTAACACTTTGTGAATACAGTGCTAGAAACTATATCCAATGTATGTATCAATATGAAACTTTTGTGTTTTTTCCCCATTTGAGTATACTAATGTGTGTATCAATATGAAATTTCTTTGTTTTTTCCACATTTGAGTATACTCTAATATTCAATATCGGATTTTATTGTTTTTTTTTAGTTGACACTAATATTCTTGATCTTCCAACGATAACTAATTATCAATATTTTTTTTTAAAGTCTCTCTTACAGTTATATGTAGTAAACAAAAAAAAATACTCAAAAGAGTATTCGTTAAGTTCATATCAATTATCATTGCTTGTTAAAAGTCAATTGTTAAGCTTTCATTTTCTTCGGGGGGGTGCAGTCCTTTTCAACTTTGAAAAGGCACCTCTCCACCAAACGGGACAATGAATTTCTTAAAACAACTTACTGCATGATTGCTGGTAGGTTTTAATCGTTGGATCATACTCTTATTTTTATTTTATGAAATGAAATTTGGATCATTTTTAAAGATAACAATTGACTTTAGAAAGTACGAAATACGGAAGTCAACAAGTCATAGATAACTCAATAATTAATAGTAAGTTATTGCTGCCCTAAGAGCATTGTTTAAGGAACTTATCAACTAGCTTAGTGGTTAGAGCTCACACAATTTAATTGTGGAGAAGTAGAGTGTTCGGGGTTCAAACCCCGGCCCCTGCATATAGAATCCAATATCCCTGAGCTAAGCTCACAGAGATAAAAAAAAAAGTTTGTCTTGAAAATATAAGTTAAACATATGTAGAAGTTTTTTTTTTTTGAAGGAACATATCTAAAAGTTATAACTACACAATTTCTAATACAAAAATTATTTTTTTTGAATGTTTAAACAATGTCTTAAAGGCCTTGTTAGCATTTTCCTTGACGGTATATACAAATGTAAAATAAATTATGAGTTTTTGAAATAGTTAATTTTCTCACTTTACAAAATATTCACTTTTTTTGTGGTGTCCAGAGATCGAACATCAAACATTGCATATATTATGCATTGTCCTTACCGACTGAACTATTATTAGAATCTCGACTAAAAAAGTATGTATATTTATAAAATAAAAATTAACATTTTTTAAGCAAAAAGAAAATATATAATATAAAAATAAATGTACGAAAAACTGGGGGACGTATACCTGACCGAATTAGATCATACAAAAGTATAATAAACAATCCTTAAAACGGTTTTACAACCAATGTCAAACTACACTTTTTACGACCAGCCCTAAAGTGTAATTAAAAAAATAAACATAAACGAAATGTCAAGCGAACAAATTCAACCACCAAAAAGTACAATTCAGCGAACTCAACTCGGAGAGCGAAACTAAATTGCAAAAGAAAGTGATGCATAAACATTCTTTTTCATATCAGTTAAACGAGCTTTTCTCCTTGTCAAAACTGAAAAATTAAATTGTCCGCTATTTATTGTGACGAAAATACCTGCAACAAATTTACGGCCACGAATCAACCTTAAATATACCATGATGGTAAAGTCATCGTCCTTTCTAACATTATAAGAGCGATAAAAATATAATTTTGGATGCGTGAAGGGGACAAAGAGACGGTCTTCCAAATTCTTTTTTCTCAAACTAAAAACATAACTAAAAAAGAGAGAGATTATGGGACACATACATTACATTAAAAGAATCAAGTAATTTGCAATTATTTTTTATGAGCATTTGCAGTTATTTTTAAATTACAATTCACGATAAAAAAAAAAATATCATTATATATTTTACATCAATAATATACTATTTCTATTTAATTAAAAAAATGCATTGTAAAATGAACAAATTTAAACACCCCCACTTTTCTTGTCGAGCATTACGTTAAAACAACCTTACTCCCTTAGGTCGAACTAAAAATATAAAAAACCATGCATGCTTGCGCAATCACGAGAACAAAAGCACATGATGTGACATAAACGTCATGAAACATGACATCAAATTTTAAGCCTACTAAAATAAAAATGTTGCCGTCAAAACAAAACTAAAGTTTTTGAATTTGCAAGAAGAAAAAAAATCTAATGTGATTTTATAGATTAAATAAGATTTTAAAAGAAAATTGGTTATAATAAAAAACATTTTTTTTACGCATAGAAAACATTTATTATATACACTAGCGAAAAGACGGACACTCACGTGCCCGTCTTTCCATTCTTTTTATACCGCTAATGTTTGAAAATTATTAATGATGTTTTTTTATGCAATTTTGATTTGGATTTAAACTAATAATATAAATGTTTGTTTCTTTCAAGTTATAACAAATTAATCTAATCATGATTATTTATTTCAATGACACCAACAATATAACAAAAAAAAAAAATCTAACGATCTTTATTATAGAAAAAGTTGTTTAAGGATGTACGTAGAATAATGAAAAAGTAAGTATAAATATATTCATCTAGTTTGTTACACTTTTTAAATGATATAGGAAAAATAAACCAGACATATATATATTCATATAGTGTTTGTTACATTTTTTTAATATTTAAATATATTTTTATTTATTTGTTCCATGTGTTATTTGTATTTAAAATTGAGAGCATTTTTGGAAAGAAAAATCAGCCCAAAAGAGTTAAAAGAAGTTATTTTCTTTATATACAGTATAGATAACTTTTACACTAGAGATTAGTTTCATTTTTACACAGGAGAGCCTCAAATTCAACTCTTTAGATAGTTTAAAATCAAATATTTTAATAATTTGAATAGTTTAACTGATTGGACACTCACTTGAGTTAGCTTGGTGGTATTAGCCTTACCAATGACAATTTAAGGGAGTTAATTTAACTTCTTCAGAAAAATTGATTGAACTTGAGTACGATAATTAATTACAACTTTAATTTAGAGAGAAATTCATTTATTTTGAAGTGTCGCCAATTAGCATGGATGACAATAATATATTTATTCGTAGGTAAAAAAGGTGTATGAAGGACATATTAGACTGTATAACACGTGATCCAAACTTGATCTTAATATTAGGAAAATTGTTGTTCTAAAATCCAAAACTTCCTAATAACACATGAAAATGACCAAAAACAACACCAGCGGTAGTTAACTACCGCTGGGTATAACTAAAAAAACCGGCGGTAGTTAACTACCGCTGGGTTTTTTGGCCATTTCCATGTGTTATTATGAAGTTTGGACTGTGAAAACAGCAACAGTCTAATGTTAGTTCAGATCAATTTTTAGACTCCAATCCAACTCTAAACTCAATCAAATAATGTCCAGGTCCAATAAAGACGTGATAACACCAAGATAAAATTGGGTTGATCCCAAGACAAACCATCAATACATAAATTAAATTTTTTTATAAAGAAAGAATTTAATCAATTTTTTTCTTGATCATACGCTCATAGGATCATAAAAGATCCATACTCAATTGAATGAGCCTATGAGAACCACCGAGTAAGATAAGACTTTGACCTAAAACTGTAGTTTTATTTATTGATTTTAACACCCTTATGCACAACAATTTTTTTACCATGAATCAATAGACCAACACATAGAATAATCAGATCTTACCTTTCAACACACAAACCTCATATATTTTTTATGTCATTGTGTGGTTTTACATAAAATAAACCATCACAACATAATATATGTATAAAAATCAAATTCTTAGCATGAGCCTGAAGAATGCAAAGCTACTTTCATGAATTATAAAGTGTGAGGCTATCTTGTGAAAGTATAGAGTGGAGTGTGAGAGTGTTACAAAATAACATTAAAAAAACTTCTTTGTCCTCAAACTAAATTGGGACGGGTAACCCGGTGGGTAACCTGAATCCGGTCCTTATTTCAGTTGTGTCCATGTATTGTCCCTTATTTTTGTCCATGTTTATTTTACTGATCAGATCAAACCAGTGCCCTTGCATTTGGGACGAGATGCGTTACAAGATTGGACCGAGTTTTATACACCCCTAGGTAAAACCCGTTATAGGTACAGTGACTAACTTAACGTATACATTTTTTTGAAAGGAAGCTTAACCTATACATGTGATGAGAGTAAAATGAAAAAATATTTTTTTTGCCAGTTAACTAATGAAGGCGATAACATTATTGCATTGGTTGCATTTAGTTTTTAGGTTTAAATGTAATTTTGGTCTCTCTATTTTTTAATTCAGGTGTCGTATACTCAGTCAAAGAAGCTTATGAGTTTATCTTTAAGTTTTATTTAATAGCAGATTCTCCATAGACATCTTAGAATAGTTTGGTTGCGTTAAAGTATCACTCTTTGTTTAGATATTGATAAATGACCGCCTTCAACTATTAATAACTTGATTTGTAGAGGTGTTTGTGAATATAGTATCTCTTTTACGTGTGGAAGGATGTGTAATAAATGAAACATCTGATCTTTTGTTTTTTGATTGTCATGTATCATGTAAGTTATGGTCGGACGATTTGTCTTGACTAGACATTAGTTCTACTTTGTCAAACAATATTCTAGTCATGTCACTCAATTTATAAGTTTGGTTCCTCATGAGAAAAAAAGTGAAGGAGTGTTTTCACTCAATATGGATGGTTAGCTTGTGGATCATTTGGAAGCAACATAAGACATGCTTAATGATATTCTTGTTAACTTGCTGAAGATTTTGGTGTGGTCTTGGATTAAAAATAAGGCAAGGGATTCTCCTACAATTTCTATCAATTGAGTGCTCAACCTTAGGTGTTTAGGTGCAATTGTAACACCCCAATTTTTAATATTAGTTTATTAGTATTATTATTAGATTATATTAATGTTAAGGGGTAATATGTCTTTACCCCCTGTAATTTGGGCGAGTTCCGGTTTACCCCCTGTAAAAAAAAAAGTTTAGATTCCAACCCTATAATATGAAGATTCTCCACAAAACACCCCTGACCCCATCCAGACGATGACGTGGCACGCCATTGTGTAATTATTTTTTTTCTTTTTTTTAAAACCTGACACGTGTGTAATGGACACTGACGTGACACGTCACTGTGTAATTATTTTAATTTTAATTATTTAAAACCTGAAAATTAATTTTAAAAAATTTTAAAATAAGAAAAAAATAAAAAATTTAAAAAAAAGAAAAAATTTGGATTAAAAAATTCATAAAGAAATTAATATTTTTTCACCAAAACATTAAAAAAATTAGCTTATATTATTTTTTTCGAATGTTTTTAAAATTTTAATTTAATTTGGATTTTTTAATTTTTTTTTTAAAAGTTTCAAAATACAGTAAGTTTAGAAATTTTTTTATTTTATATATAATTTTTTGAGAAATATATATATATAAAGAAAACAACCCCTTTCAGCTTTTTTGGACTGACTATTTCTTTTCAAAAATACCCTCAATTTTCAATACAAATAACACATGTAATAAATAGATAAGAATAAATTTAAATATTAAAAAAAATTCCAGATCTTTTTTATCCTCAATTTTTAAATATTCTCAAATCTGTAACACGTAGTAAAAAAAAATTTGGAATAAAATTTTCGAAAAAAAATCTGAATTTTCCTAAATTTTTAAATAAATTTGTATCCAGATTTTTAAAAATAAAAATATTTTCCAGATTTTTTTTTTGTTGAGAAAATTTAAAAAACTTCTTTTTCGAAAAATATATATTTCCAAATTTTCAAAAATAATTTGAACTTCTTTTTCGAAATAAAAATTTTGAAATATGTATTTCAAAATTTTCGAAAATAATTTAAAAAATTTATGGAATTTTTTTTTTTAAATATATATTCTTCGTAAATTATAAATTTTGGAATTTTCGAAAAATGTATATTTCAAAATATTAAAAAAAATTGAAAATTATTTTTTGTAATAAAAAAAAATCCTGATTTTTTTTTTAACTTTTACAAACTTTTAAAAAAAAATGAAAAACAAAATTAATTATACAATCAGCTTGCCACATAATCAGATATGCACAGTCAGCATGCCACTCAGCTCGCCACGTCAGCAATTCTGCATAGTCACATGGTTCAGGGGTTAAAATCAAAGAATCTTATTTTACAGGGTTGGAATCTAAACTTTTTTTTATAGGGGGTAAACCAGAACTCGTCCAAATTACAGGGGGTAAATACATATTAACCCTAATGTTAATATTATTAATAGGATTGATTTGTTTGATATTATTAATTTAATTGTTCGAATTTATTGATAGAATAGGTAAGGGGAGAGTCTCTATTCACCATAAGGGATGTATGAACATATGGGTAGTGAAGGGTTTGTGTTCTTTTCCTTCTTTTTATGATCGTTTAATAAATTCATGTTATTATATGTTGTATGGATTATATGTTATTCTTAGTTTTGAATTGTGACTGAAGTAAGGTTATTCTATAGAATTTTTGAGAAATTGCTCTTGTTATTTTCCATCGCTATTATACTGTAGGTTCTTATTCATCAAATTTAATTGCCGGTGTCGTACCTACTTTAATTTGTGAATTACTATCATTACTTGCGGTACCATGTTATATGCTGTTTCCATTGCATGCGTGGCTGATACATTGAGTTCTAGTAATTAAAACTACCACTGTGCCATGCCAATTCAATATTAATTGTTGTAAATTGTTCTTTTAAAAGGTTCTAGCTTAATTTATTTTATTCTTGCTATTGACAGTTTTACATGCAGTAAGGTACTCTCTTGGCTCTTGTCTTTCTTATGTTTTATGGTCACCTTATGGGAGTTAATAAGTATAGCATCTGTATAGTATTATCGTGTGGCAATGCCCATATAGAAACAATCAATTCTGATATAAGATTAGGCCAAATAGCTACCTAGGAAATTATTCTCCTTTTTGTTTATTGTTTTTAGGAGTCTTTATTGAGTCGAAGTTTTGATCAGTAACACTAGGGATTGAGGATTCTTTTATTTTAGATTTTGTTTTCAGAATTCGACTTTGAATACAGATCTGATGTCGATACAATGATGTGACAATTACTTTGATATTTTCAAAATTATACCGCTGCGACGTTTTTATTTACTTAAATGAAGTATTTTTGAACTGAAGAAGATGTGTGACACCCTTGCATGTTTAATTAATTATTGTATTTTTATTTAAAAATAATAATTGGGGATTAGGGTGTTATAGTAACTACTCTTGGATTCTTACTATTTGTTTTGTTGGGTTGACAACGTCGTTATGTTCTTGCCGTTTCGAGAGGAAAGGGTCTAAGTAATTGGAATTCGACAATGATGATGTAACTATAGTGTGACCTAGAATTATTTCATGCAATAGTTAAACTCATATTCTTTCAAACAATTCTCATTTGGCGGTGCTCATTAACCACTCGAATTTAATCATTTCGATAGAAATAAACTTCTCACTTATTGAAAAAAAATGTAAAAACAAGAATGAAATAAACAAATTATAATTTCTAATTTCACTGCGGTGAGTAACTTAAAATGTAAATAAATTATTATTTTAAAATAAATGATGCCTGGTAGATATTTATTTAAAAATAAAAATAAAATGTTAGTTTATGTTATTTAGATTTCTCAAAAAAATTACTCGTCTTAAGATTCTTGGTGGCTTAGGTATTAGAACGGCCAGAGAAGTAAATACTTGCCTTCTTGAAAAATTAGTTTGGGATATGATCCAATCGTCTAAGAAACTTTGGGTTAATCTTCTCTCTAATAAATATGTTGTCGACCACAATATTCTCAAAGCTAATGACTTTTCCAGTGGATCCCCCACTTGGTCCTCCATCATCAAAGCAAAAATATCCTTGGCGTGCAGGGTCTGGTTCTACTTCTTTTTGGTTCAGCCCATGGAGTCCGCTCGATACTCCAGGAACTCTTTTTCCCTATGTTGACATTCATGACTTGCAGCTCACAGTTAAAGATGTTGTCAGCTTTAATGATCCTCACACGCATGTCCTTTATACCCAGCTTTCTCATGAAGCTTCTACTTTCATCAATAATTTGCACTATAAATTCAATGATAATGTCGATGATGCTTATGTTTGGACAAGTCACATCAGCGACACCTACTCAACTAAGAGTGGATATAATTGGCTTCTCACAGTAGCTGCTGATCCGGTTAGTGCAAGTCCGACTCTGCATTCTTGGTCTTGGATTTGGAAGTTAAAACTCCTTGAAAATATAAGCTTCTCTTTTGGCTAGTCTGCCACAATGCAGTTCCTACTTTATCTTTACTTAATCACAGAAACATGGCGGCCTCTGCTGTTTGTAGCCGTTGCGGCCTCGAAAATGAAACCTTTCTTCACTGTATTAGGGATTGCATGTTCTCTAAGAATATCTGGCAGCAGCTAGGTTTCATCACTGCTGATTTTTTCGCTATTTCAGACATGCATGATTGACTTAAAGGAGGGTCCACGGGTCTTAAATCCCCGTTTTCTAAGCTAGAGTTTGGTGGTCTTGGTGCCATAGAAATTCTATGTGTTTCAGCAATAACACTTGGCCTTTATAACAACTTGTTGCCAACATATTTAACTCGGTTGAGGTAATTAAATCTAGCTTTTCAACCATTATCTCTGTTGCACCAGGTGATCGTTTGGTTAAACGGAACAACAATAATCACATTTGTGTTATTCTTAACATGGATGGTAGCTGTCACGACTCTCCCATCAGATCCGGGTTTGGAGGAATTTTGAGAAACAATGCTGGCTTCTTCTTATACGCCTTTTCAGGTTTCATTTCGGGTTCGGATGATATTATTCTTACTGAACTTTCTTCTATTTACCATGGGTTGATTATAGCTAAAATTTTGGGTTTTTGTGGAGTTGGTTTGCTACTTAGATTCTCTTGTTTTCAATCTCATGAACGGCCGCCGAGAGAAATATCATGTCTATGTTGTTCTTGTACAAGACATAAAAGAGCCACTTCATCAAAGTAATGTCACAATTTGTCACACTCTCAGGGAAGGGAATCAGTGCGCCGATTTTTTCGCAAAACGTGGAGCTTCTTTGGATGTTAATCTCGTCATTCACACTCCACCCCCATCTGAGCTGCTCAGCCATCTTAGAAGTGACGCTAATGGAACCCTCTTCCTTATGGATTAGCTAGGTTCTGTTAGCCTTTTTCTTCCTGTTTTTCTTTTTTCTGTTTTCTCATTTTCCTTTGTACCAAAAAAAAGATTCACCAATTCTCTAACAAAAAAAATCTCTAACAAAAAAAGAATTCTAAAAAAAAAAAATACAAATTATTATTCCCTTCGTTCCTTTTTAAGTGTATTTTTAGAAAATTAGCACCAAAATAGCGATGAGTATTTTAGCATATTTTCTTCCAATTATACCCTCATTTTAATCCACCAACAAATTTCTATTCTTTTGCACACACTTTATCTTTTCAATAAATTTAATATGTTATCTTTCTCTAGTAACAAACAATTGTCAGTTATTAACTTTTTCTGCAATAAATTCCTTTTTTTTTGCGCACTCTCTCTTATAACAAACAATTGTCCTCGTGAGCTTAGCTCAATTGGTATGGACAATGCATAAAATATGCAAGGTCCGGGGTTCAAACCCTGACCACCACAATTTTTATTTTTTTTTGTCAATTTTCTAAATATTGTGCACATCTTTTTAATTATTTTAAGTCAATATAAAAATTATTTCTACTTCACATTAATCAAAAGTTAAGAACAAATTAAATTTCTTCCAACTCCTTTAATTAAAGTTAAGGCTTCAACTATGGCTTCAACCAATGCTAGAGTCACACTTGAAATTTTTAACAATTGCTACTCATCTTATTTATAGAATTTTAACTCTTCTTGGAACCAATGTTTGGAACAAAATTTTGTTTAAATTTGAAGATAACAAGAAACAAACTTTGCTTTAAAAAAAACAAACAAACTTTAGTTTTGCAAATAGATAGTATTAATTAGTTGTATTGAAAAAGATAAAAGTAATTGACAAATGATATAATTGACAAATCATACCCTTAAAATACCAAAAAGACAGCTAAATAGGAACAAAAAATTCACCCTAAAAAAACACTTAAAAAGGAACGGAGAGAGTAATAATTTTACTAAGATATATTTTAATTCTGGTCATCAAACCTATCCAACCTTTTCCAAAAAGAAAACAAACTTAACAAACTTTTGCCAAAAAGAAAACAAACTTATCCAACATTGTCTTTTGACACAAGAAACTTATGATTGAGTTTTGAAATTTATTTCAAAATCAAATCCAAAAAATTGGACTTTATCTCCTATTTAATTTGAGTTTTACCTGCTAAATTGGAATAAAAATAAGAATGAAATAAACAAGTTATAATATTATTCTAATTTCACTATGGCGAGTAATTTAAAATGGAATAAAAACAAGAATGAAATAAACAAATTATAATATTCTGATTTCACTATGGTGAGAAATTTAAAATGGAATACACAAATCAAAATATTGATTCTTTCCAAAAATATCAAAGTATTGTTTCAAAACAAATATTCACTAATTTTCTACCAAAAAAAAGAATTCTACCAAAACAAATCTTCACTTCAAATTAGCTTATTTTAAAGCTTATACAAAACAGTTCATGAACATACAATTTTCGTTATAAACGCTTATAAATTAAAATAAAAATTTATTTACTTACGTAAACTAAAAATAAGGTCAATACAAACGGGACATATCCTTAAAAAAAAAATTATTCACCAACTATTAATAATTTTACTAAAATATATTTTAATTCCGGTCGTCAAACTTATCCAAAACAAACTTAGCAAACTTTTGCAAAAAAAAAAAGAAGAAGACTTATCCAACATTGTCTTTTGACACAAGAAACTTATGATTGACTTTTGAAATTTATTTCAAAATCAAATCCAGAAAAATTAGACTCCATCACCGATTTAATTTGAGTTTTACCTGCTAAATTTAAGGAAAAAAGGGATATACACATACTAGTATATATATCGTAATTTTTTTTTGCATTCTTTCTAAATCATGCCTAGTCAGCAAACATGCTAGTGGACAATTTATTTATATTTTTAGTTCAAATCCAAATGATAACAGTGACTTTCGGCCTAAAAAATAGATAAAGGTAAGTTTAAAATATTAAAACAGTCCAAATCCACTGTCCATGCCCCCCAACAAAACCGACGGCAAATAACAAAATTCTCACATTTCAACTTCTTATTATATTCCAATTTGACTCTTCGATGATAAATAAAACATGCATCCCACATCAAATAGATTAATATTTTTTTAAAGGTTAATTTTTTTGTTACAATTAATATTATTTGATTAATTAATTACAAGAAAAAACTAAGATCTACCAATAAAACCAAACAACTAAAATTTTATAATTTTTTGTAGCATTTTTAAATATATTTTTATTATCTTTATCATTTTTTTTTGAGGAATTATCTTTATCAATTTTGTTTTTATAGTTTTTTTTCTTCACAATTTTAAATCATAACAACTTCTTCATTATCCTTAAAAAAAAAAAAAAAAAACTCCTTTATCAAGTCACCAAAATAAGAAACTCCTTCATTATCCGAAATCCAAAACAAATTCCTTTAAATTATTTACTTCTTTTTCAAGAATCAAATCATCTTATTTATTTTTCGAATTAATGGATAAAATCCCTTAATTTTAGTAATTTTATTCCTATCCCTTTTGTTATGATTTTTATGAATTTGTTTTTTTTTATTCTTATCCTTCTCTTTACCAACTCCTTCTATAAATATTTACCACCAAACCCCATTCTTGTATCTCCTCTCTCTCACTCCCAAAACCCAAAACACTTTTTTTCTCTCAAAAAATTCACTAACTTTTATTTTTTTCTCAAACTTCAATGGCTTCAAGCAATGTCATCCCAACCACAGGCACTGGTCTCATCGTCAGCTTCGGTGAGATGCTGATCGACTTTGTCCCAACCGTGTCCGGGGTCTCCCTCGCAGAAGCCCCCGGTTTCCTCAAAGCTCCCGGCGGTGCACCAGCGAACGTCGCCATCGCTGTTTCCCGATTAGGAGGCAAAGCCGCCTTTGTCGGAAAACTTGGCGATGACGAGTTCGGTCACATGCTCGCCGGGATCTTAAAGGAAAACGGTGTGGTTGCAGAAGGTATAACCTTTGACCAAGGTGCACGTACTGCTTTGGCGTTTGTTACTCTACGCGCTGATGGAGAGCGTGAGTTTATGTTTTATAGAAATCCAAGTGCTGACATGCTTCTTAAACCTGAAGAACTCAACCTCGAACTCATCAGATCTGTACGTAACATAACAACTTTATCTATCTCTTGTTTTTTGTTTTTCTGTAGTAGTTTGTTTCGATGTTATTTTGTTTGTTGTTGTTATTTTCGTATCTGTGTCTTGTTTGTAACGACTTCAAATTTGTGTGTTGTGGTAAACGACACTGACATGTCAGCGTTGCTGTGTTCATGTGGTGGGGTCCATTATTAGATCTAGGACTAATCTTACGTTACGTTGCAGCGCTACCGATACACGCTTTCAAAATTTGTCTAAATCCTATGATATGGTTTTCATTTTGTTTTGGTGGATGGGGTTGTTGGTTGGTGTTATTGTTACTATGTAGACTAAATTACGGATTCACCCTCTAAATTTTTAGGAGTCACCTTAAAGAGGCTTTTGAATGATGTTGACCAATTTTGTCCTCATGTTAAATTAATCTTTAAACCATGTTACTATATGGTAAATTCATTGGTACTCAAATTATGCAGCTTATTAGCAAATTAGTCCATATCACCTTAGTACATGCAAGTCAAAACATTATTCAAAATTGAGGTATTTTTTATATATTTAGTCTAATGGGCAAGTCTTGTACCGTGCACAAATTTATTAGTAAGATTGGTTGAACTTTTGATCCAATTGTAAGACCGGTTGGTCCAATGATAGAAACAGATTTGTGCATGTTGCTTAGGGTGCACCACCGAATTTACCCTTTTACATATCTGCAAATTTTAGAGATATTGGTCCTATAATTTTATGGACGAATTGATAATTTACTCTTACCATGTGATTTCTTTATTCTCACTTCACGTGCTATTCAATAGCTACAATTGCGTAGAAAAAAAAGAAAAAGATTAGGATGATGAATCATTCTTCAATCCACTTGATTTTCTTTAATGTTTCCTTAAAATTCAACAATAATAGCATACGACGAAAGCGTTGGTTGGTTTTATCAGGGGGTGGTTGGGATTTTGCAGGAGCAATTATATTTTTCTACAATTTAATTTAAATATTGCTGCGCTTGTGTTTATTCAAACATATATAAAATTAATTAATTTATAAATTCGCATTGTGTTTCACGCCGTGTTACATCATTGACTAAGTACATTATTTGGCAGCCTATTCATGCCATGTCTAATAATCAAATTCAAATTTGCATAGTGAACTAAAAAAATTCATCATTTGAGTAATTATGAATGGGGTAGGTGACTAATTGAAACTTAACTTGACAGGCAAAAGTTTTCCATTATGGATCTATAAGCTTGATTGTGGAGCCATGTAGATCAGCACACTTGAAGGCAATGGAAGTTGCCAAAGAAGCTGGCTGCCTTCTTTCCTATGATCCAAACCTCCGCCTACCATTGTGGCCCTCAGCCGAAGAAGCTCGCAAGCAAATACTGAGTATCTGGGAAAAGGCTGATTTGATCAAGGTTAGTGATAATGAGCTGGAGTTCCTGACTGGAAGTGACAAAATTGATGATGCTACTGCTTTGACATTGTGGCACCCAAATTTGAAGTTGCTCCTTGTCACTCTTGGTGAACATGGCGCAAGATACTACACTAAGGTAAAATCTATATCCCTACTCTTTATTTACCTATCACTTTTTGTACTATTGGTTGTTAAACTTTCCCTAAAAACTGTAATCCAAAGAATATCTTTGTTTAGAAACACTAATGAGGTTTTTTTTACTGCCTCTTTTGCCAGAATTTCCATGGACAAGTAGATGGATTCAAAGTCAATACAGTTGATACAACTGGTGCTGGTGATTCCTTTGTTGGTGCTCTATTGGCCAAGATTGTTGATGATCAGGCCATACTAGAAGTAAGTGCTTAGGGCTACCATATCCCTTAATAAACCTTCAAATTATTTACTCAAATGGAAAGACGCAAGTTAAACTGATTTTGTTTTTAAATTTTTTCTAATATCTAAATTTCTGAGAAACTCAATATAAAGCCCCGTTTGAGTTTTTGTAATTGATGATTGAATTATTTTCATGATTGCAGGATGAATCAAAGTTAAGAGAAGTACTCAAGTTTGCAAATGCATGTGGAGCAATCACAACTACTAAAAAGGGAGCAATTCCTGCTCTTCCCAAGGAGGAGGATGTACTGAACCTGATCAAAGCATAGATTCCATTCTTTTTCCACCTTTTCATTGGAGTTGCTCTAAATCAATTTAAGAGAGAATTTGTCTCTAATTTTCTTTGTTATTTCTTTATTTTCTGAATCAGACATCAAAATCATTGCCAAGTTTGGCCAAATAATGTTTAGGGAGTTTTGATATGAGTTATTGAATGAAAATTTGATTCAAGAGTATTGCTGCTTCTTAATCCATATTATATCTATGTTAATTTTTGCCTGTGTCCGATTGTTTGACTGAGTGGTTTATTATTTGTTTTTCCTAGTGAAAAAGAAAATAAATTAGGTTCCAACCAGTCGATCTTACCCATTTCAAAATCCTTACCACAGGAAAGGAATGATCTCTAAGCAATGATACACCATTTACTTGGCTGAACATTTTGATTTTATTGGGTGCCAATGTGTTTAATTCAGTTTTTGGTGTATTGAGATCAATTTATCTTTTATCCAATTTTTATTAAGTTCACCAAATTGCTTTATATAATCAGTAGCTATTTTTATCAAGTTCACCAAACTGCTTTATATAATCATCCATTGCGCTTTCTCAATGAATCAGCATACCATACAAGACAAAAAATTTGGTTCAAGTTTCTATTTACACTCTATATAACCATGTGGGAAGTACTGAGGAAGCAACATATCGTATACTTCACAACAAATAAAAGTTATTTTCAGATAAATGTTTCCGTTTATTTAAGTACATACTGCTTTTTGAAGCATGTTAGGTACTTTTGGGAACTCCCTCCAATTCTGTTCTGCTCTAGATGAGGGACTCAAATTTTGTTCTGTCTAGATGCGGGTACAACTATAACACGATAGCTTGAGGATGACATTCACTGACCTCCATCTTTAAAGACTTCCAAATTTCTGGACATCTTTCCCATTTTGCCTGAATGTGAGCTAGAAAAGCTTCTGCCCATTGTTCTTTACTCCCTCTAGTGCTTAAATCATAAGGCACTGAAAAACTGTTCAAACATGATTAGAATATCAGCAATATGCTTATTGACTGAAGAAAGAACTCAGGATGTGGACTACTCATGTATATCTCTACATTTGTTACAATTTGTCTTTTTTTATCCCACTTCTGTATGCAGCTTTATCATATCAAAGGATATTATACAAATATTAGTTTATTATAGCAGTCTTAAAACAATCACCAAAGTTTTCTTTTGGGGGAGAAGCAGGGGATTGAAATCTCCAAGTCACCCCTTACCTTTTCCCACCTTTTCGATGCGGGTCAGGTGTTAGCTTGGCCTAGGTGATAGGGTTGTTCCGGTGGGTTTCGAAGCCCTGGATGGCTACACTACAAGTCTACAACTAAAGCCCACCCATATGGAACTCAAAATATCAACTAAGCTACATCTCGTGATTCAATTGTCAAACATTCTGATGAACTAAATGATATTTACAAAAATCCACAAGTAGTATTCACCTTAGCAGTTCTTCAGTTTGACTTCCTTTGTTGAGATTACTATTCCTGCAAGCGGTCAAATTTTAATATAGTCAATTTGTGTTGAAATGCTTTATAGGAAGAAAAAAAATGAAACAATGATATCATCTCGATTCCCGAGTATGGTTGAATAGTCATCAAGCATAACCACGACTCTTTGATTGGTAAAATAATCACATAAACACTAAAAGCAGATATCATAGCATCTTGTTATCTCCTTTTAACTCCTTTCTTGGCCTTATTTATCCTTTTTCTTACTTTAGGCTTTTGAGAATGCCTTTTTATGGAACACACTACATGCTGGAGAATTTAATACAACAATTTCTACATCACACCTATAGCAGCATTTTCATAAAACAAACCGTGGAGAAAACAAACCTGCAGACAAACACTTGGAAAATATGAAGATATTTGGTTGAAAGGTTATAAATGGCATCAGAAATATGATCTTTGCCAAACAGATACACCACTGGATAGCCTAGAAGCCATCTGAAACAAATAAACACACTAAAATGAGTTAGGCGACTGCAAATTAGATGTTTAATAAGGAACAAAAAACAATGTGCTATTCTATTGAACAACCATAAAGGAGTTGTACGTTGATATGGATCCCCGTACGAGATTTAAATGTTAAAGGAAAAAAATTCCAATTCCTCCGTGCTAACAAGTCTATATAATTAGACTGTGACATACATACATCCACAAACAGGGGACAGTACTAACTTAAACATACAGTGGCTTTCAGGGTAAATATAACAGCGTAGCCAGCCATTTTTATTCTAAACATCCCACTCCTGGAAAGAACCAAGTATGATATGGTTGATATGAACAGGATTGAAATCACCAAGTCCCCATTCCCCAAAGAGTTAGGAATTTGGCATAGATGAACTAGCCACCCAGCAGGAAAAAAAGTATAAGCTTTATAATACTACTAGATGTGATCTAAGTAACATTACTTGTTAATTCCCACAGACTCTGAACAAAATTGAACAATTTATGAAGACATAGAAAATGGAGTTTTAGTGGAGCTATGTATGTAACAACTAACAAGAATTCAAGTATGAGTGTCTTCCTTCCACAGCAAATGGGGGACAAAGCTAATAACCTCGTTCACCGTATAAATCTGAAGCTACATCATTTAGTGAAACCAATATAACTAATATAGTAGAGTAAAAAAAAGGTAAGGTGATATGTATCTAGCTCCTCTAAAGTTAACAATTGAATTAATATAGTAAAGTAAACAATCTTAGTCGTTGATCAATTTTTTCTTTGCTGCACTATCAGAACATGCATAACAAATCATCAATTGTATAAAATTTGGGTTGGACTTAAAACTCAACCCTACAAAACCGACTTGTATAGTGAGATATGTCTCTCACTTATATAAACATGTTTTTAGGCCATATCTCATTTAATGTGGGACTCTCAACACCTCCTTCACACCCAAGATAGAACATCTGAAGCGTGACCTGAGTGACTCGATAGCGGATAGCCCAACGGATCTTTGAACAAACTCTGATACCATCTTAGGAATCAGAGGTTTAGGGAAATGAGAGAAAGTTTAAGCCTTAGAGGCTAAGTAATTATATTAACAAAGATGGTGAAATTGATAGAATGAGCTCTTACTATATATAGAGCAACTAACTATCTAGAGATCCGGGACTTGTTGGAAGGCAATCTGGAAAATAAATGTTCCCAGTTGTGTCAAGAATTTCGTTTGGAGATTAGCCAAATCTATTTTTCCAACTATCCCCAATCTAGAGAAGAAAGGTATACCACATATCCCCTGGGTTAATGCTAACGAATGCCAAGAACATCTCTTTATGCAATGCCCACTAACACAGCAGGTCTGGTTCACATCTCCATTGGAAATCACGTCCCAACAAATGTTAGCTTGATTATGCGGATGCAAAGTTGGCTTTGAAAGTCTGACAAACTAGCCACCTAACTTTTCACTGTTGCCCTGTAGATGATATGGAAAGGGAGAAACAACTTGATCTTAAAATGATCAATTTTGTTCATCTGCTACTGCTGCTGCAGGTTCTGAGTTTGTAGCAGAGTTAAATTCTCCAAACTGCTCAAAACATGTCCAAACAGTTAGAGCTGCTCCTGACAGATAGGAACCTCTTGAACATGGCTGCAAAAGTGAACATTGATGTTCGGTGCTTCGTAAATGGAACTACAGGATGGAGAATGATTGTTAGAACTTAGAACCCATAGTGGAACTGTTGAATTTGCTGCAACTCACTTGGAAAAGATCTAAGTTTCCCTAAACAAGGCCGATGCTATGGCACTGAGTAGGTGCCTACAGTGGATCCAAACAACAACTTAAAATGAGCACATAATCATTGAGTCTGACTGAGGAGTGATTGTTAAATGTTTACATGGAGGATTAAATGATGCTTCTATTGCTAACGTAATCCCAGACAGTTTGAATTTCTTTCTAGTTTGCCTAATGGAAATGTAGTTTTTGTGCGCAGAAGTAGAAACACTACTGCGCTTGAACTAGTGTCTATTGCTAGGCAAAATGGTTCCAAATCGTGGGTAGGCTGTGCCCCAAAACCTGTAGCAAATATTGCTGGTAATGATTCTCTTGTTTGTCTTTGAATGAAAGTTTTTTTCCGTAAAAAAAACTAACTACCTAACTGAATCTTTACTAAATGTAACCAACTAATATATTTCATATTCTATAGCGAAAGAAGTGAAAGACAGAAAAGGAGAAAAACACATTGAAATAAGCATATATATTACCAGAGAGGAATTACCCATTCAATGTTGGCACTAAGATGTCAGTGTTTTCCATACAATAACTAAGATCAATGCACTCAGTAGAAGAAGAGTGAGAACAATGTGCAGAAGAGTTAGCATCATCCATTAATTTTTCCTCCCCATTAGAGGAAAAAACCGTCGAAAACAGTTTCTGAATTGACACCATCTGCATAGCTAATTGGCTTTTCTCTATTTCCGTTATCAACTAAAGACAGAATTAACCAAACATTCCATTAGGAATAAAGACATGAAATTGAGAGACAAAAAAATTAAGTCAGGAACGAATAACTTAAGATTCTGTTCGGTAAAAAATTGCGGATAAAAGTAGCAGTTGAATTAGGTTATAAATATGAAATGACAAAAAAAAAGAAGATATAAGCTTTAAGCTAACAGAGGTAAAATTGAGAGATAAATGTAAGTTATAAGCTTTAAGCTACTTGGATTAGCTTATCAAAAAACGTCATAAGCTAATAAAAATAAGCTATAAGCTAGTTTGTTGTGCTTGGCGAACATACTAGTATAAGCTACTGTATCATACAAGTGCTTATGTATCAGGTATTTCCATTACATAGATAAAATAAAGTCAGAATATTTTAATATAAGCAAGTTGTTTCTATTAGCTATCCTGAAAAGCTTTTGAAAAAAAGGTAAAAACAGCTTAAGAAAAAGTCATAATACCTGTGGTGATTCTTGTTCAAGATCAACAAAGAGCAATTTCGAATTGAAAGATGAATTAACAAAATGAGTTAACTCAGTAACATGAATGAAGTAAATCATTTCTTGTATAACCATCAATCTTAATTGTTGAAAAATTTGGGATTCTTTTTGAGCAAGTTGAAGAAGTGAAGAGAGTTGGTGTTGAAGCTGAGGCATGATACCACCGTAATCGATCATAACTACTGGTCTCATTCTTGTGATTAAGGCAATGATATCTGTGATGCGATGAATTGAATTGAATGTAAAAAATAGAATTGATTGAAGAAGAAAATTGAAAGAGATGAAGTGTGAGGTACCTAATTGTAATCGACGTTTTGAACAAGATTTGAGGCGCCAATTAATTTGTGATAAACATGAATCTATTGTTTTCATCGCTTCATCCAACTCTATCGCTTCCATTTTCTTCTTCCACTTCTGCTTCAATGTCAGTGCCGCGTTCTTCTTCTTCTTTTTCTATTTTTTTTTTTGGGTCAAAATGATACATGGTATTATACGTTTGGTCCAACATAGACAAATATAAAAGAAAATGCATTAAGAACTTCATTTGACACATGAAAAATTAAAATAAATCGAAACTTATTCACTCTACGAAGCTTTACAGACAACTCTATAAAAATACATATAGATGATATGCAAATTTTCATAACATTTCGAATAAGTCTCGATTTTTTTTATTTTTTCGACCGAAATGCGCAAATTCGCAATTGAAAAAATAAAAAAAAAAGACACTTATTCGGAATGTTACGAAACTTTGCACATCATCTATATGTATTTTTATAGAGGTGTCTATAAAGTTTAGTAGCATTTCGACTAAGTCTCGATTTATTTTTATTTTACGACCGAACCATGCAAAATCGTTGTATTTTTTCAAGTGCGAGTCCAAAAAAGTGTCCTAGAGGTTGAACTTTTTCAAGATTTTTTGCACTCATGTTTGTAACAAAAAAAGAACATCTCTCACAAAAAATTTGAATTTTTCGACAAGAGATGGATTAAATATGAATTTTTAACACACCTAAAACTTAAGACACGAAAACACCAACCTAAAAATTGAATTTTGAGTTTTTTTTTTTTTTTTTTTTGAGTTATGGGTAATAAAAATAATATTTT
>Ga0315913_1000496_pt1 | contig 35637 bp, 22 predicted proteins | sample MpolsnodulesMG_FD_207736 | JGI IMG/M metagenome (GOLD analysis project Ga0315913, IMG submission 207736) | Medicago polymorpha root nodule microbial communities from Los Angeles, California, United States - small nodules | ecosystem: Host-associated > Plants > Roots > Nodule | place: USA...
AACGGTCTAAAAGTAATATAATCTACGTATTATTTAAATTTGAGAAGAAGAATTAATTATTAATTAATAATTGTAACATTAATTGTCATTTTATAACTCTTCTAGTGAGATTCGAATCGGATTGGACTTGGATTACACTAACTTCTTGTGATATTGATAACATTGTTTCTATCTCTCTCTTAATCAATAATTTCTCTCATATAAATAAATTATTTTAATCATTCATCAATAATTCTCTCTCATCTAAAATTCACCGATACTCAAATCTGATTTGAACCATATCTATTGTGGTTATAAAGTAAAGTTCTTATCAATGAGTTGTGTTTTCATGGATTATACAAATAATGTATAATGTAAAGGAGTAATTCTTAAATGAATGAGAAACATGATTACTATTGAAAAAAATGATATAATAAAAGCATATTTTGAACATAGTTTACACTTTATTATATTGTATGGTCTTTTTAACCTCGTCAAAAGGATTAGTGTTTATCATGATAAAATATGAAGAAAAAACATGTAGAATATATAATTGTATATTTTAACATAAATTATTTAATATAATTATTTATTTTGCTAAATTATAAATTTGAATTTCTATTTAATTTCTAATATTTTGTTTTTATTTTTTTGATTTTAATTAAAAAAATTAGAAAATGAGTAAGGTCAATGTCCCATTTCACCTATAAAATACCTGGTGTTGGGGAAGACAAACTCACATCACCTTTGAGTTCTATCTTTCACAAGGTGCTTTGAAAGAAGAAACCAATTAGGAGTTGACACAATGGGTTCTTTAGGCACAACAAAGAAAGTTCCTCATGTTGTGTGTGTCCCATTTCCAGCACAAGGTCACATAAACCCAATGCTGAACCTAGCAAAGCTTCTTCATTTCAAAGGTGGTTTTCATGTCACCTTTGTTAACACAGAATACAATCACAAACGTCATCTCAAAGCTAGAGGTCCTGATTCTCTCAATGGTCTACCAACGTTTCGCTTCGAAACAATCCCTGATGGTCTTCCGGAGTCCAACGTGGATTCGACACAAGATATTCCTTCCTTGTGTGAATCCACTAGAAAAACTTGTTTACCTCATTTTAAGAACCTTCTTTCAAAACTCAACAATGCTTTAGACACTCCTCCAGTAACTTGCATTGTTTCTGATGGTGTTATGAGCTTTACTTTGGATGCTGCTCAAGAACTTAACATCCCACAAGTCATTTTTTGGACAACTAGTGCATGTGGTTTCATGTGCTATGCGCAATATCACCAACTCATGGAAAAGGGCTTAATACCACTCAAAGGTAAGTTATTTTTGTTTGCTTAGATTGAAAAACAGTTTGCTTAGATGAATTCTCATTTTCTGTGCCTATAATATTGTCTCATTTCTTAGTCTCTAAATAAAAAAACTCTTTGACCTTAGTTAATAATTCTTTGACTATTAGTGCCCACATTAAATGGATCCCAGAATTTTTTCATTGCGAACAAGTTGCATCACTTAATGACCGTCTCAAAATAATTTTCTCTTTAACATTTTTTTATTTTCTCTCAAAGCAACATTTATTATTTTTTTCCACTATTATAATCTTATTTATTGAATTTCATCAAACTTAATTACTTCACTAACTATATTTAATAAGGGTATTTTAGTAAATGATACTAGTTTTACCATTGAAATCAACAGAATTGATCATTTCCTTAAAAATTGCGCCCAAACCTTAAACGATTATTATTTTGATACAAAGGGAGTACAATTTTTAAGACGTTGAATTTGTTTAGTGTTCACCACATTCATGCATTTGATTTAGGAAATTTGGAAATAAAAATTATCTTTCATTTGACCAAATGAATATTTTTTATCTTAAAAACACTAAATTAAAATATTTAATATTATATCAATTATTGAGTCAAAAAGATATTGTTTCAATTATAAATAATAAATAAATTAGTAAAAACCTCTATAAATAAATAAATAAATGAGAAATATAACCCACTTGTGTTAGTCTGGTGGTGTTGCTTGAGACCTTGGAGTGTGATCCTCCTTAAGGTCCTAGGATATGTTGAGACTTGAAATCGTGGACTAAAAGTGTTTTTTTTTAACAAGCCAAAATGAAATATTATAACCACCAAGAGCAATTCATCTCGCATAGTGGACTAAAAGTGTTAACGAAAGCACTTTAGAGATTAAATTTTTAGAATTTTTATATAAAAGATAAATTGACCATCCAATTTGACAGTGTAACAACATATTGTCATATCATCAAATTAATGGTCAAAATCGCGAGTTGATCATTTAACACCTCATATATTTTTTTAAAAACTAATAAGCTAAAACTCTCACCAACAACTTCCAATATTTTTATGGGGTGCATCTTTTAAACAATCACCAACTAATTATGAAGTAAATTTTGTGTTACATGCAGACTGGAGTTACATGACAAATGGGTATCTGGAGACAACACTAGATTGGGTGCCAGGCATAAAAGAAATTCGATTGAAAGATATTCCAAGCTTCATAAGAACCACAGACCCAAATGATCCAATGGTTGAGTTCATATCAGGAGAGTGCCAAAGAGCTCAAAAAGCATCTGCTATAATTTTGAACACATTTAATGCTTTAGAGCATGATGTTTTGGAAGCACTCTCTTCCATTTTTCCTCCCATCTTTTCCATTGGTCCCTTAAATTTACTCTTGAAAGAGGTAACCAATGAAGAATTGAACTCAATAGGGTCCAACCTTTGGAAAGAAGATCCAAAGTGTTTGGAATGGCTAAACAACAAAGAACCAAACACTGTTGTTTATGTTAACTTTGGAAGTATCACTGTTATGACAAAAGAACAAATGATCGAGTTTGCTTGGGGGTTAAGTAACAGTAAAAAACCGTTTTTGTGGGTCATAAGGCCGGATCTTGTAGCCGGTGAAAATGCTGTTCTACCTCCAGAGTTTTTGGAAGAGACAAAGGATAGAGGATTGTTGTCAAGTTGGTGCCCACAAGAGGAAGTGTTGGCTCATTCCGCTATAGGGGGATTCTTGACGCATAGTGGTTGGAATTCGACGTTGGAAAGTGTGTGTGCTGGTGTTCCGATGATATGTTGGCCTTTCTTTGCGGAGCAACAAACCAATTGTAGATTTTGCTGTAATGAATGGGGGATTGGTTTGGAGATTAAAGATGCTAAGAGGGACAAAATTGAGAGCCTTGTGAAGGAGTTGTTGGATGGTGAAAAGGGTAAAGAGATGAAAGAAAAAGCTTTGCAATGGAAGACATTGGCACACAATGCTGCTTCTGGTCCACATGGATCATCATTTATGAATCTGGAGAACCTCTTTCGTGATGTGCTTTTGTGAGAGAAGTTCAAACTTTTCATTGTTTGTGGTTTTTCTGCTTAAATAAAAAATAAATAAAAGCTTTGAAATAAAGTTGAAGGTGTTTGGTAAAAGCTTTGGTTATGTTCTCGTGAGTTGTGTGAAAAGTTCAATATTTTTTTTGAAATTGTTTATGCCAAAAAAAATAGATTTTAACACAATTGGCAGTGTTTGGTACGGTAGACATTTTTTAGATTTGTATGTTGTGAAACAAATGTTAGATCAAATTTAGACAATCAAACATGACTTTGAACACTTTTCATCTATATACACCAACAGATGTATCATTTTATGTATTTCCACTCTCAGTAAACCAGATCCTCTAAGCTTTTGAACTTTGAGATAGATTTAAACTCAAATGAAATCATATGAAGAAAATATAAAGAAAGATATGCAATTTGATTTAAACTAATACTTTACTTATCTCGCAACCAAAATCTAGATTATTAGAGACTCTCTCGCCTTTGAGCCAAAGGTTTAAGACCGAAAAAGAAGACAATCCACATATCGTAATATTCGTGGTTAAGATATTAAAGGTCATATTAACCATATAAAGGATTATTCTACAATCATACATATTGTTACATCATCCTAGGAAATATATATCACTCGAATCGACTTTAAAAAAAATGGTTTCTTCTTTAGAGAATGTGTAGTTCTTGTACATGTGTGTATTAATCAATTCATTGCATTCTGATTCAGTAAATTAAATATGCATGTCTAAACATCAATCTCTTGAGCAACCAAGTTTGAATTTGCGAATGGTCATTCTTCCATTTAGTGCAAGAGCAAGCACATCGTATTCCTCAACGTACCACAGTTCGGACACCACTGCCTGGATATGTTTGGAGGAAACTCAGCAAGTAAAATAAATGTCAGGTATGCTTATAGAAAAGTATGTAGACAACAAAACATCACTAAAAGTGTAAATTTCAGACAGATATTCAATCATATTTAAAATGTCGATCACACGCTCACCCTAACACACTCTATTGCTAACATTCCTCTTTTGCCATATATATTTGTGATGATACTTTAATACTATCATCTGTTTGAATGTCTGCAAGTTTTTTAACACTATCAGTGAATAATTATTTCAATTTATTATTAAAAGGCAAAATGTATATATTAGAAAATTTGGTGCATAAATTTAACAAATTCTGAAATGAACTCTAAAGGTGAAATTCCTCCATCGGATTATTTCTTTAGGATACGTAAATTTTGAATAAACCATCTATTCTAACCAGTTCTATAAGTGTCACTTTCTCTTCAATTTAGTCCCCTAAAGTATATAAAAATAATTAATCCTTAAAGTATATGAAATATGTCAATTTAATTCCTAAAGTATATGAAAATCTGTCATGTTAGTCTCAATTTTTTTTACAGCATTGACTAAATTGACAGATTTTATATGCTTTAGCAACTACTTGTTATATTTAATTGAAGAAAAAACGACACTTTAGGGACTTAATTGATGGTTTATACCATAAATTTAAGCCTACATATTTTGTCCTTTAAATTGATGTTTCACTACAAAAACTAAATGAAAAAAGCTCTTTCCTATAATATTTAAACTACTCAAGGCTTCAACTGCAATTTTGATTCTGCCATCTACAAAACAAACAAATAAATAACCACAAACCTTGAATCCTTGGAACTGACTATTAAGCCGATTCACTAACTCATGGAAAAATTGGAGTTCATTTGATGTTTTAAGCAGTTCCTGCGTATCACAAGAAGAAAAAAAAAGTAAACAATACGACAAAGGAGGAATTTGATTATTATATGATACAACTACCTATGTACCAAGCATTTGGAACAGAGACCGTTCTAAATTCGAGTATCACAAAGACAACCAACATGTGAATGCTACCTATTTCAAAGTTGCAATGTTAACTTATTTGTGAATGTTTGGATTAAATCTTGCAAACTACTCTCTAGGTGAACTTCATTTCGTAAAATGAGTTTTAAAAAACAACCATTTTGTCTAATTTTATGCAAAAACCAAATGACACTTTGCCATTCTTCAGATGAATCGCTAAATTAAAGATAACCTTCTGATTCTTGGCATGGATAAGATAGTCCAAAGTCCAATAAAATTTCTAAATATTCAAAAACAATCAATAATCCCAAATTTGAACACCCTAATTAATAAATTAAACCCCAGAGTAAGAATTATAAAAATAATCCAATTTTCATCATTGTAGGTAATGGACAATCGTGCCAATGTCCATGTTAGGACCAAATGCAATTATAATATGAGTGATGATGCTAACTCTAACAAATTCCAAGAAATAATGTAAATGCATAGTACCGTAGACGATGTTCTTGGTGGACCCAAAAGCCTTGCGAATGTAGTGTGAAGAATTGCAGCATCATACTGCAGATGAAATAATGACAGATTATTAACAAGCATCACAATGCAATGCAACTTTAGTGGCATATAAAATCACCAAATAACTTTAGAAAAACATAGCACATAAAAAATTGATGAGGTTTGCCAATTTTCTAATTGCATATCGAAATTCCGTGTAGTCCTGCTTCGAGTCATAGTATAAGAGTAAGAGATTCATCCTTGTTGTAGCGACATTACAGTAAAATTAGGTAACTTACAAGTTGCTTCTCTGGTGCACGTGGGAGCACATTCTTCAACCTAGAACGAATGGTTATGGGATCACTGCCCGAGATTACCTACAAAATAAACATACAGTTATTATTCTAGGCTTGCCAGTGCTTTCTGAAATCCTAACACTGGCACAAGTAAAAATAATGTCTTGGTTATATAGTTTTTATTTTATTTTAGTTTGGTCACGGGCTTAGAAAACTTATAAACTGATTCCTTGACTGATGTCAAGGTTGAAAGTTTCAACGTTGTCTACGCCTTGAAATAACAGAAATCCACCAAAAAGAAAAAAGGTTTCCTTTTAAGCCATGAATAACAGCAATTTTTTGGTATTTCCCTCTAACTAGAATGATAATAATGCCGAAGAATTTCTAGAATCAGTAAACCAAAACATACTAAATGAATCATACAGAAGAATATATATATATATATATATATATAGAGAGAGAGAGAGAGAGAGAGTCAAGATCAGTTGACACCAGGTGTAAGTTAACAGACTTACACCAAATCTTAACCGTTAAATCTAACCGATCCAATGGCTTATAATGTTGTGAGTCAAACTTATAATGCACCGTTTTTCCTATTTCACATACGATTAAACAAACCATTCTATACTTTCCCAGTCACCGATTGAAAGTTATAAACAACATCTTGTCTAGATTATGTCGATTAAACCAAAGAATTACAAATCGTCATGGATAATATGTCGATTAGCCCAAAGAAATACAAATCATCATGGGTAATTGTTGGTGAGTTTTGACTAATAAATTGTTAGTCCGTTTACAAATTGCCTATGCGAGGTGATGAATTCTTATGATTCTATTATGTTAATAAAATCAATAATCATAACCAGAAATTAGAATAAGACGAATCAAGAGATTTTTTGGAGGAAATAAAAGAATTAAGGTGTTTTAAATTAAAACTCATGATTCTTCGTTGAATTGGAAAATTAAAAGACATGAAAAGATATTAGGTTAAATATAATTAGGTATATATTTTTTCAAATCATCTCCACCGCTAGTTGAATTGTGAATTTTTAATTTTCATGAGCATATTAGATGAGCGAAACAGGTGAACAAAATGAAGAAAGAGATGAAGGAAAACCACGGAAAGCACAAAATTAGACGAGAGATTATAAACAGGTGAACAATTGGTGACTGGGAAAGTATAGAATAGTTTGTTTAATCGTACGTGAAAGAGGAGAAATGGTGCATTATAAGTTTGACTCACCGCATTGTAAGCCAATGGATCGATTAGATTTAACAGTTAAGATTTGGTGTAACCGTGTAAGTCTGTTAACTTAAACTTGGAGTCAACAGATCCTGACTTATATATATATATATATATATATATATATATATATTCAAATTTTGTTGCTAAATGGAAAAAATTAGTAAACATAGAAACTTAAGGGCTAACAGTTAAAAAAGGAGAATGGCATAGCTCAATTGGTTTGAGCTAGGTCAACTAACGGGCTGAAGACGTTGGAGGAATTAATAGACCAAGGTTTAAACCCTGGGGAAGGAGAAAATAGTAATGTAACAACTAATATACTAACATTTGCCGGTAAAAAGAAAACAGATGAAACAATTTATGTCGATCACCGCTTCACCATTCTAAATCATTTGACAGGAATCGGTAACCAATCTATTTTGTTAGGTATGAGAGATAGAAAGAAAAGGTGAAGGGGAAGCATGAGTGAAAATCAATCTATAAGGTATGTGGGAAGGATAAGGAGATGAATCATTTAGCTATGGGAAAAATAAAAAACCTGCCAGCAACCAAGGAGCACCCCTGTTGAAGTTAAAACCACTCTATCCAATACAATTTTCAAAGGGCATAGCTTTGAAGCAACAGTTTCCACAAAAGATGCTTCGGCTTCTACCTGAAAAACAATGATTCTCATGAGTTATCACATGAGCAAACTGCCAATATGAATTGAAGCCATTGATACTTGAGGTATACCTCTACTTTGGTGGCACTTACAGGTACAATATGGTGGGAGGCATGGAACATGCTAAAATGGTACATACTCGAGTTCTGAAACCAGATTGCTAATTGACACACATGTAAGGAAGTGAATAAAAAAAATTAAAAAGATAAAGAAAAGATTGAAGCGAAATGGGAAATTTTCAAAGATAAATAAAGAATTTTGTTATCATTGTGACTGTATACTATAGGTAGATGAATCCAACTATGACTTACCTTTATCAAAGTATGGAGCGAAAATATTTTTAACAGCCTCCCTGTATCATGGAAACCATGCATCTCATAAGTGAATATTGAATAAGTAATATAAAGCAATAATATATCATATTAAAGAGGTACACCAGCAAAGAAGGATACATGAATAAATCGGTAATATAAAGCAATAACATATAATATTAAAGAGGTACAACAGCAAAGAAGGATACACGAACGTAGAGATATAATAATGATCATCATAATTTACAAACGTGGTGTTATATGCCCCATATGTACCAGGAAACAAAATGAAAATAGGTATAATCAAATGTTATCCCCTTGTAACTTTTTGTCTAAATCAATTTTAAAGTGCTGCTCTGTAAAATATAATAGTTTCCTCTCATCAAGTTTCAAAATGATACATTATATCCCTTTAAATCTTTGAAAACACTGAAGCTGAGGCCTTTTCCCCCTAAAATAACCATATTCATCAAGATGCATTGAGTTTTGTCTTTTATGCATGCTAGACTAGTAAAAGAAATTGTTGTTCTGCGATGAATTTGAAGAGAGAAAAAAAGTAGGAGACACACTACATCTCCTAGTCCATGAACATGAGAAAACAGAAGGGAATGTGCTCGTTTGATGTACTTTTGGGAAAGAAAATGATTGCAGGCATGGAAGATAACCTCGGATTCAGTTTTAACTAAATCATTTGTGGCTATTGATTAAAAACTTAAAGGATGTTCAAAGGAAAATAAAGTATTTCTTAAACAAGAAGGGGGTAAAATGTACAACTTTACCAAAAGAAATAAGTCACACCTAACTTCATTAAATAACGCATGGTAAATGTAAATTATTAAAAACCCTCATGTATACGGTCAAAATACAGGAATCATATCAAAATTATCATATTCATGAATTATATGCCCCTCTCTCTCTCTCTCTTTACACCACAGAAAGGAAAAGAAAAATTAACCCAGGTGATATTCGAACTGAATCAAAGGATGAAAATATAATCTTTGTGTGAAACCTTCTTAAAATGAAACAATTTCTGTGTGGTTTCCTTGATTGTGTTGTTTTCAATGGCGATGTCGGCCCTACCGAATGTGACAGGATCAAATTTTCTTAGCCTTTTCTGTTTGTGGATTGATCACGCACTTCGATGGAGGGGAGGCTTTGTATCTGATTTTTTCATAACGTAAGAATATGTCATGTGCTTCTTTCGAAAATTCTCCATTTTGATTCTTCGTACTGGTGTAGCACCAGAAGAAATGACTTCAAAATTTTGAGAAGTGTCACAGTTGGCTACACGCTTAATCGAACCGACTACATGACCATGTAGGACACAAGGTTGGAGAATTTATCGACGTACGGTGTATACTTGTAATTTACTTTGTACATTTCACCATTGGTAGCCCAATCTGATGCATCCCATATTGTGGGATACAGAGTCACAGGCTTAAAGGGGAAATCTCCTCCCACAGATTATGTTCACTTAACTTCTCTAATGAGAATGTTATCTACATAAAATATGATATGAGAGTATTCCCAGACAATATTGTATTGATGGAAATCCTCTGTAGGATCAGGCCAAAGACCATATTTTTCCTCTCTGCCAATGCTGGTGCTTCCATTGCCATAAACATTGGTTTGAACCCTCCAGTTTTTGCCTCTTATGTTTTTCAAAATCTCAGAGTCTATTTCGTCATGGTTCTTCTCATACATGTTGCCATTTGACAAATAAAAGGCAAAAAACTCCGGCAGTGTAAGTTGTAACTACATCGAAGCACTGAAATACCCATGGAGGTAAATATCTGACACAAATCCAGAACTTGTTCTTTCATCTAATGAAAGATGCATCGCTTTGCCATCCCTCTGAACAAAAGGTTACACACCCTTGTTTGGGGATATCGTAATAATCCAAATGTGAATTCGAAAATATTATTAAAAATACAATTTTTATAATTTAGAAATGATAATAGAAGTTTTATAAATTTTAAATAAACATACAAATATGCAATATAATTAAAATTAACATACAAATATGCAATAAAGTTAAAATAAACATACAAATAAAATTATCCAAATCCATCATATTAAAGTTAAATTATTCAAATCCACCACCCATAAAATTAACATTATTCATATCCAACTATTATTACAGAAAGACAATTAATTAAAATGCAATGATATAAAATCATGTCTCATTCACTAGCATCCTCATGCATATCATCATTAACATCCTCTTGGAAAAAAGATTCATCATATAATGAAGGAGTATTCCAAGTTGGTAATTGTGCTTGGGAGTGTGCCACAACAGTCCAGCTTGGTGAAGGAGCATTCCAAGTCGGTTATTGTTATGGGAAGTGTGCCGTCCAACCAATAGCAAATGCTGAGGGACCATTCCAAGCTGGTGATTGTGCAGGGGAGTGTGTCAGAGCAGTTTAGCTACTAGCACTTGGTGAAGGAGCATTCCAAGCCGGTGAGTGTGTTGGGAAGTGTGTCAGAGCAGCCCTACCAGTAGCACTTGGTGAGGGAGAATTCCAAGCCAGTGATTGCGCTGGGGAGTGTGTCGAAGCAATCTAGCTAGTAGCACTTGGTGAGGGCGCAATCCAAGCTGTGATTGTGCTAAGGAACATTGCTGGAGCAGTCTAGTCAGTAGTACTTGGTGAAGGAGCATTCCAAGACAGTGATTGTGCTATGGAGTGTGATGAAGCAGTTCAACCAGTAGCATTGTAATCAACAGATAACTGGCATGACTCATCAGCACAATCACCAGCTTGGAATGCTCCTTCATCAAGGTGGACGGACAGCTGCAGCACACTCCCAAGCACAATCACCAGCTTGGAATGCTCCTTCACCATATGATGAATCTTTTTTCGAACAGGATATTGATGATGACATGGATGAGGATGCTAGTGAATGAGACATTATGTTATATTCTTGCATTTTAATTAATTGTTTGTCTGTAATAATATTTAGATATGAGTAATTTTAATTATATGGACGATGGATTTGAAAAATTTAACTTTAATATGATGAATTTGGATAATTTTATCACATATTTGTAAGAATATTTTTAGTTATACTCCATATTTGTATATTTATTTAAAATTTATATAACTTCTATTATCATTTCTAAATTATAAATTTTATTTTTAGCAATATTTTTGAATTCAGCAAATTCCAAAAAAAAAAAAAAAATCAATAAACAAAACACACCCTTGTTTGGGGATAATAAACTTTGTTCATAATGATGGTAAATGGGTTCATAACAGGTTCTAGATTTGTCTCTTGATACTTACCTTGATGGGTATCACAAAGCTTCTATTAAGTTACCTGCTGATTATACTGCTGGAGTTGGGGTTGCCTTTTATTTGTCAAATGGCGACATATATGAGAAGAACCATGATGACATAGACTTTGAGTTCTTGGGAAACATAAGAGGCAAAAGCTGGAGGATTCAGACCAATGTTTATGGTAATGGAAGAGCCAACATTGGCCGAGGGAAGAAATATATGCTCTCCTGAAGAGGATTTCCTCAATAAAGTATTCTCTGGACGGGTTTTCATATCATATTTTATGTAGATAACATTCCCATTAGAGAAGTTAAGCGAACAAAATCTATGGGAGGTGATTTCCCCTCAAAGTCTATGACTCTATATGTCACGATATGAGATGCATTAGATTGGGCCAGCCTTCATGAGATTTGAGTGTTATATTTAATTTTATATTAAATATAAGTTTTTTTTTGTTGAGAAATATATAAGTCTGTTTACACTTTATAGTACTATTCATGCAATTTGTCCAAAAAATAAACAAATATCGGTGACCGCTATTTATCATACCGCTATACGCTACCCCACTTTTGGGGTCAGCCGTTACGCACCGCTATCCGGGATTGACTACTATGGATCAATCCAGAAGAAGCATAAAGGCTAAGAAAATTGGATCTTGTCACATTCAATAGCAGTCGACATCGCCATGGTAAACAACACCATCACAGCAGAGGAAACCATGCTATTTCATTTTAAGGTTCCACATAGATTATTTTCATCCTTTGATTCGGTTCGATTACCACCTGGGTTAATTTTTCTTTTCCTTTCTTTATGGTGTATATATAGAGAGGGGGCATAAAGTTCCTTCTATCAAGCCACTCGGATCACGCCCTAGATATCCAATTTTGGGCGTGAGGGTTATGTGTTGAGATCCCTAATTGGATTATATATGACCTGAATATGTGTAAGGCATCCCTTGCCTTACAAGCCCCGATTTACTGCGGTTGAGTTAGTCCCAACCAAAATTCTAACAACAATGCAACTTAATTTTATTGAAGGAAAAGGAAATATTAAAAACTATAACTAGATTTGAAAAACTTAGGGTTGCTTACTTTGTGGATACATTTTTTGTTTTCATTCTTGCAATATAATTTTATTTTAATTTGCTATTAGGATGAGAGACTTTTGAAGTGAATCATTATGATGGAGAGAAGATCAAATGTTAGTTAGACATAATGCATTTCCTGAAATAATGAAAATAGTTTTGTTGTCATTTTTATTGTTTCTGGAAATGCAAGAGAATTGTTCATTTCAATAGTCTCTTTTTTCCTTATTAACAAGTGAAACTAACATAAATTCTAGGAAATGAAAATGGGAAACACTTTCGCAAATTAAACGATTCTTATATCTTTATTTAACCATAGATGCATCAAATAATCAATGATAGAAATCCAGGAAAATATTTCATTACTTACGCAATGGGGAAAGAGAATTCAGTACTCAAATACAACACATTAGCTCGAATCGGAGGACTTGCAGGCTGCATATAGAAAATTTATCATCAGCTGCTACCAAAATAACCCCGTGGAACAAAAATTGCTCAAAATGTTATGTTACCTTTAGTACAGGTGTTACAGATCCATCTTTCAAGGTAAAGATATCTGAAATCGAAAGCGACTGAGAAGTTTCACCATGTTTCAGAAAAGCAGCTCCATGCTCATCGAGATCCCTTGCCATCTTATCATATAATTTGGATCTTCTCTCCGTATTTAAATTTAGAGAATCTGAGATAAACCCTTCTTATTTTAGTACCAAACTCGGACATATCTCAGCCCAAAATCAAATTTTGAATAATACCCACATCAAAGGAAACATCTTTACATTTTTTTTTTTAACTGGAGAAAACATTTTACTTGTTATTACATTCGGTCAAAACAAAACCATATAAAGCCTTGTAGAATCGACACCTCTAATTAGAGAGGTGTCCGGAGTCTGATACCGAGATGACACAAAAACATGTAATTACATTCAATTAATTCATACTCTTCTCGAAGAGAAATGATATTTGTACAACCATGTTGTGACAACTTTCTCTCTCATACTCACATCATGTTTTACTTTATCTCTCAATTGCTTTGGTTTTTGTGTCAATAACTACCTTTTCTTTGTAAATTCATGGTTGTCCTATAAGTTGTCAACAAAATGGTTGTTAAAATAACACTACGCTTTCTCGAATTATCATTGGTATCGACCGTCCCTATTGTGTGTCGTGTCCGGTGTCTGTGTCGATGTTTTAGAGCTCTAAAGACTCCAATTTGTTTGAAGAAAATAAAAAACAAAAAAAAAATCTGAGAATTAATTTGTTTCTGTAGCGAAGGAACAAAACCTAAATCAAGAAACTAACATCAATTCTTACAACAATTCAAACCGAACTAACCTTAAAACACAAACACATTCAAAAGAAGAAACAAAACAAGGATTGAAAATTGAATGGTAAAATTGAGAGAAATTAATAATTACCTGAAGAAGATGATGGAAGGGTGTTTGAGGAATTACGAAGGGCCATTTGGAACAAAATGTAGAAGCATAACGCAGAGATAAGCCAGATCGACGCTACCTTTTGGGAATGACTCGAACAGATGAATGTTCCAGTTCTGCCCGTCATAATCATGTAGTGAACCAGTGGCTTTGATTCAAAATCTACCCAGTGTTATAGTGTTTTAAAAGTTGGACACCTACCTGATTCTTACAAAACCGGTGTAAGGTGAGGATTGTCTTTTTACAACCTCAACCCATGTAAGCACTATCAGATTTAATGTGTAGTACTATTGGACTTGACGTGGATATAAATAAAATGAAATTTGCTCTTCTCCCAACAAAAAACGTTCACTCCCATACAAACCGATCAACCTCATACGTGAGTTAAGTTTGTAACACCTGTAAATTCGTGAGTTAACTCAAGGATAACCCAGCGTGAGTTCACTCATGTAAGTTATAACCAAGGTTGTCATAATTGGGACTTTACTTCAGGTTGAAAGGGAATAATAAAATCGGGACTCGTAAAATCACAATCAAAATCGAAGGATTTTACTCAAGGACTTGTGGAATCGATATAGGAAATTGTAAAATTGCAAACAAAATCGATGGATTTTATGCAAAAAAAAAATAATAATACTAGGTATATAGTCATAAATGATTTAGTTTATAAAAAAACGTAAAATCGCAAAATCGATGGATTTTGCCTATTTTAGGAGTCTATTATGGATTTGAGTCGTTGAAGGTGATGAAAGTCGCAAAATCCTAGATTTTAGGATTTAAGTCAGGATTTTAACAACAATGGTTATAACCCCATCGTGAGTTGACTCATGTAGGTTATATTTTAGCTTACCGAGCATGAGTTATCTCACGCGGTGGTATTTTGGTCAGTTTGTATGGGAGTGAGCGTTTTTGTTGGGAGAAGAGCAATTTATGAAAATTGCTTATTAGGCTCTTTTATTTGCTTACAGACCTCTTGAAATATTCAGAATACCCTTATTGGACCTACGAACAGATTCGATTGGGTCTTAATCCCATTGACTCAAGTTTGAGAGCTACGATCTGGTATGTTGTTACATATATATTAAATAAAATATATTGAAAATTTATTTTCTAACATCAAAAACTTCCTAACAACACATGGAAAATACTTAAATGCCCCAAGCGGTAGTTAACTACCACTGGCTTATAACTTAAAAACAGGCGGTAGTTAACTACCGTTGGGCTTTTTAGTCATTTCCATGTGTTTCTAGGAAACATTGAAAGTCAAAAAAGCAAGCTTCAAGTATATTGTACTACACAACCCTCCTACATTCTACCTACCATTTCATCACCCTCAGTCCTTCACCAAAGTTCAATTTAAAAATTAAAAAAAAAAAAAGTGTCTCAAATCATCATTAAAGGATTTCTACACTCATTCTTTTAGAAATATTTTGTAATGTTTTGTTTTGTTTTGAGTCATTATATTTTCATTTCTTCCATAATCAGACAACTTTATAGATGTGTTCACGTATGTAAACACAAGTTAATTACAATAGGTGAGCTGCTCAGTGAAACATCTTAGGTGGAGTCTCAAGAGCACTCTTAAGAAGTAAATGAATAATGCATTGTTTTCAATGTTTTGAATCTGTCTCATCAAACATCTAAGTGTCCCCCTTTCATAGTCCTCAAAGTGTTGGTTCAATGGGCCTTTCTCTGATCATTCAAGGCCCATTAAGTTGTGATTCAAAGCCTCTTTTTGGTTGTCTGTTTAGAGTACGACCACGCGTGGACTAGGAAGCAACTCATCTGTACTGGGCGCGTGGAGTTGAAACGCGATGATCGTCCGTACAAAACACGTGGTATTAAGTTAAGATGAGATGAGCTGGCTGGCTTGACTTGAACAATCAGACCAGTGTTGACTGAAGACGTGCTGAGCTGGCTGACTTGACTTGAACAATCAATCCAGTGTTGGTTGAAGACGTGCTCAGCTGGCTGGCTTAACATGAACAATCAATCCAGTGTTGACTAAAGACATGCTGAGCTGAGCTGGCTGACTTGACTTGAACAGTCACATGGAAATGGCCAATCTGAGTGTTCATAACCTCCTTGAGTATTTGAGCTCTTCTTTTGTTCAGAGGAGTGAAATTTTCTTCCCATGGGTTTCTTCTGGTAGGGACTTCACGCTCTGGTCGGCCTCCTCGGTCCAGTCGGGCAGCTCTTAAGAACCCTTCTCCCCTAGCCTTTTCTTCACTCCTTCCCGACGATCCTCATTAGCTCCGTCTCTGTTTCGTATCTCCCTCGATCCCTTCTCTCGTGTTATCTCCTCAGCTTCGATATGCTTCTCTGCCCTCATCCGAATCTCATTCATAGAGTGTGTCTTGCGCAAAGTTAAAGCTTCACTAAAAGCTCCAGAGTTCAGACCCTTCTCAAATACCATAACAAAAATATCTTCATTAGGCTTCGTCACCATGAGAGTGGCGTTGTTGAACCGAGCTAGATAACTCTTCAAGGATTCTGTGGGACGTTGGCGGATATCAAACAAATCTGCTAATACGAAAGGCTTCTCAGTATTTGCTGCAAATTGGGCAACGAAACGGATTGCCAGGTCCTCAAAGTTTGTGATTGATGTGGCAGGCAGCCCTGCAATCCACTTATGTGATACACCCTTCAAGGTCCCAACAAAGATTTTGCAGCTCAACGCATCGTCAACTCCGCTTATGAACATCTGTGTTTGGAAAGTCGAGACGTGACTATGTGGGTCACTCGTCCCATCGTACGAGTCAATGGTGGGTTCCCAAAAATGACGAGGGATTTCCACCACTTGTATTTCTGTTGAGAATGGTTGGAACACCTTAGGTATTAATCTGGTGGTTTCAGCTCCAGTGCAATTGTTTCTTAAGAGCTCGAGCTGCTCCCATAACTCCCTCTCTCTGGCCTCAATTTGATGTCTGAGCTCGCGCTCTCGATCTTCCAGTTGTTGTTTCAGATTGACCTCCCGAGCTTGTGCTTCAGCTTGAAAACGTTGATGTTCGTCATTTTGTTTTTGTTGTTCGACATTCTTCTCTTGAAGCTCACGCACTGCCTCGAGCAGCTGAGCTAGTTCGGGGTTGGCGTCGTCTTTCAGTTCGGATCCAGACGAGGCCCGGATTGGTCTGCGTCCTACCATGATGATAGGTTTGTTGAAAATGGAGCTAGGTCGTTGGAAAAGTTTTACCGTAGCCCCACGGTGGGCGCCAATGTTCACGTATGTGAACACAAGTTAATTACAACAGGTAAGCTGCTTAGTGAAACATCCTAGGTGGAGTCTCAAGAGAACTCTTAAGAAGTAAATGAATAATACACTGTTTTCATTGTTTTGAATCTGTCCCATCAAACATCTAAGTGTCCCCCTTTTGTAGTCCTCAAAGTGTTGGTTTAATGGGCCTTTCTCTGATCATTCAAGGCCCATTAAGTTGTGATCCAGAGCCTCCTATTGGTTGTCTGTTTTGAGTACGGCCGCGCGTGGACTAGGAAGCAACTAATCTGTACTGGGCGCGTGGAGTTGAAACGCGATGATCGTCCGTACAAGACATGTGGTATTAAGTTGAGATGAGATGAGCTGGCTGGCTTGACTTGAACAATCAAACCAGTGTTGACTGAAGACGTGCTAAGCTGGCTGACTTGACTTGAACAATCAATCTAGTGTTGGTTGAAGACGTGCTGAGCTGGCTGGCTTAACTTGAACAATCAATCTAGTGTTGATTGAAGACATGCTGAGCTGAGCTGGCTAACTTGACTTGAACAGTCACATGGAAATGGTCTATCCATGCCAGTCCAAGATATTTAAAGTTTTATTTTAGTATAGATCACGAAATTTCCATGAAATCTCGTGTATGTTTTGGAAGCAAGGAGATTGAGTGCAATGAAGTTATTGTAGCCCAAAGAACTTGGGGAATTTATGTTCCGTAAGTCTCAAGTTCATGTCGAGGATGAATGTCACATGATGAATGAAGAAAAGCAAGGAAAATGACATCTTTTCCGCGTGTCCTACGCATGCTAAAGCGGATATAAAAGGATATGTCTCTAGTCCACATGTGCCGCGTGCTGAAGCTAGAATTACATGAATCTTTTCTTAAAATATGACTTGAGTGTGTGTTTATTCTTTTTCACCTAGAAGTTTTCATTTTATCTATTCTCCTTGTGCTTTGAGTATGAACCAATTTTGATAAAATAAAAAATTGACCATTACATCTATACTATATATATAAAGAAAATACATGAGTCTAAGTTGACTTTTATTTTTCCAATTTAACATTCATTTAAAGTATTTTATTTACTATGATATCCTTTTTATAACAATATTTAAATTATTAATTAAAAAAATAGATAAATCTCATGTTGAGCACGATTTCCTTTTAGAGTCGGCCAAACACACATGGAGGTCTAAGGAAAATTTTAATACAGGACCCTTTTAAAGTCAATGAAAGTATTTTAGTAAAATTACTAAATGTTAGTTGAAGATTTATTTTTTTAACGTTTTATAATGCAAAATCATTTACTAAATTAGTGTAATCGATTTTTTTTAAATATTAATTTTTCAATTAATAATAAAATCAATCAATTTAATATTTTAGAAATTTTTTTATTACTCAACATAGGAATGTAGTTGTTGTGTGTAGTGACCATGGGTGAGAAGTGAATCATGTTACATATCTTTTGTGCCATTTGAGAAACAATGAACCATCACAAACAACCATGAAATGAAACGATGGAAGTATATCATATTTATTTTTATGTTGAATCAACACAAAACACAAGTGTCAAGAGACCAAGAATCTAGGTATCAATTGCATAATGAGTAATGTGGATAACATCTTCTGGCCTAGACGGTGGATGTGTCTTGTTCCTCATTCTCAGCTCTTGATACTCCTTATAAAGGAATCCTCTATACTTTGGTGATTCCCCAATCTCTTTGGTGAATTGTGGTAATGGTTCAACCCATTTTTCTCCATTTAAGTTATGGAAGAACACAAATGAGTACCGGCTTTTTTCTCCTTTTCTTACAACTCTATGAGTTGCACTCTTGAACTTTTTGTTACTCAAGACCTTCAAAATGACAACACCATTAGTGAGAGTGTGATACAAAAATACATCCAAGTATTTGAGGATATCCAACACAAACAATTGAATAGTGATATGCCAAGATTTCATATGTAGTACATCACCTAAGAAGAAATTGCTATTTAAAAGTGAACTTGTTTCTAAGGAGAAATTGCTATTTAAAGAGTAAACAGTCATTTTATTTTCTAAATGTGTGAGATAATGTAACAATAGTTTCTGAATGTATCAAAATCAGAAAAATATTTATAAGTGTATCTTTTGTCAGTAATATTAGGACCAGATTGATAATCGAAAAACACTTTTATGACTAAACTAACTAATAAAAGATACACTTGAGGACCATAGTGACTAGCTAAAGATGTATTTATGTATGCATGAGTTTTGATACTATCTAAGACTATTGTGAGAGCAAATCACATATTTAAATTCCAAAATGACTATTTAGTCTAATTTAAAATGAATTGTAATTTTAATACATCATACATTAATATATATTGATTTTCAATCAAAAGTTCAAATCCTCTAAAGTTAATTACTTTGTATAAATAAACCATCACTTGCTCACTTTAGAGAGAAATTTATTTCAAAGAAGCTTTTTCCCTTTTGATAAGACAAGATTAACACAAACATTGCCTCAAAAAAAGATTTAACAAAAAAACCATAGGATTAAGCATAGGATTACCTGAATAACATCACCAACATTAACCACTATGGTGCCTTCTGAAGGAACAACAGGAACCCATTCTTCATTGCTAAGGACTTCCAAACCTCCTACTTCATCTTGAAGAACAAAGGTAACACAGTTGCCATCTTCATGCTCTGTGATTCCGACATTTTCGTCGTTAGAAGCTGGTAAGTAACGCAAGGCCACCATGAAATCCCAGCTTCTGTCATTGTTGAATTCTTTGAGGAAATTGGGAGGGAGGCCTAAACACTCATTTATAATGTTCTCTATCATCACTCCAATCTTGCTCATTTGTGCAAATAGTTCTTCAACTACTTCCCTATCACATAATAGGCACACATTTTATGTGCACTTGAGTATTATTAGTGACAGATTTTTAATATTCAATGAACGGTTGATTAATTAGTAACTATAGTAGGATTATTTATAGTGACAAATGTCTTTTCTGAATGATTCACGAAATTTCAATCAACCAATTAAATCATTAAACACTTTTAAAAAACGTAGTTGGAACATGTGTTTGTGACATCATCCTAAAATGTTTTTTCACGAGGTTCAACATTACCGTGTAAGGAAAATAATAATGAGTAGTGTTATTTATAACGACAAATGTCTTCGCGAATAATTCACGAAATTTCAGTCAACTAATTAAATCATGGGAATGGACGAAATTCATGGAAGTAGTAGACTGAATTTTTAAACACTTTTCAAAAACATCGTTGAAACATGTGTTCGTGATATCATCGTGAAATGGTTTTTCTTGAGGTTCAACATTACCCTATACTAACAACATTAAATTGAAGATATTTGTTATGTAACTGCAACTCATGTGATAAAAATCTGTAAAGATACATTGAGACGTGAGTTTAAACCCGCAATTCCTCGCTTCTCACCACTTAGTCTAAGTGAGACTATGTTTTTCAATAGCTATTATTTTATCTAATAAAGCCTAAATTATCTAATATAGCTAATATTTGTAATAAACTATGATGTTAGGTTTGACGCAGATAAAAAAAATGATGTTAGGATGTCTTCCCACGCACATGGCTCTTCACAAACACGGCTTTTCAAAGTTCAAAGAGTTCATATTTGGATTTATTCTATTTCTGTAGCAGTGTTTTTAAAACAAAAAATTGGGGAAGAGAATTTTCTTTACTAACTAACGTAACACTAATAGTTATTTTATAACAATCTAGATTTTATAATAGCTCTAATAAATTTTTTACCGACTACAAAACCAACTTGTAAAGTGTAAACGACGTCTCTTTATAAATTCATTTACAAATTTAGACGATGGACGCTCAAAATCACATTTAAATAAGTTTATGGTCCAAATAAAAATATCAAATTTTGGTTTTGGTTCCTTTATAATTTTTGAGTAAGTTTTGGTTCTACAAGTGTTTTCTGTCGTAACTTTTGGTTCATTTATTGTTGGGTATTTGTATTGGCTACATTATTGCTAAAACAAATATCTTTGTCTGTATTGTTGGAACCAATGTTCCAACATGTGCTTAGGCATCTCTGTAAGATGTTGGGCACGATGTTCCAACATCCTGGCACGGTTTAGTGTGCCTGAGTTCATGCTTATTTGTACGCGCGCCTTATCTTTAAAATGAAACAATATTTCCTTATCTTGTTGACCAAGCAACGCGAATATCTTTACAGAATCAACTGTGGAATATTCCTAAAGTTGTGATTATATTTTAGGAAATATTTGTTATTGTTTTAGAGAATCCTAAAGATGTTCTGACATTTTAGGACTTTCTATATTTGTCTCTGATTCTTATTTTGCAGATCAGCTGGACGATCTGTTTTGTTCTGAAGCCCAACTAAAGTATTTGACCTGAGCTACTTCAGTATATAAGGGAGACTTCAAGACCTAATGAACCATTCAAGCCGTCATTCTAAAAAGTTTAGATTTTTAGGGTTTTGAGTCTACATGTGTTCTATTCTTATATCATGTTGATGCAAGTCTAGTACCTTTATTGTGAGCCTTTCTTGTGTCATTTGTGATACATGTTAAGGACTGTGTGTTGAGTTGTAAACTCATGTGTACTACACCAAAGCTGTGAAGTACGATGTTAGTTGTTTTGTTTGAAGGTAACTTCATCTTTGTGTTTGTTGTTTGAGGTCTGATAGGTCACAGGGGTTGTGACTGACCATAGGATAGTGAGATGGGATCTCAGATCTAGGAGTTCGTAGGTTGAAGTCAATACAGGTAGGTCCTAGGTTTTTAGTGTAAACGAGGAGTTTGCTGAGTCTTATAGAATAAGGACTACACTAGTGGATTTCCTTCCTGGCTTGGTAGTCCCCAGAGTAGGTGTGTTCGTCACCGAACTGGGTCAAGAAACTCACCGTGTCCTTTACCTTGTCATTTATTTTCTTGTTTTATTTATGTTTACTTCGTAATGTTGGAACATTGAACTGAACATTATAAATGTTGAAACATCACACAGAACATATTAAAACAAGTACGCTAGAATTTTATTTACTTTCATGTAAAGTCACATGTATCCTTCAAAATTTTGAAATTTTTTTGGGTCATGTTTAGTAGATTATATAAATCTCTCTTGCAAAAGATCAAATATTTTTTACAACGGATGATTAAAAATGAATTTCTAAGTTTGTAGTTTTTAATAATTCATATTTTGTTCAAATAAAATTAATTTTTTGTCCGAAAGATTGTTATATTATTCTAAATATCCCTGAATCAAAAACATGGACAAAAAAATTATGATGAAAAACATTTGGGGATCAAAATTTGTTGAAATTTTTTAGAATGACTATAAAATGAAATTTGTGTTTTTGTTAAGGATCAAAAACTCATTTAACATGTGAAAAGCAAAAAATGACAATAATAAATCATGGATAAATTGAGTGATAGAATTTACCTTAGCTGAGGAGGATTTTCAGGGTAAACATTGAAGTTAGATCTTGGAGGAAAAACAAGCAAGTATTCATTTTTGTCTGGTGAGTGTAGTGGCTGTCTACTATATCCAGCAGGAAGTGGAGCATTAGAAGAAGGACTGCTCTTGTTCTTTTCTTCATCTGAGTAATTGAAAAATGTTTTGGATAGGTCCATAGCTTGTTTCATCAAATCTAAAGAAACACCATGGTTCACAATTTGGAAGAAACCATATTCAGAACAGGCTTTTGTGATTGTTTCCATGACTTTCTTTTTGTTGCCATCCTCATGTTCTGTGAGGAATGGAGAGAGATCAACTGTTGGAATACTAGGCTCAATCATCTCTTACTTCTCTAATAGCTTCTCAAATGTAAACTTTTGGTATAGTATGTATAGAGATAGTAGCTAAAGCAGCATGGACGATTTAGATTGAAGACAAGAATGATATGGGATAATGGGAAGTCCCTGAATGTTTGAAAATTATTTTATGACCCCTTTATTACTCATATTATATGAATAAAAACTCAAATTTTAAATCATTTCACTCCCACAGTCGGTATCTGTCTATCAAACGACACTTACTTGAGTTCTCTCTCTTCTCCTTCCACATCTCACACTTTTGGTCTCTCTCTTCTCCGTCACCGTAACCATTGACTAGTGTTGTTGCTTCTCACTTCGAAGAGTGAAGCTGAAGACTTCGCTAGCATTTAGAGAAAGAAATAAGACAATGTTTATGTGGCTACTTCTTTTAGCAATTTTAAATTTTCAATAAACAATGATGTCCTTTGTACTTGGTTATGTTATTTTGATAATTAGGTTTGATAATTTGGATTATCGGTTAATTTAGAACATTGAAATTTTGGCTATATATTGATATACCATGTTATTTGGTTTGATAATTGTCATGTTATAAAAATGTCATTGATATTTAAAGGAGCAACCAAATCATTCGGTCAAAGAAATGTTAAAATGAACATATTACTGGATAATGCATTACAACATTGTGTTCGAGACTGAAATTTTTTTTTAATTAAAAAAATGATTCACTGCGAATACAAGGATGTGACTGAAATACCCCAATCTGTCAGGGACGAGGATGAAATTCAATTTCTCGTCTCGGTTGGACATGAGTATGATAACATATAAGTATATAAGAATCAGAGACGGGAACGAAGAAGGTAAAATCCGTCTCCACCAATGCCACACCTAGGTTCAAACACTCAATGTTGTTTATGTACAATGTACATGCTTTGTGTTGCGTAAAAAAAAGGTACATGCTTTGTGAAGACCAATGTCGGTCTAACTATCCAGATTCCCTCTATTTTCAAAGAGGACAGAGAGATAAATACAAACTAAGAATTGTTGTTGCAAAATTATTATTATTATAATTTTTTTATATATCATTTAAATTATTTGTGTTTATTTCCCATCTAACATAATCCATTTCTTTTTTAAAACAGGAGAATCTCATACTTCACTAACGCTTGTGTCGCAAAATGTTACACTACTGATATTTGTGGTGATACAATGTATGTATAAAAGTATATAGCTCATTGTTCCAAGATATTAACATATGTTGTGCCGGTAAAGATCACGTCAACTTCAACAATAGATTCAAGAGTAGTCATTGTAAATCTTTAAAAAAAAAAAAAAAGTCATTGTTTGTAATATTTAAATGTGATAGTGTGAACTAATGTCGCTATAATTTTTTAGGAATGATATTTTTATAGCAGTATTTTTTTACAATATGATAATGGATCAACTCTTGAAGGATCAACATAATGGATAAAAATATGATAATTAAGTATATATACAAAACATTACTGTGTAAATAGGTAGACCTCCCACCCACCAATCAAGCCAAGACTTGATTATACCCAGCTAGAAAATAGACACACTACCACTTGAGAATCACACTCCACCAAAATAGCCTTGCTGCCAAACAATCCTGAGTTGAAACAAGGCTCTAGAGCTCAGTCATAGGAACATTTGAGGAGGCCAAATTATGCATGAAATCCGCAATCTTAGATGGCTAGTTTGGACAAAAAAATTAACGTGAAAAAGTACAAATGTACAACTGATTTCAGCATAGCATGTAGTTTCATCCGGTTGGTACTGTAAAGTTGTGCCCGCATTATAGATTGTGATAGCAATAAAATGATATTGATTACGCAGCTATACACTAAATATACTGCATTTTAACTATATGGTTCAATATAGGACCAAGATAAAATCCGATGTATCATTGGTATCTTTAAAGAAGTGCACTAAAGATAAAACCAGAAATCACCTTCAAAGGACAGTAAATAAGGTCACAACTTAAGGGGGAACCAATAGCCAACCTTGGTATTTCATCATCCCCTAAAGTCCACTAAGATACTCCTATAATAACCTTAAAATAAATAAATTAAAACCAAGTAATGCTGCTATTTTAAAGCATTTTACACTATTCTTCTTCCTCATCATCGTCGTCATCCTCTTGATCATCATCATCTTCAGAGTCATCATCATCCTTTCCCTGCCAATGAGAACATTTGGATTTTGTTATTTCAAAATAAAACCATAATATATATACATGTATATTTAATTATAAATGCAAGGCACAAAAGTTCAATAAACAGATTGGTTCTTAGTAAAGCAACTGCATAGCTCTGGTGTATTGTCACGTCTTCTTTGAAAATGTCTATAAAGTACAATAATTAAATGAAATTTAGATCTCACTTCATATTCGTGATTCAACAGACATAGTCCGACTCCTAGATTATGAGTAAAGAGAAGTAAATTCTAAACTAAGTTACATTGCAATTTATAAAGTCTAATAGAATTGAGAATAGGATCTAAATAATCACAAGAGCTAGCATGACACGAACATTCATATTAAGGAGTATGTCAACCATATATCTAGACATATAATGGATCTTAGACAGTTTATAAAACTATATATGCAGGTGGGCTATATGTCAAGTCAAAGATAGCTTATAATATTATGTTAAGAGTTATGAATAGATTGGGCATAAATTTAACTGAAAAGTAAGTTTGAGGGATTAGGCAGTATTGTCAATTGTAGAAAACAGTTGGATGTTCAAATTCCGCTCTGCTGTAGCACAACAATAGCCTCTATTCGACAACACTTTGTACCAAATAGCATATCACAGAACATTGGCAGTTTGTTCAAATTACACATAGAGCGACTATTTGAAAACACTGGTATTAGGGCTGCGCAATTCTTCATAAGAGTTACTTTTGATAATATACCTAGTTGATGCCAGGTCTTAGAATCAAATGACATATTTAGCCAACCCCAAATAAACTATTTTACTAAAGCATTAAGTTTTTCCCCATTTTTCTTCCTCTTTGAATATCCACCTTGCCCAAAATCTTATCCAAATCAAGCGCAAACACAACTTACATAGTAACTGAACTTTTTAGAACGCATATCCAACATGCAACAAAAAATTGATGGGCTAAATATTCAGGTAATACTCTACCGCATCTGCTAATCACAAGTTTTTGAAAAAAGGAAAAAAATTTAATGGAACATTAATTACCACATCAACAGCTTCATCATCATCCTCCTCTGCTTCATCAGGGTCCTCCTGTTACATTGTAATCAACTACCATTAGAGACACAAGTATAGAGAGCGGTAGGTATTGGAGCGTAAAATGGGTTGTTTGAAAAATAAAATAATAAATGTTACTATTAAATCAAAAGTCAACTTACACTGTTGAAATAATTGAGCGGATTCGGCCATAAATCATCCTTGATCATTTCAGCAATCTACAATTTGGAATGAAAAAATTACACACAAAACTTATGCAACAGAAAACAAATTAAGGCATATCAACAATTGTTTTAATTAATAGATGTAACAAATGCAACCTCTTAAAAATTTAGCAAAAACTTGAAAATATATATATACCTCATCATGAATGTCACCCATTTCATCTTTCTGCTCAGTGTCACAAAACCAGGTAAAGAAACTGCATTCATTAGCACATTATAATTAATTATTTGTTCCATTTGGCATTTTCAAAAAGATTTGACAATAATTTGAATGAAATAGTGAAATATATTTCAATAACCCAACTAGGTATCACTAATCATGAGCTCATTCATCATGCACTGATTGATAAACTTGATTACAGCCTTACTCGTGAAATAAATAACACCGAAAATCATGTTAACCATACCATGTTTGTTTGGGACACAAATGTAGTTGGAACCATGCAAAACTCTGGAAATTCACCCAACTCATACTTGAACAACAAGTGATCTAACATATAAAACTAGTACAGGTGCAATTTATAATTGTTTTACTTTTACTGGCTATTTAAACACTAGAAGTTCAAAAATAATTTCCTTTGTTTTTCAATGTCTTCCATAGAAACACTTTTAACACCAACCTGATATCAGAAGCAGGTCGCTTGTTCCCCTTCTTCTCATGACTAACTCCATTGGGAATGCCCTTCATGTTTAAAGATAATGTTTTACTTTTACGATCATGTTTTAAGAAATAAACAAAATGAAAAAGAGAAAAAGTGGATAGAGGAGCAAAACTAAAATACAAAATCTTACCTTGCCCTCTTTCCATTTTATGGGTGTGGCGGTAAGCTTTGTGGTTCCTTCTTCAAGGAAGGTAAAAGTCTTGACAAGTTTTGAATCCTCAAAATAGGGATTGGAGTCGAAGTTCTGAATAAAAAATGTTTTCAAAAGTTATTATTATTCCTTTAATTTAAGCAAAATACAAATTCTCAAAACCTAATCGAGATTTGCAAAACACTAATGAATTATGCACTGAAGAGAAATAGAAGCAACTCACAAATGTTATCGAATAGCCTGATTTAACATCTTTATGATCTTCCACCTCAAGAGAGCTTAAATGCTTAAATATCTAAAAAATAAATGGTCATTAGTATATTTGAATTAATCCATCATATATCTGTGACTAAAGAACAACAACATTAAACATGATTATCAAATCAAGATTAAAATCTTAAATTAGTATATTTGTTATTAATTGTAAGATACACAATCATGAAATTTATCAAGTAAAAACAAGTAGTAAAAATATAAATAAACTGAAGTCATAAATCAAATGAGAAGAAAAGTGGTTTGGTACACTATGTTCATACTGTGATCATTGGAATAGACCAAGATACTTCATAATGAATCAAGATTCATCATAATAAATCAGGATTAAAGTCCAAAATAGATACACATAGGAATTGATAAAGTTCACTTTTAAACGGAAAAGAGATACAACATGCATGTATCGTAAGATCATGATACTCCCTCCGGTCCTATTTTTAAGAAACAACTGACTTTTTAGATTCATTGTTTAATTGATGTATCCGGTCTGTAATATATACCAGATACATCAACTCTTCAATGAATCTAAAAAGTCGATTGATTCTTATAAATAGGACCGGAGGGAGTAACATCCAAAATAGATACACGTAGGGAATTGATAAAGTACACTTTTAAATTGAAAATAGAAACAGCATGCATGTATTGTAAGATCATGATAAACATATCTGACTAACATCATGAGAGTACTTTCAAACAATATTTTAAGTAAGGGCAAATAAACAGAACCAAAAATGAGAAGTTACGACACTAATAAACAACTCAAGTTCTTATTCATATAAAGTTATGGTAAAGCAAACGAAAAAGCACTTGAATAGCTATGGTAAAGTTATGACACTTAATGCAACTAAAGAAACCGAACCTTCTGATCCTCTTCGTTTAAGAGATCACCAAGAACAGGATGGCTCAAAAACTGCACAATAATAATAAAATATAGTAAACAAATCATTCACAACAATAGTTTAACAAACGGCCAATAATAAAAACAAAACGAAAATAAAAACATAAACTTCAACATTAAAGAAACATAAGACTCACCGCAGTTAGCCAGAAATCGGGAATGGACTTGATCACATCATTGCGCTTGTCATACACCGGTTTCCTTACTTCATTGTACTTCTGCTCTATTTCGAGAACTTTATCGCTAGCCTCCTCATTGATCTGGTACCATAATCATCAGAATCAAATTAAATTGCATTAAAAAAATAACAAGCAAACACTCATTCAGAAAACTTTATCGATAGCCGCCTCATTGATCTGGAACCATAATCAAATTAAATTGCATTAAAAAAATAACAAGAAAACACTCAGTCAGATTAAGTAAATGGTCCATATAAAAATCCAGAATTTCCTTTTTGGTCTATAAAAAAAATCGCACTTATTATTAGTTCCGATAACATTTTCCTTAAAAAAATGCTTATGAAAAAAATGCTAAAATTGTTAATGAAAAATTTTACATGACTAAAAGTGCTGGCGAAAAATAAATTTTACAAAGTACTAAAAAGTGCGATTTTTTTTTAAGACTAAAAACGAAATGCTGGATATTCACAGGGACCATTTCCTTTACTAAAATTTACTTAATTAATTTTTTTTAGAAGAATAAAACTTATGTATGTTGGATCCTAGGGTTCACCCAAAATTAGGGTAATTGACAAGACAAAAAAATGTTACATAGTATCCACTAAAAACGTTTAAACATCAACCCTAGAATTTGATTCCACTAAGTTTAATTACATTTTACTGAATGCGATAAATTGAATTCACAAAAGAGGAATCAAGAACAAACATAAAAAATTGCAAAATTAAAAAGAAAAAAAAAATGAAAAATTGGATACCTTTTCAATCTCATCTTGAATTTCCTGCAACTTTTCAATGGAGAGAACAAGTTCTCCGTCGATCTCCTCAGCGTTCTCACCCTTTTCAGAAACTTTCAACTTCTTAGACTTGTCGGCCACCATGGTTGAAGAAACAGAAGGTGTTGGGTTCAAACCCTAGCGCAGTGGACAAGTTTGGTGTTCTGTTCGAGCGTGAATGAGGGAAGTGTTAGGGTTTTGTGGGTTTATATTGGACAGAGTAGTGAGTGTGTCTAACAACAACGGTGCGCGCGTGCGGGTGTATAGAGTAAACTAATTAGTTCATGACATCTGTCTCATCTCTGCTTAAATTCACCATTCACCTTTTGTTTTTTTTTTTTTTTTTTTTACTTGGGACACTCTTTAAAGATTCTAAATTAAGTAAACGAACAAGTGCCCTGAGACTCTTGTTAAGTATCCTTGTTGTTGTTAAGAAGTTATAAAAAGAAATATTCTTTTGGAAATTGCGTATTCAACTTTTTGAAAATTGAAAAACGATTTTTTTAAGGGTTTTGTTAACAAGTACCTAAAGACATTGTTTAAGGAACCAATAAAAAGAAATTATACCTTGAAAATATAAGTCAAACACTTCTTGAAGTTATAACCATACAATTTCCAATGCAAAAGTTGTTACTTTTAGATGCTTAAACAATGCACTTAAGACACTTGTTAACATTTTCCTTTTTTTAATGCAAAACTTAACTTTTTTTATATTTTTAGTTTGTTAACCAGTGCCTCGGAGCCGGGGGCATTGGTTAACAAAACTAATACTTCCTCTAGTTCATTTAGGGGTGTTCGCGGATTAGATTGGTTCGGTTTTGGGAGGAAAAATCATCCAATTCAATCTCTTCGGTTTTGTTATTTGTTCATCCAATTGGTTTGATTTTAAAATTACATTCAGTCCAATCTGATCCAAATATTTTAAGTTTGGTTTGGATTCGTTGTCGATTTTCATTGTTGTATATTTTTTCATTTTTTTTGTTAACAAAATATATCATTTTATGACATTTCATAAAAAGGTAATGTTATGAAAAAGATGAATAAGTAGAAAATAAAAGTAACATAAAGCAAATAAAATAGTAAGTTAAAGAAAATAAAATAGTAGGTTAAAGAAAATAGTTACAAAATCATAAATTAATAATATTTCTTAAGGGAAGGAAAAAAAAAACTCATTATTATTAAAGAACAAGTCTAGAAAATAGTTAGAGAATTTTAAAGTAAGGCACTATTTATAAAAAATTCATATAATAATATATAGGGTTAATATGTCTTTACCCCCTGTAATTTAGGCGAGTTCCGGTTTACCCCCTGTAAAAAAAAAAGGTTAGATTCAAACCCTATAATATGAAGATTCTCCACAAAACACCCTTGTAATATGAAGATTCTCCACAAAACACCCCTGACCCCATCCAGACGCTGACGTGGCACGCCACAGTGTAATTATTTTTATTTTTATTTTTTTAAAACCTGACATGTGTGTAATGGACACTGACGTGGCACGCCACTGTGTAATTATTTTAATTATTTAAAACCTGAAAATTAATTTAAAAAAAATTAAAAATAGGAAAAAAATAAAAAAAAGGAAAAAATTTGGATTAAAAAATTCAGAAAAAAAAAATAATTTTTTACCAAATCATTAAAAATAGAGAAAAAAAAGATTATTTTTTTCAAAATTGAAAAAATCAGAAGAAAAAAAAAGTATTTTTTTTTAAATTTAAAAAATTCGGAAAAAAGAAATCAGATTTATTTTCAAAAAAAAATCTGAAATTAAGATTTTGAAAATTAAAATAAAATCGATTTTTTTAATCAGATTATATAATTTTTAAAATTTTATTTCATATTTTAATTTGAATTATAAAAAAATTATATTCAGATTTTTTTTAAAAAAATTTCAGAATTTTTATTTTTGGTAGAAAAAAAATTTTAAAAACTTTTTTAATTCTAGAATTTTTAACTTTTTCTAGAAAATAAAAAAAATTAGAAAATTTTACTTTTTTTCGAAATTTATAATTTTAATTTAATTCGGATTTTTTTTAAAAATTTTTCTATAATTTTTTCCGAAATTTCGAAATTTATTAAGTTCGAGAATAGAAATGGCAATACCATATAGGTTTTCATGTCATCGATGGAAAATATATTAAGTTAGAATTTAGAAAAGAATTCGAAATTTTATTCCTAAATTTTTATGAATTATTTTTCCAAATTAAAATAAAAAAAATTCATATTTTATTTTCCGAAATTTGGAAGAATTTTAAAAATAATTCTGGAACTTGATAAAAAATAAAAAAATTCATATTTATTTTCGAAATTAGGAAGATTTTTAAAAACAATTCGAGAACTTAATTTTCAAAATAAAAATCTGAATTTTTTTAATTTTTGAAAAAAATCTGATTTTTTTCGATTTTTCAAATTATTTATTTTTTAAAAAAAATCTGACTTTTTTCGATTTTTAATTTTTTTTCTGTTTTTTTATATTTTTTCTGCTTTTTTTTCCAATTTTTTATTTTCAAAAATTAATTTTCAGATTTTTGAAATTATTTTTTATTTTTAAATTAATATAATTTTTGTTATATTATTTTTTATTTTAAAAAAATAGGAAAAATTCCACTTGTGCCCTTAAAAAAAATAAAAAAAATTAATTATACAGTCAACGTGCCACATAATCAAATATGCACAGTCAGCGTGTCACGTCAGCATTTTGTCCAGTCAGATGGCCTCAGGGTCTAAAACGAAAGAATCTTAAATTACAGGGTTGGAATCTAACCTTTTTTTTTACAGGGGGTAAACCGGAACTCGCTTAAATTACAGTGGATAAAGACATATTAACCCTAATATATATATATATATATATATATATATATAGAAGTATAAATATTTCGGTTTGGATTGGATTGGATTGGTTTATACTAAGGGAACCGAAAACCAATCCAATCCATTTAAAATCGCGGTTTTTTTTTCGGTTTTTGGATTGGTTCGATTTTTTGTTTTTCGGTTCGATTACTGCGGTTTGCATTGTATTGGATTGGACATGAACACCCCTAGTTTCAATTACTCTTTCCGTTTCAAAATACATGTCGCATTTTTGCAATGTACACTATTCTCATAACTTAATTTGACCATACATTTTAACTAACATATAAATACAAATGATAACATGTAAAATGTTGTTCGATTTGTTTCGATAAATCTGTACAAAATATTAAATTTTTATAATTTTTTACTTTAGATAATTAAAGATATTAACGGTCAAAGTTGTGCATTGACATGTGTGATGTGGTTGATTGCGACATGTATTTTGAAACGGATGAAGTATAAACAATTTTTTTTACCCTTTTAATAAAGTCAAATACTTAACTACTTATGTCTTAAAATAATAGTCGTTTAAGATTTGTACATGATTTTTAAAGAAATGATTAATTGTGTTGATTTCAATGGTAAAATTAGTATCATTTAGTAAAATACTCTTATGAATTGTAATTAGTGGAGTAATTAAGTAGAATGAAATTCAATAAATAAGGGTATAATAGCGAAAAAAATAATAAATATTGCATTGATATTCTAAAGTGACAATTATTTTAAGACAGAGAAAAAAATGATAAAAAGACAATTATTTTGAGATGGAAGGAGTATCTCTTTAAAAACACTTAAAAAAACCAAATACTTCAATTTTTCAATTTTCATAAAAACTTCCTGTTTAGGGAAGGTTCTTAAACAATGTCTTAAGTACTCGTTAGCATTTCCTTTTCTTTTTATATAGAGTTTAAAGATTGTGCATTATCGGTTCAAAGTAACTTTACTCAAACAACCAATGAAAACAATCAGAAATGGGGTAAGGCAGTTACATAACATCACAATTGTTTGAATGTGAGTAAACCGAATAATGTGGTTGAATTGTGTTTACTTTCCCTAGCAACGATTAACTCTTTTTTTTTTAGACTGAACAGAAAATAAATTGCGTGTAGAGTTAAGGGAAAGAAGATTGTTGGTGCATGATAGACTTTTAGTAAGTGTACTAAAAATGCATCGAAGTAATAAAATTTATAAGTTCGTATCCACTGGGACTGTTTCAATTTCTACTCGGCAACATCGTTAAAATCAAGGATGTATTAAATTTATGGGTTGCCCTAGGCAGTTGGATTCAGTTGCATAACACTTAAACAAAGTAAATAAAATGGTTTGATTATTGGATTAAAACAGATGATCAAGCCTTTCAAATCCTCTATTGCTCACTGTGAGTAATTTGGCTCTCTTCTCTCTCAAAGAAATTAACGTAGCTTTACGAAGGATTAACTAAGTGGTTTTGATCAATCTCTTGACTCAAAACCCTTTTCTAAGTTATAACCTTTTAATCTCTTAAACTAATTGAATAACTGCGGAAGCATGGTGAGAACGTTAATCCATAAGTCATAACTCTCAATTTCCTATCTCTAGGTTCCTATGTTGAATTAAACAGAATTACTATTTCATGATTAAAAGCTAGGGTTAGTAGTCATTCAATTCCTAAGATCAATTTATATGGTTGAAAGAAGCTAGGGTTAGTAGTCATACAAACAATCATAAGAAAAGCATTAAGCACAAATAATTCTGAATAAAGACTAGGTTTTCATTGATGTTAAAGAGAGTTCTTAACAAATTACACCATCACAGATCTCAAAGATGCATCTCATGGCTTAATCAATCTAAGAGTTTAGCTACTCATAACTAAACAATCAAATACATAGAAAATAGTGAACATACATAAATCAGAACCAACTATGAGTTGGGTGAGATCCACTGCGTGTTCTACGGTTTCCTGGTGCCGTCTATGCTCTGTTTAGGTCTCCAAAATCGCACACCAAGCTTCTGATCGCATCTGGCTTTTATAGACAAATAATTAGGGTTTCAGAAAAGCCCACCATCGTGCCACGTTTCGAAACCATCGTGGCACGATTTGCTCATTAATCCTATGTGGCAGCAAATTTACTCAACCAACGTGACACGTTACACCTCCATCGTGCCACGATTTTTCCAGCATCTTCAGTTAAAATCCACGCTTCAAACGTGCCACGATTCAGGTCCATTGTGACATGATTTCTCTAGTAGCTAAATTCTTGCATTTTTCTCCAATTTGTGCAAAACTTCTCTTTTATGAATTTTGAGCTATTTAACCATGTATACAAGCATTTGACTCTCAAAACATTACAAAAAGGACACAAATATGACTAGAAAACTAGGGTTGACGTACCGTCATCAGTGCTTATCCTGGTTCACCTCGCAAATTCGATTTTTGTCCCACTGGATTGCACTTTCAAGAGATTTCTTCACTATAGTCAAACTTGATTACAACAATAACACTAACACAACTTAGTCCTAGTTTTTCTTGCCTTAACCTACAGGATTTCCAAATCTCAAACTAAAGATTGATTACAACTAATTGTATTTACACAAACTCTAGAAGCAGTAAGCAAATTTAAGTATAGTACACTCAGTGTATCTCTTTTATTTCTTTTGAATGTTTTTGAGATAAGGTATACAATATAGACAAAAATAAACGAAGTGCAGAATAATGTGTATGTGTTATAGGTCTGCAGCATTCTTCGGTCAAAGCAAGTCCTTTATATAGAGATGAAAGCAAGGGAGAAATTTGATCATAGTGAATACATTAGTATATTGGAGTTGGGTTGGGTATGTATGTACACATTATTAATTTATTTTAAAATAAATTTAAATTTTGAATGAAATTTTCTTCCTCTGTCAATATCCAACCGAATTCTAGAGTACCAATTTGGATTCATTACTTATTACCGGGCTTTATTATGCATCTGTTACCAACAATCATGTGCACCTGGAATTCACAATCACCAAGGTGTGAACCTGAACTTTTGGCTAACTAAAATGTCCAATATCAGACTAGGTAACAAAAGCTGTGGTAAGATAGTTTGAAGGTTTAAGAAAATGAACATAAGGGCTGTATAAATAAGAAATTGTGAGTTCAACTCACTCACTAACATTTTTAACAACTAATAACACTTGCAATTAAAAAAAATGAAGTTTAAGCCTACAAAAGTTGATGCTCATAGAGGACCTTTCAGCCATAATCCACATTTATACTGGAATAGTTTAAAGCAATATTTTAAATGTCGAACCGGCAAGACTTTTAAGTCATGGTTCAATCACCTTAAACTGCCCGAATCAGGATGAAACCATGACCAAATCTTTAAAATAACTGAAACCTAGTAAAAGGCCGGTTAACAATTCAGCCTACTGAGTCGTGTGGTTTGGTTT
>Ga0315913_1000497_pt1 | contig 35631 bp, 9 predicted proteins | sample MpolsnodulesMG_FD_207736 | JGI IMG/M metagenome (GOLD analysis project Ga0315913, IMG submission 207736) | Medicago polymorpha root nodule microbial communities from Los Angeles, California, United States - small nodules | ecosystem: Host-associated > Plants > Roots > Nodule | place: USA...
TTAACACTAAAAATATATATATATATATATATATATATATATATATATATATATATATATATATATATCAAATTCTCAAAATATATTAAATCAAACACAAGTGTATAAAGTTTTTTTAGATAAACAAATTAACGAATAACCATTAAAACTTACATACATAATTGGAGGGGTCGATGTTGGAACTCGGATCACATATCCGGTCTAACTATAAAGATTTTTATTAGTTGATCTACGACTTAGAGACGTGTAATAAAGTATTCATAAGGCTTCATGCGATTAAGTTATAGAAAATATATAACATAGTTGAAATGATTTTTTGTTAATTATCTCAAAGCTCTCAATTAATCTAAATTGTGGAATACTTTTGGACGTCCACTAAAAATCAAAGATTCTAATTTATTTTTTTGAAGAAGCAAAGAAAATTTTATCATTGAAAAACACACGTACTGCAAAGTAAGTAAAGATTCTAATTACTAAGGGTTGGCAAAAATAATAGAGTAACAATAAGAAGAAAAAAATCTTATACTAAATAAATAGAATTAAAATTATGAGCAATTGTTGGTTTTTCTTCGATCTCCTAAATTGATTTTCAAGCATGTTTAATATCAAAATGGTCTAAAACTAAGATCGAAAATAACAATGAAAAGTTTAGAAATTAAACTACGGTATTTTTTTTAAGGGAAATTAAACTAGGGTAATATATAGCTCTGATATCAAATAATAGAAATAAATAAGGATGGTTTTATCGACATTTGAGATTTGAAATATTACTTATGATAAATAAACATTATATGATATAATTTGATTCAGTTAATTGACCTCACTTAGTATGATAAAATTTGATTTTTGATATTTAAAAAATCAGCAGAATGATCCACGTAGATAAGTAAGATATTTGTTCCTCATGAAAAAAGGCCAAGATATTTATTGGGAAAAAAAGTATAAGTAAGATATTTTGCTCTAAAAAAAAGTAAGATAGTTTGCCGTATCAAAAGGAAAAAGCATAAGATATTGTTCATAATAAAGATTTTTCAAAAACAATCCCCGTGAGTTTAGCTCAGTCGGCAATGACAATGTATAATTTATGCAGGGGCCGAGGTTCAAACCCCAAACACCCTATTTTTCCATATTTAATTGTGTGAGCTCCAGCCCCTAGACCAAAAAAAAAGATTTTTCAAAAAATACAAAGATTTAAGTTAGAGATTTTGTACCTTTTCATTTAAACAAAAATATTCATTTACTACAAACCATTATTAAATGAAGGGTAATTATGTAATTTAAAAAATTGTAACTTTTTTTTTGTCAAACCCGTTTTGTCTTTTTTGTTGTTTAATGTTTGTAATTGTGACATAAATATGTTCATGACAAAAATGAGTATGGGTGCGTTTGATTTGCAAAACAGTAAGTACTGTACATAACAGTACAAGAAAGAACAGCACAATACAAGGGAGAACAACACATGACAAATTTTTATAACATTAAATAATTTTTTGTTTTATACGATTTTTGGGGGACGAAATGTTATTTTGGTATTTTAGACTACTTGTGCGTGTGACAAAAAGTTGTGTTGTGGTTTGGTGAGGGACAAAAATATCAGTTTTTGTCTTGTCCCTTGCCTCCAATTTGTCGTGTACCTATAACAGTTTTACAAATCAAACACTGGACAACTGAAGTTGTTTTGTCCTATCCTTCATTTTTTAGCAAATCAAACGCACCCTAAGTTAGCAAATTGATGCAAGTTAATAAATGTTTTATAATGAAAATTACTAAAGTAACCCTCAAGTTATTAATTTTAAATAATAAAGATGAATGCTATTTTTGTCTAAATGAAAATATACACCCTTTGTTAACTTGGACCTTCATGTTTTTTGTTGGTCTAAGTTAGCAAAAGTGTAATAATTTTTTTTTTTTAATAAATGAATTGACAAATAACTATTGAAACTTATATACATTAGTAGAGAGGTGGAGGTTCGAACTTCAGTCATGGTATCCGGTCTAACAAAATCAATATTTTTGTTAGTTGAACAAAGACTTACAGATTATAATGGTTCGCGCGATTAATTAAGTTATAGAAAATATATAACAACCTTTATATTGCCTGGGATTATCGTGTAATTGTTTTTAGTTGTTTTGCACCAATTTGCCTTCGTGTTTGGCCATGCTGCTTTTGCACCAACTCTAATTGATCCCTCTTAACACACGTTGTGCAGTCGGGGGTATGACCGTTTCTGAGATTTTGGTGGCCTAGGGCGAACCTATAATTTGGGTCCTAACTTAACTAATAAATATATATAAACATCAAAAGAATTGCTCTTCTCCCATTTAGAATTGCCCATTCCCATAAAATAAAATAAACCGAACGTGAGTTAACTCACTCACGTAGGTGTATTTTCAACGTGAGTTGGCCATTTTTCAGCGTAAGTTAACTCATGTAGCACGAGAATGAGCAAAACCAAATGGAAGAAGAGCAATTCTCAAACATCAAACTTGATATAAAAAACTAAGCAACTTTTTTTAGAGCCTAATAGACCCCTAAAAAAATTGGGGGCTCAAATTTCGTACTTATTTTTTGGAGCGTAGGGCGGTCGCCCTCTTCGCCCTGCCTCAAATACGGCTCTGGTAGGGGGTCCTCTTTGTTGTGTTAATATATATCTCATTTTGGCTTGTTTTAAAAAAAAATATATTGTCAATTGTCTTAAAGCTCTCAATTAGTCTAATTTGTGGAATACGGACGTCCAGTGAAAATCAAATATTCTAATTTATTTTTTTTAAGAAGCAAAGTAAAGTTTATTATTGAAAACACACTACAAAGTAAGTAAAGATTCTAATTACGAAGGGCTGGCAAAAATAATAGAGTAACAATAAGAAGAAGAAAAATCCTATATTAAATAAATAGAATTAAAATTATGACCAATTGTTGGTTTTTCTTTAATCTCCTAAATTGATTTTCAAGCATGTTTAATATCAAAATGGTCTAAAACTAAGATCGAAAATAACAATGAAAAGTCTAGAAATTAAACTAGGGTAATATATAGCTAATAGCTCTGATATCAAATAATATAAACCACAATTGATTGAGTTCTTGTAAAAAAAAAAACTATTATCAGTAAGAAAAATGTTGCAATCAAAATAGCAATCACTGTAATAAAATATCAAAAAAAAGAAAGAGAAAGATCAACATTTAACAAAACTTGTAAAATATTTTATAGGACATTATCATAATTATTCATAAATATATTTGTTTAAATTTTAAACAAAATTGTGTTTCAACTATTATCATAATTGAGTATCAAAGATTCTAAAAATAGAAGTTAAGTTCTGCAACATTAATTGCAACACGCACTTGAACACGTTTAAATTAGAACTCGAAGGTTATGCTTTTGTTTTTTGTTACAAGGGTTATGCTTTATTTGAAAAGGAATTGTCATGTGTTTGTAAATTGAAAAGAAAATACAAACATTGATGGAGAAAATTCCATGATGTAATTTCCCATCTCAACCTCGACAATTTGGCTGAAGCAATTAATCAAGGCACGAGCACGATGATAAAAGCCATATCAAAACTAATATAAGGGTCCACCTTTTTGTTCCACATGACCTAATAATCCTAGTTTAAATACATGAACAATGCTAGTATGCTACACTTGATGTACACACTACACACATGCAGCTTCTGATATATCACTGTGGGTCTCCACTCTAATTCCATGAAAAGAGAAAGCTTCTAGCATTACACTATTGACGTAAGTCCGAGTAGGGTCACATCCACTATTTCACTTTTTTTCTTTTTGGCTCCTTTTTTTCCCTTTTGAAATGTACTTTTTGGCTTCCTTAATCTTTGAGAAATGATCTTTTGATCGACATCAAAAATCAAATAGGATGGAATTTCTTTTGTTTTTCTATGTATTTTTTGAAATATGTAAATAAAATAAGGATAAGCATGGTGTCACATACAATGTTTAGTGATATATTCTTTCAAAAAAAATGTTAGTGATATGCAAAATATACATCAAATTTGCAAGTGATATTTTTTTGTTTTGACTATAGATTGATGCTTAGAGTGTGGTGGTCGGTGGAATGCCCATGCACTGAACACACAGCAGGGTGTGAATTTAGAGGCAGATGCAACAAACAATGAACTTCCAAGACTATAAAAAAGGTAAAAGAAGCCTTACTCTTGGATTGGTAATGGACACCTATTCTACTCATATGCTAATTATTTGACACATATCAGCATTGTGGTTATGACTATGAAGAAATCAAGGCAAGTAGATATCTTTATTGTATTGAACTGCAATTGCAATACAGAGAATATGGAAAATAATAACTTATAGGGGAAAAGTAGGGTAGTAAATCCTTTTGTGGATATTGTCAAAGGTATAAAGTTTACTTAAAATATGTAGAGGAAAAGAGGAGACAATATTCAAAGAAAGATGAACAAACCATTAATTTAGTCTCTAAAGTATGATGTATTTTCGAGAATATTGTTGTTATGAACAAAATTAGTATTAGAAAAAACAACACATTTATCAAAAAATTCATGGATGTTTTGGCTCATAATTCTCATATCAAGTTTCGAGCAATAATGTGGATTAAACACATCTTACCTCTTGGGTTCAATACTTGAACTAGCTTAGAAAGATAGCATAAATTAGGGATTTTACACTCAAATTGGCAAATCTAACAAATATAGGAGGAGGATGGATTTTTCAAATAAGTTGATAAGAAAGGCAGGGCCGACCAAACAAGTTTAGAGATCTAAAACAATTCTTGTTTTTTTCCCTTCAAGTATCTAGTGGTTAGAATTCCCCTTTTTCAAGGTGAATAAGTGGGTGTCAGGGTTCTACATATAACAATATAAGTCCCTATCAACCGAGGTATCTTCACAGGTAAAACAATTCTTATTGTGAGGCATTTTACAATAAAAAAATATAAACTAATTTTATGAAAATAAAAATAAAAAAATTCATGATTTGTTGGAGCATAGTGCTGAACCTTGGATAAAGTGGATATGAGATCTTCACTTTTATCAACTCAATACCAACTTAACTTGGGAAAAATCCATTTAAAAAAAATCATATTATATATTTATAGGTTAATTAAAATATTTTGAAGCCTTTTTTCGTCCAAAAATATTGAAGTCTAAAGTCTTTGCTTGTGTCACATGGCTCTTAGGCCGGCCCTGACGAGAGATATCAATTAAATTAGTAGAATCATCAAATATGCTAGAGTTCAAACAAAGAATTTCCTTGCAAACATCTTTTGAGAATTCTTTGGCCAATCACATTCAAACACCATCAAAATTATCTCACTCTCTTGTTTTAAAATTCTCTCAATTTGGCTCTCATTTTTATCTTTTTCCTCTACTTCATATTGCAGACATTCTTCTTTTGATGATACTTCTTCAAGTTTTCATTCAAGAAAATTATCAACTTCAATAGATTGCAGACATTCTTCTTCTCACCATACTTCAAGTTTTCCCTGAAGCTTTGTGTTAGGAGTTTGGAGTATATTACAAGCCTTTTTATAGTCACAAGGGTCCCTAATTTTGTGTCATTTACGACACATCATACTTAAACAAGACTATTAAGGAACATAAAAGAAAAACCACCAAACTTAACTTTATTAAAAATGCAAGAATTGAGTACAAGATCATTCTCCTTCTTATTTTCTACATAATCATTAACTAATGAAAATTGTTTTTACATATTTCCATGAAACTTATTTTAAAGAGAACACAAAAAATTATACTTCAAATTACTATGTTTTAGTTTTCTTAATAAGTGTGAATTGATCTTTTTTGCTTATAAATTGGGGCGGAGAGAGTATTGTACTCCCTCCGCCCCCATATCTAATCATCTTTTTGACTAAAAATTTGTCTCTAAATATAAACATTTTTTCAAATTATTAGATGCATTTATTATTATTTTTTCTTAAACATACCTCTAATTAATACTAATAACTTGTTTTGAAATATGAAAAGTCAAATTTAATACATATACAAACAAATGACAATTTGGTAATATTAACACATAAAACAAACACATTAATTGCACTGACAATTTTTCTTAAAAAATGTGAAAAGTGCAAAAGATACTTACATATAGAGATGGAAGGAGTATAATGACTCAACATATATTCAAAATAGGAATTTGAACCATTCATACATGATATAATAAGTTTCATGATTAACTTATCATATCATGTTGTGTCGTCAAGCTCTATATTGAAACAAGATACGATACAACTATCATATCTTATCTTCAATCTCTTATCTCACGTAACAAACGGTCCATAATTTCCTACTAGTTAATTGTTGGCATTATGTTTAGAATGAAGATAGAACATCAATCTCCTTATCACTTTACTACTCATTATTTTCATGGATACAAAGATCATTCCTTAAGATTAGTAAAAAAACAAAGCACAAAACAATTGGAATTAACTTTCATTTTCTTTCTTTCTTTGTTTATATTTACAACTAATTAAAAAATTGCATTAGGTTTGATATAACATTTTTATTCAAAAATATGTTAGCAGTATAAGTAAAATAAATTAATGAGCATAAAATCCATTTTTCTTAAAAGAGATTATGTGACAAGAGATACTTAAGTTCCATTGAGAAAATGACAATCTTTTCTTGAAGAAAAAACAAAGTTTGGTTACATAGTCACTGCCACGAGAGCTTTAGCATTCACAACAGTAAATAAAAGTGGCTTCCACATCACACACAGTAAATTAAGTAATGGCGACAAAATCACACAGGTTACCCCTCATTTTTTGCCTCCAAAGAAGAAAAACAAAACATGAAAATTCCTTTGTCAACACCACCAAGGTTTGAATTGACACAAATTTATTCACTTTGCTTTTTCTTCTCCATTTTAATTCCATGTAATCTTTTCCCAAATCATCACAAATTTCCACATCAAATTATCACAATTTTGAAGTTACATCCATTCCATCCCCACTCATAATGCAACTCGCCACAACTTTCCTACGTGTCTAGTTTTATTTTTCCTTCAATACCCGACCCCCCTTTCCTCCCAAGACAAAGAATGCATTTAGCATCTTACCCCACTTACATGTTCTTTGGGAACCTACTTCATTATAATATTATTTTTTTACTACATGTTAGTTTTACTTATGAAATTAAATAAAAATAAAAGATAGGGTTTTTTCTTATACAACCAAAATGGATTGTTGGAACAATATTTAAAATAGCTCAAAAATTGTTTTTCATTCACCTAAGAGATTATTGGGATGAGTCATAGATTATGCCGCTCTGTTTAAGACATTTTATGGCACTAGCCAAAATCATTGAAGCATCATATCAACCATGACGTCTCTAGGATAAAACAGTTCAATTGTAATGAAATCTTATTGCACAGTAGGATCTGTTATAAAAATAAGCCTTCAGTATGATATTAAGACCACTCAATGATGGTACTAAGACCAATCAAATGTGGTATATTATGAGCATTATTGGAGAAAACTCTACTAAGATATTATGATCATTCTAGTATGACATTATGATCACTCTAAATACCGAAGGGGCAATATTTCTCCGAAGAGATCATGTTTACCTAATGTGACAAAATTATTGAAGGGGCAAAAGGAAATGTGGAGAAGTTGGCTCGAAATGAGTCAAGAGGAAGAATATATAGAACTGAAATGTTTGCGCAGTTTTGGTGTGCTTTGGAATGAGACATGACCTCTCCTTATATAATACTGGAAATTAACTGGTGTGTGTAAACTAAGCAATGTAAGACTTTAATGTTTTTCAAAATACATTCACTAGTATACTCTACTATCCAATGTAAGACTCTAAAGTTTTTTTTTACTTTCAATTCACACACTTTAGGGTCCAACAGTCCCCATTAGAATTTTAAAAAATATATATATCAAAAATAGAGTTAGACGCTTCCATAAGAATTTTGCACAAACAAAGGTGTCTTTTGACTTGAACCTTAGTAAGTAAGATTTAAATTTGATTAGAGTGACTCGTAGTCTTCAACTCCATGTTTGTCATCATCAAAACACACACAACACTTTCTTAGGTGTATTCTCAAAAAGTTCATGTGTTAATGGTCCTACACGTCACTTTTGGCTTAGTGAATTCTCTAGGAATTTTACCTAGATTTCCACACGAAGTACCCCCACTTCAACCTTTACAAAGGTGAATCTATCAAGAATACTTATGTAGCTAGATACTCCACTCCACATAGAGTATATATATCTCATTAAGAGTTTACATTAAGAGTTAGCAGGAGGTACTCCGACTTCAACCTTTACATAGGTGAATCGATGATCTTGCAGTTGTGTGAGTTTGAGATGATACATTTTTCACTTGTCTATATGTAATAGAGACTAGATATTTAAGATTCTAAAATATATTAATGGTGGGCCTTTAGAGACCAAGTTAGGCCCAGGTGATACCCAGTGGTACACAGACCCCCACCCCCATTCTTCCCAATCTAAACCGTCCTTATAAATATTGACCTCTGCTTTTCATCCTTTATTAATTCTCTCCCTCACACAGTGATTCAGTCTCAGTTAAACTCAAAACTCTAACCACTAAATTTTAGTGGTTTTCCATCTCTCTTTTTCCAAAACACACACTTCAACTTGCAACTCAAGTGTTCCTTAATTTCTCTCTCTCCAACATGTCTTCTTCTACTTCTGCAGAATCCACATGCAGTTGCAGCACTGAAACTGCCCCACCATTCTACTTAGATGAGAAGTGGAAGTTATCAAAGAAAGAATCATCAAGAAGCCTTTCCTCAAATTCTTCATTCGTGAACAAGAATTCTTCCACTCATCACAAAAAGTGTACTTTTGCTAGAAAGTGTGCTAGGCTTGTTAAAGAACAAAGAGCTCGTTTCTACATCATGAGGCGCTGTGTTGTAATGCTCATTTGTTGGAATGATCACTACACTGATTCTTAAAGGGTTCTTCAATTCTCTATTTTCTCATAATTTGCTTAAAGATCCTTTTTGTTGGCAGCAAATGTAAATAGAAATTTCTTCTTTCTCTTCTCTCTCTCTCTTTTTTATTAGGGTGTTTGAATTTCCATTGAAGGAGGTTCATGTTTATGTTAGTGTTATAATTTTGTTTGTACTATGTTAGAATTGGACAATATAAATGTTACTATATAGTTTGAACACTAATTAAATTGTCTTGCATTTTTTTTTGTTACCTAAAATGAAATTTATTCATATTAATTCTGCTTCTGAATTTAGCGTTCCTAAATTTGTTATCTTAACTAATGTTTAAAGACACTCTTTAACATTTTTCTTTAATCTTACGTGACTTTGGGATTGAAGAAATTAGAAGAAGTGATGGATGTATTTGAGATCTAAAATTTAAGAGAGATTCCATTGAAATTCAACCATTGGAGATGGAGGTGGTGAGGTGAGGTAAGCTAGGCTATGTGAATTAAAGATCTAAAAATGTGCTTAGGCTGACGCAACAACATATAATATTTTACTTACTTTGTTTATTTAATCATGGAAATTGAAGCTTGATTAATTGTTTATAGTTTAGTGAAAGGGAGAGAAGGTAAGATAATAATAAAATAAACATCTTTGGAACGACCAAAGGGGCAAGCAACAAAGATGCCCTTGTCTTCGTCAAAGTAATGCACTTTGGTGCTAACTACAAGGATAACATTTTTTATTTCGTGAAAAAGTGGGAGATTTGTTTTGGTATTTTTTTAGAAAATAAATTAGAGGTATGGTAGTTGCCAACTTACAAATGATTAATGATTAAAATTATAATAATATTGTGGGTTTGTTAATATAAATTAATATTTTATGAAACTAATATAGTTTAGTTTGGTCTTCTCATTTTCTTAATTCACAATATTAATCTTCCTATTTTATTTTTCAATAATTTAGTCCTCGTGCCTATTTTGTTGTTGTGAATTTGTTGGTCTCCATACTTTTTCTACGACACTTCCGGTTCCCTAAAAGGACTAAAAGTGTGAAGAATATCCTTAAAATTAAGGTTTAAAATGTAATTAAAATAAAGGCTTAATAGCAGTTTTCCCCTCCTAACTTTTACGAAGTTGCGATTTTGGCTCCCTAAAAAAACTACAAAACCGCCCCCTAAGTTTTGGAACTGTAGCAGTTTTGGCCCCCAAGGCCAATTTTTGATAAAAAAAAAATATAAATAACATGGCACCTCACTTAGGGTGCCACATCAGCGTAGACCAAGTCAAAATTGGTCTTGGGGCCAAAACTGCCATAAATGCAAAACTTAAGGGGCGGTTTTGTAGTTTTTTTTAGGGAGTCAAAATCTCAGCTTTGAAAAAGTTAGGAGTTAAAACTGTTATTAAGCCTAAAATAAATTAAAGATCAAACTAATTAATAGACTTAGAATCAATTTTTATCCCCTGTTTGGAAATTCGGGTTTTTTGTGTTTGAGTTTCACGCATTATTGCAATTTTAATCCTAACCAAGTTTTGATTTCAACATTGGCAATTTTTTTGTCCAACGGTGATGATTTTTTCCCCAATTTTAAATTTGAAAAGAATATACAAACATTATCAATTTGCTATCAGAAATCACCATTTTTTTAATAAGCCAAATAAATATATTAATGAAAATAAGTTTCATTCTCTAGTTTTTCCATTAAAAAATAATTTGACTTTTTGATGAACTTTAAACTAATTTAACTTCCGTATAACGGGAAACAAACTTTTTTTCGTGAGTGGGAGAAACAAACTTTCTTGTAGTGGTATATTATTTAAGAGTGAAGCAAAAGCGTGTGCAAAAAGAAGCAACTTCTTTTTGACAATTAAAAAAAAAAAAGCAACTATCAATACAATTTTATAAATTATCAACAAGAATTTTTATACACAACCTCTCAAGACAAAAAGATTCTTTTTACACAAATATTCAATTTGACATTTTAAAAGTAAAACTCATTCCAAAATAATAAATTATAGTTATTAATGAAAAAATCAAAGAGAAAGATTATAATTATATTTCAGTAGAAATATATTCAGATTTTAAAATTAGGATTTAATCAGTATAAAAATGTTTCGCATTTACATCTAAATAAATCGCACAATTATTCACTCTTTTATATTTATTTTTTAAAATAAAGTTAATGTGAATTGAATTTTAAGGGTTTGATGATAAGAAGAAGGGTATATTTCAAAGTTTAAAGAGTTTTGAGTAACAGTTGAACTCACACTCTTACAGAGTATGAGTCAACTCCTTATAAGCAGTGGCGGAACTCAGGCCACCCCATTATATGTTGGAAATTACCATTTTACCCTTCATTAATATTAAAATTTACCTACTCAATCTCATTTGGTCTTGCCATTTCTCTCTCATCTGAAGGGAGAACCGAGAACGCGCTCTCTTCTTCTCCCAACCAACTATAATAGTGTAGATGGACAATGGAACATAGTAGTGCTGTTTGTTTTATAATGTTTAATGTTCTTTTGTAATGTTGTTTTACGGTTACTAATGTTGTTTTATAATGTTTAATGTTCTTTAACTTCTCATGGAAATGGGAGATGTACAAATAAATGGTTAAATTATGGCTTATGCTTTTCTAACTATCATCCATATTTTGTTATGTTTTTCGAATAATTGTTGCTTGATAGGTTGTTGCGTCTTGTTATTGCTTGATAGGTTGTTGCGTCTTGTTATGACTCTTTCGGTTTCTACAGCCACAACTGAAAGATCTTTTTCAGAAATGAAAATTATCAAATCTAAGTTGAGAAACAAGATGGGACATGGGTTTTTGGCAGATAGCATGTCAGTTTACATTGAAAGGGAAATTAGTGCACATTGAAAGGAAAATTAGTGCATGTATTAGTTTTGAATCAATTATTGATGATTTCAAGTCACTCGGGAAGTGTAAAGTGCATCTTTAGGTATGTAATGATCGACTTTATATATTATGTAGTTTAAATTTTGAATGATCGGTTTTTTTATTTATTTTGAATGATTTATATATTATATTTTAGTTTATTTTGATGGCGGGATGACGGCCACCCCAAACATTTTTCTCTGGCTCCGCCACTGTTTATAAGGTGAATCAATATTCATCGACATACACTCTTTTACATTGGTCTCTATAATAATTCCTCAAATTTATGCATGGTAAAGGTGTGATTAAATATTAATATGTATAAAAAAAAATTATTGATGGTGTATATCAATTAAATTATTATTAGTTGTATTTTTTTTTTCTTGACAACAGAAATAGATTTATTAGAAAGGAATTAGAAAAGTACAATAATAATCGACTCACTAAATTGGAAGAAGTACAAAGGTATTCGATTCACCAAGAGACCAAAACTACCTCCTAAAAAAGAAGACAAATGAGATGGTTCAGAAATCATTCGTAATACATGCAAGTGTTCCACAAATTGTGTTGACCCGTAAACTAGTCCGAGTTTACGTTTTTAGGTGCCAAAAACGTGTTAACTCGAAGGTAAACTCAGTTTTTGATGAAATTGAAAAGTTTGACGAGTTTGACCGAGTTAACACACATTAAACTCTTGTAAACTCGTCCGAGTTTACGTTTAAAAAAACACCTTTTTATTTTATTTTAGGCCTTTTTTTTTTGGCTCATTTTCTTTCAAAACCCAACTCTTTTTTCAAGCGCAAGGTATTGAAACATGTGGTTTTCTGTCTTTGATGTGTGATTTACTAAAATATTGAATGTGCTTGTCAAACTTTAGAAGGATCGAACTTTTGAAGAAATTAACTAGTTTATTATTTGGATAGTTTTATTAACAATTTTAGAAACTTGTGAAACTTGCTTTTTCAGATGATTTTTTTGGATGGTTTAAAGACTTATGAAACTTATGATTTTGCAAGTTAATTTGTAATTTGATGCTAAGTTGAACATAACTCTTTATTATGGTGGTTATGTATATTTTGCTTTTATAATTAAGTCATATTTTACACTATTGACCTATTTGCAACATTATATTAGTTTACATATGTCATGTATATAATAAATTTTATATAGTTTTAATTTTAGGTAAACTCATACGAGTTTACGATTTGAGTTTACGTAGGTAAAACGAATTGAGGTAAACTCTCGAGTTGTAAAATCTTACATGCAAAGATCCCCCTTTCTCTCGTAACAAGAAGTTATTTCTAAGAAGTGACTTTAATATTATTAACTAAATCTTCTATCGAAACTTCCTTATTTGCAAAAATTATACCGTTTCTAGCGGATCTTCCAAACAATAGTATGTCATATCATGATTAAACCATGTCCATACCGATGCTCTGTTGTTAGCCCTGCACTATTTCTAGGTAAGAAGAATGTTAGCTACACACATCTCTTAACACACACTTTTCAACACGTTCTCTTTGATTGGTTAAAAATCACATGGGTTACATCAAATTTATATGGGTCCCACATGATTTGGTAGGACCCGTGTGAATTTTAACCAATTCACAATAGTGTGTTGAAAAATGTGTATTAAAATGTATTGTTGAAGAGGCTGCAATCGAAAGCTTGGAGCTCTCTTAAGCTTGGAGCTCTCTTAAGTCTGATCAAACCATATATGTTTGAAACCTACACTTCTGAAAGGGTATTCCTGGAATTTTGTCAGCTACCTTTTCCTATTAAAAAGACTTATTATTACTCTAATAAAATTCACAAATCTGATGATACTAATTTAAGTAGAAAATTTGCATAAAAATTATAAATAAATAAAAAGTTAATTAGAAAATGGAAAACTAATATTTGTATTTCTTATTTTATGTCAAATTTTTATCAATTGAGCGGCTGCCTTAAGTAATACCATGAATCACTAGTTACGCAAAGTAATACAAATCGTATTTAAATTTTCAAACATTTTTAAATAACCCACCATATTATTGTTAAAAAAATAAAATAATCCACAATATACAATAAATAATATGATGCATTTCTCCACTAAAATACGTCGTAAAAATGATGTAAGAAAAATTTGAATTGAAAGATGGTGTTGTTTTAGGATGTGGCGTATGAATAAGATTTCTTCTTTGAAGAGGATTTCTTCTCTTACAATAGCACTGATCCCTTCGAGAGTTTGTTTGGACATTATGGTGATGATGTTTTTGTATAATATTTCTTTTTGTAATGTTTGTGTTCTCTTAAACCACCGTTAAATCATGAAATTTATAGATTCTCGGCTGCAAGTATATGCCTGCTACTGTATCTATTATCATGCAATAGCTGCTGGATTATCTTTCTTCACATATACCAATATATTATTAATATTATTGAAATATAATATTGTAATACAGTAGATTGTGTATCATGAAATATATTATTGAATATTGTAATACAATATATTATACAATCAAAATCACTCATAAACATTTAGCTAAATTTAAATGCATAAAAAGATAGATAGTTTTTTCTAAAATAACTAAGACATGTTGCAAGTTCAAGCCCTCTTTTTTCATTGTGAATTAATGTTTTTTCTTTCATGTGCTATATGTTTTATTTCTTCTTCTTCTTCTTCTTCAAAATAGCACCTCAGGGTTTGTTGTTGTGATCTCAAGTTTTGGTTTCTTGGTTGGACTCGAAGAAGAAGACATCTTGTGTGTCTAGAAGTTGAAACAACGGGGGAAGAATCTTTGTCACACACATGCTTTGCACTTTAGCTTCTTTTTGTATGAGAGCAAAATTGGCCCTCACAATTTTGAGTCATGTGTGTGAACATGATATTCTTTATTACAACTGCAATGTTAATCCCTCGAGTCGGGCAGGACCATAATGAATGGCAAAGTTCTCCTTAAAAAGATTTAACATTTAATATTACTACATTCCCCTGTCTTGATTCGATCCCAAGAGCTCTAGTTAAACTGAAAGAGATCTATTACCATTACAACAGAGATACTAATTTTTCCTCACATAAAAATGTCATTGACTATTTTGGTAAGATTTTTTTTTAGGGTTTGGACATCGAGAAATTTGTGAGAAACCAATTTAAATCTATATTTTTATTCTTTTTGTGAACACTTCACTTTAGGTCATGTCAAAGTTGCCAAAGGACATAATTAGAAGGAGAATATCCGTTTCATCCCACAACTTACTCTTTATAAATAAATTATTTACGTATCATATATTTTAAATTATCTTATTTTATTTTTCTCTAATTTTCTTACTATTTACGTTTATTCCACAAGGTGTCGCAAAAACAATATAAATGGACATGATAAAGTTTTGTATTGAAGAAAAGTTATTATAAATGGAAGAAAGGAAATAATATTTTACCAAATTAACTTCATTAATCGTTAACTGTGTATTCTCCTTGTCGTAAATAGGAGTGAGAATAGACTAGGATGGATGACAAGGTTGTGGCCTAGCCCGCGTTGCGTTAGACTCATGCTAGACCATATTTTTACTTATTAAAAATATAAGAGGAATGCTAGCAACACACATTTTAACACACACTTTTCAACACACTCCATTTGATTGGTTAAAATTCACATGGGACCTACCAAATCATGTGGGTCCCATATACATTTGGTGGGTTCCATGTGAATATTAATCAATCAAAGAGAGTGTGTTGATAAGTGTGTGTTAGAATGTGTGTTGCTAGCATTTCTCAAAATATAAATAAAATCTAAAACCTTTTAAACCTGCCTACTTAAGTAAATATAAGTGATACATTTATTACTATTATTATATTAAATTTTGTACTTACCGTTAGGTCATAGATTTACTAACTTTTAAGTAATTTAAATATATTGACCTAAACAAAAATTTAACATTTTAATGTATTATAATAAAATAAAGAGCAATGCTAAACATCGCGACATATTTTATCGCGAACTGTTACCGAACAAATACCCAGCCAATAAAAATTAAGGGTTGAGTGGCTATCATGGTGGGTTGGGAGTAAAAATTGGAACACAATAAATGGGGGTGAGTGGAAATCATGCCACCTGTGTCGTGTTTCCTTCGCTTTGTGTAATTTCGTTGTAAATATTATTTCCTTACAATAAAATTTAAATATGATGTTATAAAAACAAATTTTTAGACCTTAAAAATTGACCACAATTAATAGATAAAACTCATGCCTAACATTTGAAACGCAGTCCCAGCACTATTCACACTCTTAATCCATGCATAATGTAATTATACCAAGTTCAATAACTGCTATACATTTTTTTTGAAAGAGTACCTGCTATACATAGTCACCACATTGAACAGTCTAATAATTTAAGTTTTTTCATGTAGCAAAATGTTCAGATGTTTTTTGATTAATACAAGGAAATTTGATTATTGATATAATGATTTCATATATTGCGGAACGTTGTCCAGTTTAAAATCACAGCTTCATTATTTTGAGAGTATATTATTTGAGCACCAAAATTCTCTTTGATACGTTGGAAAGACATTGTGTTTAACTTGCAAATATAAGTTTTAAATCCTCGATTTATGAATGCAGGAATCTGATTATGGATGGGAAGAACTCAGCAACATTAGCTGCTATAAACGTACAACAGTATAAGGCATTAAAATTAAGTTTGTACTTGCTGTTTGGTTTTACATAGCGACTCAACAAACTTGGTAATCTATAGGAAACAAAATGTATAACATCTATAGTTGTTACTTGTTAGACGGTATTCTACTATTCCTCAGATCCCTACGTCAGGGTAATTACAAGAATACATGTCATAAGCTACAAACTTTAATACATGACGATTGAGTTTCAGTCATAATAGATTATGATCACAAAATCATAATTTAAAATTAGACGAGGTACTCAAACCATGTCCGCAATATCGTTATGTCCACTGTCATTCCATCCACATCCTGCTCGAAATTCGCAGGCAGGACATGTCCCTTGCTGCCACAGCCAGGGATTAATGCAGCTAGCGTGAAACTACAAGTTAAAAACAAATAAACAGAATCAGTAGCACATTGAGATAAAATTATAACACAGTATCACCCATGAGGTTTTTATATACTTTTTAGAATTGCTTGACTTCTTATTGTAACAATATTTTAAAATGTTACAACTCTAAGCAATGAAACATACTTGATGCAGGAAGGGCAAGCTACAAAGTACATCTCCAACATTCACTTGCTCCAGGCATACACTGCAAGTGAGCTCATCATCAGAGGCTTTTGAGTTCCCAACCGTATTTGAATAATCCCGTGTCTTCTGCCACAAATGAAAAGAAATGAATCATGAAAACCTGCCACTCCACTCTAAATGAAAAGATTGTAATTGAGAGTGAAGAAAATAAACAATGTTCATTCTGTTATTTAACTACCCTATGGGGAACATTAAGTGGTAGAAAATTCCCAAGACTTGATACAATATAAAGTTATCACACAAAATTCTGCTATTTTGTTCTGCTATTTATTTTAAAATCATCACACACAAAAACCATTTACGGATTAGAAGCACTTCCCTGTCCTGCTAGGAATATTACGCGGGGAAACCAAAGTAAGTAATAACATGCATAAAACCAAACCCTCAAAGAATCAGCAAAGTTATCATGAGATGCAATGAAAATCACTTGTTTAGGCAAAATGGAGGGGAGACATAGAAAAGAATAAACAAGGGTGTAGGTGATACCTCAACAGAAGTGGAAGGCGATGCTTGTTGCATTGAGGAACTACTTTTGTAAGCAAAAACAGCTTCTTGTCATATAATCAGTAACAGAACCTATTTTAGTGCACGTAAACTCCTTAAATTTGTAGATATAGTAACATTATCTGTGTGTATGTGAGGTATAATTGGTTTCTGTAATACTTGATCATTCCTACACTAGTAATAACTTTGAATATAACCCCATAAAAAAAATGTATCATGCACTTCGTTTACCCAACTGTTAAATTATAAATACCTATTGTCTTTATTATTTGCAAATGTTGTAAAAATTGAACAATAACTCTGAATATATTCAAATGGGTTCTTATTGTCAAATATTTTAGAAAGTATATGTAGCATTAATCTTGACACACTCAGTACACACATGTAGATTGTGTTTGGATTGGCATATGAACAATTTGGGCTAATCTACCAATATAAGCACTTGTTTGACTGTTTGGGAGAGCTATTGAGTTATGACTATAAGTTGGTTTTAGCTTATTCCATTATGCTTTTCAAGATAACTAACTTATTAAGACAACTTACAAATGATTTAAACAGCTTAACCACGTTTCTCTTTCATAATAGAAACAACCGATTTGTTTATCCAAACTATAAAGCTTTCACATATCATGTCAGTCACTAATATAGAAAGTACAACTTAAGAACCTCTTCATATTGCAGATAAAATGTCTACACATAGAGTAATAATAGGCATCACTAAAGGTACCAAAGTTCTTGACCCAAATAACATGACAGTAAAAAACAGCACTTGAATGTCATTGGTCATTATCAGTCTTGATCAAACAACATGATTTATTTATATGCCTTAACTTTTTAAACTGCTAAGAACAAGGTCAAAAAACAAGGTCAAATGCTAACAAATGAGCATGATTCAATTTAAACTGCTAAGAACAAGGTCAAAAAAATCACGAGATTCATGACATAAAATCAAATCACATATACTAATTTCATGGTATAAAATCTAAATGGATTAATAAATTATGTTTTAGGGTTCTAATTAAGAGTACATTAAACTATATCTAGTTATTCGATCATAGAGAAATTTAATCTGCTAAGAAGAACAAGGTTGAAAAAATCACGAGATTCATGACATAAAATCGAATCACATATACTAATTTCATGGTATAAAATCTAAATGGACTAATAAATTGATCAGAATTAGAAAATCACAATGAACAGGTCATGAGAATGAGAGATTGGACAATATTACAATGACTGAAAAAAGTTAGCCTTAATAAAGAAAGAATAGAAGAATAAAGGATCACTAGTGAGTGCACGAGAAAGAAAAACAAGCAAACCAACCAAGAGAAGCTTGATATAGATAAAATCAACAGGAAAGCATCCTTGGAGTTGATGCTATTGTACATAATAACAGATGCGTGATTGCTGCAAATTCCAACTTCCACGAATGCACCAAACACAACGAGATTGATTGTCATTTGGTGGGTGAGAAACTCCTTGCACACCTCTTTCGTGCATATTTGGATACACAAGTGGGTTTGCTGAATTTACAAAATCACACCACGGTTTTGTTGAACTCACCGTCAATCCAATCATGTTCATCTACAACCTATTTTGAGTGTCCATCAACTCACAGGTATATATTAAGTCATTTATATCTACTCTCCAGCTTGCACAATGTTGTAAAGGTTTAGTTCGGTTTTTTCCTGAACCAAACCATGAACAGCTATTGCATAGGATGTTGGACAATAGATAAATTTGTTTCACAGTTAATTTAGTTACTCTCTAATTATGTTAATTATTTGTTGTATGTACAACTGACATAAGTTAGTTAATTAGTTTTCTATTTCTTCATTCGTATTGTTCATTTCATGTAAATAACTAAACTATATTCCCAAGTAATGAACTCATTGGTTAGTTCATTCTAGCCAATATGTTTTAAGATCAATTATAAAACATGATAATGCTTATTTATAATATTTTTCATTAGATTTAACTAATTATATATGACATAGAGAATGATTTCCCTGTTTATGAACATAGAAACTACTTGAACATGGGTGCTAACTGCTGAAAGCACAAAAACCATGTCAGCATGAGATTTGTACACACAAACTCAAAGAGTTCTTGACATCTTAAGGTTGTTTGGAACATGAAAAAAATAAAAGAACTAAAGTGCTTACAATAAGAATCCATTGTTTATAGATGTAGATGAAACCAGCATTCCATTATCCATAGATGTAGATGAAACCAACACTATATAGTCCATTTGACAACACAACCAAGGTTTGAAGACACACTGCATTCTTAGTTCCTCTCTTTGGACGTTTTCAAAGAGAAGTAAAATAAAACACCACTTCTAGAATCATTAAGCTAATAAAAAAAACAAAATACAAGATTAATAAAGCATGTCAATAAACCATTGACCAAAATAAAGCATGCCAACCACACATGCATACAAGGTTCCTAAGAAATTTAAACACATTTACATTGCATAGAAACAAAAGACCAAGCTGTCCAATGTCTTCCACATAAATCCTTTAAAACAACATTAACATCCAAGTCTCTTCAAGGATAAAAGCCATTCAAAATTCGACTGGAAATGAAAGACATGCCAAAAAACGGATCATTGAACATCCTCATTACTTAAGAATCAGAATCCTCATCCTCATCCTCGTCCACATCCTCATCAGCAAATTTCTCAACAATTTCAAAACAAGGAGTACCACTTGAATCGAAAAATACAAACTCCAGTTCAACATTATTATAATAAGGGTCTTAATAGTACTCCATAATATGTAAATCTTTGATCTGATTACGCAACCTTTCCCCCAAATTTCCATCGAAATCTAGATTATAACATCTTACAATGTCGAGAGATTCAAGAAGAGGGCATCCATCAAGAATAGCAAGCAACCCAACATCACTGAGAGGGTTTCCATGAATATCAAGATGGCGTAGCCCAGGCATGGTTTTTGCAATAATAAATGCCTCATCATCACACTTGAAGCGGCCTCCATATGACGCCCCATTAAATGTTAGTGATCTCAAAAGAGGACAACTTTGGCCAATAACTTCAAGAGATTCCCAGATTGGAAGCCATGTGAAATGTCAATCTCCTCTAACAGTGGAAAGTTCTTTGCAACTTTGCACAAACCTTCATCAGAAACTCTAATGCATGAACCAAGTTGTATGCACCTTAAGTTACTTGCCCTGTAAAATTTATATGATGAAATGACAATTTAAAAAAAATGATACATTCATAAAATACACGGCACCAAATACATAAAAATACATTATATGGCACTAAGTACATAAAATACAAACACACCCAATTCTACATTTCAAACATGTGCAAAAAAATTGTTGAATTGTCTTGCCTGGCCATGTTTTTTTTTTAAACAGCAGAGAAGAGCTCCAACTCAAAATAAGAGTACAAAGAATACTCAATACATATACAACACAACAACTATAATTATGAAGAATCAAACAAAATCAAAGGACCCCCAATATTTGATTAAGATCTAGGTTGTGGGCACTTAGGATCAAGGTAGTTAAAATCGAGATTTTATGCAAAATCGAAAAAAGGAAGTTAAATCGTGAATTGTACAATCGTAAGATTTTACAAAATTCATAAACCTCAAATATATGCATATAAATTCATATATATGCATATAAAACAGGTAAGACAAAAAACCTTAAATCACACTTGAAATGCTTATGTAAAATTTAAATTCTTAAGCATAGCTCACATAAAAACATAGTTGCATAACACTTGCCTAATTAAAACTGGAAGTACTTATGTAATTGCAACTCTAACACTCACATAACAACAACATAACACTTGAAATACTTGTATGATTCAAACGTTAAATCAAACTTGTAAGTCTCAAACAAAACAACAACTAAAGTTGTCTTCGGTAGTTCCAGCACCGCGACCATAATCATAGAATCGTTTCAAAGGTCAGTAGATTATACATGGTTCCACCAAAATAAGATTTTGTATATACTCATAATCAATGAGAACAAGTATAATCGCAAAAATGTAAGATTTTAGCTCAAATCAAGATTTTGACTACCATGATTACGATGCAATTCATATGATCTTCACATCATTCGTAGAAGAGATAGAGGTCAAGCTATTAACGACTGAAAGAAACCCAAACATTTGATTGAAACGTAAGACCTGAAAATGAAATCCATAGGATCTACACATAATTCATGGAAGAGATAGAGGCAAAGCTATTAACAACTAGAAAACACACATAAACGGAGCCACTGCACAACATTTTCAATGACTTGGAAAATATAAAAATGAATATGGCAAAATACCCATTAAATAATGATACTCACAACATAAAGGAGAGAGGAGGAAAATAAAATGGGTTACCTATCAGCAATGTATTGGAGAAGATCATCAGTATCAATCTTTTCTAAATGACCAGAACTTAGGTCAACAGCATATTGACAAAGATTGACCAAAATATCAAGATCTGGAGTCCCACGATTTGCAAATTGAAAGTAGAGATGAAATTTTCCCATGTGAATCTTGCGCCACATGAAAGGATCTTTGCAAATGTTCCACCAATAAGGACACACATAGCGTGCCCTCATCAGAATTTCGACAGCACCGAGCCTTTGGAGAATGTTCGATGTAACATCTCTTGGAAGTTCAAGCCAGTTAGGGTTTACTGTTGTGCTCTCAAGTTTTGGTTTCTTAGCCGGACACGAAGAAGACATCTTTTGTCTTTTGAAGTTGAAACAGCGGGGGAAGAGTCTTTGTTTTCTATTGAACTTTAGCTTCTTTTTGTAGAGTAAAAGACCAAAATGGGTCCTCACAATTCTCTCACCACCCAATTATTCTCTCATTCTAATACCCAAATTAAATTAAAAAAGGTTGTTAATATAGTTAATGTGTCAAATTTGTGTGTGAATGTATTAAATTGTTTTTGTTTGTATGTGTATTTAATTTGAATTTTTATATTTCAATGCAAATTAGTACTCCCTCCACCTCATATTAAGTGAGTCATTTGTTCATTTCACATAGAGTAAGAAAAATGTAGTATAAGTCAAGTAGAGAGAAAAATTGTTTTAAATGTTCTTGTCAAGTATTATTGCATTCACCATTAGCATAAAAGCAAAGTGATAAAAGTAATATTTTAAGTGACAATAGACTAAGATGACATAGGCTAGTCATCTTAGTCTAGTCATCTTTGAAAGACAGAGTTAACTGCTGCTGCCAAAGAGGAGAAGAAGAAATTGCTATGGCACGTGTGCAAGCAAAATTAGAAGCCAAGAAAGGTCAAAGGGAAAAGGTAAAAAAGTAAAGCAAACTTAGGACTCACCAACAGAGTATAAATGTACAACAGTACAAGGCATTAAAATTAAGTTTGTACTTGCTGTTTGGTTTTACATAGCGACCCAACAAACTTGGTAATCTATAGGAAGCAAAATGTATAACATCTATAGTTGTTAGACGGTATTAACTATTCCTCAAATCCCTACGTCAGGGTAATTACAAGAAAACAAGTCATAGGCTACAAACGTTGATACATGACGAGTGAGTTTCAGTCATAATAGATTATTATGATCACAAAATCATAATTAAAAATTAGACGAGATACTCAAACCATGTCCGAAATATCATTATGTCCACTGTCATTCCACCCAGATCCTGCTCGAAATTTGCAGACAGGGCAAGTCCCTTGTTGCCGCAGCCAGGGATCAATGCAACTAGCATGAAACTGCAAGATAAAAACAAATAAACGGCATCAGTAGCACATTGAGATAAAATGATTGACAGTATCAACCATGAGGTTTTTATATACTTAGAATTGCTTGACTGCTTAATGCAACAGTCATAAGCATTGCCGCACCAATATTTACTTCACTTAAAACTGAAATGTTGATTTAATGTAGCTGAAAATATCTACACAACTTTTTTGGGCAAGGAAAAAACTAGATTAGGGGAGGCACACACCATGCAAAGTCAGATATCTACACAACTTTGACGAACATAAATGTTTTAAATATACTAAACTACTAAAATCAGTTTCTAGATTCTAAACGGGAGAAATCATTCATTCCATAGGAACAAAAAAATAGTGTTCAGGTGCCTTTTCAATAGGTAAACTCAAGCTCATGATGGAACATCCAAAGTAAAATGCTTTTCAAAACAAGGGCAATGCTACACTTTTCAATAGTTAAACTCAAGCTCATGATGGAACATCCAAAGTAAAATGCTTTTCAAAACAAGGGCAATGCTACAAAAAAGGTCAATAGCTAAGTTTGCACAACCAATTTCAACTACAGGTAAAATTTTATAGGATTTGAACTACACTTTTGTTTTTCGCAGCGAAAAATGAAGATTAAAAATTTGATATTAAAAAGCCTGCTTTTCGTTCTCATTAAGTTAAGTGACTATTGTTTTTAGTGAGTGTGCGAGAGAGAGCATGTGCATGCGTCCACCCTTTGTAAACCCTATGTTAGATGCCAACGCTCCAGATTTTCTTCTCACATAATCAGTATCAGAATGTATGCTAATACACACAGAATACACACTTTAACTTCTTGTATATATTAGTGATTTAGATGAACATTAGCAGAGATGATTCAGTTGAACTGGCACAGTATATCATTAAACAAATAAGAAACAAACTAATTGTTAAAAAGTTACAACTCTAAGCAATGAAACAGACCTGATGCAGGCAGGGCAAGCTACGAAGTACATCTCCAACATTAACTTGCTCCAAGCATACACTGCAAGTGAGCTCATCATCAGAGGCTTTTGAGTTTCCAACAGCATTTGAATTATCCTGTGTCTTCTGCCACAAACGAAAAGAAATGAATCATGAAAACCTGCCACTCCACAGTAAATGATAAGATTGTAATTTGACAGTAAAGAAAATAAATAATGTTGTATACTCGTCTGATCATTCTGTTATTTAACTCCCATATGGGGACATCAAGTGGTCGAAAATCCCCAAGACTTAATACAATGAACATAGCCACAATAATCTATATAAATGATAAAATGACATTCAAGAAAATAATAGAATGGCATATTTTCCAAGTCTACAAGCCCAACACCAATACAGGTGCTATTTATTTTAAAATCATCACCCAAAAAAATCATTTACAGATTATAAGCACTTCCCTGTACCGCGTGGGATATTACGCGGAGAAACCACAGTAATAAGTAATAACATGCATAAAACCACACCCTCAAAGAATCAGCATAGTTATCTTCAGATGCAATCTAATTCACTTGTCTAAGCAAAATGGAAGGGAAACAGAGGAAAAAAAAGAAAGAAAAAAGAAAATAGAAAAAAAGATGTAGATGATACCTCAGCAGAAGTGGAAGGCGTTGCTTGTTGCATTGAGGAACTACTTCTGTAAGCAAAAATAGCTTGTCAAATAATCAGTAATATAATTTTTTTTAGGGCATGTAGACTCCATAAATTTGTGAATATAAGTACAGCTAAAGAACCTCTTCATATTGCCAGATAAAATGACTACACGGCATAAGAGTAATAATAGGCATCACTAAAGGTACCAAAGTTCTTAATCAAAATAACATGCCAGTGAAAATAAGCATTTCCATGTCATAGATCAATATATCATTATCACTCATGATCAAATAACGAGTCCTGGTATGCTCCATTTACACAAGGATCCATTAGTCCATTTACCACGACGGATGAAAGACATGTGGCAGAAATTAATCTAAGGGCTGAGTTTTTATTAAAAATATAAGTATTATTTGATAAAATAAAATAAACAAATCAGTCACCATCTTCCCTCTCCCTCACGATCTCCTCTTTCTTCCTCTCACTGCCGTCGCAGTACCTCCAGCCCACCACCGCCCCTCTCCGTCAATCAGCATCGCCTCTCTCCCCTATTTCCCTCATCGCTGCTCATGTCATAAAAACCAAACAGCAGCTGAATACACAAGAAAAGGTATAGCAGAAGCTTCAAAAACCAGGATGTCATGACAGCAGCCGAGGTACCACAGCATGAGCAGCCACAATGTCATGACAGCGGCTGCAACTCCAAACCAGAACCGGCCATATCAATAACACTAGGCAAAAACTGGAGTGATTGTTGTTTTTAATCCTAATCTCTCTCTGATCCTAATCCACACTTGATAATAACATATGAAAAAGTGAGTTTCCATGGAAATTGACAGATGAAGAAGTGAAGAGGAGAAGAACATGACCTAGAAACAGTAGCAGCGGTGATGAAGAAAACGTGAGGGAAGAGAATGTCTGATTTGTTTCTTTTTAATTACTTTAAATCTCAACCCTTAATTTTTCTTTTGCCACATGTCTTTCATCCGTCGTGGTAAATGGACTAAATGGAGCATACCTGGATTCTCAAATAACATAGTTTATTTATATGCCTTTACTTTTTTACCCTCACATGTGAATTTTCAATTTGATTTATGACATGGCAATAGTGAGTTTCATTTTTCGGGGATGGGGTAAGAAAATATCTACAAGATAGAGTTAATTTTTGTTTTAGAATGTCAAAATCCATTTAAAGGGAGGTAATAACAATTAATCTGACAGATTACTTACTTTTGGGGACCAGAAACCTTGTATTTATGGACAGGAAGAGCATTTATCTCTTCCTCAGTCATAGAAGGTGCAGTAGAAACATTATCCGAATCCAGAGCTCTTAAAGTTTCATAATCTGAAATTTGAAAAAGAAAAAAAAAACTGAATAAGGAATATTATAAACACACTTGAAGAGTAGCGAACACATAAATTAACTACAACACATTTGAATTTCAGAAAGTTGTAAAACTTCAAATGTGAAACGAAGTAATAATTTATATTATGAAAAGAACATACAAACCTAGATCATCAAACTCCCGATCAAGAAGTGCCAGCTGAAGTCTGAGACCCTGCAGACGCCCTCGGCTTGCAAGTGCTATCGATGGAGGCATATGCAACCGTAGTTCTGTGTGGCCAAGAAGGCCACTGGCTGCTGCTGCATGAGCTTGGGCTTGTGCTTGAAGCTGTTGACATGTTGCATACATCCTTAGCATTGTAGCCATCAAGAAAACACCAAGCACCAGCCAGAGCTGCAAACAGAATGAACAGCTCATAAATCATAAACAACATTAACAATTTCATTTTTTTTCTTGATAAAATTTGCATCATTTGTTTAGATACAGAAGACCTTACCAGAAAATTTGGTGACATCTGGTGAGAGTTCAGTATCATGAATAACAGGAGAACTGAAATATATACAAAGTAAGTTGTCAATGGAAACATTGAAGAAAACACAGAAAAGGATATTATCTATCCAACAAATTATATAAGAAACTTAATTCGAGAACATACCTGTTACGAGAAAAGTGAGTGAGTTGGAATTACTAGGACGTGCTGCATGAACACGCTGAAGAAAAGATTGTAATCAGTACAAAATAATACATTGGTCAGCTAATGATAACACAGAAACAATAAATGATGCACACAGTATAACATACCAATGCACGCCTCTCAGGTATAAATCCTGGAAACCCATTTTCTATATCAGCTCTTGCTCCTCGAAAAACAAAACTCATGGCTCTAAACTTGAATTAAAACTTCATAGGTTGACTATAAATCAAGCCAGAATCAACAACTAAAACCTTCCAATATTCTGAAATATCAAATACGATGGTCGTCAGTAAACAAGAAATCAACACTAAATACATGCATGAGGATGAAATTCAACAGGAATCACAAAGTGGATAAAATCGAAGAGAAAAAACCCAAAAATGCCAAATAATTATATATCAAGGGAGACAGTATCCAACATACCACATACTAAACCTATCAAAATTATTATCCCGAAAATTGTGTCAAAAAGTCTAAAATTCATCACTTATCTGAAATCTTTATCATCAAAATAAAATAAAAACACGCATCATTTGAGCAGAATAGTTAAGAAAACATCGGTCCTAATTTCCTAAACACATTTTTGTTATTCTGCTCAGCATTGATGAAAATTCATGGGTACTAACTTTTGACACAATAGTTAACAAAATAAATAAAAATCTTCCCCTGATTTTAGACTTCAGTAACAGAACAAGATTCGCGCATTCTAATTCTAATCTTTAACAACTACAATACTGCCATAAACTAATATAATAATGCAACACTTCACTTCCATTTAGCGGTCCTTAAACCCTTTTTCCTTACAGACACACCAAACCACTTCAAGCATTATCGACGATTACAAAATTTGCAAGTTTCAAGAAATTAACATCGATCAAAAACTCCCTAAACCCATTCATTATGCAAGTATCATACAACATTAACAAATTGTGGATCCTCTAATCAAACAAAAACGTAACTCAATCTTGCATCGCATTCAATCTTGCCAAACAAATATTTACACATTCTAATCTTTAACAACAGAATCAAACTCTAAGCTTCCATTTAGTGGTTCTTAAACCATTTTCCTTACAAATGCAGCAAAAATCAAAACCTAGGTGCCAAACCACTTCAAGCATGATAAACGTTTACACAATTTACAAGATTCAAGAAAATAACATATAATCGTATCATAACATCACCAAACCGCAGATTGTTGATTCAATCAAAAACCCTAATTAAGTCTTAAAATCGCGTTCAATCGAATAACAACAAGAAATAAACGAATCAATAAATAAAGGAAAATGTGAAAACATAGCAGGAATATTTTGCGGTGATGAAATTGAAAATCGAATGGGTGGCGTGTGAGAGAAAGCATTGGGGGATAGAGACTCAGACTTACGGAAATTGACGAGGAACAAAAGCTGAATCTGATTGGAAACGGAGTTTCGATTACAATTGAGAAATGAACAATGAATTAGATTGGATCTTCTTCGCTCTCTGGATTCGATTCGAGGTTGAAGATCACGAGAATTGGTGAAGTTTTCCCTTCTTTTATTCTTCAACAGCCACGTATATTTCGTATGTGTCTTGATTCCTTCATTTGGTAAAATGCATGGCTATCAAAATTGTTAGTAAATATTAATTTGATAAATTAAATTAGTATACACCGGTAACCACAAACTTTTAAATTTTTGTTCTTTCAAAAAAAACAAACTTTTACAAATTATTACTACTCCTTCAAAAAAAAATACTTAACTTAGTATATTTCAACAAGAAAAACATAAGTTTTATAAGATTAGATAGCTGTCCCCGTGAGCTTAGACAATAATAATATATGTAAGGTTTGGGGTTCGAATCTCATACACCATCAAAAAAAGATAGATTAGATAGCTCAGCTTGTTGGGTCCTATGAAATGGGTAGCACTTGGATATTGGAGTGTCAATATATGTGAATTGATCAACATAATATTATAAATGTACAAAAAAGCAAAAAATTATGGTTTTTTTCTCTCACTTACAAAGATATTTTGTCTTTGTACACTTGCAACATCGTGGTTGGCCAATGTCGCATTATTTGACATCTCAATGTCACCCAAGTATTTTTCTATGAAATGATTACAAGCCAATAGGTGTAACGCCCCGAATTTTGATCCAAGACATTACGCCTAATTCATTCTCATTTTCGAAAATTACTACTATTTTATTTTTATCATCAATAATAAATTCTTAGCAAAATCTATACAAAATTCTTAACATAATTTAATATAAATTCCTAAAATAAATATCCTTTAAAATTTAAAATTCGATCAAAAACTCAATTTGTCTCCCGTACGCACTTCAAACAAAAACTTCAAAGCATAGACCATCTCTTCTTTGGTACCTAAAGTGTAAGGGGTCAATTTCCTTATCCAAATTGGTTCATACCCAAAGCACAAGAACAATGCCACAAAATAGATAGTATCAAAACTTCTCAATCAAAAAGAAATAAGAAAAATACATTTAAGTCTTTAAGGTAAAGTTCATACGCATTTCTTTTGTATATACAACAGTTTAATCACTTATCAACACACAGATGTATAACAGACCGAATGCAATGCAATGATGTGTAAAATGCATGCTCTTAAATAATACATGATCTATATATAATTCCCGCCACTAAGGCATCCACACAATGCATATGCCATGCATGATCATGAAAATGCACACCAAATCCTGTCACTTAGGCACACAATGCAATATGATATTTACCCGCCACTGAGGCACCACACAGAAATAATTATATATCTCACATCACCATGAACATGATAAAAAACAATCCTTTCAATAAAACTCACATTTTCATCTCTTTTCATTTTCCTTAATTAATCAAAATCTAACATGTCTTTCTCAACATCACAAAAACATATAAACATAATAAAATAAAATAAAATACAAATATCATTCCACATCACATCATACACATCTATCATATAAAACTATATTAAAATAATCACTCTTATAAAATTATAGATTTTACCACGTAAAGAAATATTTTAATTGTTTTTCTTTTCAAAAGACAGGAATTGATATCACTATTTAATAACATAGTCCTAGCACTTAGTAAGAACGTATGGGTAAAAAGCCCTTACGTTAGGCGCTTTCCTTCCTAGTTGAAACTCTAGAACCCAGAAGAAATTCACAGACGAAAAGGAACAAAAGACTTATAATGGACAAGATGAATTGTTAAGGGTGGATTGATCGACTTAGAAAATTATCTTAGATTAGCAAGAATGGATGCGTATGGTTTGCAAGGTTACTCTACTGGTTTTGTTGGACTCTCCAATTTCGATTGAGGGAAACAAGGGTCTCTATATTCAGGGTGAATGGAGAGTCAATATTATTATTTGTATTAAAGGACAATGGCGAACTATAAAGTATTTGACCAGAAATAAGGAAAGAGAATAAAAGGAATTGAAATTAATCGATAAATGACATGTTATTAGATTTTGATTATTGTTGGCAGAACGAAGTGCATGAAACGTTATAGAGATGTTCAAAATTGGTCAAAGAGGTTAATGGGGGTAATATAGTGATATCTATATTGATTTAGCCTAGCAAATGGTACAAAGGGGGCTAGGAAATAATTTCTCTTGACAACCGTGTGAGCATTTAAAAGGAAAAGAATCATACTTAAATAAAATTACTATAATATTATGTTCATAAATACTATATAAGGGAAATTAAGAGGAATTAAGATATTTAGCACAAATAAGAAGTACTAAAGTGGACTCCTATAACCGATTTAATGAAAGTAAAGTCTTGTTCCTTGTGGTGGCTGAAAGCTAAACATTTTCTTTTATTTTTGGCACTCAGATGTGGTGGTCGAACCCCCTTATGTGTTTGGGTATTAGCTAGCACCGTTGTAATGTTTCTTGTCTGACTGTTTGTATATTTAGTAGTATCTTCGGTACGCCTTGTGCTGAAGGAATTATTTTGGTAGTGTTAATATAATTCATTTTGGCTTGTTAAAAAAATAAATAAATAAGTTGCAATAAATATGCGTTACTTCATGAGTGATTAAATGGAGATTAATTTTTTAAAAGAATTAAATATAGGATTTAAATGGTCAAATTCTTATAACTCTTATAATATGCAAAGTCAAAAATTTAAAGTCTAAAACCATAGCACGAAAGTACGAAATTTTTATCTCCTATTTGATTTGAACAAAAGTACTTTATCAGATTACATTTATAAGTAAATATTGCTTTTTTAGATTCATTGGACAATTAGTGTATCTCAACTATAATAGTTTAGATACATCAATTATTTAATGAATCTGAAAAAATTATATTTGTTTATAAATGTGAACATAGAGATTAAGAATGTTTAAGATTGCAAGAAATAAATACATCAAATTTAATATTTAATTTTTTTTAAATCTTAAATATTAGTCAAAGTCAAATTTACTAGTATGCAAAGTCAAAACATTTAAAATTATAACTAAAAATAGAATCAAAATTTCAAATTTTACAAAATAAGATAAATAAATTTGGCGGAACCCAAACAAATTTTAACAAATAAAAAACGATTATGGTCCTATAGTATTATTCTTATTTATAGTTTAGATTTAGATCTAATATAAAATTTCAACGTGGGTGAAATAACATATAAAAAAGGCAAAAAAAGAATCATTCAAATACATTCAAAATTATAATAACTCAAATTTTTATTGTATGTATTATTTCAATTTAAAAGGATTGGGAGCAATTCAAGTGTCATAAAAACAAATACAATAGTTTTTGTTAACGATATTAGTACATTTCCCATAAGGATTTTTGTAGACTCTTTCTGCGGAAGTACACTTTGAATCGCAACAGTTTGAATCACAATTAGCATCGCAAAGTCCATACCCTAGACTGCACATTGGTATTCCTTCAATTTTTGGGGGTAGTGACAAATTGTAAAAACAAGTGCATAGGTTGTAGTAACGACAATGTGAATCACCACTGATTGTAAGCTTTCTACAATAACTTTTACAATCCATAGCAGCACAACTACCCACAATTCTTGCACATGTAGCTTCTACCTGAATTGATTTCACTGTGCTCCCACACAAATTAGGGGAAAAAATATAAACAATGAAACAAAGATTAGCGAGATTATATGCTAATTAGGTCTAGCAAGACCGGATTGCTTGAAATTCAAAAGTTGACTAATTCACGCAATCTACTCATGTCGTAGTTGGATCAAACAATCAAGATTTCAAGTTGGTTACTGTTTATTGAAACCTGAATAGTCTGATTTCGACCCAACAACCACGAATATGTTGAATGCTTGAATGCATCATACTTTTTTATTGCAAGGAATCAGATTTGAGTATAGCTAATGTGGTTGATGCACATGAATGTGTGTAATGTTATAAACTCTGGGATATCGAATTTGATTGTTAAAAACAAATATAGAATTTGAATGATGGAGAAACTTACTTGCGAACACAGAAGCTAGGACAACAAAGATATATAAAGCGTTTGAGTTTGAGGTGTACTTTGCCATTAGACAAATATTTTATGCCCAAGTTTCTTTGGATTTGTTGTTACTCCAGTATGTTTTTGTTGTTAAGTGAATCAAATTAAGCTACGCATTTATAAGGTTTTAGGTTAACAAGAAACTGATTCCGTCAAAAACAAGGTTAACAAAAGGAGATAGAAACAAATTAATAGTCGCATTTTAAAATTTGAATATTATGTTTATATATTTATTATGTTATGCGTATTTTTTTTTTGGTCAAAAAAATGTGTATGCGTATTTTTTGGTCAAAAAATGTGTAGGCGTATTTATTAATGTCATTAAATATATTACCCCTGAAAGAAAGAAAAAAAGTGACATGTTATACTAATACCTTCATGAGAGAGAATTTTTTTTTTTTTTTTTATAGCATTCTCTCAATTTCATAATACTTATCGCATTTGACTATTTTAAACATATAAAAAAACATGATGAATAAAAGAATCAGAGTGACTATTTTATCTCACTACCCACATTAACTTCTTTTTTTTAAAGGTGATACTAACTATTTTCTTTTACAAAAACGATATTCATTCATTCAAATTGATAGCGTACATTAGATACAATAACATGTTCAACGCCGTTAAAAACGTAAAGGATGGATCTGCGAACAAACTCACAACACGCAAGTTAATAGCATACAACAGTAAAATGCATACAAATAATATTATAAAACCCTAGTCACTAGAACATCTATGTTTCCTGATATGCAACGTTGATGCCCAAATCATTGATTGAATTTGTAATTTACTGAAGTTGTTATTTCAATAGGAAACAAATGAACATCGCAACAAGACACGAATCAAACAACGCCATACAAGACGACGAACATTAAAACGTCGCCCTCAGACGACGAAATCTCGACAAAAAAAGAAAAAAACTTGATATATGTGAAAATCATTTATTTATTATAGAACAAGAGAGGGGGTATTATATATGCAGCTTCACCTAAAACTTTCATAGAAAAGAAATTCACTTTATTATAGGACAGAGGGGATAATATATATGCAGCTTCACCTAAAACTTTCATAGAAAAGAAATTCACTTTATTATAGGACAGAGGGGATAATATATATGCAGCTTCACCTAAAACTTTCACAGAAAAGAAATTCATGAACCTAGTCTAAAACTTGTTGCAAGGTAGGGATGTCATTTAATTTCCAATGAGCAATATGTCGTCTGTATATAACACTAGGAACACAATGATGGTCGGTTTAACAAGTGTACTAAATTGTCGTCAAGTAATAAAATTTATAAAGTTCGTGTCCACATGAATTGTGAAATTCTTACTTTACGACTACGAATTTATGAGTAGGATTATGTGACTTGAGGGATTACAATTGGCAATGGTTGTTTGACTTAACGAAAGAAAATGGATAAAGCGGTGATTAGATCATGTTGAATTTCTCTCTCTTTCACTGCTTGATAATTGGGTCCGGTGTCTACAATTGCTTATTTTGTTTCACGACATTTGAACAAAATAACTATGTCAATGTCTTGGTCACAAGCATTCTTCTCTGTTACAACCCCTTAATGTCTTAAATGAGTCTATAACATTTGAAGGTTTAAATGAGCACCAAATTACTGTCACAAAGGAATTAATATAATATCTCTAAAATTACTACAGATTGAATAATTATGACTAGGGAAAATCCCAATGCTAGGATAATAGTAAGTCACGTTTAATCATGTTATGAACATTCGTAAACACAGAAAAACATTAAGAACAAGTTACAATTGAATAAAAGTAAACATAACAATTGTATTCAAAGTCAACGCAACAGATTACGTGGTTCAAGCAATTAAAGAGAGGGTCATATACATGATCTAACCTAAAAGATTAGCAACTCATTCTAACTAACCATAAAACATAAGAATATTTAAATAAATAAATGAATTTGTATCACCGTTGATTGATTTCTCACCTCCAAGATACCTTCGATCGATGTTAACTTCTTAGTTCATGAATTCACCTTCTCCTCGACAGAGTGTGTCATTAAAGTGAGGCAAGGTCTCTATTTATATGCGAGTAATTTCCAAAAAAAATATGGAACAATCATTGTGCGACCGCACAGCTTCCTGTGAATCGCACATTAGGCCGTGGCTAACACCTTCGATTTTGCTTTAATTTTCCCGATGCATAGCTCTTCTTCTAGTGGTTGGACACTACTCCCTCCGGTCACTATTATAAGCAAAAGTTGACTTTTCAGGTTCATTCAATAAATGATGTATGTGGTCTATATATAGACCACATACATAATTTATTGAATGAATCTTAAAAGTGAATTTTTATTTATAATAGTGACTGGAGGGAGTACTTCTTAATTTCCTTCAACTGTATATCACATGGATCGTAGTAGGCATCATCCATGTACCAATAACTAATCCTTTATCTCATCCCTTGTCTCAATTCTCATCACTGAAATACTCATAGTGACTACCCCATGGGATACTTCGATAATCTTGAGAAAATCATAACCAACCACAAAATTGTCTAATTTAGGGGATTTAACATGTTCCAAGGCCTTATGCTACAATTTGCACTCGCATGTTTATCTGTCTATTTATTTACAAAAATTCAACTAAAACATTTGATAATTTACAAAGAAGACTCTAAAATAGCTCCTAAATTATGCTAAAACTATTATACGATTAACTATCATCATATACCTAAACTTGAATTTGAATTGTCCTCAAGAAATAAACTTGTGAACTAAAATTAGCACTAAATGATGAAAATACCAAAAGTTTATATCTGATATGGTAATGGAATTATCGACATTTGACGTAATCTTTTGTTGGAAAGATTTCGGTTCTGAAGACTTCAATTCATTAGGTCCAAAAAAACTCACCACATAAATGGCAGCTAAAACACAACATTTTTCTACCTAATTAATCTGTTTAATAATTAAAGGCTTAAATATTGCACTCGTCTCTGCAAATATGCCTCGTTTAAGTTTTGGTCCCTGTAAAAAAAAAATTATTTTTGGTCCCTACAAAATTTTTTGTTTTTTAAAATAGTCCCTTACCCCATTTTTGTGATGATTTGCATGCGTGGCACATGATGACTGGACCCATTTTGTAGTAACTTTTTTTTTGTTTTTGGTCCCTACAAAATTTTTTGTTTCTGAAAATAGTCCCTGGAGGGACT